>Ga0256835_1000414_pt1 | contig 32272 bp, 26 predicted proteins | sample PIR30metaG_FD_185972 | JGI IMG/M metagenome (GOLD analysis project Ga0256835, IMG submission 185972) | Hydrothermal vent microbial communities from East Pacific Rise, Pacific Ocean - PIR-30 | ecosystem: Environmental > Aquatic > Marine > Hydrothermal vents | place: Pacific Ocean: East Pacific...
TCTTCTCGTAAGATATTTCCTGGATATATACTTGTAAAAATGGATCTTAATGATCGCAGTTGGCATCTAGTCAAGGGCACTCCTAAAGTTACAGGATTTGTTGGTGGAGATAGAAACCCTGTACCATTACCAGATGAAGAAGCTGAACGTATTATTAAGGAAATGGAGGAACGCTCTCAAAAACCCATTCCAAAATATAACTTTAATCCTGGAGATCAAGTTGTTGTCACAGGCGGCCCTTTTGCAAACTTCCATGGTGTAGTTGATGAGGTAAAACCAGAAAAAGGTAAGGTCAGGGTTATGGTATCTATTTTTGGCCGTTTCACCCCTGTAGAATTAGAATTTGCACATGTACAAAAAGCAGGTTAACCTGCTTTAAAATAATAGAGTATACCGGTCTATAACCGGGAGGATAGCCTGTGTGCTATCCCACAGTGTACTAAAACACTGTGTTTATTACTAAGGAGTAAAAAAATGGCAAAAAAGGTTGTAGGAGTCATCAAACTTCAGATTCCAGGTGGACAGGCAAGCCCTTCTCCACCAGTTGGTCCAGCATTAGGTCAGCACGGCGTAAACATTATGGAGTTCGTAAAGGCATTTAATGCCAGGACTCAAGATAAAGTTGGTACAACTGTACCAGTTATCATTACTGTTTATGCTGACCGATCTTTTACATTTATCACAAAAACTCCTCCTGCATCTGAGCTTTTAAGAAAAGCTGCGGGTGTAGAAAAAGGCTCTGGTGTCCCCAACCGTGACAAAGTGGGCAAAGTTACATGGAAGCAGATAGAAGAAATTGCCAAGATTAAAATGCCCGATCTTACTGCAGCAGATATGGAAGCTGCTAAAAGGACAATTGCGGGAACAGCTCGTTCCATGGGCATAGAGATTGTGGATAAATAAGGAGGGGGACACAAATGGCACGCAGAGGGAAGAAATATCTTGCAGCAAAGGCAAAAGTAGATACTACAAAACGCTATAGTGTAGATGAGGCAATTCAAAAGGTCTTAGAGACACATTGGGCAAATTTTGATGAAAGTGTTGATGCTGCCATTGTATTAGGGGTAGATCCTCGTAAAGCAGATCAAAACGTTAGGGGTTCTGTAGTTCTTCCTCATGGAACAGGTAAACCTGTTAAGGTTTTAGTTATAGCAAAAGGTGAAAAAGTAAAAGAGGCAGAAGAAGCTGGCGCCGACTATGTAGGCGGCGAAGAGATGGTAGAGAAGATCCAAAAGGAAGGATGGCTTGACTTTGACAAAGTTGTTGCCACTCCTGATATGATGGGCCTTGTAGGAAGGCTTGGAAGAATATTAGGTCCTAGAGGGCTTATGCCAAATGCAAAGACGGGTACAGTCACATTTGATGTAGCAAAAGCTGTAAAAGATATTAAAGCAGGAAAAGTTGATTTTAGAGTAGATAAAGCTGGTGTTGTTCATGCTCCAATAGGAAGAGTCTCTTTTGGCCCACAAAAATTGAAAGAAAATTTTGCTGCCTTAATGGAGACAATTTATAGATTAAAACCAGCTTCAAGTAAAGGTACATATGTAAAATCTGTTGCACTTTCTACAACTATGGGACCAGGGGTAAAGGTAGATACCTCTGAGCTTAAAAATCTTGCAGCAGCATAAAAGTTATGAATAAATTGAACCAATTTAATTTTAAAATAAAAACCATGCCCATTATTTATGGGAATGGTTTTTTATATGCGTCAAAGACAGTAGGTACACCGTTGGTGTTTAAAGGCTTTGATTATAAGCCTGCCTACCGAGACGGTTGGTGCCTCTGCCTTTGGCAGTAAAATAACTGCCGTTGGCGGAAAGGGGGGATGAAATGGTCTTAACTCGTGCACAAAAAGAGGCCCTAGTCAGTGAATTAAATGAAAAGTTTGCTAAGGCTAATGTAGCAATAATTACTGACTTTACAGGGCTAAAGGTCTCTGAGGCTACAGAATTAAGAAAAATACTTAGAGATGAAGGAGTAGAATTTAAGGTAAGTAAAAACACCTTATTTAGACGAGCAGTAAAAGATACTCCTGCACAGGTATTAGAGGATAAGTTTGTTGGCCCTAATGCTGTAGCCTTTGGTTATGATGATCCAGTAGTAGTAGCAAAAAAATTAGTAGAGTTTTCAAAGGATCATCCTGCTTTAAAAATTAAAGGCGGAGTTCTTGATGGAAAGTTTATGGAAGAAGCTGATATTGTATCTCTATCTAAATTGCCAAGCAAAGAGGTATTACTTGCACAGCTTCTTTCAGTACTTGTTGCACCAACTACTGGATTGGTACAAGCACTTGCTGGTATACCACGCAAGTTATTGTATGCTCTTCAGGCAATTTCAGAAAAAAAAGCTGCATAAATTTTTAAAGAAGAAAACGCTCTCATTTTGCGTTTAACATAAAAGGAGGAAAACAATCATGGCTGTAACAAAGGAAGAAGTAATTGAATTTATATCAAATATGACAGTTCTTGAGCTTTCAGAGTTTGTAAAAGAGCTTGAGGAAAAATTTGGCGTAAGTGCAGCAGCACCTGTAGCAGTTGCTGCAGCGGCAGCTCCTGGAGCAGCTCCTGGAGCAGAGGCTGAACCAGAAAAGACTGAATTTGATGTAATCTTAAAAGAGATTGGTAAACAAAAGATTCAGGTTATTAAAGAGGTTCGTGCAGTTACAGGACTTGGACTTAAGGAAGCAAAAGAACTTGTTGAAAGTGCACCTAAGCCTATTAAAGAAGGAGTATCTAAAGAAGAAGCAGAAAAAATTAAAGAACAGATTGAAAAGGTTGGTGCTACTGTAGAAATTAAATAGTAGTTTTATAATTTTTATAAGGACCCGATATCTAAATATCGGGTCCTTAACCAATTTGTTATTGGTGAAATGAAAAATGAAATAAAAGGTATTTTAAGAAGTTTGTGAGAGCGGCTAACTGCTCAGTCTAAAGTTAAAAAAACAAGTTTTGGCAGATAAGGCCGCATAAAAATGTGGGTCAGCTTTGATAAAAAATTTTTTATGGTTCATAAAAATCAAGGCCGATTCCAGAAATTACATGAAAAGGACTGGGTAGGCCGCCTATCGTTGAGACTCACCAAAAAACAAAAAGCCAATCTGAGGCAGCTCCTATGGAACAGGTAAAAAGAATTAGAAAAAACTTTGGTAGGGTCAAAAAGATTATAGAGGTTCCTTATTTAATTGCTTTACAGAAAAACTCTTATGAAAAATTCCTACAAAAGGACGTAGCTCCAGAATCCCGTACAGATACGGGCATGCAAGCTGCATTTAAGAGTATTTTCCCTATATCAGATTTTCAGGGAGCCTCTCATCTAGAATTTGTACAGTACTCTGTTGGAGAACCAAAGTATAGTGTTGAAGAATGCCTTGCAAAAGGTGTAACCTATGAAGCTCCAGTAAAAATAGTTGTAAGGCTTTTATCTTATGAGGTTGATAAAGAAAGTGGTGTACAAAGTATTCGTGACATCAAAGAACAAGAGATATACTTTGGTACCATACCACTTATGACACCAACAGGTACCTTTGTCATAAATGGTACAGAAAGGGTTATTGTAAGTCAGCTTCAACGCTCTCCAGGAGTATTCTTTGATCACGATAAAGGAAAAACTCATGCAAGTGGAAAACTTATATATTCTGCAAGGATCATCCCTGTAAGAGGCTCCTGGCTTGATCTAGAATTTGACCCCAAAGATATCTTATATGTAAGGATTGATAGAAGGAGAAAATTCCCCGTTACAATCCTTTTAAAAGCATTAGGATTTGATACTGAACAGCTTTTAAGTATCTTTTATCATTGGGACTCTTACAAAATAGAAGGAGATCTAATTTATAGAAAAGTAAAACCTGAAACTCTTTTAGGACAAAGGGCTTCAGCAGATATACTACATCCTGAAACAGGAGAAGTTTTAGCTAAAAAGAATAGAAAGATATCAAGGGCATTATTGAGAAGACTAGCAGATGCAGGACTTGAGTGGATTCCTGTAGATCCATCTGAACTTGAAGGAAAAGTAATTGCTAAAGATATTGTAGATCCTGAAACCGGTGAAGTAATATTCCCTGCTAATTCAGATATTAGAGAAACAGAACTTAAGAAACTTAAAGAAATGAGCCCCATTGAAATAGAAGTTTTGTTTATAGATGGGGTAAAATATAGTTCCTCTATGAGAGACACACTTCTTCTTGATAAAGCCCAAAGTCAAGAAGAAGCTATTTTAGAAATATATAGAAGAATGCGGCCATCAAGTCCTCTTACTATGGAAGTAGCGGAAAAATTCTTTGAATCTCTGTTCTTTAATCCAGATACTTATGATCTTTCTGAGGTGGGCCGCTATAAGATGAACAGCCGTCTTGGACTAGACTGTCCTTTAAATGTAAGGACTCTAAGACCAGAAGACATACTTGCTACAGTAAAAGAGCTTGTAAAACTAAAAGATGAACAGGGTGAAGTAGATGATATAGATCATCTTGGAAACCGTCGCGTACGCTCTGTTGGTGAATTAATAGAAAATCAGTACAGAATTGGACTTGTAAGAATGGAGCGCGCCATAAAGGAACGTATGACGCTCCAAGAAATTGAAGCATTAATGCCCAATGATCTTGTAAATCCAAAACCTGTATCATCTGTTATAAAAGAATTCTTTGGATCAAGCCAGCTTTCTCAGTTTATGGACCAAACTAACCCGCTTAGTGAGGTCACCCATAAACGTCGTCTATCTGCATTAGGACCAGGTGGACTTTCCCGTGAAAGAGCAGGCTTTGAGGTAAGAGACGTACATCCTACACACTATGGAAGGATTTGTCCTATTGAGACTCCAGAAGGTCCAAACATTGGACTGATTGTCTCTTTAAGCACTTATGCACGTATAAATCAATACGGCTTTATAGAAACTCCTTACAGAAAGGTAGTAAATAGAAAAGTAACGGATCAAGTAGAATATTTATCTGCATCTGAAGAAGAAGGACATACTATAGTCCATGCTACTGTAGAGCTAGATGAAGATGGTAGAATAAAAGAGGATATGGTTGCTGCAAGGCGCAAAGGAGAATTCTCTATTGTGCCTGCAGAACAAGTAACTTATATGGACGTTGCTCCAAATCAGATGGTGAGTGTATCGGCAGGACTTATTCCGTTCCTTGAAAATGACGATGCAAACCGTGCTCTTATGGGCTCTAACATGCAGCGTCAGGCAGTGCCTCTTCTTGTAACAGAGGCTCCTTTAGTTGGTACAGGAATGGAAAAGGTAGTGGCAAGAGATTCTGGAGTAACAATTATTGCTAAACGAGATGGTTGGATAGAAGATGTTGATGCAACACGTCTTGTTGTAGGATACGATGAAGATGAAGAGGCAGGACTCCCTGTTGAAGTTGAAATATACAAGCTTACTAAATATCAAAAGTCTAATCAGACTACAACTCTTACCCATAAACCCCTAGTTAAACCTGGACAAAGGATTAAAAAAGGACAGGTTTTAGTAGATGGGCCTGCTACAGACCATGGAGAACTTGCTCTTGGCAAAAATGTAGTGGTCGCTTTTATGCCATGGCGTGGATATAACTTTGAAGATGCAATAATTGTAAGTGAAAGAATCGTTAAAGAAGACATCTATACCTCTATTCACATAGAAGAATTTGAGATTGAGGCACGTGATACAAAATTAGGTAAAGAAGAAATCACAAGAGATATACCTAATGTAGGAGATGAAGCACTAAAGAATCTAGATGATTCTGGAATAGTTCGTATAGGTGCAGAAGTAAAAGCTGGAGACATACTTGTAGGTAAAGTAACACCTAAAGGTGAAACACAACTTTCTCCTGAAGAAAAGCTCTTAAGAGCTATTTTTGGAGAAAAAGCAGGAGATGTAAAAGATACCTCTTTAAGAGTTCCTCCAGGTATAGAAGGTGTTGTTGTCGATGCAAAGATCTTCTGTAGAAAAGGCGTAGAAAAAGATGAAAGAGCAAAAGAGATAGAAGACTTAGAAATTGCTAGAATCTTAAAAGACCAAGAAGATGAAATTGCTGTAATGAGGCGTACAGCTATAAAGAAACTTGCCTCAGTACTAGTTGGTAAAAAATCTGCTGTAACATTAAAAGATGCTAAAGGTAACATCCTTTTGGATAAAGGAGATGAAATTACAGCAGAAAGACTCTCAGTAATACCATTTTATAAATTAAGAGATTTAAGTCTTGAAGGTAAAAAGAAAATAGAACCTCAGGTTGAAGAAATACTTCGTTGGTACGATTCAGAAGTAGCTCGCATTAAAAAATATTTTGAGGAAAAGATTGAAAGACTTAAAAAAGGTGATGATCTGCCTCCTGGTGTAATAAAAATGGTTAAAGTTTATGTCGCCATGAAACGTAAGCTTGCAGTTGGTGATAAGATGGCAGGTCGTCATGGTAACAAAGGTGTTGTATCAAAAATTGTCCCAGTAGAAGATATGCCCTATTTTGAAGATGGTACCCCTGTAGATATTGTTCTTAATCCTTTAGGTGTTCCATCTCGTATGAATGTTGGACAGATATTAGAAGTACACTTAGGCTGGGCGGCTAAAAAATTAGGGGAGCAAATAGCAGAGCTTGCCAAACAATACCAGATGGAAAAGGTAAAAGAAAAGCTCTTAAAAATTTACTCTCCAGAAGAAATTGAAGAACTTCTAAAGGATAAAGACGATGAAGCCCTTCGTCATTTTGCTTTAACGCTTGAACGAGGAATTCCGGTTGCTACACCAGTATTTGATGGAGTTGAAGAGGCAGAAATCAGAAAACTTCTTGTTGAAGCAGGACAATCAGAGCTTGGTACAGTTACCCTTTACGATGGGTATACTGGCGAGCCATTTTCTGAGCCTATTACTGTAGGTGTAATGTACATGCTCAAATTACACCACCTTGTTGATGATAAGATCCATGCTAGATCAACTGGACCATATTCTCTTGTTACTCAACAGCCTCTTGGAGGAAAGGCCCAGTTTGGTGGACAAAGGCTTGGAGAGATGGAAGTTTGGGCAATGGAGGCATATGGCGCAGCTTATTCATTACAGGAATTTTTAACTGTTAAGTCTGATGACGTTGTTGGCAGAACAAGAATGTATGAAAAGATAGTAAAAGGTAATAATTTCTTAGAGGCAGGGCTTCCTGAATCCTTTAACGTACTAGTAAAAGAGCTCCAGGGGCTTTGTCTGGATATTGAGCTTTTAGAATAAAAGGCTGCCGTTAAAACACAAAACAAAAAAATGGTTAGTTCAATTTCAGGCATAGTTAACCTACTAAGCTTATAGGAGCAAAGAGTATGGCAGTAGATGATCTTCTCAACTTTTTTACAAAGCCAAAAGATCCTTTAAACTTTAAGGCTGTAAGAATTTCTCTTGCCTCTCCAGAAAAGATATTAGAAAGATCATATGGAGAGGTTACACAGCCAGAAACTATAAACTACAGGACATTTAAACCAGAAAGAGATGGACTGTTCTGCGCAAAGATATTCGGGCCTATAAAGGATTATGAATGTCTTTGTGGTAAATATAAAAGAATGAAACACCGCGGAGTAATATGTGAAAAATGCGGTGTTGAAGTAACTCAATCTAAAGTTCGTCGTGAGCGAATGGCTCATATCTCATTGGCAGCTCCTGTTGCCCATATTTGGTTTTTAAAGAGCTTACCAAGTAAAATTGGCTGTCTTTTAGACCTAACACTAAAAGAACTTGAACGAGTTCTTTATTTTGAGTCATATATTGTTCTTTCTTCTCAGGTCCCTGATATAAAAGTTGGGGACTTGATGAATGATGAGACATATAGACAAAGACTTGAAGAATTTGGAGATAAGTTTGAAGTAGGTATTGGTGCTGAAGCTATCCACAAACTCTTAAGCGAACTTGATCTAGATAAGCTCTCAAAAGAGCTTCGTGATGAAATGATAAAAACAAGGAGCGAAGCCAAAAGGAAAAAACTTGGCAAAAGGCTCCGTGTAGTTGAAGCATTTAGAGAATCTAAAAATAAACCTGAATGGATGATATTAAGTGTAATACCTGTTCTTCCACCAGATTTAAGACCTCTTGTACCTTTAGATGGAGGACGTTTTGCAACTTCTGATTTAAATGATCTATATCGTAGAGTTATAAATAGAAATAACAGGCTTAAAAAACTAAAAGAGTTAGATGCCCCTGATATCATAATTCGAAATGAAAAACGTATGCTCCAAGAGGCAGTAGATGTTTTATTTGATAATGGCAGAAGAGGACGAGTTGTTACTGGAGCAAACAAGCGCCCGCTTAAATCCCTTTCTGATATGCTTAAAGGGAAGCAGGGACGTTTTCGTCAAAACCTCTTAGGTAAAAGAGTAGATTACTCTGGACGTTCAGTTATTGTTGTGGGTCCAGAGCTAAGGCTTCATCAATGCGGACTTCCCAAAAGAATGGCTATAGAGCTATTTAAACCCTATATCTACAACAAACTTGAGGAAAAAGGACTTGTTACTACCATAAAAAGTGCCAAAAAGATGGTAGAAAAAGAGGTCCCTGAAGTGTGGGATGCTCTAGATGAAGTTGTAAAAGAATACCCAATACTCTTAAACCGTGCTCCAACACTTCATAGACTTGGAATTCAAGCCTTTGAACCTGTACTTATAGAAGGCAAGGCTATTCAGCTCCACCCATTAGTATGTGTTGCTTACAACGCAGACTTTGACGGTGACCAGATGGCAGTACACGTACCTCTTTCTGTAGAGGCACAAACAGAGGCACGTGTACTTATGATGTCTACTAATAATGTACTTTCTCCAGCACATGGCGGACCAATTATTGTTGCAACCCAAGATATTGTTCTTGGTATTTACTATATGACAAGAGAAAGACCTTTTGCTAAAGGTGAAGGCAAGGTCTTTATGTCTACAGAAGAGGTACGCTATGCTTGGGAAATAGGAGAGGTACATCTACAGGCTAAAATCAAAGCTAGAGTAAAAGGTAAATTATTTGATACTACAGTAGGAAGAGTCCTTCTATCAGATATATTGCCAGATGAAGTTCCTTTTGAGGCAATTAATAAGCCCATGAGGAAAAAAGATTTGGCAAAATTAATTGATATGTCTTATAGACTTGCTGGTGCTAAAAAAACGGTCATCTTTGCAGACCGTATGAAAGATATGGGCTATAGATTTGCCACAATTGCAGGGATTTCAATTGGAATTAATAACATGGTTATCCCTGTAAGAAAAGAAGAGATATTAGAAAAAGCCCAGGAAGAAGTAGAAAAGATATGGAAGCAATATGAAGAAGGACTTATCACTCAAGGTGAAAGATATAACAAGGTTATTGATATATGGACAAGGGCAACAGATGAAGTTGCCAAAGAAATGATGGAGGAGATCTCTGTTGAGTATCATAGAAGTCCAGATGGTAAAGTAATTACCACACCAAGCTTTAATCCAATTTTTATTATGGCAGATTCTGGAGCCAGAGGTAGTAAAGACCAGATAAGACAGCTTGCTGGAATGCGTGGTCTTATGGCAAAACCCTCTGGTGAAATCATTGAGACTCCTATTAAGGCAAACTTCCGTGAGGGATTAAGTGTTCTTGAATACTTTATCTCTACACACGGTGCACGAAAAGGTCTAGCAGATACAGCACTTAAGACAGCAAACTCTGGATATCTTACTAGAAGACTTGTAGATGTCGCTCAGGATTCTACTATTACAGAGGAAGACTGTGGTACAATTGATGGTATAGAGATGGGACACCTTATGGAAGGTGGAGAGATCATCCAGCGCATGGGCGATAGAATACTAGGCCGTGTTGCCTTAAATGATATAGTAGATCCTGTGACAGGTGAAGTACTAGTAGCTGCTAATGAAGAAATAGATGAAGAAGGTGTTAGAAAGATTGAAGAAGCAGGTATTTCAAGTGTAGAGATAAGATCAGTTCTTACATGTAGAAGCAGATACGGAGTATGTGCAAAGTGTTATGGTAGAGACCTTTCTCGTGGTAGAATGGTAACTTTAGGAGAAGCAGTTGGAATTATAGCTGCTGAATCTATTGGTGAGCCTGGTACTCAGCTTACAATGCGTACCTTCCACATAGGTGGTACTGCAAGTGGTAAAATTGAACAGGCAGAAATTCGCTGCCGTGGTGCAGGTACTGTAAAATATAGAAATATTCATGCGGTTAGGAATCCAGCAGGGCGTCTTGTTACACTAAATAGAAACGGTGAACTTGTAATTATTGCCCCTGATGGAAGAGAAAAAGAAAAATATCCTGTAATTTATGGTGCAGAACTTCTTGTTGAAGATGGTGCACAGGTAGAAGGTGGACAAAAATTAGCTGAATGGGATCCATTTACCATTCCAATCCTTACAGAAGTAAGTGGAACAGTAAAGTTTGGGGACTTGATAGAAGGTGTCACAATCCAAGAAAAGGTGGATCCAATTACAGGAAAAGCCTCTCGTGCAGTTATACAGTATAAACAAACAGACTATAGACCAAGAATCTCTATTAAGGATGAAAGAGGAAGAACTGCTAAGCTTCCAAGTGGAAAAGGTGAAGCAAGATATCTACTTCCTGTAGGTGCTATTTTAGTTGTAAATGAAGGAGATCATGTTGAGGCAGGGCAAATCCTTGCTAAAATCCCACGTGAAACAACAAAGACCAAAGATATTACAGGCGGTCTTCCAAGGGTAGCTGAATTATTTGAAGTTAGAAAACCAAAGGATAAAGCTATTATCTCTGAAATTGATGGTGTTGTCTCCTTTGGTAAAGATGTAAAAGGTAAACGTAGAATCATAATAACACCTGAAGTTGGTGAGCCTAAAGAATACTTGATACCACGGGGCAAACACATAAATGTTCATGAAGGAGATTATGTACGTGCAGGCGAACCGTTAATGGACGGTGTTATTGATCCTCACGATATTTTAAGGGTTAAAGGTATTAAGGCCCTTGCAAGCTATTTAGTTAATGAAATCCAAGAGGTCTACAGACTTCAGGGTGTTAAAATAAACGATAAACATATTGAGATAATTGTTCGTCAAATGCTTAGAAAAGTAAGAATAACTGATGTTGGTGACTCTATGTTCATGCTAGGTGAGCAGGTTGAGACATATAAATTTGAAGAGGAAAACGAAAGGATATTAAGAGAAGGAGGAAAACCTGCGACAGCAGAGCCTATGATCCTTGGAATTACAAGGGCTGCACTTTCTACTGAAAGCTTTATCTCTGCTGCATCATTCCAAGAAACTACAAAGGTCTTAACCGATGCAGCCATTGCAGGTAAAGTAGATTATTTGAGAGGCCTTAAAGAAAATGTAATTATGGGTAGACTCATTCCTGCTGGTACTGGTAGAGTTTACTATGAACAAAAAGAAAAAAGTCGCTCTCGTACAGTTGAGCGTCGCTGAAACTAAAAAATAAAAAAGAGAGATGAAAGGGAGTATTGAGTATCTTTTCAATACTCCCTTTTTTTAATTCTTAAATACACCTATACAAGGTATTTATCTAACTACTCAAGAACCTGTTGCACAGCTTTCTGAACCTCCTTTGCCAGGAGCAGGTCCAACAAGATGTGCTTTTACTACTTTTACTCTGGTGTTGTCAGCAACTTCAAGGGTTACTACCTGATCAGTAATTCCAGTAATTCTACCAATGAGGCCGCCTGAAGTCATTACTTCATCACCTCGTTTTAGGTTCTCAAGAAACTGCTTATGCTGTTTTGCCCTTTTTTGTTGAGGTCTTATCAACAAAAAATAAAAAATGGCAAAAATTAAAATAAGAGGCAAAAAAGAAATAATTGGATTTGCTGCCCCAGCATCAGCACCCTTTGGTGGTGCTCCCATTGCATAAGCTGTTGCTAATGAGAATAAATGATCAAACATAACTTAACTCTCCCTTCTTTTGTAAAAACTTTGTCTAAATTCTTCAAAATTACCATCTTTTATAGCCTGACGCATTTGTTTAACAAGATTTAAAAAATAATGGATATTATGTATCGTATTTAAACGATATGCCAAAAGTTCTTTTGAAACATATAAATGCCTTAAGTAAGCCCTAGAAAAATTGCGACATGTATAACAGTCACAATCTGGATCTATAGGCCTTGGATCATTCTTATAACAGGCATTCTTTATAACAAGCTTACCAAAAGAAGTAAATAGCATACCATTTCTCGCATTTCTTGTAGGAAGAACACAATCAAACATATCTACACCCCTTGCAACACATTCTACTAGATCTTCAGGGGTGCCAACACCCATAACATATACTGGATATTTATCTGGGATCATAGGTCTTGTATAATCTATAACAGAAAGCATAACTTCTTTTGGTTCTCCAACACTAAGTCCACCTATTGCATATCCATCAAAATCATAAGATAGCAAATCAATAGCACTTTTTTCTCGCCACTTCTTATACATACCTCCTTGTATTATAGCAAAGAGTAAAAGTTCATTTCTACTCCTTGCTTCTAGACTTTTTCTCCCCCATCTTGTTGTAAGCTCTACTGCCCAAGAGACTTCTTCCTCTCTTGATGGATAAGGAAGACATACATCTAAACACATCATTATATCTGAACCAAGGCATTCTTGTATATAAATAACCTTCTCAGGAGAAAAAAAATGGGATGAACCGTCTATATGAGATTTAAATTCTACACCATCTTCTTTTATTTTTGAAAGAGGAGCTAAACTATATACTTGAAACCCACCACTATCTGTCAATATAGGTAGATCCCAAGACATAAACTTATGAAGGCCTCCAAAATCTCTTATAAGCTCGTGTCCTGGCCTTAAATAAAGGTGATAAGTATTAGATAGAATAATTTGAGCACCACAATTAATAAGATCATCAGGACTTAAAGACTTTACAGTAGCCTGCGTACCTACTGGCATAAAGGCAGGAGTTTCAATTTCTCCATGAAATGTCTTTAAAATCCCTAGCCTTGCTTTAGAATCTGGAGATCTTTTTATAACCTTAAAAGACACCTATCTAGACTACCTCTTATTAACTTAGGATTTTTCTTTTAATTTTTCTAAAAGACAAGAACCAAGCCCCTCAAAAGGACCATTTGACAATATAACAACAACATCTCCAGGTAAAAGTTTCTCCACCATCATGTTACACAGTTGGATACCATCTTCGCCCAGATATGCCTCTTTTCCCTTTTCTTTTAAATCATCTACAAGTTTAGGAGAGGAGAACCTATCTCCTTCAGGGGCTTTTTCTGGATTTGGTACTTCTCTAACAAATATAAGATCGGCATTTGATAGGGCATCTACATAAGAATTTTGAAAGATAGAACGCCTACTAGTATTTGTCCTTGGTTCAAAAGCAGCGACAAGCCTTTTAGGCCTATAAGAAGACCTTATTGCCTTTAAAGTTTCTCTAACTGCTGTTGGATGATGAGCAAAATCATCTATAACTGATATACCATTTATCTCACCTAAAAGCTCTTGGCGTCTTTTTACACCATGACAATTTGCTAATCCTTCTAAAACCGCATCAGGCATCACTCCTAACCAATGAGAAAGTGCTATTACACCAAGAGCATTTACTGCATTATGTTCACCAATAAGAGGAGTCCTTACTTCCCCCCATAGATTATTTAGATAATAAACTGTAAATGTTGATCCATCCTTATTAGTTCTTAAATCTTCAAAACGCCACTGGGCATCTGGTCTTGTTCCATAAGTCATAACCCAACAAGGAGCTGCCTTTATCACTTCACAAACTCCAGGCCAATCTATACACGCAGCAAGAAGTCCTGTAGAAGGTATTTGTCTAACTAATTTTTGAAAGGCTTCAATAAGAGATTTCATATCCTTATATATATCCGCATGATCAAATTCAAGGCTTGTAAGTATTACTGCCTCTGGCTTATAATGCATAAACTTAGGCTGCTTATCAAAAAATGCGGAATCATATTCATCCCCTTCTATTACAAACCAAGGAGGCTCACCAAAATCAAACCCTGTACCAGTAAGTCTTAAGAGCCCACCTGCCATAAAACCAGGACGCCAACTATCTGCCCTTAGTATAGAGACAAGCATGCTAGTGGTAGTAGTCTTACCATGAGTACCTGCAACTACCAATGGCACCCTAGTCTCAAGGCAAAAATGTGCTATTGCTTGAGGAAAAGACATGTAAGGTATTTCTCTTTTAAAAACAGCTTGCGCTTCTGGATTATCTTTTCTAATAACATTTCCAATTACAGCTAGAATTGGCTCTGGATTATCAAGATGAGAGGGATCATAACCCTTAAAAACATCAATATTTAAACGTCTGAGCAAATCAGACATTGGTGGATAGAGATTTTCATCAGAACCTGTAACATTAAACCCCATCTGTTTAAGGATTCCAGCAAGTGCACACATTCCAGTGCCACAAATACCAAGTAAATGAATCCTTGATCCCTTAGGAGGTAAAGGTTTTTTAGGGTCTCTAAAACCCTGCTCGTTCATACCTTTCATTTTATAACTCTCAAATCAGTTTTTTATAATGAGATATATAATAACTTATTATTTAGTTTTTTCTATCTAAGAATTACCCCTTATTTTAAGGGCAAGCTCGATAAATCTCTTTGCCCAACAAGGCTTTGAAAGAGCATGGATATGTGTATAAGTACCAAAAACATTTTTATATAGTGCGCCTTCAACTCTACCATCAAAACCATGTCCTCTCTTTACCTTACAGGTAAAAACTACATTATCTTTTTTTTCTTCCAAATTAACTGGTTTAGAATAGTGAAATTCATGCCCTTTAATAATATCACCTTTTTTATAAAAACCACTATCTTTTTCAACTTCTAAAATTGTATATCCATGTCCTTGAGGACGTCTTCCCACAGAAAATGTCCAGGGGAAAATCCCAACCATATCATAATCTATACCTTTAAAAGAAATCTTTTCCCCTAAGAACATCAAACCACCACACTCTGCATATATTGGTTTTCCTTGTTCTACAAACTCTTTTATTGCCTTAAAAAGTCCTTGTCTTTCAACAAGACGTGAGGCTTGAGTCTCAGGAAAGCCTCCTCCAATATATAAAGCATCTAAAAAAGAAATATCATCAGTCTCAAATGCATTCAAAAAATAGAGATCTGCTCCTTGTGCTTTAAGGGCTTCAAAATTTTCTGGATAATAAAATTGAAATGCAGCATCACGAAATATCCCTATTTTTACTCGCCTTAAATAGCCATCTTCTGAAATAGGGTAAAGAGAATCTGTAGTAAGGGGCCAGACTAAATCTTTGCTTAAAGAAGCAGAGCTTATAAGGGCATCAATATCTGTATTTTCTTCTACTAACTTTGTAACTACATCTAATACCTCTTTTGCCTTAGGATGTTCTTCACAAGGCAAAACTCCTAAATGCCTCATGGGTAAAGGATCTTGTTTAAGTCTAGGTAAAGCCCCTAAAACTTTTATATCTGTATAACGCTCTATAGTCTTTGTAACTATAGATTCATGTCTATGCCTTGCTACTTGATTTAATACACACCCACATATATTTACATCTTGATCAAAAAGTTTACACCCAAGCACCAACGCTGCTACTGTACGGGTGATTTTGGTGCAATCAATTACTAATACTACTGGTAGATTGAGTAACTTAGCAAGTTCAGCAGTAGAACAGCTTCCAAATTCATCTACTCCATCATAAAGTCCTCTGTTTCCTTCAACAATAGCAATATCTGCATCTCTAATATGTGTAAGATAAGAAGCACAAATTATCTTTTTATCCATTAGATATGGATCGAGATTATAACAATCTGCGCCTGCTGCAAAACCAAGCCACTTTGCATCTATATAATCAGGACCCTTTTTAAAAGCAGCAATTTTAAATCCCTTTTTAGCAAGACTACCAAGAAGTCCTAAAGAAAGAATGGTCTTTCCCGATCCTCCCTTAAAAGCACTTACAATTAATGCAGGGCATATCTTATTTGCCATAATAAGCGTTTCCCTCCTTACATAAAAAAACCCACTGCCAATTAGGCAAGTGGGTTTTAAAAAATAAAGGGGGCATGGTCAAGCCCCCTTATATGTACAATTTTTATTTATCACATCCTCTGACCATCTCTCTTAGCATAAATAGCCATCTTAAATAAGAAAGTAAGTATCAAAGCACCTATTGCCCAAATACCTATTGCAATACCACATTCTGGAAGTGTAGGAGAATACTGAGTAATCTTTCCAAATGGGTCAGGAACAAAACCACCTATAACTAATCCAAATCCTTTTTCTAGCCACATCCATAAAAAGATAGCAAAACATGCTATTCCAAGAAGAACTCTGTTTCTTCTGAATGGTGGTACAAGAAGTATAAATATACCCAAAAATCCAGCTAATATAGAAGTCCTCATAAATGGTACTAACCTATGGTAACCTTCTAAGCCAAAGAACATATAGAGCAATCCATGTTTCTCAGCAGGGATATTTGAATAAAACGCTGTAAAGAATTCGCAGAAGGTAAAGAACATATTAATTACAGCAGCATAAAGTATAATTTTTGCCAATGTTTGATATGCATCTTCATCTGCAGGACGATAACCTGTAACTCTCTCAACTATAAATAGGATAAGAAGTAATAATGCAGGACCAGAACAAAATGCTCCTGCTAAAAATCTTGGTGCCATAAGAGCAGATAACCATAAATGTCTTCCTGGAAGACCACAGTATAAGAATGCTGTAACTGTATGGATTGCAACTGCCCAAGGCACACCTAAATATGCAACAGGAATAATCCATCTTGGAGGTGGAACACCTTTCCAATCTGCTAACATAGTATTATAGCCAACTATGATATTAATCAACAAATAACCATTAAGAACAATCATATCATAGAATAGCATTGAATGTGGAGTTGGATGTAAGATCATATTAAACAGTCTCATTGGTTGTCCAACGTCCACAATAACAAATAATAAACACATTATAACAGCAGAAATTGCCATAAACTCCCCAAACATTACCAAATCTATAAACTTCTTATAATGGTGTAGAAGTTTGGGGATAACAACCATTAAACCTGAAGCGGCAATTCCTACTAATAGAGTAAATTGGGCAATATATAAACCCCACGAAACATCCCTATTCATACCGGTAATACCTAAACCGGTAAAACACTGATAGACATAGCAGGCAAAACCTACTCCTATTACTGCGAGCAGGAATGCCACCCACATCCAATATCTTCTATCCCCTTGTAAAATCTTCTCTAACATAACGCCCTCTCGCTATATCAAATAAAACATTGATGGTTTGGTTCCAAGCTCTAATTTACGCCTTATACTAAAGCGTTTTCTAAGGACCTGTCTTAACTCTGAGTTAGGATCATGTAAATCACCAAAAATTATTGCCCCGACAGGACAGGCATCTACACAAACTGGCTTTTTACCAAGATCTATTCGTTCATTACAAAAAATACATTTTTCTACAACACCTCTTCGTCTTGTAGGATACTTTGGATTGTAATGAACAATATGAGGTCTTGGATCCAGCCAGTTAAAGTTTCTGGAACCGTATGGACATGCAGCCATACAAAAACGACAGCCAATACATCTATGCATGTCCTGCATAACTATCCCATCTGGCCTTCTAAATGTGGCCTGAGTAGGACACACCCTTACACAAGGAGGTTCATCGCAATGATTACATAAAAGGATAAAAGGCTTATCTTTATAATCATCACTTACATAAGGATTTTCTGTATCTTCAAATGCATATCTATATAGATCTTTCCAAATCCATTTAATCTCATGAAGAGGATTGTCATATTGAGGGATATTATGCTCATTAATACAGGCATCTATACAAATGCGACAATCCTCTCCGTTGGCAAGGCACTTTTTAACATCAAACGCCATTGCCCAACGTTTACCTCTTAATGCATTTTCAGACCTTAAATACTCCCCTGCCTCAACTTGGCCTGGGGCCAACAGCTCAAAAGCTGTACCCGTACCAAGACCAAGGGCGGCAGTTAACCCAGCTAATTTAAGAAATTCTCTTCTACTGACGCCCATCACATAGTCTCCTTCGTCATCATCTTATGTGGGAGTTCTTTAATTTTATTAGGCTCAAAATGACAATCCCAACAATATGGCTTTACTCCAAGATAATTATGACATCTATCACAGAATTTTGCCTTATTATCGTGACATCTTAAACATTCATTTTGCAAACTCATATCCCACTCTTTCCCCGTACTGCTCACATAAACCCTTTTTTCATGACGAACAACTTCATCGCGCCATGCATCTAATATATCCATGTGAGCAGCTCTCATATAAGAGAGTGGTTCCACACACTTTTTATACTTTATTGGCTTTATTGGTTTTGGCGCAGGAACCACTCTCCCCATTGTATAATAATAAGGGAAGAGCACTATAATCAAAAACACTATTAATCCGGGTATTATTTTATCGGCATCATACATCAGACTCATCCTCCGATGGCATTTCCGCTGTTGGTCTTACCAGCGGTTCCTGTCTTAAGTCTATATCTCTGGGTTTTTCACCAGGCATTACAAGGGCGTTACCAACCAACTCGCATACACCACTGATACTGACACCCGGTACCCAGTAATTCATTAAAGTTGGTAACACAGCCCTATCAATTGCACATATAGCAGTCATACGGTTAACACCATATTTTTTGTGTACATAATCAACTGCATTAGCACGTGGAAGTCCTCCACGCATTCTCATTTCCATGAACTCGTCTGTATTAAGACCTGCACCAGAACCACAACAGAATGTCTCAGCATATATTGTATTTTCAGGCATATCATAGAAGTTATTGCATACACTCTTTATTACATATCTTGGCTCTTGTATAAAGCCCATTGCCCTTACAGGGTTACAGGAGTCATGATGAGTTACTACAAGATGATCATTTCTACTTGGGTCGAGATTTAATTTATCATGATAAATTAAGTCTGAAATAAATTCTAATATATGAATCATCTTAGTAGCTTTTGCATGTTCAAACCTTGTTCCTGTGATAGGACTTACAGGAACCTCCAAAAAGTCTGCAGGACCATTTAAAGTATTCATATACTGGTGGATAACACGCCACATGTGTCCACACTCACCACCTAAAATCCATTTAACACCGAGTCTTTTAGCCTCTGCATACATCTTGGCATTTAGCCTTTTCATCATCTCATGAGAGGTAAATAGACCAAAGTTACCACCCTCAGAGGCATAAGTACTCCATGTATAATCAAGATCAAGATAGTGGAACAAAAGGAGATACCCCATACAAGTATAAATACCTGGCTCTGCAAAGACGTCTGCAGAAGGAGTAATAAAGAGTATCTCTGCCCCTTTTCTGTTAAAGGTTGGCTCTATCTTAATCCCTGTAATATCATAGATATCCTCACACAAGAATTCTATATTATCTTTAAATGTGTGAGGCAATAGGCCCATATGATTACCAGTACGGAAGCTGTTTGCGACTGGCCCCATAATCCAATTAATATTGATACCAATCTCAAGCAACAACTCCCTGGCAATCATTGTAATTTCAGCAGTATCTATTCCATAGGGGCAAAATACAGAGCATCTACGACACTCAGTACACTGGAAGAAGTAGTAGAACCACTCTTTAATTACATCATATGTAAGCTTTCTACCACCTGCCAGTCTACCAAGAATCTGTCCTGCCTTGGTAAACTCGCCCCTATAAATAGAACGCAAAAGCTCTGCCCTTAAAACGGGCATGTTTTTAGGATCACCAGAACCAATAAAGTAATGACATTTATCAGCACAGGCACCACAACGTACACATATATCCATAAATACCTTTAGGGAACGAAACTTATGCAAACGATCCCTAAAAGTCTCTAATACAATCTCCTTCCAATTATCCGGGAGCTTCCAATCTTCCTCATCAGGAGACCACTCCCTTGGGAAAGGAAGATCTAGTGCCTTTACGTTTTCAGGCCTTCCTGCATAACACCAGGTGCCTGGCTTAAACACAACCTTTCGATCCATCCACCACTCACGTGGTGGCCTATGGTCAATCTGTAATAGTTCTTGTGGCTTAGGAGTTTTAGCTGCCATTTTTTTATTCCTTCTCCACTGGTATTCCTGCCTGTTTCATAAATTCTCTAAACTCTTCCTCATATTCCTCATAAGGATGTGTTTTGACAGGATAGTTCCACGGATTGATATGTCTCTTATACCTACTATTATTAGCCAAGTTTCTAGTTGGGCTTAAGAACACACCGCCCATATGCATAAGCTTACTAAATGGGAAATAGGCAAAGAGACAACTTACCAGGAAGATATGTACAAAAAATATTGTACCTATATCTTTTACTGGTGCATGGGGATGGAAACTTACAAGCCCCATTACCAACTCTTTTACCCCAACAATGTCTGTTCTCAAGAAATATCTCATTAACATACCAGAACAGACAATGGATATTATCAAAAAGAGAGGGAAATAATCTGCTGGCAGAGATATGTAACGAAGCTGTGGTATAAACAATCTACGACCCAGCAAGAATAATAACCCTGCCAAAATCGTTAAATCAGTTAAATAAAGCTGAGGCAAGCCTATCTCAAAGATAGCATCTAAGTGATCCAAAAACTCTATTGGTCCAGGAATTGGCACTGTAGCAAGCCTAATATGACGAATCAAAATTATTAAAAAGGACCAATGAAATAACAAGGCAAATGCCCACAACCATTTTGTAGGACTATAACGTAAAATAGGCGTTCCATCAGGCAACTGACGAAAATCTATCCTTTTATTACGAAACAGTGATCTAAAGCAGAGCACTTCTAATGCCATACGGACAATCACTTCACCTGTAGTAAATGGATTGTCCCACCTGCTCTGCTTAAACCAAGGCAGACTCCTTTGCTGTCCAGCAGTAGTTGGAATCCTAAAAGGCACTGGCGATTGTGCCCAATATATGACGCGCCATATAAAACCAAGAATAAATATGGCAAACGCCACATAAGGAATAACTACCCCAAACAGCAAGTGAAGCCCTGCCACCTTGACACCTAAAATAGGTATCGCTATAAGCACCAGGACCACTATTAAGGGGAAAATAACTCTAGACATTTACTACCTCACTTCGCTCCATAGTGTTTAAAATTATTAATGTCCTTGCTGCTCACTATCCCTTCGAGACCCCACCAAATTAAGCTGCTCTCTTAAAGTCTTCATTTGTCGAAGGGACAAGGCAGCACTTGGACAACTTACACCCTCTAATTGCAAAAAAGGCCTCTTTTTTATCTCTTCCACTTTAAGCTGGAAGAGTTTTTCCCTACAACCCATATATATATCAAATGCAAGAAGAGCTAGTCTATCTATTTTAGTTTCCACATCTAAAAGCTCTTCCATTAGCCGAATATTATCTCGAAGCTGCTTAGCAAGTACTTCTCTTATGACTTTCTTTAATTCGAAAATAAAAGCTACAGCATCCCCAGGTACAAAATCCTGAACAGCCCTTACCCTTAAAATACTATCTAAAAATTCCTCTACCCCTTCTGAAGGCTCTTCAGTAATTAACTCCTTCACTAACCCCTCTATGCCACGAGTAATCCTAAAACCTACAGGATTAGCAAAGGGATCTTTTTTATTCCTCAAGAACTTAGCGCCGTCTTCAGGATAGGAATCATATACCTTATCTATCCATTTCTTTACTATTGTATGATAATTAGATTCTAGCAGTTCGTATATGTTGGCTTTGGTCTCTGAACCACCTTTTTTTCTTCCAAACATAAAGTAAGGTGCCTCCTCAACACCCAAATGAATCTCAATTCGCCCTACTTAAAGATTCCTATCCTATAAAAATATCTTTCATCACGAACGCCTATAGGCGCTATCTAATTAATTACTTTCACTTCTACTTGTCAATCCCCTAATCACAGTTATATGTGCTTTTTTAGGGGCCCCATAAAAAATCTATTTAATTTAAAAATATTCTAATATAGCACATCTAACTGAATAGGGGTTCATTATTTTACAGTCTTGGTGTTCTATAGACAAAATAATTCATGATGTCAAGTTTCTATAGTGGTTTATTAGAATCATTTTTTAATTTTTTATAAAAATTTTTCCGATTAAAATCTAATATTATTAACTGAACGCAAAAAATCACCCAAAAATCACCATAATAAATTAAATTTAAAAATCATGCATTTTGATCATCTAAAGCACACGCAACTTTTATGTAATATTTTTTTATCTTTTTTATTTCTTCTTCATAAATATCAACAGGCCAAACTGCTCCACATTTACTACAGACCACCTTTGCATTACAGCATCTTCCTACAAGTTCAGCTACCGCCCCACAAGCCCTACAATAAAGTTTTGGCTCTTTCTCTATCTCTTCCTCTTTTTGACTATTTAGTTTATTAGTCATAATTTGACTCCAAAATTTTTTAATATATGGTACTTATATTTCGCCTAAATTATGTTAGGCTTAGCAATAAAATGCAAGGAGGGAACTTGTGGGAAACAAAAAAGAATCAGTATCTCTTGATAAAATGATAAGTGACTTAGAAAAAGATTTAAAAGCAAATCCAAAATCGGTTATTGCACATCATAGACTCGCCTTAGCATATTGGAAAGCAGGGCTCATAGATGATGCTATACAGACATTTAAAAAAGCTTTAGTGATTGATCCCCACTCTTTTGAAATAAGAATAAATTTAGGAGCCATTTATTTCCAAACAGGACAAATAGAAAAAGGCATAGAAGAGAACAAAGAAGCACTAAAAATTTACCCTAATGCGGCTGAGGCAATGGCTAATATTGGAGCAGCATATATTCAATTAGAAAATTGGAAAGAAGCAGAAAACTATTTCAAACAAGCACTTAAAATAAAACCTGAAATGATTCCTGCACTTACGAATCTTACCACAGTTTTAGTTGAATTAGGAGACTTCGACGGAGCATTAAAATATGCCCAAAAAGCTGTAAGTCTTGCTCCTACTTTTGGATTAGCCCATAACAACTTAGCTGTTGTTTATTATTATAAAGGCGAAATTGAAAAAGCAAAAGAACATGCCCAAAAAGCAGAGGAACTAGGATATCAAGTAATGGATGAATTTAAACAAAAGCTAGAAAAAGCTCAAAAATAAAAAAACTGGGAGAAACTGCTAATGGCATCTAAATTTCTAGCTCAAGCTGCTAAGTGTCCATTTTGTGGGAATAGAATAGAGAGACCTAAAGAAATGGAACCCAGGAGGTTAGGAGATTTCTCGTATGGAACATGTATGTGTGGAGCAGTATACGTATGTGATGAAACTGGACACAACATCGGCTCTGCTATGATAGAAGCTCTGGGATTTGCATGCAAAGATGACTGGGACCTTGCATGGGCGCTTATGCCAGATGAAGATTACCAAGATGCTCAAGTAGAAAAATATGATATTCAAACTAATATGATTTATCCTTCAGGGAAAACTAGTGATGGTCGCTTTGTAAGGGGAGTATTGGTCTTTATAAGGTTAAATGATGACATACTTGAAGCACAAGGACAAAATTTTATTTATAAGCCTTCTACTACTTTAGAAAATTCTCAAAAACAAACTGCCAATATAACTAAAAAGAGATTTAAAAAATCTGAGGTAGAAAAGCTAGTAAAAGAATGTAATACAGAAAAATTATGTGAAATGGTACTGCAGGATTCTTTGGTACTAAGAAAAATACAAAGGCTTTTATATTCTGCAGATGAAAAATTAAGATGGAATGCGGTTCTTTGTTTAGGTAAAAGTGCTGGAGCACTTGTAAAATTAAGGCCCGAAGTAGTAGGAGATCTTGTAAGAAGACTTCTTTATGCTGCCAATGATTCTGCTGCCGCAAGTTGGGGAGCGCTTGAAGCTGTGGGAGAAATTATAAGATGTAGTGCAGATGTATTTGGTTCTTTTGTAAGGCATATGTTAGCAATGCTTAGAGACCCTCAACTAAGGCCCGCTGTACTTTGGTCAGCAGGTAGAATTGGACAAAGGCATCCTGAATTAATTAAAAGTAGTGCATTTTTTGCTATATTTGATTGTCTAAATGACAAAGATCCTAAAGTAAGAGGCTATGCTGTATGGGCTCTTGGCAATCTAAAAGCCAAAGAAGCCCGAAACAGCATTAACAGATTAACTACAGATACAAATAAAATTACAATATTTGATGGACAGAAAAATATTGAAACTACGATAGCAGATATTGCAAAAGAGGCTTTAGAAAAAATAGAAAAAGCATATAAGGAGAAATCTATGGAATCATCTAAAGATAATCAAAATAAACATCAAGAACAACAAGCTCAAACGAAACAAGACCCTCTTGCTGTAGCCTATCAATTATATAGAGAAGCTGACCTCGCAAAAGCTAGGGGGATGAGTTTAGAAGCATTAGATAAATATAAAGAGGCCTTACCTGTATTTGAATACTATAAAAAAGAGGTTGAGATTGCAAACTGTTGCGAAAAATTAGCAGATGTCCTTTTGATGAGAGGAGATTTTAAAGGAGCTCTACCCCTCTATCAAAGAGCAATGGCTATTTGTGAAAAAAAGCATGACTCTATTAGTCTCTTAATTCTCATAGAAAAAGTGATAGATATCTACAGACATTTTAAAGATCAAGAAAAGTTACTTACCTATCTCTTTAAGGCACTTGAGCTTTGTGAACAACTTAAAGATGCAAGTAGAGCCGGGCTTTATTTGACTACCATAGGTGATATATATCAAAAACAAGGAAGACTAGATGATGCACTTGATGCTTATAGAGTAGCCCTCAAATTATATAAAGGTATGAAATCTAGAGAACGTGTAGAAATACTACAAAAGGGTATTGCAGAATTGGAGGCACAATTGATTAAAGAAGACTAATACTTATATAAAAAATGACATAACCATATCCAGACAAGGCCTAAATATTCATGGGTAACAATATTACTTTTTTCTAGACACATAGGATCTGGCCACAAATGTTTAATAGACCAGGTACAGGTCCTATGTAGATAATTACATGGAATGGCAACGGAATTTATATGAAATATACGGGCAATGTACATGGCTCTTCTTAAATGAAATGCGCTAGTTATAAGTCCAATTTTTTTACCTTTAACTACTGGAGGGAGTTCAGCTAGGCTTTGAAATGTATCATAGGCATATAAAACTTTTATGGAAATTCTTTTAGGTAGTTTAAGTTCTTCTAAAAACTTTTTACCTATATCAGCCTCTGAAATTTTAAAATATTTCTTATTGCCTCCTATTATAATAACACGAGTAATTTCCGGGTCATTTTGGATTATCTTCCATGCCTTTAATATCCTTAAACGTGAATAAGAATTTAATTGATCTATAGGATATATAGAATCTGATGTGCTAATACCTCCCATTAAAATTACTAATGTATCTATGTGTTGCTTTTCTAATACTGAAACACTAATTGGTTTAAAAGGCTTTTCTAACCACCATAATAAAATATTAGGTATCGGCGCAGTTGCTGCTATTATATAAATAAAAAGAGCACTAAAGAAACAATTTCTTGCCATCCTTCTCCTTCTTCTAAGCGGCCATATTAAAAAGCCAAAAAAAAGACACAGGAAAATAAGGCTTGAAGGAAGTAACAAGGTACCCAAGGTCTTCTTTAAATTAAATAAAAAACTATCCATAGTTATTATTTACTCAATTAATTTAAGTATCAGAGTTTAATTATAATAATTCCAATTTTATTTTATAAAAAGGTTGACAATTTCTTAATAAACTGGTATTTAAATACTAAAATAAAAAATAGGGTGATTATCAATGACTCACATATTAAAAATTTCAGAAGCAGCTTCATTAGCTTTACACTCTATGGCTTACTTGGCAAGTAGAAAAAAAAATGAATGTGTTTCATTAAAAGAAATCTCAAAAAGGCTTAAGGCTTCAGATGCACATTTATCTAAGGTCTTACAGAGACTGGCTAAACAGGGACTTGTAGCTTCTACCAGAGGACCCAAAGGAGGGTTTACACTTGCAAAAGATGCTAATGAAATAACTCTTCTTGAAATACTTGAAACTATTGAAGGACATATTCAACCAAGTAAATGTCTTTTTGATACACCAATATGTGATGGAGAGCAGTGTATTTTAGCAGACCTACTAGAAAAAATTAGTACCGAAGTTCATGAATATTTGAAAAACAGAAGATTATCAGAATTTAAAAACGTCTTTAAATATCCATAAAAGACATATTTCTAAAATTAAATCAATACAAAAATAAAAAAACAAACATAAGGAGGAAGTATTATGTTAAAAGACGGTGAAAAAGGGGCAATACTTCAAAAAGATAATTCTACTTATGCAGTAGTACCTCATATCTCCCTAGGAGTAGTAACTCCTGATTTTTTAAGAAAAATTGCAGATGTATCAGAAAAGTATGGCGCACAAGCTCTTAAAATAACAAGCGCCTTAAGAATTGCAATTGTTGGAATTAAAGAAGAAGATATTGACTCTGTATGGCAAGAATTGGGTGCAACACCTGGAGCAGCAGTTGGAGCTTGTATAAGAAGCATTAGGGCTTGCCCTGGTACAACATTTTGTAGATTGGGTAAACAAGACTCTTTAGCTTTAGCAACAGAACTAGACAAACGCTATCATGGCTATAGTTTGCCTGCAAAATTTAAAATAGCAGTCTCTGGCTGTGTAAACGACTGTGCAGAAAGCTGTATAAGAGACCTTGGCTTTATAGGTAAAAAGAAGGGATGGACTATAACTGTTGGAGGTAATGGAGGTTCAAAACCAGCTCTTTCGCAAACATTAACAGATGGCGTTCCTACTGAAGACGCCTTAAATATCGCAGAAAAAATAATCAAATTCTATAAAGAAAATGCTAAAAAAGGAGACAGACTCTCTAAATTAATAGCTCGTATAGGATTTGAAGAATTTAAAAAAGCAGTCTTAGATTAGGGGCTATAACGAGTAGGGCAAAAGCTCCCCCATATTTTGCCCTACTCCCCCTTTTCATAAGAATTAAAGTAAAGACTCTAATCGTTCTAGATCTACAGAAGACCTAAACATATCTATTGCTTTATGAAGTTTTGTAGGGTGTCTTAATCTTAACTTTCTACTCATAGTTTCAATACGTTTTGCAGTAGCATAAGTATCATCTGGTACCTCAAGTATTGGAACACCCTTTTCTTCCGCCTTAGATAAAATTACATCATTTGGAGTCATGCCCCCCGTTAAAATTAGACATTTTGTACCAGATTCTATTGCTGCAAGCTGTATGTCACCTCTATCTCCGCCAGTAATAACAGCATTATTAGGTACTTTTAAAAACCAAGAAATAGCCTTATCAACTTGCATACCACCTATTAAAAAGTGTTCAACTAATTGATTCATTCCTTGATATCCAGCAAGTACTCTTGCACCTAAGAATTCTTGTAAATCACTTACAGATACAGCAGCTACTGTTTCATTATGCGGTATTATACCCAAAACTGGTATAGCTTGCTTTTCAAGATAGGGACTAATCAAAGAAGCAACCGTATCAATATCTTCAGAAGATACATCGTTTAATATTACCCCTAAAAGACAAGACCTTATATCATGGAGTCTTGCCAAGATATCATCTACTATATATGGCCCTCCATACCGGGCTACTAAAATCATCTTACAATCAAGACGTTTACAGACTTCTAGTCCAGAAAGTCCCATAGTAGTACCAGAGGATAAGGCTCCATAGCCACCCACAATGGCAATATCAGAGCCCGCGGTTAACTTCTCCCAAAGCCCTAAGATTTTTTCCCATGGAGGCTGAAATTGCCCTTTTAATGCAGAAACTGTTACATCCTGTGTAACAACAACAGGACATACCTCATCTGGTTCACAATCTTGCTTAATAAATCTTGCTACCCTCCATGCATCTTCATCTGTAAGCTTACCCTCTACTGAAAATGGAAGGGCACCCACAGGTTTAAAGAAACTAACCTTCTTTCCTTTGTCTATAAAATGGGTAGCTAATCCCATAGTAGTTAAAGTCTTGCCGGCATAACCAGTTAGTGCTGCCACATAAATCTTTTTCATGACTCGCCTCTCAATATAAATCTAGCATCTACTGCTACTACCCCTTGACCAACAGGTCTCACCATCAAGGGGTTTATCTCACCTTCCATAATCTCTGGAAAATCTAAAGCCAATTGTGAAAGGGCTGCCACTGTATCCTCAAGGGCTTCAAGATCAGCAGGAGCTTGACCTCTAATGCCCTGAAGTACAGGAAAAGCCCTTATTTCTCTTAACATTTCTCTTATATCTTGTTTTGTAACAGGTGCAATTCTAAAAGCTACATCCTTTAAAACTTCTACAAAAATACCTCCAAGCCCACACATAATAAGTGGACCAAATTGGGGATCTCTTGTAAAGCCTACAATAACCTCTCTTGCATCAGTTATCATCTCTTGAATCTGTACACCTACAAGTTGGGCTTCTGGTTTAATCCTAATCACTCTAGATGTTATCTCATTAAATGCTTGACGAACTTCATCCGGAGATTTTAGCCCCACCTTTACTCCGCCTAAATCGCTCTTATGGGTTATATCCATTGCCAAAACCTTCATAACCACAGGATAACCAATTGCCTCAGCCTTTTCTATGCATTCATCCGCACTTCTTGCAATCTCTGTTTTGGGCTGTCTAATCCCATAGCTTTCCAAAATAGCTGTTACATCTTCTGGAGATATAAGTTTATGTTTTTCTCCTTGTGCATTAAGTATTATTGTTCTTGCTCTCTCAATATCTCTCTTAACTTCTACAGGCGGTTGCTCTTTTCTTTCAAGCCAAAGCCTATGACTCCACATAAACTTTAAAACTTCAGCAGCCTCCTCAGGTGTCTCATAAGTAGGTACACCACCTTCCATAAGAATCTTTCTTCCTTCTCTTACTTTTTCTTCCCCCATAAAACAAGTAACTATAGTAAGATCTGTCTTTTTAGAAATTTGAACAATCTCTCTTGCTGCCTCAGCAACATCAAGCATAGCTGTTGGTGTACCAAGCACCATAACTGCATTCACAATTGGATCTTTTATAATCACATCTAAAACTTGTCCATATCTACTTGCCTTTGCATCTCCTAAAACATCTATTGGATTATAATAAGATGCCATTGGAGGCAAAACTTGCCTAAGAGCAGAGACAGTGTCTTGTGATAGCGTTGGTATATTTAAATTTAATTTATCACAGGCATCTGCTGCCAGTATCCCAGGCCCACCTGAGTTTGTGATAATTGCAATATTTCCACCTTTAGGTACTGGTTGAAATGCCAGTGCTAATGCCAAATTTAAAAATTGCCTCGTATTTGCAGTTCTTATAATGCCAGATTGCCTACATGCTGCAGAAAAAGCCTGAGATGATCCTGCCAACGATCCAGTATGAGATGATGCAGCCCTAGCTCCTGCTGCAGTGCTACCTGATTTTAAAACTACTACAGGTTTATTCCTTGTTACTTTTTTAGCTGTCTCCATCAAGGCTCTACCATTGCTTACACCTTCTAAATATCCTAAGATTACTTTGGTATCATTATGAGGCTCCATAGCTAAGAGCATTTCTATCTCAGATATATCTGCCTTATTACCAAGACTCACAAACCTAGAGAGTCCAACCCTTGTACCTGCTGCCCACTCAAGTACAGCAAGACAAAGAGCACCTGATTGAGAAAAAAATCCGATAGAACCTGGTGGAGGAACAGAGGCAGCAAAGGTTGCATTAAGTTTAGAACCTGTATCCATTACACCTAAACAGTTAGGACCAACAATTCTTATTCCATATTTAGCTGCAATATCAAGAAGCTCTCTCTCAAGTTTTGCACCTTCTCCACCAACCTCTCTAAAACCTGCTGAAAGGACCACAACAATCTTAGAGCCCTTCTTTCCACATGACTCAACAACAGAAGGTACAAGAGGCGCTCTTATAGCAATAACTACAAGATCTGGAGCTTTAGGAACAGATTCTATATCTGCCCATGCTTTTATTCCTAGTATTTTATCTGCCTTTGGATTTATTGGATAAATTTCACCTGGAAATCCCATGTCCAAAAGATTTTTAAGAACATCATGTCCGACCTTACCTGGCGTATTAGATGCCCCAATAATAGCCACACTCGCTGGAGAGAAAAGTTTTTCAAGCATAACAAACCCCCGACGACCTTACCCTACACCAAAAAATATATGTCTATTTACATTATCCATATAAAATTCCATTTGCCAAATACATTTCTACACTTTTTACCTCAAATGAGACTTGATATTATCTTTTTTACCATATATAAAAACTATATGTACACTGATGCACATACTTCAACCTCTATAACGTCTTTTTCTGTAAAAACCATTAGGGAAGAACTTGAAGCGCGTGAACGTGCGATCTTGAGTCCTTATGCCTGCTTGAGCTGTAATAGCAGGGGTAGACTCTATCCCTGTGCTCCATGCAACATGAGGACAGAATTCCAACGCGATAGGGACAGGATCGTATATTCTAAGGCATTTAGACGACTTAAACATAAAACCCAAGTATTTCTCTCTCCAATGGGAGATCACTATAGAACTAGACTTACCCATACCCTTGAAGTATCTGAAATTGCAAGAACTATTGCTCGTGCTCTTAAACTTAATGAAGATCTCACAGAAGCTATTGCCCTTGGCCATGATCTTGGACATACACCATTTGGACATGCAGGAGAAACTGTTCTTAATGAGATTGTTCCAGGAGGTTTTTCTCATTGTCAACAAAGCCTTAGAGTAGTGGATGTCCTTGAAAATGGTGGTAAAGGACTTAACCTCACACATGAAGTACGTGATGGTATTCTTAAACATTCTAAAGGCTTTGGTAATATTATCCCAGAAGATGACGATGATTGGGCTTTTACAATGGAGGGTAGAGTTGTACGCATTGCTGATGTAATTGCATATCTTAGCCATGATCTGGATGATGCTATAAGAAGTGGTGTAATAAAAGAAAAAGATGTTCCAGATAATTGTACAAAAGTTTTCGGTAAAATTCATTCTGAGCGTATTACCACTATGATTAGAGATGTGGTTATGAATACCAAGATTGTAAATGGTCAAATGCACCTTTCTATAAGTGATAGAATACATAAAGCAATGCTTGAACTAAGAGCATTTTTATATCACAATGTTTATAGAGCCCCTCAAGTACACAATGAATTCGAAAAGGCTCGTAAGATTCTTTTCGACTTATATGAATATTTCCTAAAGCATCCTGATAAATTTTGGAAAGAAAGAAAAAGACTCTTTGAAGAAGATGTTAGACGAGAAGATGATGAACCGTATGAAAGAAAAGTATGTGATTTTATAGCTGGAATGACAGATAGATATGCTCAAGATCTTTATGCAAGGATATTTATTCCTTCACCAGTAGTTTAATCATACATTAGGTGGCTTACTACCTCCAAAAGTTGGTTCATTAGGATCAACTACCCCTTTAGGCATAGGAAGAACACCATCTGCTCCAAGAAGATATCCTCCATCCATAACCAAGGTAGCTCCTGTCATAAATGTTGCATCTTTTACCAAAAACAAAACTGCCTTAGCTACTTCTTCTACTGTACCAGTACGAGCTAATAAGGTATGATCAAGTAGTTCTTGTTTCTGATCTTCTGATAAAAGAGACCATCCCCTAGTTTTAGGACCATGGCGAGTCTCTATGATACCAAGCATTAATTCATTTACCCTAACCTCGGGTGCTCCCTGTCTCGCCCATGTCTTTGTAAGAACAGAGATTCCTTTGTTAGAAAGGCTGTAGCAATCGTTAAAAATCAAACTACAAGGGCCACTTCGACCTACTTCAGCAGAAATAGAGGTAATATTTACTACAACTCCTTCTTTATGTTGCTTTAAATATTTTAAAGCATGATTAAATAAGTACCACTTTGCATTAACTGTAGTCTCAAATTCAAGTTGCCATTGCTTAGGTACATAAGGTCCATGGACTAAAGGCCATCCACCCCTTTCTATATTATTAATTAAAATATCCAACCTGCCGAATCTATTAATCCCCTTATCAATTACATCTTTTACTTGCTCTTCATATCTCAAATCTGCTGGTAAAGAAATATATTCTATATCTAATTCATCAAGGGTCTTATGCATATTTTCTAAATCATCTAACCAGTCATAATAAGGAAGAATCAATTTCACACCTTGCATGCCAAGGAATTTAGCAATACAAAGCCCTATTCCCCTTATTGCTCCAGGAATTAATGCTACTTTACTTTTAAGCTCCATTTTATATTACCCTTTATTTTGATTTTGATTTAATGAGTTATTTTAATATAGGAGGCAACGT
>Ga0256835_1000415_pt1 | contig 32230 bp, 37 predicted proteins | sample PIR30metaG_FD_185972 | JGI IMG/M metagenome (GOLD analysis project Ga0256835, IMG submission 185972) | Hydrothermal vent microbial communities from East Pacific Rise, Pacific Ocean - PIR-30 | ecosystem: Environmental > Aquatic > Marine > Hydrothermal vents | place: Pacific Ocean: East Pacific...
AGTCTCGAGCCAAGACCATAATTATTAAAACAAAACATTTTAACAATGTATTACCTAGCGTACTTAATGAATTAGTTTAGGTCTATTAGATGTTGACCCCTTTATAGGGGTAAAGAGTTTTGAAAAAGAAAAAGGGGTGAAAGGGTCACCCCTTTTCCATGGGGAGGAGAGGAGGAGAAGACAGGTCTATATAGTTATCCTAGATCTTTTATAAGATCTTTTAGCATGGCATTTGCCACCTTTTCTGCATCGACCTGATAGGTGCCATTTTGAACTTGCTCCTTAATCATCTGAAGCTTTTCTGCCCTCTGGGGTTCTTGGGTCTTTATAGTATCTGTTACCTTGTTAAGCAGCCTGGACTGTGAAGATAGCTCAACCGTATCTGTCTTGACCGCTGTCTTTTGATTTGTCTTATTTACATCTTGCTGATTCTGCTGTTTATCCCCAACGGCCTGGGTATTAAGATATTTTTCTATCTGAAGTCCATGATTCTGATCACCTATTTTCATTTTCATTCTCCGTAGCGTAATCGTTGTAAAAGCTTTCAAATATATTCTTCAAGTCTAAAAAGGACAACTCCTCTATCTTTTCACCTGAGTCTTTATCTAAGATTTTGAACCTAAATCCAGCACTTTTGTTCTTTTGAGGAATTATGTCCACATTCTCCTTGAATTTTTGTCCTATTTTTTCAAATAATTGTTCCTCAAAATCTTCTCTACCTCTAATCTGATGTTTCTTGGCCCTGCTTACAAGTCCGTTAGTTATTTCATGGATTAATTGTTTCTTTTTCGCTTCAGCAGAGATGTCTATAGTATCGGGAGAGGTTGCCCTATCTCCTTTGGCAAGCTTCATCCGAGCAAGGCTTCTCCTTCCAAGCCGTTGACCATAAGCCTTTATCACATGTTGGATATGGAAGGAGGAAACATTCATATTACACCTGTCCTGACAATTTTTGTCTCTTTTTACCTTATTTCTTGGTTTATTAGTCGGATGTTTTTGGCAAAAACTTAAATTTTTGCTCAGTATTTTATGTGCAGAAAAAGCACAGATGATTAATATTGTCAGAAATCCAACAGTGGACATTTTATAATTAGGTATTTGGGACAAATAAAGACAAAAAATACAATAAGTAAAAAATATTAAAAATGAAATATATTTTTGGACCTGTGCCATCTAGAAGGTTGGGCTTATCCTTAGGAGTAGATATTCTCCCTGCCAACGCATGCAAGATATGCAACATGAACTGTGTCTACTGCGAACTTGGTAAGGGACTGAAGACCTATCTCGAGGCACCCTCCCCTCCTTCATGGCAAAAGATAATATCTGAAATCAGGGAATATACATCTTCAAATACTCAAAGATTTGATTTTTTGACATTCACGGCCTCGGGAGAGCCGACACTGCATCCCGATCTTGAAAAAATCATATCAGAAGCCAAAGATTTGACTTCCAAACCGATAACCGTTTTAACGAATTCTTCTAGGGTCGCCCAGCCTAATGTTAGACGGGCACTGAGGCTTGCAGATGTTGTTCTTCCATCTCTGGATACTGCCAACCAGACTACATTCCGGAAGATCAATAGGCCTCATCCGTCAATAAGGATTGCACAGATTATAGAGGGACTCGTTACTCTTAGAAAAGACATGCCTGGACAGATGTGGCTGGAAATACTCTTTGTAAGGGGCATAAATGACACACGAGAGGAGCTTTTGGCGTTAAAAAAGGCAATAGAGACCATCAAACCACACAAGATTCAGTTGAATACTGTAGCGCGTCCACCAGCAGAGAGCTGGGCGAGACCTATAAGTTCCAAGGCCATGGAAGGCATCCGTTCTTTTTTGGGTGAAAAGGCTGAAGTGGTAATAGATTTTAAGGCCCAGATGGACAGGCCAGATGGCATCATCCTTGAATCCGAACTGGTTGACACACTTAAAAGACGGCCTTTAAGCCAAAAAGATATTGAAGGTCTTTTTGGTAAATATAGTAAGACCTGGACACTGCTTAACTCGTTATTAAAAGAAGGAATCGTAAAGGAACAGACGATAATGGGAAAGCGTTTCTATTTTGCCCAAGCAAAAGGTTAAAAAATCATGTCACTTATTCCAAAAGGCAAACCGGTTTCTGCCTCAAAAATTGTACTGACTCAAGTCATGTTGCCAGAAGACACGAATTCGGCTGGGAACGTACACGGCGGGACCATAATGAAACTAGCAGATAACGCAGCCTTTGTTGTGGCAAGTAGACACTGCCGGTCAAATGTGGTGACTGCATCGGTGGATCGCATTGATTTTCTTGCTCCTGTATATATTGGCGATCTGTTAATTCTTAATGCCAGGCTAAATTGGACTGGTCGGGCCTCCATGGAAATAGGGATAAAGGTGGAAGCTGAAGACCTTTTCTCCGGAAACACAAGGCATGTGGCCACTGCCCTACTCACCTTTGTTGCTCTTGATGAAAAAGGACGTCCTAAACCAGTACCTCCGTTGATCCTTGAAACAGAAGAAGACAGAAAGATATTTCTAAAGGCTGCTGAAAGGGCCCAGATAAGAAAGGATACCAGAAAAAAATAAAAATATGGCTGGAAAAAGAAAAAAGAGTACAAAAAAAGCAAAAAATAGCAAAATATTGATTAATGCCCTGGCTCCGGAAGAATGTAGAGTAGCCCTTATTGAAAACGGTCGACTGGAGGCCTTTGAGCTTGAAGGAAGGGGATACGAAACCACCAAGGGGAACATTTATAAAGGGAAGATAGTAAACGTGGAAACCAGCCTTCAGGCTGTGTTTGTTGATATTGGGCTGAACAGAAACGGCTACCTGCCATTTGAGGAGATACATCCTGACTATTATGGTTATGCAGAAGATAAAAACAAGATAGCCAAGCTTCTCAAAAAAGGGCAAGATATCTTGGTTCAGGTGGTCAAAGAAGAAACACCGTTAAAAGGTGCCTACGTTACCACCTATCTGTCACTGCCTGGTAGATTTTTGGTACTGATGCCAGGTAATCCCCATGTGGGGGTGTCCCGGAAGATAGAGGATGAAAAGGAAAGGCAGCGGCTTAAGAAGATACTTAAACAGATCAAGCTTCCAGACGGCGTTGGCATAATTGCCAGGACTGCTGCCTATAGGGCTACAAAGGCAGAAATACAAAAAGATCTCAGGTATCTGACCAGACTGTGGAACAGTCTAAAAAAATCAGCCAAATCAGCACCCAGTCCCTCTCTTCTTTACCGAGACAGGGAGTTGACCACAAGATTTCTTCGTGATTACTTGGCCAGTGATGTCTCGGAAATAATCGTCGATCACAAGGATACCTTTGACAAGATACGGGGTTTTTTGAAGATTATTGCTCCAAGGCAGGTTTCTACCCTTACCCTTTACCAAGACGAACGTCCACTATTTGAAAGATACGGGATAGAAAATCAGATAGAGCAGGTTTTTCAGCCCAGGGTCGATCTTCCCTCAGGTGGTTATATTATTATTGAACCAACAGAGGCCATGGTTTCAATAGACGTGAATTCGGGAAAAAACATTAAGGAAAAAGACCTGGAAGACACGGCATTGGCCACAAATCTTGAAGCAGCAGAAGAGATAGCTCGCCAATTGAGACTAAGGGATCTTGGCGGCATAATAGTAATTGACTTTATTGACATGAAGGGCAAGGCCAACCGCAGTCTTGTGGAAAAACGCCTTAGGCAGAGCCTAAAAAAAGATAAGGCCAAAACGGAAGTAGCACGGATATCAAGATTTGGACTGCTACAACTGGTCCGACAAAAACTCAAGAGCCCATTAAAGACCTTAAGCTATATAAAGTGTCCTTACTGTAAGGGGGCGGGATTGATCAAGTCGGTGGAATCCCTGGCCGTCTTATATCTCAGGTTAATGGGAAGCAAACTTTCATCAAGGCAAGCCTCACAGGAAGAGCACCAGCGACTCGTGCTAGAGGTTCCTCCTCCAGTGTCTTCTTATCTGTTAAACAAGAAAAGGGCTGAACTGCTAAAACTTGAGGAAGGCTATCAGATTAGCATACAGATAGAGCCAAAGGATCGGCTGGCAGCAGAAGAATTTTATCTATACTTGGCAAAGGAACAGTGAAACAATGAAACAGTTACTTCAAGATGTACCAGAATATATCAAAAGTCTCGTGCCCTACCCTCCTGGAAAACCAAAAGATGAACTGGAAAGAGAATATGGCATCAAGGATTCGATAAAACTTGCCTCTAATGAAAACGATCTTGGACCATCCCCGAGTGCTGTTGAAAAGATAAAGGGAATTTTAAAAGAATTACACAGGTATCCTGATGGCAGCAGTTATTATCTTAAGAAGGAACTTGCCAACAGGTACGATGTCCGCCCATCCAATCTTGTCCTTGGAAATGGATCCAACGAACTCATAGACTTTCTATGCAGAATATTTATTAGAGAAGGCAGAAATGCCATCAGCAGCAGACCCAGCTTTCTAGTTTACAGTAAAATGGTCCAGATTACAGGTGGTAAAAACAGGGTGATCCCGTTAAAGAATGCAACCCATGATCTGGCTGCCATTGCTGATGCAGTAGACGATAAGACCCGTCTGATTTTTCTTGATAATCCCAACAATCCTATGGGGACTGTAATTTCTTATGGTGATCTCGAGCACTTTCTTTCATGTTTGCCTAATCATCTAATTGTGGTATTAGATGAGGCCTATGGAGAATTTGTCAAACCGGGTACGGATTGGGCTGAAGGAATCTCGTTTTTTAGAAAATACAAAAATATCGTGATTTTGAGAACCTTTTCAAAGGCCTATGGTCTTGCAGGGCTCAGGATCGGCTATGGTATCATGGATGATGCAATTGCCGCACTTTGTGACCGGGTCAGACAACCTTTTAATGTTAATCTTCCTGCTCAAGAAGGGGCACTTGCTGCCCTAAAAGATGACCGGCATCTGCGCTTGACTCTTGAAAATACGTGGGAACAAATGATAGAGCTTTCAAATAAAATTCGGGAACTTGGATGCATTCCCTTTGAAAGCAACACGAACTTCATGCTTGTTGATACCCATAGACAGGCCAAGGTCCTTTTTGAGGCAATGTTGAAAAAGGGAATAATAATCAGGTCTATGGACTCTTATGGATTTCCCACATATATCAGGGTCACTATTGGAACACCGGAAGAAAACCAACGGTTTATCAAGGCCTTTTCTGAGGTAATTAAGGAAATACCAAAAAATAAAGGGAGGGATTAATGGCTCGTCCACCAAAATGCAGACTTGTTGGAAGGAAACCGTCTGTTACGTACTTCAAGCCTAGAGGCATTCCTCTTAGAGACCTTGAGGAGGTCACTTTGACAGTGGAAGGACTCGAGGCACTGAGATTAAGTGAAATAGAAGGGCTTGACCAGGATTCTGCAGCAGAAAGGATGGGAATATCAAGGCAGACATTTGGACGTATTCTGGCTCAGGCGAGAAAAACTGTCGCACGGGCAGTGGTTGAAGGACTAGGGCTTAGAATAGAAGGCGGTAACTATAAACTGGTATCTCATCATCCCCAAGATACGATCTGATGGAAACGATTTCTTGCTATGGAAACACAAGGATTGTAATAAAAACCGGCGATATAACCAAGGAAAAAGTGGAAGCAATAGTCAATGCTGCCAACAGTCGCCTTCTTGGTGGTGGTGGTGGGACGGTTGGTCCTGTCTGGCAAGGCGGAGTCAAAAACGAAGACAAGATACTCGAACGATCTTTTTTAAACAGCCTTCAGCGCGCACTTGAAAAGAGAGTCAAGACCATAGCCTTTCCTGCTGTCAGTACAGGTGCCTATGGATTTCCTGTAGATCAAGCAGCACGAATAAGTGTATGCGCTATAAAGAAATTTCTCAACACACATCCTGACTCATTTCAAGAGATTAGGATGGTACTTTTTGGTGAAAACATATACAAACACTTTGAAAAGGCTATAAAGAATTGCTTTCAGAACCTATCCTCTATTTCTTGATTATTAATCATTAATAATCGTCCTATATTTTCCTGTATTTTATTATTTAAGCTTTGGTAACCTAATGCTCAATTTGTGAATTAATTATTTTTAAATAATTTTAAAAAAAATAATTTATCTTGACTTAAATTTGGGCCATGCTTAAATAATTTAATAAAGAGAGAATTTCCGTTACGGGAAAAGGAGGACAACGTGAAAAAGATAGCCTTGATTACAACCTTTTCGTTATTAATTGTTTGGTCAGTCTGTGTCATTAAAGTAGCAGCCCAGGAAGAAGTAAATGATGTGTGTTTCAAAGCAGAATGTTGGAAAGAAGAAGGCCTTACAAGGCTTGCATCAACTGGCTGTCCCACACCTACCCTTTTTATAAAAACTGCACTGCGTGAACTCAGTTCTTACGTAAAAGCAGCCGATGCCCTTGGCCTGACTGATACGCAAAAAGCCCAAGTACAAAAGATTTACGAACATGCCAACATGTTGGTAATTAAGGCCCAGGGCCAGTTACAGAGTATCACCAAGCTCTTAGCCAGGGAGATGGTTAAGGATGTACCAAACAAACAGAAAATCAAGGGGTTTGTAGACGAAATAGAAGACGTTTGCTGGAATACAATCTCCGCTCTGGCAAAGGATATACACGAAGCACGTGCTTTAATCAATAAGAAGAAATAAAACAAAAATTTAGAATGATAACAAAGGAGAGGGCCATGATACGTTCACTAATGATTGCTTTTTCGGTTGCTACAACAATTGTAATAGGTGGAGCATTTGTCAATGCATCACCAATACCGCAGAAGAAGGTGAAATGTCTTGCAGGAATGTGCTGGCGCAATCTTGACATGAAAAAGATAGAAGAACAGGGTTGCCCCGCCCCTATGATCATCATTAACAATATCTTGCGTGAAATGAACGGATATCTGGCAGCAGACAAGTTTTTAAATCTGACACCAGAACAAAAGAAAGAGCTAAGGATGCTCAGGCATCGTTGCCACAGAAAGATTATCAAAGGCAAGTCGCTCTTAAATCTACTATCCATAAACCTCTTGGATAATATGGCAACCGACAAATTCGAATTGTCTGAGGTCGAAGATCTGGTCTCCCAGCTTAGAAAGGCATGCTCCCAACTGGTCTTTGGTGTTATTCAAGACGCCATTGATGCCAGGATGATACTAACTCCTGAGCAGCGGAAAAAGGCAAGGGATTTTGTTGGGCCTACCCAATAACAACAATTTTTTAATAGCAGGCAGCCTCGTAGTAATTGCGTTGTTTGTTACATGGAGTTCAGGAAACTCCTGGGCAGAACAGCAGGATTTTAAAAATATAGCAGAAAAAAGCCTTATACATCTATGTTGGCATGACTATTCTGTATCAAAAATAAAAAACTGTTCTGCCCTTGACCTGCTTTCTAAATCGTCGATTTGCGAAATCGAGGCCATACGTAGTTTTTCCTCTGAATTAAAGCTCAACCCGGATCAACAGAAGGCCATATCAAAAATATACAGAAAATATAGACGTAATCTAAGCTATTATAAATCAAAAATGGGGCTCATTATTTCGGATTTGAGCGATAACATCTCAAATGAAAAGTTTGATATAAACTCTGTTACAACAGAGATATCAGAATTAAAAGATTTCTGTTCAAAGCTCCAACTGCTTGCCCTAACCACTGTAATATCCTTTAGGCAAATCCTTACCAGGGAACAAAGACAGAAGCTGCGAACTATTCCATTTCCGGAAAAATATATAAAAAAGAATCAGCAAATCTTAATAGTTCCGTGTGGAGAATAAAAAAGCCGACTATTAGATTAATCGGCTTTGTCTAACTCGCATTTTTTGTTTGACAGCGATCTGTTTTATCCACAACCTCCGCATGTACCGCAACCACCCTGAGGATCGGTGTCGCAGCCACATGCTCCTGCCAAATTTGACATTTCAGCAAAGGAAGGTTCCCTAACATCCAGGATTTCTATATCAAAATGAAGCGTTTCGCCTGCCAAGGGATGATTAAAATCTGCCTTTACTACCTCATCGGTAACCTCCTTGACTGTAAATCGTACAGGGCCATGGGGAGATTGGGCCTCAAAGGGCATCCCTGGCTTAATCTCCATGCCCTCAGGAAAGTTGGACCTCGGGATTTCACGAATAAGGTCGTCTCTGGCTTCTCCATATGCATCCTCTGGTTTTATGGTCAGAGAGACAGAATCCCCTGCCTTTTTTCCTTTTATTCCGTCTTCAAGCCCCTTTATCACCTGACCGGAACCGAAAACAAAACCAAATGGCTCGTCGGGCGTTGTCTGGTCTATTGTCTCACCAGAATCGAGCTTGAGAGTGTAGTTAATTGTTACATAAGTCTTGTCATTAATTTCCATTTTTTTCTCCTAAGTGATTTTTATTCCAAGAAACTTACTGGGAAAGTTTTTGGTAGCGGATTATTGATGCCTGCAGTTAATATGTGAACAATAATAGGTATAAAACCTATGAAGGTCAAGGATAAATAAAAACTCTTTGCCATCCTCATAGTCTTTAGGAAGGACAGCGGCACAGGTGGGCATCTTTTTCCGAATGACGCGTTACCTTTGGGTCAAAATCTTGCTGTAAAATCTCTCTTGGCCATGCTTTCAGCTAGTCTTTTAGAATTTGCAACACAATCGTTTAAGCTGACTCCTCCGATCCAGTTGCATCTTATGAAAAGGTAGGGAATCTTGGAAAGCTCCTGCCCGATATTTCGGACCAGTGCAAAATACCCCGTATGGTATTGAGGAATAGCCCGCTTCCACCTAAACACTGTTGCAAGATCTGGATCAGATCTAAAGCCAATTAAAGAGCGTAGATCTTCAAGGGCCATATCTAAAATCTGTGAATCTTTAAGCTCAAGGATGTGCCTATTTCTCATCCCGCCAACAAGGCATCTTATTAAATGATACCTGTCTGGAGCCCTGTTTTCAAACACTGATGAATCCCACAGGGCACCGAGAATCTTTCTGGATTCACAAAAGGGACAGAGAAAACCAAATCCGTTGAGACTATCTGTTATGCCCTCTTTTCTTATCCCAAAGGCGCAAACCGCTATGGGAGGATATTCAAAATAAGAGAACAACCTGGAAAGCTCTGGAGAAACCGTCTTAACAACTGAAGCAGCGTTGAAAGCCGGAAGAGACAAAACCAAATGGCTCCCAGACAGATTTGTTCCGTTTTTTAAAAAGACCTGCCACTCATCTGCCTGTCTTTCTATTTTCATCACCCTAGCATTTACCACTATCTCTTCTTTGAGAGCCTGTCTAAGGGCCTGGACCAAATCTTCCATTCCTCCATGAAAGGAGGTCAAAGTACCACCGGGGCCGGCAGAGGGGCCTTTTTTTCCTTTCTTCCTGGCTTTTGCCTGAAGTTTTATCATTGCCACAATAAGACTACCGTATTCTCTTTCAAGTTCGTGTATCCGAGGAAAACAGGCCTTTAAGGAAAGTCTTTCAGGATTGCCTGCATAAATGCCGGATGCCATGGAATCGATCAGATACCTGTATGCCTCATCCCCAAGACGTCTTATGGCAAAAGATGCAAGGGTTTCATCTACGTCCTGCATCAGGGGAGGAATCACGGGTTCAAGCATCAAACGCATCTTGCCCCACGGAGATAGCACCGATGAAGACAGAAACTGTCCAGGCGACGTTGGAAGGGGAACAAGTTTTCCGTTTCTAACCACATAACGTATTCTTGACGCATCATTACTTCTCAGGGGTTTGACTCCTAAGTCTGCAGCAAGGGCCAATGTGGAAGGTTTGTTATCAAGAATTCCATTTACTCCTCTTTCGATTACAAAACCGTCTCTTTTGTCAGTCCAGGCCTTGCCCCCTACCCTGTCCTTTGCCTCAAGAACGGTTATCTTCCAGCCATTTGACATGTTTTTTAAATACCATGCCAGGGACAAACCACTCATTCCTCCACCAACTATTATTACATGGGCCATCATCAGGCTCCTTTCTCTATATTTTTACAGGTTCTTACAATAGCACTTTTTGAATAAATTTCGCATGAAATAATTCCTGCCAAGGAATATTCAATCATAGCCATAAAACAAAAAAAATCGGCCTGTGAGATTTGCAAGGCTGATCTTGTTTAGGGGAATTGATAATAGTAAAAAGTGCATCGAGGGTTAAGCTTTAAAATGGAAAACTTTGTCATAATAATAATCTATCTACTTATAGGTGTTTTTCTCAAGGCGACAAAAAGACTACCAGAAAACTTTTCAAATAGCCTAAATCTTTTTGTCATATACGTATCTCTCCCTGCATTGGTGCTGCTCAGGATCCCCTCTATGGAAATCAGCAGCGAGCTGATGTTTGTGGCTGCCTTGCCATGGGTTATGGTGGTCTTAGGCAGTGTTATGGTACTTTTATTCTCTCGCATGTTGGGATGGGAAAAAGAGGTGATTGGTTGCCTGTTGCTAATGGTGGCTCTTGGCAACACTTCATTTCTTGGGATTCCCATGGTCAAGGCCTTTTTTGGAGAAGATGCCATTGCCTATGCCGTAATATATGACCAGCTTGGCTCTTTTCTGGCTCTTGCCACCTATGGCTCGCTGGTTCTGGCATTTTTCGCAAGCAGGAAGGAGGCCACCCCCAAACCTTGGGAAATATTAACAAAAATCCTGTCATTCCCTCCTTTTATTGCCCTTGTTGTAGCCCTTTTTATCAGGAATATAACCTACCCCCAGTTTGTATTATCGATACTGAAAAGTCTTGGGGCCACACTTGTTCCAGTAGTTATGATAGCGGTTGGCCATCAGCTATGCATACGTCTTGAGGCTGGCACATTAAAGGCCTTAATGGCTGGTCTGATCATGAAGCTATGTGCTGCTCCACTCCTTGCACTTTTGATTGTAAAGCTGTTTGGTCTTCATGGACCCTCTGTTGAAGTTGCGGTATTTGAAGCAGGAATGCCTCCGATGGTATCAGCCGGTGCTCTTGCCATAATGGCAGGACTTTCTCCAGGCCTTACTGCAGCTCTTGTAGGTGCTGGAATATTTTTAAGCTTTCTAACATTGCCAGTTCTTTTTGAAATAATAAAATTGGTCATATAACATAACCAAAGTTTGTTTTTCTATCTTCCAGACCTTTTATGCAGGATATACTTTCTAACGGCCCTGTTATGTTCTTTAAGGCTTCTTGAAAAATAGTGGGTCCGATTACCCTTGGAAACAAAATATAGATATTTTGTTTCCCTTGGATAAAGGACTGCCCTTAAGGAAACAATGCCTGGATTACATATGGGCCCTTTTGGAAGTCCATAACGGGTATAAGTATTAAAAGGTGTGGCCTTCCTGAGGTCCTTCCATGTAAGCCGTTTCTTCTTGATCTTTCTTTCTACCATAATGCCATACTTTACAGTTGGATCGGCCTGAAGAGGCATTCCCCTTTTTAGTCTGTTCCAAAACACACTCGCTATAATTGGCTTTTCTTCCTGTACCGCTGCCTCTAGCTCTATGATAGAGGCCAAGGTAACCACCTGATGTATAGTGATTCCAAGCTCTTTTATTCTCTTATCAAAGTCATGACCTTTCCACACATCCCAAAACCTGCTCACAAAATTTTTCACTATATCCTTGGCAGTCACCCCCTTTGGTAAAAAATACGAATCTGGGAAGAGATAACCTTCAGCACTTTCTTCCCAGTTGATGCCAAGCTTGGACAAAAACTTCCTATCTGTGCATGTAGAGAGAAAGTCTCCCTTACTGACTAACCCGGCCCTTTGAAGCAGATCTGCAATCTGGAACATATTGTATCCTTCTGGTATGGTTATCAGATGTTGTACCACCTGACCGGACACCAATATTTCCAGAATCTTTTGGGGTTTCATTGATGGACTTAATTTGTATTCTCCAGCCTTTATTAACTCTGCCTCTTTTCTGTACCAGGCAAGCACCCAAAAGACCTCTTTGGAACGGATTAGACCTTTTTTTTCCAGGAGTTTCGCCACTTGCCTGAAAGATGACCCCTTTGGTATCTCAATTATCGTATAAACAGTCTGGTCAGAAACTGGTTCCAGCAGCTCTTTTACATGGCCATATCCGATGTATGCTGCAAGAAACAGGAGATATAAAAAAAAGATAAATTTTAGATTTAAAAAAATTCGCATATGAAAAATGAAAAAATCTTTTGGTTGTTATTAATAATATTATTTTTTATCTATCTTATTGTCTCGTCTGGTTCCAAAAGTCGTTATCCGTGAATCTTCAGGCCATCAAGTCTTGATGGCCCAAAAATACATACGAAAGGCAACTGTCAGCAGCAGGTTCACAAGCCACCGGTTACCGTTGCGAAATAGTAACTGTTTTTTTGGAACAGATACTAATAACAACGAACAGGCGCAAAGAAAAGTGGGCTACCTAAAAAAAGAGATTAACCGTAAAATAGGCAAGGCCATCCACCGGTTCGGCCTAATTGAAAGGGGTGACTCTATTATGGTGGCCGTATCTGGAGGAGCAGACAGTCTTACGATGTTGTATTTTCTGCACCAATGGAAGAAGAAGGCCCCCATAGACTTTGAAATAATGCCAGTGTTTATGGAGATGGGCTACAATGGAAAAAGAATATCAAGGGTGCTGCAGGGGTATTTCCAATCTCTGGAACTGCCATTCTACATGGAGGAAACAGACTATGCCCTTTACGCTCATGGTAGTGCCAACAGGGGGAAAAGTCCGTGTTTTTTATGTTCCTGGAAAAGAAGAAAGAGGCTTTTTCAGCTAACCCAGATATTGGGTTGCAACAAGATAGCTTTTGGTCATAATCTTGATGATGTTATAGAGACCTTTTTCCTAAACATGTTTTACAGCGGGGAAATGAGTACCATGCTTCCTCGTCAAGAGATGTTCAACGGGCTTTTAACCATTGTTAGACCCATTGTATTGGTGGAAAAAGATAAGATAAAAAGGCTGGCCAACAAGCTTGGACTGCCCATATGTGAAAACCTCTGTCCATCTGCATCAAAAAGTAAAAGGAACAAGGTGAGACAGATTTTATCTAACATCTACAGGCAGGATAAAAAGATAAAGGGAAACGTGGCAAGGGCCCTTTTCAACCCACGGCCAGAATATCTTCCGGAGAAATTGCCCCCACCCTGACAACAGTCATAGATTGGCTGGTGCAATCAACAATGGTGGATGAAGGGCCAGGGGCAATCTGACCCGCATCCAGGAAATAGTCAGGCCCCTCTTTCAGTTGTTGCTTGACCTGCTCCACGGTCTTTGTTAGTCCTGCTCCAGAAAGATTGGCACTGGTAGCAGTAATTGCTCCCCCTACCCTTTTAACCAGCTCTGCTGCAACAGGATGGCTGGATACACGGACCCCAACCCTGTCTGTATCTCCACTTAAAAAGTAATGCGTCCCCTTTTGGGCAGGAAGAAGCAAGGTCAAGGGGCCAGGCCAGAACTTTTTCATAAGTTTGTATGCATAGTCTGGGATAAGGGAAAATTCTATCGGAGCCTGCTCCAGTTCCTGTACCAGTATTAGGAGGGGTTTATTGAATGGCCTTTTTTTTATTAGATAAATTTTTTTGAGCGCCTCTTCAAAATCGATAGAGGCAGCAAGGCCATAGGCGGTCTCTGTTGGAATAACGCACACCCCTCCCCTTTTTATGACCCTTGCCGCCTCATCTATCTTTTCATCAAGTTGTCGGACAGAATCTGATAAATTTGTCATTATTATGATGATATCAGTCTATTCCTTTTTCGTTCAACTTGCGTATCTTTTCCTCCTGCTCTGATCTAAATTGTGCAAGCCTTGTCTTAAGCGTGCTGTCTTCAATGGCAAGTATCTCCGTGGCAAAAAGCGCAGCATTTTTTGCACCTGCCTTTCCAATCCCCATGGTAGCAACGGGGATCCCTGGGGGCATCTGAACAGTGGCAAGGAGTGCATCCAGACCATTTAGAGAACTGCTGTCTATTGGAACCCCTATCACCGGTAATGTTGTATGTGATGCGATCACCCCTGCAAGATGGGCAGCCATTCCTGCACCAGCAATTATCACCTTGATTCCCCTCTCCTGCGCAGACCTTGCAAAACTGGTCGTAAGCTCTGGACTCCTATGTGCAGAAAGGACCTTTGTTTCATAGGTTACACCGAAATCCTTAAGTGTATCCGCAGCCTTCTCCATAACCTTAAGATCGCTCTTGCTTCCCATAACTATGGCAACCTGGGGGCCACGCAAATGCCTGAGGGCCTTTTGGCCTATATCTTTTCTGTAGTGCATCCCTTCCCAGCTTATCTTGCCAACTGCCTCATAGGCCCTTTCTATCGCCTCTTTTATGGTGGCTCCAAGGGCGGTTACACCAAGTACCCTACCTCCTGCTGTAACAAACCGTCCCTGTTCATCAAGGGTTGTACCTGCGTGGAAGACCATCACATCTGCCATCTTTTCTACATCTTCCAGCCCGTTTATCACCTTTCCCTTTTCGTATTTGCCAGGATATCCTTCTGAAGCAAGTACAACGCAGACCGCAGCCCTTTTATCCCATTGAAGCTCTAAGTCCTTCAAACGTCCTTCCACAGCCGCCTCAATTACATCAAGCAGATCTGTCTTAAGCCTCATCAATATGGGCTGGGCTTCGGGATCTCCAAAACGGCAGTTAAACTCTAGAACCTTAGGCCTGTTATCTTTTATGATAAGTCCGCCGTAGAGAACTCCCCTGTAAGGCCTTCCCTCTGAGGCCATGGCCTCAACTGTTGGGACCATGATATCTTTCATAATGTCCTTAAACAGCTTGTCATTAACCACAGGAGCTGGAGAATAGGCCCCCATGCCTCCTGTGTTTGGCCCCTTGTCTCCGTCAAAAACCGCCTTATGATCCTGAGAGGTGGCAAGAGGCAATACATTTTTCCCATCTGTTATTGCCATAAACGATGCCTCTTCTCCCTCAAGAAATTCTTCAACTATCAATCTGTTCCCTGCCTCTCCAAAGGCCTTTTTTACCAGTACCTGGTCTATAGCCTCATAGGCCTCTTCAAGGCTGAAACAGAGTATCACACCCTTTCCTGCTGCAAGGCCGTCTGCCTTTATCACAACAGGTATCCCAGTTTCTTTTCTGACAAACTCCTTGGCAGAGTCTGCATCTGTAAAGACTTTGTATTTACCTGTTGGAATCTTGTATTTGGACAACAGATCTTTGGTAAAGACCTTGCTAGCCTCTATCTGGGCAGCCTTTTTGTCAGGTCCAAAACATAAAAGGCCCTGCTCCTCAAAAAGATCAACTATGCCTTCGGCCAGTGGAGCTTCTGGGCCCACAATAGTCAGATCGACCTGATTTGCCTTGGCAAATTCCAGGAGTCCATCTAAATCCGTTGCCCTTATGTCAACACAAGTAGCATGCCGTGCTATACCAGCGTTGCCTGGTGCACAGTAAACCTTATCTATTTTGGGACTTTGGGAAAACTTCCAGCACAGGGCATGCTCCCTTCCCCCTGAACCCACAACGAGAATTTTCTTTTTTAAGGCCATCTTTCTTCTCCAGATTTTTTGCAACTTACTACTAATAGTACCTAACTTACTGGTCAAGACCGGGAATATTGCTTATATAAGTGTATATGTCTAAGGGGTTGAAAAGGATAAAAATAGGCACATTTTGGCAAAACAAGTATCTGATTGCCATTATTGTACTGCTCTCTCTTTTCAGCATTATTGCTACAATCAGTGCAGTATCCAGTTATAAAATATCTATCGAGGGCTCTCGTCACCTGCTTGAAACAAGAGCAACGGATATAGCTGTAAACCTGGGTTTTGCCCTGGAAAGGCTTGGTTTGAATCCAGACCTGTTCCCGGATCTAGTGGCATCTGATAGATGGGAATATCTGGCCTTTCTTGCACTTATTGACAGGGATATGACCTGCATCCTTCACTCCAACCAAAAACTCATTGGTAGAAAGATAAACGATTCGTCTATCAAAAAGGTGTTTAGCCTGGAACGTATAGTTACACATTTTGAAAAACTTGCCACTGGAGAGGAGGTGTTTATCCTGGATTTCCCTTTAAAATTGCACCTGGATGAAGTCAACAGAATCAAAAATCCCAGGGATGGGGTTGCTGCTGCCCTCGGGAAAAGGCCTACCGTCAACACCATTGAGCCTATACCTGCCCTGCGGGTATTTTGTTTAAGGGTTGCACTTCATCCATGGCCAGCCTTTTCAATAGAAAGAAAGGCAAAATTTCAACTTGTTATGATACTTTCGTCCATCTTTCTGTTGTGGTTGCTTGCAGGATTTTTTATACGGGCTTGGAAAAAAAATTATATGCTTGAAAAAAGCCTGGCAGAAAAGGAGAGGATGGCAGTACTTGGACAGATGGCCGCCGTTCTTGCCCATGAAATCAGAAATCCTCTTAGTACCATAAAAGGATTTGCCCAGATTTATCTAGAAGAGGCTTCAGATCCTGACATAAAGGAAGATATGAAAATCATAGTGGAACAGGTAGCAAGACTTGAAAGGCTTACCTCCAACCTTCTAGTATATGCAAAACCAACTGAAATCTATCTTGAAACCTTTGACATAGAAGAACTCTGTCAGGAAATTCGAAGAATCTTTCCCGAGGACAAGAAAGAGGTAAAGCTGAAAATCAACTGTAGAGGCACCCAGGCCACTGCAGACAGGCTGAAGATAATACAGATAATCGTCAATCTCATACAGAATTCAATGGAAGCAATACAATTCCAGGGGGATAGGGGACAGGTTGAAGTAACTATTGATGGAACAGAAGACGGAATAGTAATAGTGGTGGAGGATTCCGGGCCAGGATTTTCAGACGACATAGTGGATAAGCTATTTCAGCCTTTTTTTACAACAAAGACAAAGGGCACGGGACTTGGACTTGCCATAGTAAAAAGGTTGGTAGAGGCTATGAAGGGCAAAATTCGTATAGACAAAAGCCGTCTTGGAGGCGCAATGGTAGAGGTCTTTATTCCATCTCCTGAGGAAGAGTAGGAGCAAGCGTGCCAAAGGAGAAAAAATCTTTATTTGTCTGCAAGAACTGTGGTTTTAGCTCTGTAAAGTGGCTTGGCCGATGCCCCGAGTGCGATTCATGGGATAGCCTTGTGGAAAGGCATAGCCAATCAAGGAAAAAAAGACAAGATCATCCTGTAAACCAGCACGTCTATAACCTTGACGATCTTGAAACCCGAACAGAGCAGACACGATTTCAAACAGGCATTGGTGAATTTGATAGGGTGCTTGGAGGAGGAATAGTCCCGGGCTCCCTTGTTCTTTTAGGGGGTGAACCAGGCATAGGAAAGTCAACCCTCTTGCTCCAGGTGCTTTCAAAACTTTCAAACAGGGGATTAACAGTACTCTATACATCTGGTGAAGAGTCTCCAGAGCAAATAAAGATTCGGGCAAGCAGGCTTGGAATAGAAGGCAAGATCCTTTTGGCCTGTATGTCCGAACTGGAGGCTGTTTTGCAGACAGTTGCTGACAAACAGCCAGACATACTTGCTGTGGATTCTATTCATACACTCTACAGCCAAGACGTAAACTCTCTTCCTGGCAGCTTGGGACAGGTAAAGGCTGCCTCTTCTTCGCTTATGGGCCTAGCCAAAGGATTTAAGATACCAATATTTATTGTAGGCCATGTGACTAAAGAAGGGGCCATAGCTGGACCAAAGGCGTTAGAACATCTGGTTGACACTGTTCTCTATTTTGAGGGAGACAGGACCCAGGCCTTTAGAATACTTCGTACTGTCAAAAACAGATTTGGCCCCACCCACGAAATAGGCATATTTGAAATGAAAGACAGCGGCCTTGAAGAGGTTGCAAGTCCCTCTAACCTTTTTCTAGAACACAGAAATAACAGTGTGGCAGGATCGACAATTTTCCCATGCATCGAAGGAACAAGGCCTCTCCTAGTAGAGATACAGGCTCTTGTCAATCAATCCTATCTTGCTCTTCCAAGACGTACTACAGCGGGTTTTGATTCTAACAGACTTGCCCTTTTGACAGCGGTTGTAGAAAAGCACCTAGATATTAGCCTGTTTGACAAGGATATCTTTGTCAACGTGGCTGGTGGTTTGAAAATTTCGGAACCTGCAGCTGATCTTCCACTCTTATGCGCAATTTTGTCAAGTTTTTATGATCGACCTGTAGATCATTCTACCGTTATCTTTGGTGAGGTTGGATTGACTGGAGAAATAAGGCCTGTGTCCCATTCGGATCTTAGAATTAACGAGGCCAAAAGACTCGGAATAAAAAAATGCATCATGCCAGCATATGCAAAGGACAAGCAGCTACCACAAGACATGACGGTTGCACAGATAAATCATATAACCCAGCTGCCTGACCTGCTTTTTGATTAAAACGCCTCACGAAACCCTTTAACAACTTTCCCAGCCCCTCATCCCTTTACCCTGAAGCTGGATCAAGTATTTTACTTTGTATGGAGTCAGGAAAAGGATTAAAAGGTTTAATTCCTTGACACCTAAATAAAGCTATCCTAAACTTTTCTCTTTCAAAAGGGATGAAAAATAAAATCAAAATTAATTAATTTCATTAAATATTTTAAAAAGGAGAATAATTAACATGTCTAGTGACAAGATTATTCAGGTTACTGATGCGGACTTTGATGAGAAGGTGCTGAAGAGTGATCTTCCTGTGTTGGTCGACTTCTGGGCTGCATGGTGTGGACCGTGTAGGGCCATAGCCCCTGTAATAGATCAACTGGCTCAGGAATATGATGGCAAGGTAATAATTGCAAAGATGAATGTGGATGAAAACCCTGCAACTCCAGGCAGGTTCGGTATAAGGGCCATCCCTACACTTATCCTTTTTAAGGATGGCAAGGTGGTGGAACAGATAACAGGTGCCGTAGGAAAAACTGTTATAGAAAACGCCCTAAGCAAGGTCTCTAAGTGATCTACGATGTAATCATTATAGGTGCTGGACCAGCAGGGCTCGCTGCTGCCATTTATGCAGGCAGGGCCCAGGTCAATGGCTTTGTTCTTGAAAAAATGAGCCCTGGAGGTCAGGTACTTATAACGGATTTTGTTGAGAACTACCCGGGCTTCTTCGAGGGAATAAGTGGCTTTGAGCTTGTAGAGAAATTTACAGAACACGCCAAAAAATTTGGCATGGCCATAGAAAATGGTGAAGTCGGTTCCATTGAGCCGGTTGGGGAAAACCTTAATATACATCTGACCGATGGAAAGACGATAACTACCAAGACCGTAATTGTAGCAACGGGCGCAACACACAAAAAACTTGGTGTCAAGGGTGAACAAGAACTTACGGGTCGAGGAGTCTCCTACTGTGCTACATGTGACGGTCCTTTTTTTAGAGATCAGGTAGTTGCCGTGGTAGGGGGTGGTGATAGCGCGGTCCAAGAGGCCATTTTCATGACAAAGTTTGCCAAAAAGGTTTATCTGATTCACCGTAGAGACGAGTTGAGAGCCATTAAGATCCTTCAGGAAAGGGCATTTTCTAATGACAAAATCGAATTTATCTGGAACAGCACCGTAGAAGAAATTATTGGCAAAGACCAGGTAGAAGGTATTAAGCTTTTAAACAAAGTAAGTGGCGAAATTTCTACTCTCAAGGTGGATGGCGTATTTATCTTTATTGGGATTGAACCAACTACCCAATTTATAAGGGGGTTGGTAGATACTGATGAACGCGGCTTTATCAAAACAGACGAATGGATGAGAAGTTCTAGACAAGGTATATACGCAGCAGGTGACTGTAGGAAAAAGCCTCTGCTGCAGATAGTAACTGCAGTGGCAGAAGGAGCCACTGCAGCCTTTGCCGTGGAGCATGATCTAGAATGAACAAAAAAATACCGTTTTTATTGATTTTACTTTTTGCTATTTCATCAATTAACCTGCTGGGTTGTTCCGGCAAGTCAGAGGACTCTTGGTTTAAGAGGATTTTTTCTCCACAGGAAGAACAGGAAGGCCCTATTCCTCCAGAGGCACAACTTACTGCCAAGGCTATGCACTATTTTGAAATCGGGCGGTATCTGCTGGCAGAAGAAGAATTTAAGCGTATCAGGGACAGATATCCCTTTAGCCCATACGCTACAGTAGCTGAACTTCGTCTTGCAGACTGCAAGTACTATCAGGGCCTGTATGAAGAGGCCATTCCTCTATACCAGGAATTTGAAAATCTTCATCCCACCAATGAAGCCGTTCCCTATGTAATCTTTCAGATTGGCAGCTGTTACTATCATCTCATGGATACTCCTGATCGTGACCAGACAAGCACCCACAAGATGATCGAAACTTACACTCGACTTATCAGACGATATCCTGACAGTCCCTTTACCCTGGAAGCACAAAAACGGATCAAAGAAGGAAGGGCATTACTGGCAGAGCATGAGTATGTCGTTGCTCATTGGTATTTTAGGACCGACCACATTCCCCAGGCCGTAAAACGGCTGGAAAATATAATAACTCTCTATCCAGATACTCCCATTTATTACAAGGCTGTCATGAAGATAGCCGAATACAAGGATGTTGCTGAACATCTTGATGAATACGTAAAGGCACAGGAAAAAAGGGAAGATGAAAAAAGGCTGCACACCATGCCGTGGTGGAAGAAACTCTGGCCTTTCTAACTCACTTTATAAAATTTTTAAAATTAAGTGTCATTGGCATTACCTATCATATCTTTGCTGTTGTGGTGTATCATTTTGCTGTTACCCTGGAAACCTTGGAGTACAAAGGAACGCTTTGAACTTTGCAATAAACACGTTCCCATATCTTTGCTAGACACTTTAACTGTCATAATTCCTGCCAGAAACGAAGCCCAGCAACTTAAAATATCCCTGCCTAGCGTACTCTGTCAGGGCACCGGACTCACCGTCTTAGTCGTAGATGACCAATCGGATGACAACACTGCGGAGGTATCTACCAAAATATTAAATGGCCAAGGTGAGGTTATAAAAGGCAGGCCTCTTCCAAAAGGCTGGACTGGAAAGCTGTGGGCACTTGAACAGGGTCTTAAGCACGTTAAAACCAAATACGTCTTACTGATGGATGCCGATATTGTACTTGAGAGAGGGCTACTGCCTTCCGTGCTTTCGTTCATGGAGAAAAAAGGGGTAGATTTTTTCTCACTAATGGCTTGGCTCCGCATGGAATATCTCACGGAAAGATTCTTTATGCCCGCCTTTGTCTATTTTTTTAAATTATTGTATCCATTTAAGTTGGCAAATAAAAAAGGGAACTTTGTTGCCGCAGCAGCTGGCGGATTCATCCTTACAAAGACGAAGTTACTAAAAGAGATAGGAGCCTTTTCAACCCTTAAAGACTCTTTAATTGATGACTGTACCCTTGCCGGAAGAGTAAAGGCCAGTGGCTACACAACGTTTATGGGGCTTACAAGGTGTGCCAGAAGCATGAGAAAATACAAAAACCTGGCTACTATATGGCACATGGTAGAAAGAACAGCCTATACACAGCTCTTATATAACCCTTTTTTGCTAATATTAACAACCTTTCTACTAGTCACCTGCTTTATAATTCCTGTAATCGGGCTTTTTAGCTGTAATCCTTTGACTTTGGTCATATCCTTAACAACACTTTCCATTATGTATATTTCTTATATGCCTGTTTTAAGGTACTATGGTCTGAATCTCTTTATAGGGGTTACCCTTCCCCTTGTGGCGGGTTTGTATCTTGCAATGACCTGGTCATCGGCTGTACGATATTACCTTGGTGGTGGAACTGCCTGGAAGGGAAGAAAATACAAAAACAAAAGCTAAAAAATAGATTGCAATGGAAAGAAAAAAACTCAAAATCATTCTTGCACAACCACGAGGTTTCTGTGCAGGAGTAAAAAGGGCTATCAGTATTGTTGAAACAGCCATAGAGCGCTATGGAAGACCGGTCTGGGTCTTGCACGAAATAGTTCATAATACCCATGTTATAAAAAGTTTGACAGAAGCGGGGGCAATCTTTGTTGAAAATATAGACGACATTCCGGAAAAATCCATTACCATCTTCAGTGCTCATGGTGTGGCCACTGCAGTAGAAAAAAAGGCAGCACAAAAGGGGCTAAAGGTCATTGATGCAACCTGTCCCTTGGTAAAAAAGGTCCACTACCAAGCGCAGAGATACAATAAAACAGGTCATGATATTGTTATTATAGGTCACCATGGGCATCCTGAAGTTGAGGGAACCCTTGGAAGGGTTAACGGTAAGGTAACTGTAGTATCCACTATCGAGGATGTCCAAAGGCTTGAAGTTACCGATCCTGAAAAGGTGGCCTATGTAACACAGACCACCTTGAGTACCGATGATACCAGGGAACTCATAAAAGAGCTGAAAAAAAGGTTTCCAAATATAAAAGGCCCAAACCTCAGAGATATCTGCTATGCTACCCAGAGCAGGCAGGATGCTGTACGAAAGTTGGCAGAAGAAGTTGATATGCTCCTTGTTGTTGGGTCTCAGAACAGCTCAAACTCGAATAGGCTCAGAGAAACAGGAACTGCACGGGGGCTGCCTGCGTATCTGGTTGACAATGCTGATCATGTGGATCTCAAGTGGTTTGAAGGAAAAGCAACCATTGGGATAACCGCAGGTGCATCTGCTCCTGAGGTGCTTGTCCAAGATATTATCAACATGCTTAAAAAGCATTTTGATCTAGTGGTAAAGCCACAAAATGGCAAGCGTGAGACCATGCAGTTCAAGCTCCCAAAATTTCCAGACTTCGTTTAACAATCATTTTTTGCAAATATGGCCTCAAACAAGACTTCCAAAAGGTATATTTCTGCAGAAGAGACAAGTTCCAAAGGACTTTTTCTTGGACTTGTTGCTGTAACATGCCTTTTTATCTGCCTATTTCTCGTGTCTCTTTGGGTGATCCCTTACTATGGCTTTGATGCTATTCATCCGTGGGCCAAGTGGATAGCTGGTTTTGTTATAGGCAGTGCCCTAACACTGGTTTTATGGGCCAGTATAGGCCTTCTTCTGAATGCCACTACTGGCAAGTACCTGCCCTTCTTTAAAAAACTGAGGGGTGTTAGCGTAAAACTGTTTTTACCTGTCATGACCCTTATAGGCAGGCTTTTTGGAATATCCAAAAACAAGATCAGATCATCTTTTATCAGGGTGAACAATGAACTTGTACTGTCTGAGGCAAAGACCTACAAACCGGACCAGATGCTTATGCTGATGCCCCACTGCCTTCAAAACAGTAGATGCAAAATCAGACTCACCTACAATGTAAGAAATTGCAAACGTTGTGGAAAATGTTCCATTGCTGGCCTTTTAGAACTCAGCGACAAGTACAACATCCACCTTGCTGTGGCAACAGGGGGAACAATAGCCAGAAGGATTGTTGTAGAGAGAAGACCCAAGCTTATTCTGGCTGTTGCATGTCAAAGGGATCTTGCAAGCGGAATTCAAGACACGTACCCACTTCCTGTCTTTGGAATACTTAACCTCAGACCCCACGGCCCCTGCCTGGATACCCTTGTACCCCTGGACCATTTGGAGGCAGCAATAAGGCGTTTTCTTGACTCGGATTACTACCCTGAAGATGTGGATAGGAGTCCTATTTCAGTCCCCCCGGTAGAGTGAAAAAGAAAGCAGGTGAAGAAAAATGTCCATACCACTTATTCAGCAGTTCCGTTTAGGAAAATATATCATGCGCAACATGATTACAGGCAACAACCGTTTTCCCCTGGTGCTCATGCTAGAGCCCTTGTTTCTCTGCAACCTGAATTGCAAAGGCTGTGGCAAAACAGCGTATCCAAGCGAGATCCTGAAAAAAAGGATGTCTGTTGACGAATGTGTTAGGGCCGTAGAAGAATGTGGCGCACCAGTTGTCTCAATACCAGGAGGAGAACCGCTGTTACATCCGGACATCCATGTAATTGTTGATGAACTGGTAAAAAGGAAAAAATTTATATACCTCTGTACAAATGCCCTGCTGGTAAAAAAACGTATTGACCAATTTCATCCATCACCATACCTCACCTTTAACATTCATTTGGACGGTCTGGCATCAAAACATGATGACCTTGTGGGAGCCAGGGGTACGTTTGACTCTGCAGTTGAGTCAATAAGGCTTCTGGTTTCAAGGGGTTTTCGTGTAACAACAAATACAACCTTTTTCTATGGAGAAACCCCAGAGTCAGCTGAAAAATTTCTTGATTTTGTGACAGACCTGAATGTAGAGGCCATGACCATCTCTGCAGGCTTCAGCTATGAAAAGGCACAGGATCAGGAAAGCTTCCTGACCAGAAAAACCACTATAGAACTGTTCAGAGGAATCTTTGAAATAAAAAAGCAAAAGAAAAAAAAGTGGAAATTTAATCACAGCATTTTGTATCTGGATTTTCTGGCAGGGAATCAGGACTATCAGTGTACTCCCTGGGGTAATCCTACAAGAAATATGTTTGGGTGGCAGTGGCCATGCTATTTGCTAAACGATGGATACTACCCAACATATAAAGAACTTATAGAAAAGACCGACTGGAATCGGTATGGCAGGGGCAGGGATGAAAGATGTGAAAACTGCATGGTTCACTGTGGCTATGAACCAACTGCAGTGGTTGATACTGTCAAACATCCCTGGAAGGCCCTGAAGGTGACACTAACAGGTATAAAAACCTGTTAAAAACTTAATCACCTTTCCCCTTTTTCTTCTTTTCATCTCTTTCATACTGCCAAAAGAGCTTTGTATACAAAAAGGCAGAAAGAAAGACCATGGTAGGAACAAGGATAATCTCTGGAAAGGCCCTGTTCTCTGCATTTACTAATGAAATGGCAGAAAGGACCATGCAGAAAAGGTATCCTATGCGTCTATAACGCATTATCTCTCTAAGGATGTAAAGATTAACTGTAGGTACCACCATGGCAAGCAGCATTACTATGCTAAGCTGTCCAAAAGAAAGGGCGAAATACAGTTTTTTTAAGGTAACAAACAGAAGGATAAAAAACAAAGAAAGATTCACAAATTGATATTTAAGCCTATCAGCGGGATAGGCTATGTTTCTAAGATAAAAATCAAGTTCACCGTCTTTGTCATCTTCCTTTAAAAGCTGCCTAATTTTTTCCTTGGAATAGCCCTTTTTAAGAAGCTCTTCTATCTTGTCTTCAATAAAACTAGCCATTTTATTAAGAGACGACCCCTTCCTTTTGCAGATAGTCTGTAAAATCGTCAAGGAATATAAACAGAACCCTGTTCATGGCATCAAAGTCATGATTGTCTTCCAGCAGGACCTCAGGCCGCTGTATATACTCTCCTTCTGTGAGGAGTTCATCCCCGCAGTTTTTTATAAGATTCTCAAGCCCCTGTCTTGTACTTTCTATGTGAAACTGGAACCCGACTATTCTGTTGTCAAAAATAAAGGCCTGATTGGCGCAACCAGAAGAGCTGGCTATGTGCAAAGCTCCCTGTGGCATATCAAAGGTGTCTCCATGCCAATGCAGGGCCTCAAAGGTTGCAGGCATCCTGCCAAATATTGGAGAATTCCAGCCAAGAGGTGTAAGGGAGACCGGAAAGAACCCGATCTCCTTATAAAGGTTCTTGTGGACCTTTGCTCCAAGCGCATCGGCCAAGAGCTGGGCACCAAGACATATTCCAAGACAGGCCTTGCCGGCGTCCATCACCTTTTTGATAAAGACCTTTTCTTCTTTAAGCCAAGGGTATTGTTCCTGATCATAAACACCCATTGGTCCACCCATAATGACAAGGAGATCCAGATCATCAGCCGAAGGCAGTGAACGATCTTCATAAAGCCTGGAGTAGGATTCAGAATATCCCCTTTCTTTTGCCCACGTGCTAATGGCCTGGGGGCCTTCAAAGGGAACATGCATTAGATAATGGATTTTCATGTCTTTTACTCTCCCTGACCTTGTCCACTGTGCCACTGTTTAAAAAGCGCCTGCTGTGCCAGCTGAAGCCTTTCTTTATAGCACCTTCTCACCGCCTCTATATCCGCAAGATAGTAGTCAAGCTCTGGCATGGTAAGTGCCTGGTGGCCATCGCAAAGTGCCATTTCCGGCCGCGGATGGAACTCTGTAAGCGCCATGTTTGCCCCTGCTATTATCCCCTGGGCTGTCACATGAAAGATGTCAAAGATACCGTCTGGTGCCCTGTCTTTACTTCCTACAGAATGGGTGGGATCTATGCATACAGGAAGCCTTGTAAGCCTTTTAACTACAGGCACGTGGGCAAAATCCACAAGATTTCTGTGGGGATCTCCAAGGCGGGACTGTACTCCTCTTAAGCAAAAAATGATATTTCTGTTTCCCTCACTTGCTATATACTCACAGGCATTCAGGGAATCTTCTAGGCTCAGTCCCATTCCTCTCTTATACAGGACAGGAAACTCGGTCTGGGAACCTGCTGCCTTTAAGAGCTCAAAATTTTGGGCATTCCGCGTACCTATCTGGAGCATAACACCAGTGGGTCTGCCACACTCCTCTAGGGCCTGAAATATCTCTTCGATATGGATCTCTTTTAGGACCTCCATTGCTATTACTTTTATGTCATACTTGCCTGCCAACTCAAACAACCATGGCAGGCATGCCTTGCCGTGCCCTTGAAAATCATACGGACTGGTCCTTGGTTTGTAGACCCCCATTCTGGCAGTCTGTAACCCGGTCCTTTTCATATTTCTGAAGATGGTTTCTACATTGTCCGGGGTATCAACAGCACACGGACCTATAAAGCAATTAAAGTTTTGCTGACTGAATTCTATATCATTATATACAAAACCAACATCATCCACCTGGCCTCCATGCTTGCCTATCTGTCTGTACTTGCTGGAGACCCTTACCACCTTTTCAACCCCAGGCATCCTTTCTATTACTTCTGATGGAATATGGTGGGTTGGCCCAATAAGATATATCTCGTTCACGACACGCTGGGCCCCCCTAATGCCTGAAGAACGAGTCTGAATATCTTCAAACTGAGACAGAAAATCCAATAACTTTTGCACTTCCGGACCGGTTGGGTCCACATCTGGTTTCATAATAATTATCATTGTCCTACCCGTTTACCTCTTTCGTCAGTTTTTTTATTCTTAGAAAAATTTACTCCAAAAGAAAACCGTTTCAACCCAAAACCATATCCAATGTAATGGCAAAAAAAAAGCCGGCATTAGCCGGCTCTAAAGGTCTTTGAGGGAGAACTTTATTTGACCGCCTCTGACAAACGGGAACCAGGACGGAACTTTACCACCTTCTTTGCAGGTATTTTCATCTTTTTACCAGTTTGAGGATTCCGACCGGTCCTGGCCTTTCTCTTTGTCACATAAAATGTTCCAAAACCCACCAAAGTTACCTTGTCTCCTGCAGCCACTGCGTCCATTACTGCATCCATGAAGGCATTTAGTGCCCTTTCAGCAGCAGCCTTGGAAATCCCTGCACCAGTTGCCATCTGCTCGACCAATTGTCCTTTATTCATAAAGGCCCTCCCAATTTATTGATATTTGCCCAAATAATGAGCTTGTTTTCATTATCTTATGTAAAAGACTGGAAATGGCAAGGATTTTTTAAAAAAAATAACAAAAAAATCCGCTAGAAAACATAAATTTACGTTTTTTTATACCTAAGCTCAAAATTTAATGCTTGTATCTCCTTTTCACTAAGACTTTTCCCATATCCAACCCTGGTAGCAAGGCAGGATTCGGCTGGCAAATTCCAAAAATCATATCCCAACCTTTTCAGACAACAACGAATATCCGTCTTGGTAAAACCAATGTCAGCCAAAGGTGTATGTATTTCAAGTTCCTGCAAGGCAAACAGCCCAGGCCTGGGTTTTAACAGATCATCAGCCTGGGTTCCATCAAAAATTTCAGAGCAAGGGCTATCCATTTGTGAGATATAAGCCTTTATATTTAAGTATATGTTTTTCTTGCAAAAATAGCAGCGAAGCCTGTCATTTCTGTTAATTTCTGGAACAGCAAGTGGATTCCACTTCAACCTTACCGGTTTAACACCTATGCAATTGGCTACCCGTACCGCCTGTCTTAGTGCAGCTTCGGAGACAAAGACAGAGTCTAGAAATACGGGAAACATCTTTACACTTGCCCACCTAATCCCTGTAGCAACTAAAAATGCGCTGTCGACTCCTCCAGAAAAACCAATGGCGCAACTATGCATCTGATTGCGCCAAAATTTTCTTAATCTTGAAAGCTTGGTTTTGGGTTCCAATCTATGACGGAAGCCTGTCCTGTGGTTGACCTAGCAAAAATTTTCCTTCCTCTATCCACTCCTTCAATATGTTGGCAATTTCCCTTGCCCTTACATAACTGGAAAGAGGGGCTGTTTTCACTTTCTTGCCATTAATTTCGATCTGGCCGCTTTTGAGTTCTGCATAGGTAACTTCTTTAATGGAATGGCCCTGTCCCTTTGGATACGCTGCACCATAATCAACCACCTGGGTCACTATCTCATCGTCTCCAACTCCGGTATACTCTGCCATCTCTTCATTAAGAATGGGAATAGGCACACCCAGGCCTACTGCAAGGGAACACCCGTAACCCAATATGCTCACTCCTACCAGCCATTTGGGTGACATCTGTTTGAGATCACCAGAAACCATTAACGTACCTGCAGGTGTTTTGGGCATTCCTTTTGGAGTGCGTTCCACATCTGGATTGTGCTGAGTGCCCGGACCAATCACATAACCAATACCTCCACCAAGAAATATACGGGTGCCTATTCCTATGGTCTTGTAATAGGGGTCATTAAAAAGGGGACTCAACTGGCCTGATGTGCAGTAGTTGGCGTTCCCCATTCTTGGTTTTAGGGTCCCCATATATGTGAAGACGGTCTTGTTGGTCAGGTTGATAGCACAGTTGTAATTTTGATAGGCATTTCTGGGATTGCAGAGCTGGGCAAACGGAAAGTCCTTTAGGTAAACCTTTTTTTCAACATGTTTCTTTGGGTAGCAATGGGTTCCATAGGCAACAGCCTTTAAGTGGATAGCCCTGCCTGCAACAAGATCATGAATTACATGCCCACCGCCGTAAAGGAACTCTCCCGGGTATATCTTGTTTAAAGGGTCGTCTTCCCGCGGTTCCGTAGCCCCAATAAATGCATCTACTGCAGCAAGTCCAGCATAGGTTGGCACACCATTCAGCCACACCTTGGCTGCCTTGATTCCTGGGCGTGTATGGCCAATATTGATAAAGGCGCCAGAAGAACACATTGGGGAAAAGGTGCCTGTGGTAACCACGTCTACCTCTTTGGCAGCCTTAACCGCCCCTTTATTCCTGACTATGCCCACCATTTCCTCAGCAGTAACAACAACTGCCTTGCCCTGGCGTATCTTTTCGTTGATTTCTTTAAAGGTTTTATTTACCTGAAAATTAGACATGTCTGTTTTTCAAAACCTAATCAATCATAGAAAGAACCTTGTGGCCTTTTTGTTCTATTTTTTCAATGATTGGACCAACCTCTGATTTTTCAAGCCTGATATAGTAGACCCTTCTTCTAGATGACTGTGTATCAACCCCTACACTTATTATCTTGCTACCCATGTCCCTGATGAGTTTTAACACATCATCAATACTGCCATGTTTTTCATTCAACAGAACATCCAACCTAGTACTTTCTTCAAGAAGCCCGAGAAGCTCTATAAAGGCCCCAAGTATGTCGGTTATGGTTATAATGCCAACAAGTTTTCTCTTTTCAAGAACCGGAAGACCACCAATCTTGTATTCATGAATGAGCTTGGCAGCATAGTCTATGCTTGCATTGGAATCTACAGTGATAGGATTGATGATCATTACATCTGAAGTTGTAAGCTCATTAAGCATATCGGTGAGCAAATATTGGCGCAAATTGCTTTCAGTGACAAAGCCCAACATGGTGTCATTTTCTACAACAGGAAGATGCCTTATAGAGTATCGGTGCATCATTTCAATGGCATCCCTCAGACCGGCATCTGGAGAGATGGTTACAACATTTTTATTCATCCAGTTTTTGACTTTCACATCTGATCACCTGTGCATGTTGTTTCTAAGCTCTAAGGCTTCACTTATAATATGGCAGTGAAATTATCATTTCAATGAAAAAGAAAAGCCTTTAAAAGATTTTAACATCTAGCCCTGGTCTTCCATCCTGCAAAGAAATAGAAATGTTTACAGGTTGGCATCATGATATTAAATAATGCCACATATAAATACCCCAAAATATTCAAACAGGAGGGAGCTAATGGCAAAACACAAAAAAAGAGAAAGGGAAAGAGAGATTGAAAGGAGAAGAAGACGCAGAAAAAAAAGGATGAAGCTTAGAGCTAAAGGACTTCTACCTTCACCAGAAGAATCAAAATAACCGGTAATTCAAGACTGAAAATTAGGGAAATCAGTCATGATCTGCCTTGTTCGAACAGTTGATTATGGAAGCTGCAAGGAGGGCAGCTCCTACGCCATTGTCAATATTTACCACCCCAATGCCTGGAGCACAGGAATTTAGCATCGCAAACAAGGCAGCAAGCCCTCCCATATTCACCCCGTATCCAACACTGGTTGGAACTGCAATTACAGGGGCCTTGACTATTCCAGCCATGACGCTAGGCAGGGCCCCTTCCATTCCGGCCACCGCAATAATCACTTTTGCTTTAAAGAGGGTGTCCAAACGATCAAGTAACCTGTGTATACCTGCAACTCCCACATCCACCAAAAATTCACAATATACGTCAATGACCTTAAGACACTCTGCTGCCTCGTAAGCCACTGGCAGATCTGCAGTGCCTGCTGTAACAACCAAGACTCCCTCATTTAAGCCTTTTTTTTCATTGCTATTTTCATTGGGACAATATGACAGACACCTGGACAGCTCGTTATATTTGGTCCCATGAACCTCTGCTTCAAGAAATTTTCCGGTCTCACCTGGCAGCCTGGTAACAAGAAGAGACATCCCTTTGGCAACCAACCTTTTTGTCAGATCAAGGAGCTGTTCCCTGGTTTTTCCTGGTCCATAAATTATCTCTGGTAGCCCTTTTCTAAGGATCCTGTGGTGATCAAATAGTACCTGGCCAATTTGTTCATAAGGTAGCTGTTTTAATACCTTGAGTGCATGCTCAACAGACACCTCTCCAGCCTGGAGCTGTCTTAGAAGGCTTTCTAAGTACTTTTCATCCATAAGAGATTTGATGATTCATCTATCTCAAATAGGCCTTTAGAGGCTCAAGCTGTTTTTCAAACTGGCTTGAGATCTCTCCAGATATCTTGTTCCACTCTTCCTGCATGGAGGCCAGGGCCTTCATTTCCTCAGGACTCATTGTCATCATCCCACCCTGAGCATTTGTGCCAAGGGAGGCCTGAACCTGCTGTTGAAACTGTTGTTTGTAACTGTCTAGTGTCTGCTCATAATTTTTTAAAATATATTCCATTTGGGGGACTATCTGTTCTGCAATAGAGCCCTTCACCTCTTTTAGTCCCTGAAAAGATCTGTTGATAGTCTCCCACTGGCTTTTGTCCCTTGGCAACATGACGTTTCTCAAAAGAACTTCAGACACCCCCTTCAAGGCTGCTTGTAAATATTCAGGAGGAATCTCGGAAAGTCCCTGCTGTAAGGATTCAATCTCTTCCTTTAAAAAAGCAGCCGCCTTCTTTTTTCCTTCTTCTTCCCACTTCTGCACTTGGAGTTCCTCTTTTGAGATGCTTCCAAGCCTTTCTGCCTTTTCAAGGGCTATTTCAAGGGCACTTTTTATCTCTCCCATTACTATTTCTCCTGTAAACAAGTAGTTTGTAGATCAAGTTTTTGCACCTAAATCGAAAACGGGTTACCTTTCCAATTTAATAAATGAGAAACCCAAAATAAAGTTATCTCAACTTATCAAAGGCTGCATCCTCTAAATGAAATCTTTATAATGGTAATTACTAAAACAAAAGGAGACAACCACGCATGGGAAACACCAATCCGCCTTGGCTTCAGGATCTGCTAAAACCTGAAAGCTACCCAAATAGACCGGATAGCATAAAGCTATTGCAAACCCATCTCTCTTGGGTATTTCTTGCTGGTGATCTTGTTTTCAAGATAAAAAAACCTGTAGATTTTGGTTTCTTGGATTTTACCACCCTGGAGAAGAGAAAATTCTTTTGCCAAGAAGAGATACGCTTAAACAAAAGGCTCTGCCCTGAAATCTATCTTGATGTTGTGCCAATAACCAAAGATGGTCAAGCCTTCCATGTAAACGGCAATGGTCAACCGGTAGAATGGGCAGTAAAGATGAAAAGGATGCCGGATGATGGTCTTATGTCTGCGTTAATCAACAGGGATGAGGTTACCAAAAGAGACATAGAGGAAATATGTCATATCCTGGCCC
>Ga0256835_1000416_pt1 | contig 32206 bp, 22 predicted proteins | sample PIR30metaG_FD_185972 | JGI IMG/M metagenome (GOLD analysis project Ga0256835, IMG submission 185972) | Hydrothermal vent microbial communities from East Pacific Rise, Pacific Ocean - PIR-30 | ecosystem: Environmental > Aquatic > Marine > Hydrothermal vents | place: Pacific Ocean: East Pacific...
TTTCTTCTTCGGCCTCCTCTGCCGGTGGTTCGGGTTCTGCCGGTAAATCCTGCGAGGTTTCAGTTTCGGTTCCCGGCAGGAGGAGGGCCGAGAGGGCTCCGCCAAGAAGGGGCAACCCCACCAGGGCGCCCAGGGCCCAGGGTGGCAGGGCGTCTTTAAAGTAGTATCCAAGGCTTCCCAATGCAGCGGCCACGAGAAGGCTTATGAGGAGCACCAGGGCCTTAGGGTTTCTCATAGGGCTTTCCTTCCCGGTAAGCGTTTATCATGTCGAGAAAGCGATCAAAAAGATAGACAGAATCGTGAGGGCCGGGAGCGTTTTCCGGGTGGTACTGGACCGAAAAGAGGGGGATCTCCCGGTGCCTTATGCCTTCAAGTGTTCCATCGTTGAGGTTGATGTGAGAGACCTCCACCTCTTTGGGAAGTTCCTCCTGGCGCACACAGAATCCGTGGTTCTGAGCGGTGATCTCCACGCGGCCGGTAGCGAGATCCTTCACCGGCTGGTTGGCTCCCCGGTGCCCGAACTTGAGCTTGTAAGTGCTGGCTCCCAGGGCCTGTCCGAGCATCTGGTGCCCCAGGCAGATTCCGAAGATGGGTCTTTTGCCAAGGAGGGCTTTGGCTGTTTCCACCACGTAGGTTACAGCCGCCGGGTCACCCGGGCCGTTTGAGAAAAAGATTCCGTCCGGGTCGTAAGATAGGATCTCTTCCGCGCCGGTGTGAGCCGGGACCACCAAGAGCTGGCAGCCCCTGGCCTCCATGAGACGGAGCTGGTTGAACTTGAGCCCGCAGTCAATCACCACCACCCGGGGGCCACCATCGGGATCGAAGGGCTCGAAGGGGGCGATCTGCCCGTTTCTCCAGCGATAGGGGGCCTGGCAGGTAACTTCCTTCACCAAATCCCGCCCCACGAGCCCGGGGGAGGCCTTGACACGCTCCAGGAGAGAAGCCGGGTCCAGGTCTTCGGTGGAGATGCCGGCCTTCATGGCACCCTGGAGACGGATGTGCCTGGTGAGGGCCCGGGTGTCGACCTGTTCTATCCCAAGGATTCCATGCTCCTTGAGCCATTCTCCGAGAGAGCGTTTGGCCCGCCAGTTGCTGTAAAAGGGCTGGTATTCTCGCACCACGAAGGCTTCCACCTGGATGCGAGAACTCTCGTTGTCTTCGTCGTTGACCCCGTAATTGCCGATGAGGGGGTAAGTCATGGTGACGATTTGCCCGCGGTAGGAAGGGTCCGTGAGGATTTCCTGGTAGCCAGTCATCGCGGTGTTGAAGACGATTTCGCCAAAGGCTTCTCCCGGACCGGTAAAGGACCTTCCCCAGAAAGTGGTCCCGTCTTCGAGGACGATCAGGGCTTTCATCTCTTGCCTCCGTCTTTGGCGCTTTATTACCACGGCCCGCCATACTTTGCTAGCCATCCGAAGCGAAGGAGGCACTTCTGTGGTATAAAGGCTTTGCACGAAGGAAGGAGGGCTTCATGGCGGAGATAATTCCCATTCCCATCGAAGAGGAGCTCAAAAAATCCTATCTCGACTACGCGATGAGTGTCATCGTGGGGCGGGCGCTTCCCGACGTGCGCGACGGTCTCAAGCCCGTGCAGCGCCGCATCCTCTACGCCATGTACGAGTTGCGGAACGACTGGAACAAGCCCTACAAGAAGAGCGCCCGCATCGTGGGCGACGTCATCGGTAAATATCACCCGCACGGTGACATGGCGGTTTACGACACTCTGGTGCGCATGGCCCAGGACTTCACCATGCGCTATCCCCTGATCGACGGGCAGGGCAACTTCGGCTCCATGGACGGCGACGCCCCGGCGGCCATGCGTTACACCGAGGTGCGCATGGCCAAGATCGCCCACGAGCTCCTGGCTGACATCGAAAAAGACACCGTCGATTTCATGCCGAACTACGACAACTCTCTTGAGGAGCCGGTGGTACTCCCAAGCCGCATTCCCAATCTTCTGATCAACGGCTCTTCGGGAATCGCGGTGGGGATGGCCACCAACATTCCTCCCCACAATCTCGGGGAGGTGATCGACGCCCTGGTGGCCATGATCCACAACCCCGACATCACCCTCGACGAGCTTCTGGAGCACATCAAGGGTCCAGATTTCCCCACCGGGGCCTACATCTGTGGCACCGAAGGCATAAAGGAGGCCTACGCCACGGGAAAGGGTCTCATCAAGATGCGGGCCCGGGCCCACATCGAAAGAGAGGGCGGGAAGGCGGCCATCGTGATCACGGAGCTCCCCTACCAGGTAAACAAGGCCAAACTGGTGGAAAAGATCGCCGCCCTGGCCCGGGACAAAAAGATCGAAGGTATCGCCGAAGTGAGGGACGAATCCGACCGGGAGGGGCTGCGGGTGGTGGTGGAGCTCAAGCGGGAAAAACAGGAATTTGCCCCGGTAATATTGAACCAGCTCTACAAGCAGACCCCACTTGAGTCCACTTTCGGCATCATCATGCTGGCGCTGGTCAACAACCGGCCGGAGCAACTCACCCTGCGAGAGCTTCTGGGGCATTTTCTGGCGCACCGGCGCACGGTAGTCATTCGGCGCACTCTCTACGATCTCCGCAAGGCTCGCGAGCGGGCTCACATTCTCGAGGGGCTTTTGATCGCCCTGGACCATCTGGACGAGGTGATCGCCCTTATCAGAGGTTCCAAGACCCCCCAGGAGGCCAAAGAGGGCCTCGTCTCGAAGTTTGGCCTTACCCCGATTCAGGCCCAGGCCATTCTCGACATGCGTCTTCAGCGCTTGACCGGGCTTGAGCAGGAGAAGATCAAGGCCGAATACGAGGAGCTCAAGCGCCAAATCGCCTGGTACGAGAAGATTCTGGCCGACGAAAAGGTCCTCATGAAGGTCATCGAGGACGAGCTTCTCGCCATCAAGAAGGAATACGCCGATCCCAGGCGCACCGAGATCATCCCCCGGGCGGACGATCTTTCGGTGGAAGACCTCATCGCGGAGGAAAGCGTGGTGGTCACGGTGACCCACCGCGGCTACATCAAGCGCCTTCCGGCCAGCACCTATCGCAGCCAGCGACGCGGAGGGCGCGGGAAGAAAGGAGTCGAGGCCGGGGAGGAAGATCTCGTCACCCAGCTCTACGTGGCCTCCACTCACGATTATTTCCTCTGTTTCACCAACAAGGGGCGCGTCTACTGGCTCAAGGTCTACGACATTCCGCAGGCCGGCCGCACGGCGAAGGGAACCTCTCTCCGCAATCTGTTGCCTCTGGGGAAAGAAGAAAAGCTGGCCACGATCCTTCCTGTGCGCGGCTTTGACGACCAGCACTACGTGTTTTTCGTGACCAGGCAGGGGCTGGTGAAGAAGACCCCGCTTTCAGCCTTTTCCAACCCGCGGAGCACCGGAATCGTGGCGGCCACCCTCAAGGAGGGAGACGAACTGGTGGCCGCAGGGCTCACCGACGGCAACAAGGACATCCTCCTGGTTACCAGAAAGGGGCAGGCCATTCGCTTCCCTGAAACCGACGTCCGCCCCATGGGGCGTACCGCTGCCGGCGTGAAGGGCATCGAGCTCTCCGAAGGAGACGAAGTCGTGGGGCTTGAAATTCTCGATCCCGAAGACGACGCCGCCCTGCTCACGGTTACCGAGCTTGGCTACGGCAAACGCACCAAGCTCACGGAATATCGCACCCAGAGCCGCGGAGGAAAGGGCATCATCGCCATGAAACTCAACGAAAAGACCGGCTCTCTGGTGGGATGTGCCAGGGTGGAGGACAAAGACGAGATCATGCTCGTCTCCTCGGCAGGGAAGATCATCCGCCTGCGGGTAAAGGACATCCCGGTTCAGGGCAGAGCCACCCAAGGGGTGCGTCTCTTCATGCTTGCCCCGGGGGAGAAGATCGTCTCTCTCGCCAAGCTGGCAGAGAAAGACTAAAAGCCCCGGTAGCGGAAGTTGCGGGAAGTTTCCATCAGCAGGATCGGCGCGCGCCCCGGCGGTTAGAAGCTAAACCTCTTCAAGAGGGTCAGACGGAGCCAGACGCGGTTGTCACGATATTCGTAGACGGAAAGGTTCGCTTCTCTTTCGAGATGCAGGAGACCGAAGCTCAATTCCAGGTAGCGGTTTAGCTTGCGAGAAAGATAGACGTTGGCGCTCCAGGTGCGTTCGATGACATCGTTTGCCGACTGAATGAAATGGTCTCGCCGGTGAAAGAGTCGCAGATTGATCCACCAGTTTGCACCCAGGAGTCCACTCAGCTTTCCTCCCACGACGGAATATCGTGAGAACCCGAGGTCTTCTCCGTCGAAGTAGATTTCGTCATAACCCGTGCTGGCTTCGAGAAAGAGGTGGTAAGCCCCCGTTTCGCGAAAGAAGTTGACGTAGGCGCTGAGCCCCTTTTCGTCCTCCTCACCTTCTACCGCCTGCTTGAAGGCTCCGAACCCCAGGGAGAGGCCGGTCTTTGCGGCCAGCTGAATCATTAAACCGGTCCCCAGATCGTAGAGACGATAGTCCGCCCGGGATCCAAGGAAGCGCATGTCAGAGAAGGAAAGTTTTGTTTGCCATTCCATCCAGGGATTCAAGCGATACTTCAGGGTGGAGGAAGCAAATAGCTCCCGAAAGTCGTCGAAATAATCGAATTGGGCCCAGTTTTTTCCCAGTTCGAGCTCTACCCCACAATTTTCAGAAAACCAGTAGAGCAGCTGAAGGGAGGGATAATTGCTGTAAGTGTGTTCTTTGTAGGGCTTCCGTTTTTTGAAAATGAAATTGTAGTAGTTGAACTGGAGCCGGTTCTTCTCTCCGAAGCGTCTTTCGAGGGACACGCGTCCGCGATGATAATCGTATTTGAGATGGGCGTAGTTGATGTTGCCAACGAGGTTTTCCAGCCGGGCCGGGTCTTCGGAATGCATGTAGACGTCTTTTAGGCTCAGGCGCCAGAGAGACCAGACTTTCTGCCCCTTCAAAGAAAGGTAGTGGCGATCCGAGTTCTGCCCGGGGTGATGGGTATAGGTAACCCGCTGGTACTCGTAATCTATATGAAGATAATCGACATTTTCGCCAAGATAAAACCAAAATCCGGGAGAAAAGTAACGCACCAAATCGGAAATTTCGTCTGAAGAGGTAAAATAGATGTTGTCGTCATATTCTGCAGAGAGGCTCAGACGGGGAGTAAACAAGATGCCGGCTTGCACCTGATTGATCAAGGAAAAAACGAACAAAAGTACCAGAAGAACCGGTCTCAAAGTTGTGCCTCCGGAGACAGCCGATAGCGTTAAATTTGTCTTATGGGAAAAAAAGAACTTCGTCAAATAGAGTTCAAACATTCCCTTTTTGTTTTCTCCAGAATTTCGCTCTGGATACAAAACCACAAAGGCTTCCTCTTTTCTGGCGCACTTTTTTTGCTATTTCTTCTGCTTTTGCTTTATTTCCCGTTTTCTCTATTGCGCAGGCTTGATTTGTGGGCCTATGACTGCTGGCTCAAACGTTTGCCCCCGCTTCGTGACCCGCAGGTGATCATCCTCTCCATAGACGAAGAGAGCCTTAAAACTTTGGGGCCCTGGCCCTGGCCTCGAAAACTCCACGCCCGTCTGGTGGAAAAATTGAAGAACGCCGGGGCCAGGGCCATCGTCTTCGACGTGGTTTTCTCTCCTCCTCGTCCGGAAGATTCCGTTTTGGCCCGCTCCTTTCGGGGGACGCGGGTGGTGCTTGCGGCCTATGCCGAGGATGTCCTGGGTTTTCGTCTGTCCCGGAGGGGAATCCAGGTTTCCGAGCTCGTGCTCCCGTCTCCTGTGTTGAGAGAGGAAGCCTTCTCCGTGGGCCATATCGCCCTTATCTTCGACGAAGATGGTATTGTTCGTCGAGCGCCGGCCTTCTTGGCGGACGAAGAAGTTTCTCTCCCCGCTCTAGGAATAGCCGGGGCCCTTGCTTACCGAGGAAAAAGACTCGAGAAGGTCTCATTTTCTTCCACCAGTTTTCGGAGTGGAAACTTTGCGCTTCCTCTCAATCCTGATGGAAGCTTCTTTATACGTTATTACGGTCCTCGCGGAACTTTTCCATATTTGCGTGTGAGTGACTTTTTGGCCGGAGAGATCCCGCCCGAGGTCTTTACCGGTCGTCTGGTGCTCATTGGAGTTACGGCGGTTGGTATCTCCGATGAATGGCCCACTCCTTATATCGAGCAAGGGTCCCTTGCGGGGGTGGAGATTCACGCCTCTATCGTCCAGTCTCTGCTCGAAGACGATTTTCTCTCTCCCCTCTCTTTCAAGGGGCGTCTTCTCCTGGCCCTGATTTGTTTTGCTCTGGGATGGGCATCTTTTCGGTGGTCCTGGAGAGGTCTTTTGGGGCTGGTGCTCTTTCCCGGCCTGATTTGGGGGGTGGGATTCCTGGTTTTCCGCTATCTGGGGTTGTTTATCGGCTTTTATCCTTACCTGGGGGCTTGGGCTTTTGGGTTCCTGGCAAGTGGCGGCGTGGCCCTCTACCGGCGAAGAGAGGAGATTCAACGAGAAAAGATCTATCGCCATCGCTGGCAAACCCTTCTTGAAAGGTTTTCTCTGAGGGAGGCGGCTTCTTACTTCCTCTCGAAATACAGGGCCCGAAAGGTGAGGCTCTATCTCCTGGACGAAGAGAAAATCCTTGAGATCCAGGAGTTACCCCAACGGGAAACCGTGCTCAAAGCCGGAGACGCCGCTTCTTTGGCACGACGGCTCCTCGAAGAACTCAAAGCCCGGGGAGGATACCTTCTTGAGGCCCCGGTTGATCAGCATACCAGGCTCTATCTTTTGCTGGAGGGAGCGGCTGAAAACGTGGAGAAGGAAGAAATTTTCCGGGAGCTAAACACCATCGCCCTTCTGCTGCGGCAACGTCGTTTGCTTAGCCGAATCGAAAGGACCGAGGAGGAATTCGTGGAGAGTTATCTGCGTCTGCTCAGGGAGCGCGCGCCAGACCTCTACGAGCACTCCTTACGGGTCGCAGAAATCGTCCGCCTTTTGGCTGAAAAGCTGAATCTTCCGGAGGAAGAGAAGCGAGCCCTGCATTATGCCGCTCTGCTCCACGATCTCGGGCTTGTGGAGCTCCCGGCCCAGGAGCCCTGGCTGGAACTTCACCCCTTGCTCGCGGCCGATATCCTGGGGGGTGTCTCCTTTTTGCGAAAGAGTGTCGTCTATATACGACACCACCACGAAAGATACGACGGAAAAGGTTATCCCGATGGTCTGCGAGGAGAGGAGATTCCCCTTGGGGCTCGCCTTCTCGCTCTGGCCGAAGGGTTCGTAGAACTCTGGGAAAGACTGGAAAAGGAGGCTTCCAGCTGGACGGAACTTCAGGAACGGATTTTGAAAGCCTTGCGTCAGGAAGCAGGAAAGCGCTTTGATCCTCGCCTCATCGAGGTCCTGGAGAAGGAGGGAGGATGTCCAAAAGACTGATCTTTGGGGTGTTTCTGAGCCTTCTGTTGTGGATGACCCCGGCCCTGGCCTTGAAAGTAACGATTATCCGCTTGAAGGGGTCGGTCCTGGTTTATCTCCCTTCTGAAGATCGCTGGGTGCCAGCCAGAACCTGGATGGATCTTCCTCGGGGGGCGGAAATACGCACTCTGGCCTCCTCCATGGTGGATCTCCTCTTTGAAAGAAAGGCCCTGGTACGCGTGAAGGAAAAGAGTCTGGTCAAGCTGGGAGAACTATCTCAAAAGGTAAAGCAGATCTTCAAAGCCAGGCACCAGGAGCGGGGGACCCTCATCCGTCTCAAAGAAGGCCGGGTCTATCTCCTGGTGCGCCCGGATTACCCGGAAAAACCCTTCGTGGTGGAGACCCCTATCGGCATGGCGGGGGTGACCGGGACTCGCTTCGTGGTGCATCTCCTGGGAGAAGAGATGTTCGTTGGTGTGTGGCAGGGGCACGTAAGGGTGTGGGATCCTGCACGGGAAAGGATCATTGACTTGAGACCGGGGCAATATTGTCTCCTTTCCCGGCTAAGACCCGTTCGTCCCGAACCCCTCTCTCCGGAGCTCAAAGAGCGCTACCAGGAAGTCAAGAAACTTTTCCTGCCTGAAGATATCAACTGGAGGCTTCGTTCTCCGGGCAGTCGTTACGAAGGGAGCTTTACACGGGGATTTGCGCCGGAACAGGACCTGGAAGAAAGAGAGCCAGATTTTTGGGAATTCCGCACCACGCACCATCCCTCTTCCCGTGCCAGCGATCATAAAGCTCCTTCAGGCGCAAAAGAGTCGATGAAACCGACTTCTGGCCATTTGCCGGAGGGTTTTTCGAGGCCCGAGAGGCCGGGGGCCGGCGATTCGATGCCTGAAGCTCACATGCCCGGAGATCACATGCCGACGGATTCCAGGCCTGAGAAGAGTTATTATCACGAGCCCCGTTCGATTGAGTCCAGACCGCATGTGGAAAGCTCTCCTCCACGCGAGAGAGTTCTCCCTCCAGAAAGGATGTCTTCGCCCCTGGAGAGCCCCTCCAGGCCGGAACTTCCTTCTCCGGAGCATAACTTGCCCTCCCACGGTCTGGAAACACCTTCTCAATCACCGCACACCGGGGGTAAGCCGTCGAGACGATGAAGAGTTTCCTTCTGGGAATAGTTGGTGTTTCTCTCCTGTGGCTCGGGGGAATATTCTATTTTTGGTCACATCTTTCTCTGGACTTTACCGCCAGGGAGCTGAAAGATCTGGAACTCCTGCTGAGTGAGCTCCGCCTTGAGGGGCCTCTCAACAAAGATGGTCTCCTGCTGTGTATTTTCGGAGAGGGAGAACCACCATGCCCCTGGACCTCGCCCACCCTGGAACACGACCTCAAGCTAGCTCGTGAAACCAGAAGCACTGTAGTCAATTCGAGACAGGGGTATCTCATAAAACCCTTGGGGGAGCGCCTTGTTTTGCTCAAGATTTCTCCCATTTCCATCTTTCATACCCCCTGGCTCCCCTTTTTCCTCTGGGCTGGAGGAATGGCATGCTTGTTGCTCTCTTATCTCTGGTACCAACGGGAGCAGCGAAGAGAGAAGATATGCTGCGGATGGTTAAGGTCCTGGACCGGAAAAGAACTTGAAGGAAAGGCCCTTCTCCAGGCGGCGGAAGAAAAAGATCGGGAAATTCGTCGGCAGCTGCTGTCCTTAGAAAACGAAATCTGGCGCTTACGTCAGGAAAAGGAAGAACTCCAGCGAAAATTGAGAAAGATTGAGGAAGACTTGACCATGGTTCAACAATCTCTCCTTCAAACCGGGAGTCTTACGGCCCTGGGGGAATTTGCGGCGGCCATCTCTCACGAATTGAACAATCCTCTGGGGATAATCCTGGGTTTTACCCAGCATCTTCTTGAAGAAATTGCGCCTGATCATCCGCACTACCCCAAACTCAAACGCATTGAGACCGAGCTTGAGCGCTGTCGGCGCATCATTCAGGATCTCCTGACCTTTGCCCGGCCTGCTCCTCCTCAGATCAAAGAAATCGACGTCAACGATTTTCTGGAAGACTTGGTCAGATTCACCTTTTTTGAAAAGCCTGCCGGGGTGCGGGTGGAATGTTTCCTGGAGGAAGGGCTCCCCAGAGTGCGGATCGATCCGGGACAGCTGGAGCAGGTGCTCCTCAACCTTATCAAGAACGCCATCGAAGCCATGGAAGGAAAGGGTACGCTCACCATTGTCACCCGCCTGGGGCATCTTACCCGGCAAGATTGTTTTGAACTGGCCCTTCCCTCCAGCCATCCCGGCGCCATGGATCTCCTCAAACCCCCGGAAGGGTCTGGCCGCATCCCCCAGCTCAAGACCGAATACCAGCCCGGAGATCCGGCGGTCATCATCGAAGTCAAAGATACCGGTCCGGGGATACCCAAGGAGCTTCAGGAAAAGATTTTCAACCCCTTTTTCACCACCAAGAAGGGAGGCACGGGGCTCGGGCTCTCCATCAGCTGGAAACTCATTCGCCGCAACGGCGGTCTTTTACGCTGCCGGAGCGTTCCCGGCGAGGGGACAACGTTTCAGATCATCTTGCCGGTAAACAAGGAGAAGGACGATGGAGGAAAGGCTTAAAGTCTTGGTTATCGACGATGAAGAAGGTTTTTGTGAACTTTTCGAGAGTCTTCTTCGTAAGGAAGGTTTTGAGGTCCATACCACCACCGACCCTCAGGAAGGGCTTGAACTCGTTCGCGAAGGGGAAATAGACATCGTCTTTCTCGACCTGCGCATGCCCGACGTGGACGGCCTCACCCTCCTCAAATCCATCAAGCAGCACGACGAAAACATCGTCGTCATCATGGTTTCGGCCTACGGCACCATCGAGACCGCCGTCGAGGCCATGAAGTACGGGGCTTACGACTTCATCACCAAGCCGTTCCAGCGCAACGAACTTTTGCGTCTCACCTACAAGGCGGCGGAAAAGCGGCGGCTTCTCCTGGAGATGTCCCGCCTCAAGCAGGAAATGCAGGAGCGCTACGGGTTCGAAAACATCATCGGCAAGAGCAAACCCATGCAGGAGCTCTTCGATCTCATCAAGAAGGCCGCCGAAACCCCTTATACCGTGCTCATCCAGGGTGAATCCGGCACGGGAAAGGAGCTCGTGGCCCGGGCCATTCACTACAACAGCCCGCGGCGGGACAAAAAGCTCGTCTGCGTCAACGTGGCCACTCTCCAGGAATCCCTGCTGGAATCGCAGCTCTTTGGCCACGTCAAAGGGGCCTTCACCGGGGCCTACAAGGACCAGCCGGGCTTTTTCCAGATCGCCGACGGGGGAACGCTCTTCCTCGACGAGATCGCCGAAATGAGCCCCCGCATCCAGGCCAAGCTCCTGCGCGCCATCCAGGAAAGGGAGATCGTGCCCCTCGGTTCGACGACCCCCATCAAGGTGGACGTGCGCATCATCGCGGCCACCAATAAGGATCTGCGCCAGGCCGTAGTCGAGGGCTCCTTCCGGGAAGACCTCTACTACCGGCTGAGCGTCATCAACATCCGCATTCCGCCTCTGCGTGAGCGAAAGGAGGACATTCCGCTTCTTGCCATGCACTTCCTGAAGAAATACGCCTGCGAGGCCAAGAAGGACATCAAGGGCTTCACCCCCATGGCCATGGAGCTCCTCATGAACTACGACTGGCCGGGAAACGTGCGGGAGCTCGAAAACGTCATCCAGGCCGCCATCTTCATCGAGAGCGGAGAATACATCACCACCAAGTCTCTCAATTACGACGGTCGCTTTTCTTCTCTGCCTCAGCACGTTATCTCCTCTCAGGAGGGTCTTCTCCCTTACAGCGAAGCCAAAAAACGCTTTGAAAGAGAGTACATCCTGCGGGCCCTTGAAGAGTGCGGAGGAAACATCAGTCTCGTGGCCCGCAAGACGGGTATCATCCGCACCAATCTCTACAAAAAGTTCAAAAAGTTAAATATTGATCCCAAAGAGATCCCTCGCCAGAAGAAAAAGACCAAGCACTGATTCCCAAGCAAAGCTACCAAAGGCGGTTCTCTGTAGCTTAAAAAGAACAGGTTTCAAGGTCAGGTGTTCTCCCAATAAGACACTGCTCCGTTTCCAAGCCTTTTCTTTCTAAATTATCACAGCTGGCATCCTTTTTGCTCACAAAGCTAAACAAATGTTTGCAATTGTCTTTTTCGAAATAGCACCTCATTGGTCACGTAAGGAAGCCAGGAAAATAAGTAGGTCTTTGATCAAAGAATACTTTGGAATCGAAAATATTGAAAAGACCAGGGAAGGAAAGCCAAGAGCGGCTCATCTTTGTCTCAGCTTTTCTTATACGAAATATCTGGGTTGTGTGGCCGTTTGTAGCGAAAACATAGGAGTGGACCTGGAATATATCGATGAGTCGTTTGACTGGAAAGATATGCTGTGGATCTTCGCTAAAGAAAAGGAAAGTATCATCGGTAAAGCAAAGAGAGAGCAAAAGAAACTTCTTTACAGGTTGTGGACCATGAAAGAGGCCTATTTAAAATTTCTCGGAAGAGGGTTCCTCATCGCTCCGCAGAATATCGAAATAGATTGTCAGAAGTTTCTTATCAAGAACCAACGAGACGTAAAAATATTTTCGGAGCTTATCAGGCATAAAGACAAGTTCTTTTCTCTAGCCTTGGCCACTAAAAGGAGGGTGGAGGATGAAGAGATTACATCACTTGTTCGAAGAAGTTTGCGATCGCTATCCAGAAGGGATAGCGATTGTCTTTCGGGGAAAGGCCCTGACCTATCGTGCCCTGGATGAGCTAGCCAATCGCTTGGCGCACTATCTTCTTTCTTTGGGGCTGGGGCCCGACGATCGCATCGGAATCTGTCTTCGCCGTTCCGTCTTCACCTACGCCTCTTTGCTGGCCGTCCTCAAGATACACGCCGTCTTCGTGCCGCTTGACCCGGAATTTCCGGAGGAGAGGCGGAACTTCATCATCGAAGACGCGGGCTTAAAGGGGCTCATCACCACCTCCGACCTGGTCAGCGAAGCGCCCGCAGGCACGAGGATCATCCATCTCGACCGGGTCCAGGGGGAAATCTCCGCGCAGTCCGCGGAAAGGATCTCTCCGGAGGAGCTTCCTCCGTGTGAGGACAATCTCTGCTACATCATCTACACCTCCGGCACCACCGGCAAACCCAAGGGGGTGATGATCGAGCATCCGAGCATCGTCAATTTCCTGAAGGTGGCCGGGGAGATCTACGGCGTGAGGCGGGGGGATCGGGTCTATCAGGGCATGACCATTGCCTTCGACTTTTCCGTCGAGGAGATCTGGGTGCCCCTCACCCGCGGCGCGACCATCGTGCCCGCTCCTCCCGACCGCAAGCTCCTGGGCCCGGAACTGAAGGAATTTCTGGAAAGGCACCGGATCACCGTCTTCTGCTGCGTGCCCACTCTCCTGGCCACGCTGGATCCCCCCATCTCTTCTCTGCGTCTCCTGATCGTGGGTGGGGAACCGTGCCCTCCGGAGCTGGTCGTCCGCTGGGCCCGCCCGGGGCTTCGGATCCTCAACACCTACGGCCCGACGGAAACCACGGTCACCGCGACCTGGTGCGAGCTGAAGCCGGGCAAACCCGTCACCATCGGAAAACCCCTGCCCACTTACAAGGTCTACATCATGGACGAAAACCTCCGTCCGGTGCCTCCGGGAAAACCGGGGGAGATTTGCATCGCCGGCCCCGGAGTGGGGCGCGGTTACCTGAACCGGGAAGACCTGACCAAGGCCAAGTTCGTTCCCCATCCGGAGAATCCCTCCGAGCGCCTCTATCGCACCGGGGACCTGGGAAGGTTTACGGAAGACGGAGAAATAGAGTTCCTCGGCCGCATAGACACCCAGGTCAAGATCCGCGGCTACCGCATCGAACTCTCGGAGATCGAATCCGTCATCCTCTCGCTCAAGGAGGTGGAACGGGTGGCGGTCTCCGTCTGGCGGCCTTCGGCCAACCAGGCGGAGCTCGTGGCCTATTGCGTGCTCAAGCCCAACGTTGACGAGAGGGCCTTTCGCGAAAAACTCGTCGAGCTGTTGCGACGGAAGCTTCCGTCCTACATGATCCCGTCCTACATCGAGATCATCGACGAATTGCCCACGCTTCCAAGCGGGAAGGTGGACCGTTCCAAGCTTCCGCCTCCGCGCGGACCGAGGCTGACCATCCGCACCAAGGACTTCGTGCCGCCGGCCACGGAGCTGGAAAAGAAGATCGCCGCCGCCTTTGCCGAAGTCCTGGGGGTGGACGAGGTCTCTGCGGAAGACGACTTCTTCGAAGACCTGGGCGGCCATTCCCTCCTTGCGGCAAGGCTCGTCTCCATCCTGCGGAGGGACCCCCGCTTCGCCAACCTGAGCCTGGCCGACATCTACCGGGCGCCCACCGTGCGAGAGCTGGCCCGCTTCATCGAAGAGCAACCCGTGGAGATGCAGGCCGAGGAGGAAGAGCGGTTCGTAGCCTCCAGGCGCAGGGTGTGGCTCTGCGGTCTGGGCCAGGCCCTGGGGCTTTACGCCTATCTCTTTCTCCTGGCCATCCCCGGGCTCTTCTTCCTGAAGAAGGCCTGGATGAGCTACGAGAACGGGAGCCCGTTCTTCCCGGAGGTCTTCGGCTGGCTGGCCGCGGGTACCATCTCAGAAGTGCTCTGGGCCCTGGTGCTTCCCGTGCTCACCAAGTGGACCCTGCTGGGGCGCTTGAGGCCCGGACGCCATCCGCTGTGGGGCTGGTTCTTCCTGAGATGGTGGCTGTTCCAGAGGTCTCTCCTGCTCTCTCCCGTGGGTTATCTCTGCGGCACGCCCTTCATCAACCTCTATTTCCGTCTCCTCGGGGCCAAGATCAACCTGCAGGCCAAGATCAGGACCCATCTCCTCCACGGTCCGGACCTGATCGAGATAGGGGCGCGGACCACCGTCTCGGATAGCACGCACCTCTTTGCCTACCAGGTGAAGAGGGGCTGGCTCTATTTCAAGCCCGTTCGCCTGGGGAGGGATTGCTTCGTGGGCAGCAACAGCGTCATCCTGCCCGGGGGCACGATAGAGGACGAGGGCTTCCTCGGACACCAGTCCCTCCTGCCGGAGGACACCTGCATCCCCCGCGGAGAGACCTGGGCGGGTTCTCCTGCCAGACCGATCCACGACCCGGATCTCGAAGAACTGCGCCGCTGGGAATGCGCTCCGCGCCGTCTGAGCGGGGTTCTGGCCGAATTCCTGGCCTTTGCCCTGGCTGTTCCCCTGGCCATAAGCGTTCCCCTGCTGTGTCTCGTCCCGGGGATCGTCATCCTGCGCACGGTTTCCGCCTTTGTGGACGGCTGGTTCTTCCTTCTCGCCACCCCGCTCGCCGGTCTGTCCTTCGTGGTGAGCCTGTGCACGGCGGCCGTGTTGACGAAGAGGATCCTCCTCCCGCGGCTGCGTGAAGGCGTCTATCCCCTGCACAGCTTCTTCTATCTGCGCAAATGGTTCTTCGACCGCCTCATGCGCACGAGCCTCGAAATGACCGACGCCCTCTACGCCACCCTCTATCTGCCGCCCTTCTTGCGTCTCCTCGGGGCCAAGATCGGCTCGTGGACGGAGATCTCCACCATCGCCCACATCACGCCGGATCTCCTGGTCATAGACGACGATAGCTTCATCGCCGATGCCGCCCACGTTGGTCCGGCCACCATCTATCGGGATCACATCCGCATCAGGCGCACCATCATCGGGAAACGCACCTTCGTGGGCAACAGCGCCTTCGTGCCCGAAGGCACGATCCTTCCCGACGATTGCCTCATCGGCGTCCTCTCGATCCCGCCCAAGGAGGGCCTCAGGCCGGGAACCACCTGGCTGGGCTCCCCGGCCATCTTCTTGCCCCGCCGGGAAGAGAGCCAGCCCTTCCCCGAGCACCTGACCTTCCGTCCCACGCGGGAGCTCTATCTCAAGCGGCTCTTCTACGAATACTTCCGGGCCACCCTGCCGCCCACCCTCTACTTCCTGGTCTTCTCCGTGATCTTCGAGGCCCTGGTGCGCCTTCTGCCCGCCTGGCCCCTGGTGGCGGTGGCTGCCTCCGTGCCCTTCATGCTGCTCGGCTCAAGCCTCTTCCTCCTGGGGTTTGTGGCGGGGCTCAAGAAGGTCCTCATCGGGACCTATCATCGCCGCGTGGAACCCCTCTGGAGCATCTTCGTGCGTCGTTCGGAGCTCATCACGGGGCTCTACGAAAACGTGGTGGTCCCGGCCCTGCTGAACCATCTCCTGGGAACGCCCTTTGCCGGGTTGGTCCTAAGGACACTGGGCGCGAAGATCGGGGAGAAGTGCTTCCTCGAGACGACTTATCTCACGGAGTTCGACCTCGTGGAGGTGGGGGACGAAAGCGAAGTGGGCCCCATGGTCTCCCTCCAGACCCATCTCTTCGAGGACCGGGTAATGAAGATGTCCCGCGTCAAGGTGGGCCGGCGTTGCTCCATTGGCCCGCGGGCCGTCATCCTCTACGATTCGGAGCTCGAAGAAGAGGTGCGCCTCGAGGGGCTCTCTCTGGTGATGAAGGGCGAGAAACTGCCGGCGAGAAGCCATTGGTGCGGGGCGCCGGCCAAGCGATGGGGAGGACGCCTCTGCCCCCGTCCGAGGCTCTGCGCCATGGGATAGGAGAACGAACATGAAGAACTTTGTTCTCGTGGTGGAAGACTACCCCCTCTGGCGAGGGGAGATCGTCCAGGCCCTTGAGGGAAGAGGATTCCGCGCTGAAGGGGTCTCCCACCCCTTCAGCGCCCTCGACCGGCTGAGAGAGGTTTCTCCGGACGCCATCCTCACCGACCTGCATCTTCCGGGCATGGATGGACTCATGTTCTACGAGAGGAGCCAGATATTTGCGCCGAAAACGCCCTTTGTCTTCGTCTCCGTGTGTCCGGAGGCCTTTCTCAGCAGGTTCCCGGACCGCGGGAACTTCCTCATCCTGAGATGGCCCCTGAAAGACGAAGACCTGGATCGGGCGGTCAGGCACCTGTTGACGCAGAAAGGGGACGATAGAGGGCGTCTCGTTCCACGGGCTCGAAACCCGCTTCACGAATGAGGCGTTCGATCTCTGCGCGGGAAAGGGCCTTTTCCTCCTCGGCCCCGGAGAACTCGCTTATCTTCTCCTCAAGCACCGTGCCGTGCAGATCGTCGGCCCCGAAATGGAGGGCTACCTGGGCCAGCTTGAGGCCCATGAAGACCCAGTAGGCCTTGAGATGAGGAATGTTGTCCAGCATGAGGCGGGAGACGGCCATCATCTTGAGATCCTCAAAACCCGTGGTGGGCGCCACCTCCTTCCGCAGATAGGACTTCTGCGGGAGAAACGGGAGGGGGATGAAACAGAGGAACCCGTTGGTCTCGTCCTGGAGCTCCCGCAGGGCCAAAAGGTGTTCGAGACGTTCTTCGATGGTCTCGAGATGGCCGTAGAGCATGGTGGCGTTGGAAGGGATGCCCAGCTCGTGAGCAATGCGGGTGATCTCCAGCCACTTCTTCCCGGTGATCTTCTCCGGGCAAAGTTTTTGGCGAATACGCTCGGAAAAGACCTCGGCCCCGCCTCCGGGGAGACAGGAAAGGCCGGCTTCTTTCAGGTCGAGGAGGACATTTTCGATGGTTTTCCCGGAAATTTTGGCGAGGTGGTCTATTTCCACGCAAGTAAAAGCCTTGATCTGGGCTTCCGGGAATCGATCTTTGATGGCCCTCAGGAGGTCGAGATAATATTGGTAGGGAAGATTGGGATGTAGTCCTCCCACAATGTGAATTTCTCTGATTTTCCCAGAAGAAGCCTCAAGTTTTTCGATAATTTCATCGATACTAAGTTCATAGGCTTCCTTATGCTCTGGAGGGCGGCCAAAGGCACAAAATTTGCATAAATTTAGGCAGACGTTAGAGTAATTAACATGACGGTTAAAGACGTAGTATACTTTAGGGCCGTGTAACCTCTCTTTGAGGATGGAGGCCAGTTTTCCGAGGCCTAAAAGATCGTGAGTCTGGAAGAGTTTGAGCCCGTCTTCAAAGCTCAAACGGGTATTTGATTGGATTTTTTCGTAAATTTGATGTAAATCTTGGTCGACAAAAGAGAGCATGTTCTTAGGGCTAACAAATCTTTTGGTCTCCAGCAAGGTATGAAAACGGAAAGAAGTCCTCTTTTTGTGGACGAAGATTTTTTACGTCAGGAGAGAGAGCGTGCCCGCAAGCTCCGCCAGACGAAGTGGTGGAGAAAAAAGTGTGCTCGAGGAATTTGTCACTATTGCGGGCGGAGAGTGAAACCTTCTGAGCTTACGATGGATCATGTGATACCGCTTTCTCGAGGTGGTCGCAGCGTGCGAGAGAATCTCGTGCCAGCTTGCAAGGAGTGTAATGTTAAGAAGAAATACATGCTCCCCTGGGAGTGGGAGGAATATTTAAAAGTTTTGAAGGGAGAAGAAAAATGAAAAAAGTGGCCATTAGTCTTGTCTTCTTTTTGGTTTTAGCATCTTTTTCTGTTTCATTAGCTCAAACGATTTTAGAGGAATATTTAATTGGACCTTCTGATGTTTTGGAAATAATTGTGTGGAAGGAAGAAGACCTTACACGAGAGGTTATGGTGCGCCCTGATGGGCGCATAACGTTGCCATTGATTAACGATATAGTGGCTGCTGGGAAAACTCCCATGCAGTTGAAGGATGAGATAGAGAAGAAATTGCGAGAATATATCGACATGCCCGTGGTGACAGTTATAGTAAAGGGGATCGAAAGTAAATACTACTATGTTATTGGAGAAATTGCTAACCCTGGAGGTTATTTGCTGAGCAAGCCAATTACAATTTTGCAGGCGCTTGCTTTGGCAGGAGGTTTTAGCGAGTGGGCTAAGAAAGATAAGATAATGGTTATTAGAACCTTAGATGACGGTCAGAAAAAGATTTTGAATTTTAACTATGAGGCCATAGCTAAAGGACGTAAGGTGACAGACTTTTACTTGAAGCCTGGAGATGTCGTGGTCGTTCCTTAAAGTTATTGATGGGAGATAGCGATGGATAGAATCTCATTATTTTTCTTTGCTTTGGCTGTTTTTTGTGTCGTTATAAATGGTGTGGCTGTTGGGCAAAGAAATGTCTATTTGTTGAACCTCGATTTTTTCACGGAATATAATGATAATATCTACCTGGTTGATTCCGATGAGGAAGATGATGTCATTTCTGGTGTTGAAATAAGTTTTTCGGGTGACAGGAGCACGAGAATTTCTGATCTGAGTTTCGGGTATAATTTGTCGCGTGTGTTTTATTGGCAAGAAAGTGATAATAGTGCGTTCAGGCATTACCTTTTTTTGAATTACAATCGTTATTTGTCTCGCAATCTTCTTCTTGAGTTTGATTCATCTTATTACAGAACCGAAGAGTCCATAGAGCCAAGTGAAGAAGTTTTTAGGGAGAGAAGACAGTCTAGGGAGCCCTATTATCGTATTAATTCTTCTCTCACTCTCTCTTACGAATATCTGCAAGACTCGTTTATAAAGCTTGGCTTCCGGGTAAATTACTTGCAAAATGAAGATCCTTTTGTCGAAGATTCAAGAATTTATACGGAATTTATTTCTATTACGAAAGATTTTGTTTGGTGGTTTGCAGGTCTGGATTTTGATTTTACTCAAAGAGAGTTTGAGACCACGGAACCCGTCAACACCTGGGGGGTAGGCAGCAAAGTTGGCTATAAGCTGGCTCACAATAAGGACATCTATTTTAGATTTGCCGCAGAAAGGACCCAAAACATAGGATACGAAGATAAGGACTACTGGACTTATAACTTTTCATTGAATTATAGATGGCGTCCTGAGAAAGACCAGGAGTACCATTTTTCTGCCGGTTATTATGTCAGAGATGAAGATGGCTCTGGCAAAGAAAACGAGGGATATACATTTTCAGTCTCCTATATCAAAAAGTTCAAGCATGCTTCTCTGGGTATTAAAGGATCTGGTGGCTATAGATATGAGTACGGGGAGGCCCAAAATACAGGATTTACAGAATATTATCTAATCAACTTAAACTATAACCAGAATTTATCCAGAACACTTTCTTTTGCGGCTTCAGCTTTTTATCGTACGGAAGATTTCAAAGATCGAAACTCAAAAGATGAAGATACTTATGGCATATCTTTAGCACTTAAGAAACAATTTACTCCTAAACTGTCCGGAAGTTTAAGATATTCTTTCAGGGCGGCTGACTCTGATTATCCCAACGAGGATTACACTGTTAACACTATTATTTTCACTTTAAACTACTCTTTTTGGCAGAGTAAGACCTTCCCAATTCTACCCAAATTGTGGCCATTGTGAGGTGATATTCGATGACCAATACCCAAGCTATACAAAATCTAGATCTTAATTATTTTCTGATCTTTTTGTGGCGTAGAAAGTGGATAATAATTTTCGTTTTTATAGCCATTTTTTCACTGGTGCAATTGCATCTTTTGCGTTCTCCAAAGGTTTATCGAGCTAGAGTTGTGCTGTCAATTGTGCCACAAAGGGTCCCTTCTTCATATATTAAGTCTACTGTTTCTGGGGACATGGAAGCTTTTATGCATTCTATCTGGCAAGAGATTACTAGTAGAACGAACCTGGAGCGTCTAATTAAGGAATATAATTTGTATCCAGGTATGGTACAGGCAGTTCCCATGGAAACGGTGGTGGAAAGAATGCGAAGGGCTATAAAGGTGTCCCGGCCAAGAGGAGGGAAAAGGAACGTTTTTATTATAAGTTTCGATTATACTGATCCCAAGCTTGCAGCTAAGGTAGTGAATAGCATTGCAAACATATTTATTGAAGAGAATATGAAGTTGAGAGAGGAGCAGGCTAAGACTATCGCTGCCTTTTTGGACGAAGAATTGAAGCGCATAGAAGAGGAGCTAAAAGAAAGAGAAGAGGCTATTCAAGAATATAAACAAATGTATATGAGCGAGCTTCCTGAACAAAAAGATTCGATTATTGCGATTCTTGCCCGTCTCCAAAAGGAGAGAGAGACCTTACAAATGAGAAAGGAGATGCTGCAGGATAGGAAGATTGCTATTTTGGATCAGCTTAAAAAGATGCAAGATCAAGCTATCTTATCTGAAGAAACGACCGATCCCTCATCTATGACGGGTAGTCTTTCGCAGCTAGAACGTCTATATATGGCTCTTAAGATGAAATATACCGATAAACATCCTGATGTGGTCAGGCTTAAAAAGCTAATTGAACAAAGAAAGAAGGAGGCGGCTCTTTCATCAAATGAATGGAGCTTGCAGAACCGTGACGATCCTGTTGCGCAATTAAAAATGCAGCTCAAAAATATTGAAAAAGAAATCCAGCGGATTGAAGAAGCAAATAATAGAGTTTTAGAAAAAATGAGAATTTATCAGCAAAGGCTGGAAAATATCCCTAAAAGAGAGCAGGAACTCAAAGACTTAACTCGTGACTATTCTAACCTTATGAAGACGTATCGTATGTTACTTGATAAGAAAATCCAGGCTACTATGGCAGAGACTCTAGAAAAAAGACAGCAGGGTGAACAATTCAAAGTTATTGATCCTGCCCGGGTTCCCGAGGTGCCCGTGTCACCAGACATTAAGAAACTTTTGACAGTGGGTTTTATTTTTGCTTTAGGAGCAGGGGTCGCTTTGGCCTTTTTGATTGAATTTTTTATAGACAAAAAAGTTTATGATCCTTCGATACTGGAAGCACAACTTGATTTAAAAGTTTTAGCAACTATTCCAATGGTAATTTTGCCAAAGCAAAAAAGAATGATGTTTTTAAAGAACTGCCTTTTAGCCATGGCAGCAATTATTGGCGTTTTCTTAAATGCTGTTTTGTTCTGGAAAATTTATAACGGTTTGCAATTATAAATAAAAATAATCGTCATGTACTATAAATATTTTGGTTTCAAAAAAAATCCTTTTGAGACACATCCTGATCCAGAATTTTTATATTTAAGTGAAGAGCATCGCGAGGCATTATCACACTTAAAATATGCCGTACTGGAGAGAAAGCCTTTTTTATTGTTGATTGGTGATATCGGAGTTGGGAAAACTACACTTTTAAATTTTTTTATCGAGGATCTCAAGAAAAAAAAAGATGTGGTCTTGATTCCTATTCTGAACCCAAATCTAACTCTAAAAGATTTTTATGCTTTGCTGGCAAGTAAATTGGGCCTGTACAATATCAAATCTAAAGCACAATTTTTGGAAAAGTTTCGTGAGCGTATTTCACATTTGACCAAGCAAAATAAGATTGTGGTCCTGGTGATAGATGAAGCACAAGCTATGTCGGAGAAATTGCTGAAAGAGTTGCAGTTGCTCGCAAATATGGTGTCAAATTCTCAGGGTTTTGTTGTTATTTTAGTTGGTCAGCCAGACTTGTACGATCTATTAATGAATTCTAAAATGCTCTCTCTGCGTCAGAGATTTTCATTTAAGTTCTTTTTGAAAGCTTTCGACACAGTCGAGGATGTAGAGCAATATTTAAAGACAAGGATTTTGAAGGCCGGTTCATTGAGAACGGATCTCTTTACGAGAGATGCTGTTGAAACTATTTTTTCTTTATCAAACGGAGTTCCCAGATTAATAAATATTATTTGTGACCATGCATTATTAAACGCCTATGTGCAGGAAAAAAAGACTATAGACAAAAAGGTAATTCTTGAAGCAGTAAAAGATATAGATCATCTTGTTCCGGCTCAAAATCTCAGCTTTGGATCTGGAAAGTTCAAAAAGTTGGGAATTGCCATTCTATTTCTGCTGATCGTTTCTTTGGTGCTAGTGGGATTGGTCTATTTTGCCGATCTTGATATTAAGGGAATTCTTTTGGGGAGGTAGTTTTGGCAAAATTGGGGAAATTAACAAAAGTCGTGGAAAACTATGAGAAAGATCAAAAAGGCAAGCTCTCTCCTGAACCGGCGGAACCTCTTTCTCCTGAAGAGCCAGAAAGAAAACCAAGACAATCTCAGATATCCTCGGGGCCAGTTCAACAAGAACAAAAATTCAGTATACCTGAAAGTGACATTTCCTCTCTGCCAGAGTTGATTTTAGAAAACGTTGCTCCTCAAATTGTTACTTATCACAAGCCAGACGACGTGGTTTCTGAAAATTTTAAAATTTTACGTAGTCAAATATTGCATCCGCGCACAGGTTTACCATCAAGATTTATTTTGGTTACGAGTTCGGTCCCAGAGGAAGGAAAGACTTACGTTGCGACCAATTTGGCCTTTTCTTTTGCGCGAACTGTTCCCACTTTGTTAATCGAGGCCGATCTGCGTCGCCCGGTCTTTAAGAAGACTCTGGGTATCTCTGATTGCCCGGGTTTGGGGAATTATCTGATGGAAAACCTGGAGATAGAAAAGTGTATCTATAAAACCAATTTTTCAAAGCTGTATTTGATGCCAGCAGGAACACTTTCCATAGATATCAGAGATTACTTGTTATCTAATCAAATTATCGAATTGCTGGATACCTTAAAAAAGAAGTTTTCCGATTTCTTCTTTATTTTCGATTCTCCACCGGTCCTGGTAGCCTCAGAATCTATTTCTCTCTCTAGATTGGTCGATGGTGTTTTGTTTGTCGTAAGATATGGTTTTTCTGATCGAGAAGTTGTCTCTGAAGCTTTAGAAAAGGTGGGAAAATCCAAGATAATGGGGCTTGTTTTCAATGCTTATGTCCCGTATGCTTTTGGTCTGTTTTCTCCCAAGTTGAAATATTTCCGGTATGCTTATAAATATAAATATTACAAGTAACCTTTCGGTCTAAACTCTTTTAATATTTCGATCTCAGAGAAGATTTTTTATGGTTTGGCTTTTCCATCGATATTATCCTGCCCGAAAATTGCTATTTTTTCTCTCTGAGAGTTTTCTTATTTTTCTTGCCTCCTTGCTGGCCTTTTGGTTTCACGTTGGTTTCTTTTCCATCCATCTTTTAGATTTTGAGTTCGTTGGCAAAATCTTATTTGTAGCTTTGTTTTTTCAGGTCTGGCTGTACTATTACGATCTCTATTCTTTCAAGAGGGAAGATTCTCTCATTGATATTTTTCTGAGGCTCCTTCAGGCTGCGGGGGTGGCTACTTTCCTTTTAGGTTTGATTTATTTCATTTTCCCCTCCTTGATGATTAGCAACTGGTCTTTCATGATTTTCCTTTTTGCCGTTTTATTTTTCGCTGTCTCATGGCGCTTAGTTTACTTTTGGTTCCTCAAGAATGGATATTTGAACGAGAAAGTCGCCTTGGTGGGCTATTCCTCCTTGGCCAAAGAGATAATGGAAGAGATTTACCGTCAAATGGATTGTGGTTTTACGGTTTCTGCTCTCTTTTTGCCTTTGAAAAATAATCCCTTTTCTGAGGATTTTGACCCCGCTTTGGAATCGTTGCCCTTTAAGCCACAAATTTATTATGGTTATAACGAACTATATCGTCGATCTCAAAAGATGGGTATTAAGAAATTGGTAGTAACTTTGGAAGATCGACGGGGAAATCTTCCCATAAATGAGTTGTTAGAATGTCGGATGAGGGGTCTTGATGTTGTCGAAGGAGAAACTTTTTACGAACATTTGACGGGTAAAATTATAGTCGAAAAGATAAGGCCAAGCTGGCTCATTTTCCACGGAGGTTTTTGCAAATCTTCTTTTACTTTATTCCTGAAACGGGTTATAGGTATAATCTTGTCTTCCACGGGTTTGCTGATCTCAGCTCCTGTGGCTCTTATAATAGCCATTTTGATAAAGATCGATTCTCCGGGGCCAGTCCTTTTTGTGCAAGAAAGAGTTGGTAAAGATGGGCGAATATTTAAGCTTTACAAGTTTCGCTCCATGCGAGTAGATGCTGAAAAAGATGCTCCCAAATGGGCAAGCAAAGACGATCCGCGTGTAACGAGAGTCGGAAAAATTATTCGTAAATTGCGACTGGATGAAATTCCTCAAATGTGGAACGTCTTGAAGGGCGATATGTCCTTTGTAGGGCCTAGGCCTGAAAGGCCGTACTTTGTAGAACAACTGCGTAAAAAAATTCCCTTTTATGATCAACGTCATACCGTCCATCCTGGGATAACGGGCTGGGCTCAGATCTGTTATCCCTACGGTGCCTCTGAAAAAGACGCTCTGGAAAAGCTCAAATATGACCTTTACTACATCAAATATATGTCAACGATGTTTGACCTGTTTATTATCTTCAAAACCATTCAGATAGTCCTTTTTGGAAAAGGAGCACGCTAATGTGTGGCATCATCGGATACGTTGGGCCAAGGCCGGTCATTCCGGTGCTTTTGGAGGGTTTGAGAAGGCTTGAGTATCGCGGCTACGACTCCGCCGGAGTAGCGGTGCTTGATGAAGGACAGCTTGAAGTCATCCGGGCTCTGGGCAAACTCGTCAATCTTCAGGAAAAATTGGCCGAATACGGCAAGAATCCCCGCGGGATCGGCCTGGGGCACACGCGCTGGGCCACCCACGGGGAGCCCTCGGAAGGAAATGCCCATCCTCACGTGGACTGCACCCGGAAACTAGTGGTGGTGCACAACGGAATCATCGAGAACTATCATCAGTTGCGTTCGGAACTCGAAGCCAAAGGGCATCGCTTCCTCTCGCAGACCGACACCGAAGTTCTTCCCCATCTCATCGAAGAAGCCTTGGAAGAAACGCAAGATTTAATAGAGGCGGTCCGCCGTGCCCTCCACCGCGTGGAAGGGGCCTACGCCATGGGAGTCCTCTGGACTGGGGCCCCGGACACCCTGGTCGCCGCGCGGAATCAGAGCCCGCTGGTCATCGGGCTGGGTGACGGGGAAAACTTCATCGCTTCGGACATCCCTGCGGTGCTCCCCTGGACCAGGCGGGTCCTCTTCCTCGAGGACGGAGAGATGGCCGTTTTGACCCCGGAAAGCTGCCGTCTCCTGCGCATCAATTCCGGAGAAGAGATCAAGCGCGAGCCCGTGATCATCCAGTGGGACGCCGCCATGGCGGAAAAGGCCGGTTTCCGTCATTTCATGCTCAAGGAGATCTACGAACAACCCCAGGCCATCCTCAACACCTTTCGCGGGCGCCTTGATCCGGAGACCGGTGAGGTCAACGTCCCCGAGATTGGTCTTTCTCCCCAAGAGATCCAGAACCTCGAGAAGATCTGCATCCTGGCCTGCGGCACCTCCTACCACGCCGGGCTCATCGGCAAGTACCTCTTCGAACGCTGGGCCAAGATCCCGGTTGAAGTGGATCTGGGTTCGGAATTCCGCTATCGGGATTTCTTGCTGGGGGCCAACTCGCTGGTCATCCCGATCTCCCAGTCCGGAGAAACCGCAGATACCCTGGCCAGTCTTCGCCGCGCCCGGGAAGCAGGCGCCAAGGCCATCGCCATCTGCAACGTCCTCGGGAGCACCATCACGCGGGAATCAGATGGCACCCTTTACACGCACGCCGGGCCGGAGATCGGCGTGGCTTCCACCAAGGCCTTCACCAGTCAGCTCACGGCCCTCCTTCTTCTCACCATCTACTTCGGGCGTGCCAGAGGGGTGCTCTCCGAGGAAGAGGGCAAACGCATCGCCCAGGCCCTGCTCAAAGTCCCCCAGCAGATCGAAAAAGTCATCGAAGAGACCCATCCCCGTCTCAAAGATTTGGCCTACGACTATCACAAGAAAAATCATTTTCTCTATCTCGGGCGAAACATCCTCTTTCCCATTGCCCTCGAAGGCGCTCTAAAACTCAAAGAAATTTCCTACATCCACGCTGAAGGTTACGCCGCCGGAGAGATGAAACACGGCCCCATCGCCTTGATCGACGAAGAGATGCCCGTGGTGGTGCTCGCGCCGCAGAACCACCACGTCTACGAGAAGATGCTCAGCAACATCGAAGAGGTCCGCTCCCGCCGGGGTCAGGTCATCGCCTTTGGGACCGAGGGAGACGAAACTCTCGCCCGCATGGCCACCGAAAGCATCTTCCTGCCACCCTGCGAATGGGAGGTCTCTCCGATTATTTACACCGTGCCCTTGCAACTTCTTGCTTATGAAGTAGCAGTTATACGCGGCTGCGACGTGGATCAGCCTCGCAATCTCGCCAAGAGCGTGACCGTGGAGTGAAGATGAAAGAAGCCATTCTCGTGACCGGAGGAGCGGGTTTTATCGGCTCCCACCTGGTGGACAGGTTGCTCGAACGCGGGGAAGAAGTGGTCGTGGTGGATGACTTTAACGATTACTACTCCCCCAAGATCAAATGGCGCAATCTCGCCCAGGCCTTGAAGAGCCCGAAGTTTCATCTCGAACAGGGCGACATCCGCGATTTTCCCTTCCTGGAAAGGGTCTTCAAGCGGTATCCGCTCAAGACCATCGTCCATCTGGCGGCCCGGGCCGGGGTGCGGCCCTCGGTGGAAGATCCCATCCTCTACGAGGAAGTGAACGGCCTCGGCACCACCAACCTCCTGGAGCTTTGCCGTCGCTTTGACGTGCGCAAGTTCGTCTACGGGGGATCTTCGTCGGTTTACGGCTACTCCAACAAGGTGCCCTTTTCCGAGGAAGACTGCTCCGACCGTCCGGCCTCGCCTTACGCCGCCACCAAGCGGGCCAACGAGCTCATCTGCCACGCCTATCACCATCTTTTTGGTCTCAAGGTGGTGTGTTTGCGCTTCTTTACGGTTTATGGCCCCAGACAGCGCCCGGAGATGGCCATCCACAAGTTCACCCGCCTCATAGATCGCGGAGAGGAGATTCCCGTCTTTGGAGACGGCTCCTCCAAGCGGGACTACACCTACATCGACGACATCATCCAGGGGGTGCTTGCGGCCATTGACAAGGACTTTGATTACGAGATCTTCAACCTGGGCGAGTCTCAGGTGACGGACCTCCTGACCCTCATCCGCCTGATCGAGGAAAATCTGGGCAAAAAGGCCAAGATCAAATTTTTGCCTTTTCAGCCTGGCGATGTTCCGGTAACTTACGCCGACATTACCAAGGCCAAAAAGCTCCTGGGCTATAATCCCCAGGTACCCATCGAAGAGGGGATCAAACGCTTTATCGCCTGGTACAAAAAAGAAGCCCCCTATCTGGAGGGCTAATCGGGAGGCGTTTATGAGACCTGAGGAATGCACCCTTTACCATAGCGGGCTGCGGGGGGCGGAAGCCACCTTCGGAGAGTGTGCCGAGAAATGGGGTGTCAAGGAAGAGGTTTTCACCTACGAAGGGCACCAGCCGGACAGGGCGAAGAATTTGGTCGTCCTCTCGGAGGACGAGCTCAAGCGGGGTGATATCAGCATGGAGCTCGTCTCCAAGATGATGAAGCGCCACTACGCGAAGCCCGAACGTATTCGCAAGGTCCTCCAGGTGATCTTTCACATGGTGAACAAGGGTTACCAGGTCTTCATCGTGGGTGAGATCCTTCCCAACAACACCGTCAAGGGTGGGACCGGTTGGGCGGCGGAGCTTGCCAAGCTGTTCAATCGTCCCCTGCACGTCTTCGACCAGAAACAGGAGAAGTGGTTCACCTGGCAGGAGGGTAAGTGGGTGGAAGACCAGCCCGTGATCAGCCACCAGACCTTTGTGGGGACAGGCACGAGGAATCTTACACCTGCCGGGAAAAAGGCCATCGAGGAGCTTTTCGAGCGTTCTTTTTCTTAGCCCCTCTTGCGTTTGAGGAATTCTTCCACCCCGAGCCGGCGCCAGAGGCGGTTTATCTTTTCCTTCACTTCGGGGCTCATCTCGATCACGTCCGGCCACTCTCTCTCAAAGCCCTCTTCCGGCCACTTGCGCGTGGCATCGATGGCCATCTTACTGCCGTAGTAAGGGAGCGGGGCGGCGTGGTCCAGGGCGTCCACCGGGCCTTTCACGAAGAATATGTCTCTTTCGGGGTCGATGTTGTTTCCCAGACGCCAGAGGCATTCTGAGAGGTCCTGCACGTTGACCTCTTTGTCGAAGATCACGATGATCTTGCAGAACATCATCTGGCCGAGCCCCCAGAGGGCACAGGCCACCTTGCGGGCGTGGCCCGGGTAGCGTTTGTCGATGGAGACGAAGGCCAGGTTGTGAAAGACCCCTTCGATGGGGAGGTTGATATCCACCACTTCGGGGAGGGTCTTTTTGATGAGGGGTAAGAAGAGTCTTTCCGTGGCCTTGGCCATGTAGCAATCTTCTTGAGGCGGCTTTCCCACGATGGTGGCCGGGTAGATGGCATCGCGCCTCATGGTCATGCAGGTAACATGAAAGACCGGGTAATAGTCCGGGAGGGAATAGTAGCCCGTGTGATCACCAAAAGGCCCTTCGAGGCGCCGTTCTCCCGGTTCCACGTATCCTTCAAGTACGATCTGGCTGTTGGCCGGCACCTCAAGGTCCACCGTGAGGCACTTCACCAGTTCCACGGGTTTGCCACGCAAGAAACCGGCAAAGAGCATCTCGTCCACGTCGTCGGGAAGAGGGGCCGTGGCAGCATAGGTCACCGCCGGGTCCGGTCCGATGGCTACGGCCACGGGGAGCCGTTTCCCCAGGCTTTCCGCCACCCGAAAATGCTGGGCCCCGCCTTTGTGGAGATGCCAGTGCATGCCGGTGGTATTCCGGTCGAAGACCTGCATGCGATACATGCCAGCGTTGCGCACGCCTGTCTCCGGGTGTTTGGTGATGACCACCGGAAGGGTGATGAAAGGGCCGCCGTCCTGGGGCCAGCAGTGAAGCACCGGGAGCCTGTAGAGATCTACCTCTTCGTCGCGAAAGACGATCTCCTGGCACGGGGCCTCTTTCACGTATTTGGGAAAGATGTTGGCCAGTCTTTTGAGTTTGGGCAGAAGATTAAGTTTTTTGATGATGGAGTCCGGGGCTTCGATTTCCAGAAATTGGAGGACATCCTGAGCCAGCTCGTCGAGGCTTTCCACGCCCAGGGCAAGCCCCATGCGCCGGTAGCTCCCAAAGGCGTTGGTGAGGACCGGCATGTCATAACCGGGGACGTTCTCAAAGAGCAGGGCCGGCCCGTAGAGCTTGCAGACCCGGTCCGTCACTTCCGGGATCTCAAGCCGCGGGGAGAGGGGCTCCTTGATCCGCAAAAGTTCCCCTTCTTTTTCCAGGCGGGCGACGAAGGCCTGCAAATCACGGTAGGCAATCATGATGCTTCCTCGAATATTTCTTTGCACAGGGCGTTTTGGACGGCTACAGGATATTCCCCCGTGAAGCAAGCCAGGCAGAAACGCTTTCTGTTGCCCTGGCCGGCTTTAAGGAGCCCGTCCAGGGAAAGATAATGCAAGAGGTCCAGCTCCAGATAGCGTCTGATTTCTTCCACGGAATGTTTGGCAGCGATGAGTTCTCCGCGAGAAGGGAAGTCGATTCCGTAAAAGCAGGGGAACTTGATGGGGGGGCAGCTTATGAGCATGTTTATTTCGTAAGCCCCGGCCTCTTTGATGGCCCTGATCCTGGTGCGGCTGGTGGTTCCCCGCACCAGAGAATCGTCTACCACCGCCACCCTCTTCCCGCGCAGGATTTCCTTGACAGGGTTTAGCTTCACCCGCACGGAGAAATCCCGCATGCTCTGGGAGGGCTGGATGAACGTTCGTCCGACGTAGTGGTTACGGATGACCCCCATCTCGAAGGGAAGACCCGCTTTCTGGGCGTAGCCGATGGCGGCGTAATTTCCGGAATCCGGAAAAGGCATCACAAAGTCCGTATCAAGGGTACACTCTTCTGCCAGCTGGAAGCCGAGCCGCTTCCGAAAGGCGTAGACGTTTTCGCCAAAGATGTAGCTATCTGGCCGGGCAAAATAGATGAATTCGAAGATACAGTGGGCCAGGCGTTCCTGTTCCACGGCCTGGTAAGAAGTAAGCCCGTTTTCGTCGATGAGAAGGATCTCGCCTGGTCTGACGTCGCGGAGGTACTGGGCCTGCACCAGGTCGAAGGCGCAGGTCTCCGAGGCCACGATGTAGCCTCCGTTTAACATTCCCAGGGCCAGGGGCCGAAAGCCGTAAGGGTCTCGAAAGGCAATGAGCTTATTCTGGGCCAGGAGGACGATAGAGTAAGCCCCTTCGATGATCTGCATGGTCTCTTTGATGGCTTCGATGAGACCCTTGCGAAGGGCCTTGGCCAGGAGGTGAACGATCACTTCGCTGTCCATCGTGGTCTGGAAGAGGGACCCCTGCTTCTCGAGCTCGGCCCGGAGAATGTGGGCGTTTACCAGGTTTCCGTTGTGTGCCAGGGCAAAGGTCTGTTTCCCGTGGGTAACGCAAAAGGGCTGGGCGTTTTTGACGGTGGTGGAGCCGGTGGTGGAGTAACGCACGTGCCCCACCGCGATATGGCCCGGGAGCTGGTTGAGAATCGCTTCGTCGAAGACGTCCGCTACCAGGCCGAGGGCGCGGTGCTCGTAAACGACCTTTCCGTTGGAAGCCACGATACCGGCGCTTTCCTGACCACGGTGCTGAAGGGCGTAAAGCCCGAAATAGGCGATCTTGGCCGCTTCCTTATGCCCGAAGACTCCGATGACTCCGCACATCTTTCTACCCCGTGCCTAATCTACGGCACCACCTACTACAATTTCAGGGATCCGTAAAGTTGGTTGCCCGTCTGATACCGGAACCCCCTGACCATCCTTGCCGCAGGTCCCGATGGCGAAGCCCAGGTCGTTTCCCACCATGTCGATGATCTGGAGAATTTGCGGGCCGTTTCCGGAGATGGTGGCCCCTCTTACGGGTTCTCCCAGAAGCCCCTTCTCGATGAGGTATCCTTCGGTGATCTCGAAGACGAAGTTCCCGGAGATGGTATCCACCTGACCTCCCCCCATCTTCTTGACGAAAAGCCCCTTCTCCACGCTGCGGACGATCTCTTCAGGATTGTGGGTACCGGGGGCAATGTAGGTGTTTGACATCCGGGGAATGGGTCGAAACCGGTAAGATTCTCTCCTTCCATGGCCGTTTGATTCTCTTCCTTCTTTGAGGGCCGAAAGCCGGTCGAAGAGAAAGTCCTTCAAGACCCCGTCTTCAATGAGAACGGTCTTCTCCGGGCGGACACCTTCATCATCGAACTGATAAAACCCCCGCTGGTACATGAGGGTGGGGTCGTCGATCACCGTGATGAGGGGAGAGGCTACCTGCTGGCCGATCTTTCCGGTGTAGACGGAAAACCCTTCCGCCGCGAGGTCTGCCTCAAGCCCGTGTCCCACCGCCTCGTGGATCATGGTACCCCCGGCCTCTGCGGAAAGCACCACCGGCATGGTGCCCCCCGGGGCCTTGCGGGCCGAGAGCATGAGCACCGCCCGCCGCGCGGCTTTTTCGGCGATTTCTTCAGGAGGGGTCTTTTCGAAGATCTCAAGGCCGATGGCCCCGCCCAGGGGTTCGTAGCCGGTCTGGATGATCTCACCCTTTTTGGCCACCACCTGCACCGCCAGAAGGGTATAGATTCGCTCCCCGCTTATCCACTCGCCGTCGGAGTTCAAGATCTGGATCTTTTTGCGCACGTCCTGGTAAATGACCTTCACCTGGGCGATTTCAGAGGAGACGCCCCAGGCGGTGTCGTTTGCCCGACGGGCCAGGTCTATTTTCTGCGAGAGCCCTTCTTCGTAAGGGGGTCTTTTGATTTCCAGGAAGGGGATCTCAAGCGGGGCAGCCAGGGAGATGTCCTTCTCTCCTTCTCCGGTGAGTTTGCTGATGGTGTTTGCCAGCTCTTCGAGAGTCTCAGCCGACCGGTCGTTACTGTAGGCGTAAGCGGTGTGAAAGTCTCCAAAGATCGCTCTCAGGCCCACCCCCGCATCTTTTCCGGCAAGGACCTTTTCCAGCTGATTGTCTTCCAGGACGATGTAAGTGGTCTCGGTCTCTTCGAAATAAAGATCCGCAAAGAGACCCCTTCCGCAGGCCTTTTTGAGGACTCTTTCCACGTTAGGTGGTATCATAGAAGCGCCTCCAGCTTTCAAACTCTTCCCGCGAAGGGTACCCTC
>Ga0256835_1000417_pt1 | contig 32110 bp, 32 predicted proteins | sample PIR30metaG_FD_185972 | JGI IMG/M metagenome (GOLD analysis project Ga0256835, IMG submission 185972) | Hydrothermal vent microbial communities from East Pacific Rise, Pacific Ocean - PIR-30 | ecosystem: Environmental > Aquatic > Marine > Hydrothermal vents | place: Pacific Ocean: East Pacific...
CGATGGAGGAAGTCATCGCACGCCCCCCCAGACCGGCGTATTCGCCGACAGGCTCTTCGGTCAGCTTGGGCCCTCCCGCGGCCCCCATGTCGATTCTCAAAATCTTGTCCATTTCCGGCCTCCTTTTACATGTGGGTGAACGTGGTTTATGTTGCTCAGTGTTTGACTTTGCTTCATTGTCTAACTATTGTTTGTACACGTTTCTGTCAAGTAAAACCCATGCCGATAGGGTGCACGTCGCCATGGGCACCGATGGAGAAAGGAAGCCGTATCGTGCAGATCGCCACCTTCAACGCCAACGGCATCCGGGCGCGCATGCCACTGCTGCTGGAGTGGATCGAAGAAAACCGGCCGGACGTGCTGTGCATCCAGGAAACCAAGGTACAGGACCCGGATTTTCCCCGCCAGCCCCTCGAGGCGGCCGGCTACCACTGCGCCTTCAAAGGCGAGAAGAGCTACAACGGGGTGGCCCTGCTGAGCCGGCAGGCGCCGGAGAAAGTGGCCCTGGGCTTTACCCCCGGTCCGGGCGACGAGCAGACCCGCCTGATATCGGCGGTCGTCGCGGGGGTGCGCATCGTCAACACCTACGTTCCCCAGGGCCAGGACCCGGCCTCGGAAAAATTCCGCTACAAACTGGACTGGCTGCAGCGCCTGCGCACCTGGTTCGAAGACCACTTCGACCCCCGCGACCGGCTGGTGTGGGTCGGGGATATCAACGTGGCGCCCACGGCCGACGACGTCTACGACCCCGATGCCCTGGCCGGCAGCACCGGCTTTCACCCCGACGAGCACCGGGCCCTGCAGCATATTCTGGACTGGGGCTTCACGGATGTCTATCGCCTGCACCACCCCGACGAGAAAAAGGCCTTCACCTTCTGGGACTATCGCATCCCCAACGCCGCCAAGCGCGGCCTGGGGTGGCGCCTGGACCACGTCTTCGCCACCGCGCCCATGGCCGACCGCTCCACGGGCATCCGCATCGACAGACAGGCCCGGCTGCGGCCGCGCCCCTCGGACCACACTTTCGTGGTGGCCGCGTTCGATCTGTCCTGACTACCCCCGCGTGCGCTCGAATTCGCGCATGAACTCGGCCAGTGCCTGGACGGCATCCAGCCCGGTGGCGTTGTAGATCGACGCCCGGCACCCGCCCACCGAACGGTGGCCCTTGAGCCCGCCGAGGCCGGCCGCCAGGGCTTCCTCCACGAAACGCGCCTCCAGTGCTTCCTCCGCGATGCGGAAGGTGACGTTCATCAGGGACCGGCTGCCGGCCTCGGCCGTGCCGCTGTAAAAATCGCTGCCGTCGATGAGATCGTAGAGCACGGCGGCCTTTTCGCGGTTGACGGCTTCCATCTTTTCCAGCCCCCCCACGGTCTCCTCCAGCCACTTGAGCACCAGTTGAACGGTGTAGATGGCGAAACAGGGGGGCGTGTTGTACAGCGAGTTTTTGGCCGCATAGGTGGTGTATTTGAGCATGGAAGGCAGGCCGTCCGGCACCCGCTCCAGCATGTCGCGCCGGATGATCACCAGGCACACGCCAGCGGGCCCGATGTTTTTCTGGGCGCCGGCGTATATCAGGCCGAAGCGGCCGGCGTCGAAGGTCCGGCTCATGATGTCCGAGGACATATCGGCCACCAGGGGAACCCCGCCGGTGTCGGGGAACTGGGCGTACTGCGTGCCCTTGATGGTGTTGTTGGAGGTGATGTGGGCATAGACCGCACCGCTGTCGAAGGAGATGTCCGCGGGGATGTAGCTGAAGCCGCGGTCTTCCGAGGAGGCCGGTACGCGGATATTCTTTTTCAGCAGGCGGGCTTCGGCGATGGCTTTGGTGGACCAGGTGCCGGTGTTGACGTAGTCGGCGCGGTCATCGCCGCCCAGCAGGTTCATGGGGACCATGGCGAACTGGAGACTGGCCCCGCCCTGGATGAAAAGCACATGGAAGTCGTCGCCCAGCTTCAGCAGCCGCCGGGTACGCGCCACCGCATCGTTGATGATTTCGTCGAACCAGGGAGAGCGGTGACTGATCTCGATCACCGACATCCCGGAACCGTCGTAGTTCAGAAAAGACTCCTGGATTTCTTCGAGCACCTGCAGGGGAAGTGCCGCCGGACCAGGATTGAAATTGTAGATGCGATTGGCTTTCATGGTCATCCTCCTGCCTTGTGGGGGTGAATGCGGGTGCGGCCGCAGCAATCGGGCCGCAGGCGTCTGGAACCACCCGGTTATCTGCTCAGATTGCACCCCAGAAGTCAAGGCCATTGACAGTCCGCACGCGCCGGATTAAGCTTCCACAGGAAACGTCGCCGCAAACGGAGCACCGGTCTCCCGGCAGAGGTGGGTGAGGGGCGGCAGGAGGGGATAAAGCGTGCGCAGACAAAGGCCGGTGGCGGGCGTCAGACGAAATCCGGATCGTCGTCGGCTTCCTCGGCGCCTTCTTCGTCCATCTCGACGTCGTCGGGGCAGATGCGTTCGAGGGGATGCTGCGGGACGCGGGTTCTGTCCTTGAAGCGCAATTTCTCGATTTCAATGTGCTGACGGACCAGGTTCTCACCGCCGATTTTAAGATACACCAGCATCATTTTGCGAAGCGACGGATCCTCTCGAAGCTCCGCGGGGACGTCGTTTAGCAGGCGCACATAGATATCCTGGAGTTCTTCGGGAATACTCAGTTCGTGGTCCATAACAGCTCCTTAAAAAACAGCGGCAGAGATTGTCAACAGATAATAAGTCATGTGCCGGAATTGTAAAGACTCTCCACCGACAAAAGCAGGGGGCCGGCGCGTGCGCTGTCCCTGGCCGGGGAACGACCCGCTCTACATCCGCTACCACGACCGGGAGTGGGCGGTGCCCCGGCACGACGACCGCGGGCTTTTCGAGTTCCTGGTGCTGGAGTCCTTCCAGGCCGGCCTGAGCTGGATCACGGTGCTGCGCAAACGGCCCGCCTTCCGGGCCGCCATGGACGCCTTCGACCCCGAAAAAATCGCCCGCTACGACGAATCCGCCATCGTGCGGCTTATGAAAAACCCGGGCCTCATCCGCAACCGGCGCAAACTGGAGGCGGCCGTGCAAAACGCCCGCGCCCTGCTGGCGGTCCGCGAGCGCTTCGACACTTTCAACGCCTACATCTGGCGTTTTGTCGACGGCCGGCCCGTGGTCAACCACTGGCGCCGCCCGGAGCAGGTCCCCGCCCAGACCGACGCATCGCGGGACATGAGCCGGGACCTGAAGCGCCGCGGCTTCACCTTTGTGGGCCCTACCATCTGCTACGCTTACATGCAGGCCGTCGGAATGGTCAACGACCACCTGGTGGACTGTTTTCGGCACAGGGAGGTCATATCTTGAGAATCGTCACACGCCCCGACTTCGACGGCATCGTCTGCGCCGTGCTGCTCAGCGAAGTCGAAGATATCCGCGAACCGATCTACTGGACCCAGCCGGGCCTGGTGCAGACCGGGCGGGCGGAAATCCGCAGCGGAGACATCCTGGCCAACCTGCCCTTTCACCCGGCCTGCTCCCTGTGGTTCGACCACCACTATACCAACTGCACCGACCGCCCCTTCAAGGGTGTCTGTGAAATCGCGCCCTCGGCGGCCGGCGTCATTTACCGCTACTACGCGGGCAAATTCGACCGCGACTACGACGAACTGGTGCACTGGGCCGACCTCATCGACGCCGCCCGGCTGACCCGCCAACAGGTGCTGACGCCGGAGAGATATCCCTACGTGCTGCTCTCCATGACCATCGACGGCAACGATCCCGAAGGGGAGCCCTACTGGAACCGTCTGGTGGACCTGCTGCGCCGCCTTCCCATCGAAGCCGTCATGGACGACGACGTCGTCGCCGAACGCTGCCGCCGCAGTGTAGCCGCAAACGAGGTCTACCGCCGGCTGCTGCTGGAGTACACCGAGGTCCGCCGGCACGTGTCCATTACCGACCTGCGCCCCGTGGCCGCCCCCCCCAGCGGCAACCGCTTCCTGGTCTACTGCCTGTTTCCCGATACGGTGGTAAACGTCAAGATCCGCTACGACAGCCGGGACCCCGAGCTGGTGGCCGTCAGCGTGGGCCACAGCATCTTCAACCCCGGCTGCCGCGTCAACGTGGGGCTGATGCTCACCGAGTTCGGCGGCGGCGGCCACCGCGGCGCCGGCGCCTGCCGCTTTGAAAAGCGCCTGGCGGACCGCTATATTCCCCGGATCATCGACATCCTGCTGGCCAACGAGCCCAACGAACCCGATACGCAATAGCCGCTGCACGGTGGCTTTTGAGCATCGTCTCACGCGTGCGCCAGCCGCTTCAGGCGGGACAGCTCCCGCCAGGAAAATCCCCCCGGGCGGCAGGGGGAAATGGCGTTGTTGGTAAAGACCGGGTCGGCAGCCAGATCGTAGCGCGAGCAGCGGCAAGCCTCCGGCCACAGGGCCGTGTGGGGAATGGGGGTGTAGTGGGCAATCACCGGGGTAATCCCGCTGGCGCGCACCGCCTCGATGGAGCGGGCCACCTCCTGCCAGCGCTGGCCCGGCAGGCCCGCCAGCAGGTAGGCGCCCACCTGCCCGGAAGCAAAGCCGGCGTCCTGCAGATGCGCCACGGCCCGCCGAAAATCCTCCCGTCCCAGTTTCCCGTCCAGGCGCCGGTCGGGCCCGAAATCCGCGGTCTCCACGCCCAGCCGCAGGGTCCGGAAGCCGATGCGGTGCATCAGGCGCGCCACGTCCCGGGAAATTTCGCGCACGTGAACCGCGTTGGGGGTGTGGAAACGCAGGCGCAGGCCGCTGCCGGCGATGGCTTCGAACAGCGGGATGGCGTGGTGCGGCGCGTCCACCAGCAGGGCGTCGTCGTAGAAAACGAAATCGCGCACACCGCAGCGATCGTGCCAGTAGCGGATCTCGGCCATCACGGATGCCGTGCCGCGGCGGCGCATCACGGGTTCCAGCACACCCGAGGCGCAGTAAGCGCAGGAGAAGGGGCAGCCGCGGGTGGTCAGCAGGGGCGCGAAGGCAATGCGGCGCTGCAGATCCAGGGCCGGAAAGGGATAGGCGTCCAGGTCGGCGGGGTCCGTGGCGCGCATCTTCCCGCAACCGATGTACTCGGACAGGATTTGCGGCAACAGCCCCTCCCCCTGCCCGGCAAACACCGCATCAGCGCCGCTGTGGCGGCGGGCGTGATCCCGGCAGAGCGTGGCATAGATGCCGCCCAGGACGACCGGTACGTCCGCAAAATGCGCCTTCAGGTGTGCGATGGTCTCGCGCACCCCCGGGTACCAGTAGGTCATCATGGAGGTCACCAGCACGAGGTCCGGCGCCGGCTGCCGTGCCAGGTCCTCCGCCAGCCAGGCGGGATCGATGCCGTAGCGCGAATAGGTGCGCGGGATATGCCGCAGGCCGGGAGGTTTGGCGATAGGCGTCTTGCGGTAGGGCCCCCTGCCGTAGCGCGCTCCGGGATCTGCGGCCGGCGCCCGGGGGTGAAAACGGTCCAGGCAGTCCACGTAGCCGACGGCCAGCCCCTCCCGGCGCAGGAAAGCCGCCAGGTAGAGCAGCCCCAGGGGTCGGGCCCAGAAATCGTAGGCCGCAAAATCGTGGATCCAGGGGTTAACCAGCAGGATGTGAGGAACGTCTTTTTTCAAAACGCGTCGCCGCCCGGCGCCTGTCAAAACGGCTGCGGGGAAATCAGGCCGCGCCGACGCCGTTCTCGTCGTCGGGGGAAAAATAGGTCATGGAAGTTTTCTTGAGCTCGCGGCGGCTGAACAGCAGGGTGTAGTCCCTCACCCCGGTGGCTTCGGAAATCCGGCGGGCCGTCTCCAGGCAGGCCCCCTCGTCGGCCCCGTGGATCATGGTGTAGAGGTTGTAGGGCCAGTCACGGTTGGGGTTGCGGTGGTAACAGTGGGTCACCTGGCCGAAGCCGGCCATGGCCTGCCCCACCTCGTCCACCCGCTCCTCATCGACCCGCCAGGCCACCATGGCGTTGGCCTCGAAGCCCGATTTCTGGTGCCGCAGGGTGGCGCCGAAACGCCGGATGATGCCGCGCCGGTTCAGGTCCTGCAGGACCTCGAGCAGCCGCTGCTCCTCGATGCCCAGGCGCCGGGCGATCTCCCGGTAAGGGTGGGGCACAATGGGCAGATCTCCCTGGATCTGGGCGATAATCTTTTTTTCAAGGTCACTGAGCATAGGTGCAACCCGCTGCTGAAAAAGTGGTCAGCCGCCAGCAATCCGCTGTCAGCAAAAAATATTCTGGCAGTCCTGTGCATCGGAATCATACACCATCCTGCCCGATATAGCCGCCGTCCAGCCGCCATCGGACACCCGAAGCGGGTACCTGTCAGCGATCGCCAAACAGCGCCCGTATGGCCGCCTCGTTGGCCGCGCAGACGCCTTTCTCGGTGATGAAACCGGTCACCAGGCGGGCCGGCGTGACGTCGAAGGCATAATTGGCGGCCGGGCTGTCCCCGGGGCCCACCAGCACACGCGTCAGGCGGCCTTCTTCGCTGCCCTGCACGAAGCGCACCTCGTCGGGATCGCGTTCCTCGATGGGAATCTGCGCGACGCCGTCGCGCAGGTCCCAGTCGAAGGTGCTCGACGGCAGCGCCACGTAAAAGGGCACCCCGTTGTCGCGCGCTGCCAGGGCCTTTAGGTAGGTGCCGATCTTGTTGGCCACGTCACCGCAGCGGGTGGTGCGGTCGGTACCCACGATGACCAGGTCCACCATGCCGTGCTGCATGAGGTGTCCGCCGGCGTTGTCGGTGATGATGGTATGCGCCACCCCCTGCTGCCCCAGTTCCCAGGCCGTCAGGCGCGCCCCCTGGTTCAGGGGCCGGGTCTCGTCCACCCACACGTGGATGTCGATGCCGCTCTCGGCGGCGGCGTAGATGGGCGCCGTGGCCGTTCCGTAACGACCGCAGGCCAGCCAGCCGGCGTTGCAGTGGGTCAGTAGGTTCACCCGGCGGCCGCCCCGGGCGGCGCTGATCTTTTCTATCAGCGGCAGACCGTGCATGCCGATGCGGCGACAGCGGTCTGCTTCCAGCCGAAAGATCTCGCCGGCCTCGCGGCGGGCGGCGTCGCGCCTCTCGCCGGGGTCCCTCACCCCCTCGAGCCGGCCAAGCACACGGTCCACTGCCCAGGCCAGGTTGACGGCCGTGGGGCGCGCGGCCTTGATGCGCCGGGCTTCGTCCGCCAGCGGCGCAGTGCCGTCGCGCAGCGCCAGGTAGACGCCGTAGGCCGCGGTGATGCCGATCAGCGGTGCGCCACGCACCACCATGTCCCGAATGGCCGCGATGGCGTCATCGGTGTTCTTGAGGTCCAGGACGCGCTCCCGGTGGGGCAGCACCCGCTGGTCGATCACCTGCACGTGCCCGCTGCGCTCATCGAGCCAGATGGGGCGTGTCAGCGGTGTTTTCCGTAAATCCATGCATCGTTCCGTGGCATCGCCCAACGGCGATCATCCCGCCTTGAGCGCCCGCACCTTGCTGCGCTCGATTTTCGCCTGGCGGGCCATCTCGCTGTCAGGCTGCAGTTCAATCACCTTGCTGAAAACATATTCCGCCTCGTCGTACTTCTTCATGGCCGTGTACACCTTGCCCAGGTCGAAGTAGAACATAGCCAGCCTGGGAGCGTAGCGCACGCCCTCCTCGAGGATCTGCTGGGCCCGGTCCAATTCGTTCAGCTTCAGGTAGGTGAGACCCAGCCAGTGCAAGGTGTAAATGTAGGTTGGATCCTTCCGGTACCCGTCGTAGTAGTACTGAAGCGCTTCTCGGAAGTACTTTTCAGCTTTGTGATAGTCTCCCTTGTTGTACCAGGCCAGGCCCAGCCCGAAGCGCGGGTACTGGGGCGTAGCGTAAAGCAGGTTGCCGGTCAGTTCCTCGAAGGTCTCAATGGCCTTGTCCCACTGCTTGTTCGCGATGTAGGCCATCCCGAGATTGTTCATGGCCGGTGCGAAATCGGGCTTCAGGGCGATGGCCCTCTTGTAATGTTTAATGGCCAGGTCCAGCCGCTTCTTCTTGCTGTACACCAGCCCCAGGTCGTTTTGCAGGATGTGGTCGTCGGGGTACATCTTTTCGGCCTTGAGCAGTTCCTTCAAGGCCGTGGTGTAGTTGTGCTCCAGCATGTAGGCCTCGCCCACCCGCCGCGTGGCCTCGGCCTGTTTCCTGATATCGGCCTTCTCAGGGGTGGTCGCACAGCCGGCGGCCAGGATCAGGGCCATGATCGTCGGTACGATGAAAGCAAGTCGCCTGTTTTTCATGGTAGGGCTCCTCTCGCGGCACACGGACAAAGCGTTCACGGCGGGTGCGCCGCTTCAATCCCGCCTGTCATCGGCGGCGTCCCCCACGGACAGTCCCAGTACGCCGGCAATATGCTCGGCCACCTCGGAGGCAAAGCATGCCAGGTCCCGGTCGGATAGCGGTTTTCCCGGCCGCGGCACGGGGACCCCTTCGGCCGGGTGCACGGCCAGCGGTGCATTGGCCAGCTCGGCCCGCGGGACCACCTCGAACTCGGGGGGGAAGCGGTTGTCGAAGTACATCTGCTGAAAGCCGGCGAACTTCAGAGCGTGGGCCGTGGAATCCAGCACCGCCGTGTGGGAGGCATCCACCAGTCCCTGCTCCAGGGCCGCCACCAGGCCGGCCAAGCACTCGCCGCCGTGGGTGCAGGCGATGTGCCCGTTGCGGTTGGCCGTCAGCTGCCAGTCCATGATCTGCTGTTCACTGACACGCACGAAGGAAACGGCCTGCCGGCCGGCCAGGCGGTCATAGTCCTGGGCCAGGCGGATGACTCGCGGCATGGAGACGGGGTTTCCGATCATGGCGGCCTGGGCCACGCTGGGCCGCACGGTCACGGGGGTGAACCTGCGCCCGTCGCCCGGCGGCTGGGCGTAGTAGCGGTACACCGGGTCGGCGTGCTCGGACTGCACGCCCAGGATGTGCGGCAGGGTGTCCGTGACGCCGGCCCGCAGGAACTTCATGAACCCGCTCATGACGGCCGTGATATTGCCGGCGTTTCCGATGGGAACCACCACCACCTTGTCCGACAGGTCGTACTCGAAGTCCTGGGCGATCTCGTATGAATAGGACTCCTGTCCGAGAATACGCCAGGCGTTCTTGGAATTGAGCAGCGCCACGGGGTAGCGTTCCGACAGGGCTTCGACCACCTTCATGCAGTCGTCGAAAACCCCCGGGATCTCGAACACGCGTGCGCCGCTGCCCAGGGGTTGGGCCAACTGCTGCGGCGTCACCTTGCCGCGGGGCAGCAGCACGGCCGAGCGAATGGCCGGCTGCAGGTAGGCGGCATACAGGGCCGCCGCCGCCGAGGTGTCCCCGGTGGAGGCGCAAACCGCCAGCACGTTCTCGAGCCGCCCGCTGCGCAGAAGGTAGTGGATGTAGCTCAGGGCGCTGGCCATGCCGCGGTCCTTGAAAGAGGCGCTGGGGTTCTGGCCGTCGTTTTTGAAGAAAAAGCGCATGCCGGCCATTTCCTGCAGGCGGGCGTTGGCCTCCACCATGGGCGTTCCGCCCTCTCCAAGATAAACCACGGCCTCCAGCGGCAGCACCGGCCCGATGAACTCGTGAAAACGATAGATGCCCTTGAGGGCCGGCAGGGTCAGCATCTTGCGGTGATCGAAGAGCCGGCGCCACCGGTGCCCCGGCACGGCCGCGAGCCGCCCGAAGGCCAGGTCCTCGATCAGCAGCACCTGCCGGCAGTCGGGGCAGGTGTAAAGCAGGTTCTCGATGCTGTGCTGCGCACCGCACCCGATGCATCGGTACACCAGCTGCCCCCCGGGTTCGGGAATCAGGAGGTCGCGGAGGTCTTCGGGAAAGTCCTCGGGTTTCATGCCGTGATTTTCTCCATGCCCCCCATGTATGGCCGCAGCGCGGCGGGGATCACGACGCTGCCGTCGGCCTGCTGAAAATTTTCAAAGATGGCCGCCACGGTGCGGCCTACGGCCAGGCCCGACCCGTTCAGGGTGTGCACTAGGCGCGTCCCCTTGCGTCCGCGGGTGCGGAAACGAATCTGCCCGCGTCGGGCCTGGAAATCCTCGAAGTTGCTGCATGACGAGATTTCCCGATACACGTCCTGGTAGGGCATCCAGACCTCGATGTCGTAAGTCTTGGCAGCCGAAAAGCCCAGGTCTCCGCTGCACAGGTTGACCACCCGGTAGGGCAGTTCCAGGCGCTGCAGGACGCTCTCGGCGTCGGCCAGCAGGGACTCGAGTTCGTCATAGGAGTTGTCGGGGTGCACAAACTTGACCAGTTCGACCTTGTTGAACTGGTGCTGGCGGATCAGCCCACGGGTGTCACGGCCGTATGAGCCGGCCTCGGACCGGAAACAGGGCGTGTAGGCCGTGTAATAGACGGGCAGCTGCTCCTCATCCAGGATCTCGCCCTGGTGAATATTGGTCACCGGCACCTCAGCGGTGGGCACCAGGAAGTAATCCCACCCCTCGAGGGCGAAAAGATCCTCCTCAAACTTGGGCAGCTGGCCGGTATGGGTCATGCTCTCGCGGTTGACGATGAAGGGCGGCAGCACTTCGCGGTACCCGTGTTCGCCGGTGTGCAGGTCGAGCATGAAGTTGATCAGGGCGCGCTCCAGGCGGGCGCCGGCACCGAAGTAAAGCGGAAAGCGCGCGCCCGTGATGCGCGCCGCACGCTCGAAGTCGAACACGCCCAGCCGGGTTCCCAGGGTCCAGTGCGGTAACGGTTCGAAGTCAAAGCGCGGCACCTCGCCCACCTCCCTGACCACCTGGTTGTCGCTCTCGTCGCGACCCTCGGGAACCGATTCGTGGGGAATGTTGGGCAGGCTCATGAGCACCGCTCCGGTCTTCTCCTCGATTTCGGCCAGACCCTTTTCCAGAGCCTTGATGCGGGTAGAGACTTCACGCATCTCGCGCACCAGTTGATCGGCGTCCCGGCCCTGCTTCTTGAACTGCGCGATCTGGTCCGAAACCGTGTTGCGGCGGTGCCGCAGGTCCTCGAGTTCCAGCAGGATCTTGCGACGCGCGGCGTCGTCGGCCTCGAAAGCCGCCAGGTCGATGTCGGTGCCCCTTTTGGCCAGGGCCTGGGCCACCAGCGGCAGGTTCTTCCTCACGAATCGAATGTCAAGCATGGTGTCCTTCCTGTCTGGAAACCGGCAAAGACGGCGCCGGTCGGTCTTCAGAACTGCTGCGGGCGGGGCGCGTCTTCACACCGCGACAGCGCCGTCACCGGCACACCCGCATGCCCGCCCCATCCGGTACCGCTGCGTTTTAACAAGCGATCTGTCAATAGTCAATGTTTATTGTCTATTGACATTTTGATTATTTTCCTATATATTTCGAAGGTTGTGTAATAAAAGACTGCCCGCTCAGGAGATTTTCATGGACGAGATACAGGAAACCAAAAAGCAGATTCGCAGCGACGTCCTCAACACCCTCGGGAGCTACAGCGAAGAAGACTTCCAGCAAAAAAGCGCCGCCATCGAAGCGCGCCTTTTCGAATTCGCCAATTTCCTGGAATCGACGGTGGTCCTGCTCTACGTTCCCATCGGCCGCCAGGTGCCCACCGCGGACATCATCCGGCGCAGCATGGATCTCCACAAGATCGTCGTGCTGCCGGCCTTCGCGCCGGACAGTTTCGAGATGCGGCTGATGAAAGTCGACCACCCGGACAAGGACCTGATCAAGGGGCCGCGCCGGATCCTGCAGCCCGACCCCGCGCGCTGCAAGGCCATTCCCGTGGAGCGCATCGACATTGCCATCGTGCCCGGGGTGGCCTTCGACGAAAAGGGCGGGCGCCTGGGCACCGGGAGCGGCTACTACGACCGGCTGCTGCCGACGCTTTCCATCACCACGCGCAAAGTCTCCCTGGCCTTCGAAGACCAAGTGATCCCGCAGGTCCCCATGGAGTCCCACGACCGCTATATCGACATCATCATCACCGAAAAACGCAACATCTACAAGATCTGAGCCCGCCGCCCGCTTCAAACGCCCAGGTGACTGGCGAAGCGGGCCAGATTTTCCACCTCCCCGACGGCGATAAGCATGTCCCCCTCCCGCAGGGGCGTCTCGAAAGAGGGATTGAAGATCATCTCCCCGTCGGGTTTCTTGATGGCGATGATGATGAGGTTGAACTGCTGGCGGATCCCCGAGTCTTTCAGGGTCACGTCCACCAGCGGCGACGCGGCCGGTATCACGATCTCCTCCATCTGGATCTCCTTGCGCGAGTCGGCGAAGGCCAGTTCCAGAAAACTGGTCACCGTGGGGCGCAGGATCTTCTGGGCCATGTTCATGGCCCCCATCTCGTAGGGCAACTCCACGTTGTTGGCGCCGGCGGCCAGCAGTTTCTTCTTGGCGTCCGTGCCACCGGCCCGTGCGGTGATGACCAGGGACGGGTTGAGCTGCCGCGCCGTCAGCACCAGGAAGACGTTGTCCACGTCCGAGCCCAGCACCGCCACCAGACCGGCGGCTTTTTCGATGCCCACCGTCTGCAGGTGGGTTTCCTCCACGGCGTCGCCGATGTGGTAGTACACGCCGTCGGCCTCCATCTCGGGCACACGCGACTCCTGGCTGTCGACCACCACCACCTTCAGGCCGTTGCCGATCAGGCTGCGGGCCAGCACCCGGCCGATGCGTCCGTAGCCGCAAACAATGTAATGATTGCGCAGGTGTTTGATCTTGCGGTCCAATCTTCTTCTCCCCAGTATGGTCCGAATGTGGCCCTCTAGCATAAACTGCACGATGGCGCCGGCCACATAAAGCGTGAAGCCCATTCCGAACACCACCAGCGCCATGGTGAAAATGCGCCCGCTCTGATCGACGGGCCGGACTTCCTTGAACCCGACGGTGGATACGGTGATCACCGTCATGTAAAGCGCATCCAGGAAGGGCCAGCCCTCCAAGTACATGTACCCCAGGGTGCCCCCTGCCAGGATCAACAGCACGATGACGGCGGCAATGATAAAGTGACGGATAGTTTTCATGTTTCAGTGAAGGCTCCGCAGGCAAATCTCAATTTCGACGACCTCCTTCTTGACCTGCTTCGGTTGAATTGCTACCTAGGGTTCGCCCGTGGCGGCTGGCAGTGCGACGCACGGCCGCCATGTTCTCCTGCCGGCGGACCGGGGCAGCCGTCCGCCGCGACCACAGGATCCCATTGACGATCACGATAAACCGACAGAAAGACAGGCCCGATGAGATTTGAACGCCAGCGCGAAGACATGGTGCGCCAGCAGATCGAAGCCCGCGGGATCACCGACCCCGCCGTCCTGGCCGCCATGCGCAAGGTGCCGCGCCACCTGTTCGTCAGCGAAGCCCTGAGGGACCAGGCTTACGGCGACTACCCCCTGCCCATCGGCGAACAGCAGACCATCTCCCAGCCCTACATCGTCGCCGAGATGACCCAGGCCCTGGCGCTGTCCCCGGAAGACCGCGTGCTGGAGATCGGAACCGGCTCCGGCTACCAGGCGGCCGTGCTGGCCGAGATCGCTTTTCGGGTCTACACCATCGAGCGTATCTATCCCCTCTACACACGGGCCCGCAAGCTCTTCGATCAGCTGCGCTACCACAACATCGTCATGCGCTATGGCGATGGCACCGCCGGGTGGGCGGAAGAGGCGCCCTTCGATGCCATCATCGTCACTGCCGGCGCTCCTCGCATCCCCAGGGTGCTCGTCGACCAACTGGCCATGGGCGGCCGCCTGGTGCTGCCCGTGGGAGACCAGTACACCCAGGACCTGATCAAGGTCTACCGCGACGAGAACGGCCTTCACCAGGTCAACCTGGGTGGCTGCCGGTTCGTCAAACTGGTGGGGGAACACGGATGGAAGCCTTAGGGGCCGGCGGTTCGCTCAGGCCCCTTTGACACGCCCGGCGAACTTCTCGGCCAGCTTGCGGTTCACCACCGGGGGCACCATGCCGTTAATGTTTCCGCCAAACTGTGCGGCTTCCTTGATGATGGAGGAACTGGTGAAGATCCAGCGCAACCCGGTCATCAGGAAAACCGTCTGGACGTGCCGGTTCAGCCGCCGGTTCATAAGCGCCATCTGGAATTCGTACTCGAAGTCCGAAACGGCCCGCATGCCCCGTAAAATAGCGTTGGCCTTGCGCTGGGCGGCGTAGTCCACCAGCAGGCCGTTGAAAGTGTCGATCTCGATGTTGCCCACGTCCTTGAGGCTGATCTCCAGCATTTCAATGCGCTCGGAGATGCTGAACAGCGCCTTTTTGGCGGGGTTGTGCAGGATCGCCACGATGATGTGATCGAAGAGGGTCAGGCCCCGCTTGATGATATCGATGTGGCCGTTGGTCACCGGGTCGAAGGAACCCGGGTAAATCGCGGTTCTGGGCATGAGTGTTCAAATCCTGTGCTTTTCGGTTTCAGGCAGTCGGTATCCGTTTCCGTTGGTCATCCCTCCAAAGGCATGCGCCGCTCCCCCGTCGCCAGGAAAACAACCTCGCTCCCGCCATAGCGCCGCCGGTCGTGCTCGCGCAACCCTTCCGGTGGCAAGAGGCGGCCGCCGGCCTCCAGTTCCACCACCAGCAAGGCCTCAGGGGCCAGGGCGCTGCAGCCCGTCAGCGCCGCCAGGGCCGGCGTCAGGATATCCGCCCCGTAAGGCGGGTCCATGAACACCAGGTCGAAGGTGCGCGGCCAGGACGACAGGCAGTTGAGATTGCGGCCGATGTCCCAGCGAATCACCCGGGACCGGTCCGCCAGGCCGCAGGCCCCCAGGTTGCGCTGCGCCAGGCGGACCGCCGCCCGGCTGCGGTCTACCAGCACCGCATCCCGGGCACCCCGGCTGAGCGCCTCGATGGCCAGCGCCCCGGTGCCGGCGAACAGGTCCAGTACGCGGGCATCAAGTACCCTCTCCCCCAGGATATTGAAAACGGCCTCCCGCAGGCGGTCGGCCGTTGGCCGGATGTCGCGGCCGGTGGGGCGGTGCAGCTTTCTGCCGCGCAGTTGTCCGCCGATGATCCTCATCTGCCGCGGCGCAGTCCCCTACGCACCCAGAGCCTGTATGCGCTCGTCCAGGTATTCGGGCGCTACGCCGATGGCCCGGGCCGTGCGCAGGGGATCATTGTCGTTTTCCAGCAGCTTGAGACGGATGAACTCGCGTTCGAACGCCTCGCGGGCCTCTTCCCAGGAGGACATGAAAAAGGGCGCCGAGGTGGCCGGCGGAATCACCGGCCGCGCAGCCGGGTTGTAGGGCAGCGGGATGTCGGCCTTTTCGATAACCTCCTTCTTTACCATGATGGCCAGCCGCTCGACCAGGTTCTTGAGTTCCCGCACGTTCCCCGGCCAGTGGTAGCCGCACAGCAGCTCCATGGCCTCGGGGGTCATCTCCTTCTTGGGGCTGCGGTTCTTGCGTGCACTCTCGGCCAGGAACGTCTCCACCAGCAGGGGCACATCCTCCAGCCGCTCGCGCAGGGGGGGCACGTGGATCGGGATCACGTTGAGCCGGTAAAAGAGTTCCTTGCGGAAGCGGCCCTTGTCGATCTCCTCTTCCAGGCGCTTGTTGCTGGCGGCGATCACGCGCACATCCAGGTCCAGGGTGCGATTGCCGCCGACCCGCTGGAACTGCTTCTCCTGCAGCACCCGCAGGATCTTGCCCTGGGTCCGGAGGCTCATGTCGCCGATTTCGTCGAAGAAGATGGTCCCCCGGCTGGCCAGCTCGAACTTGCCGCGCTTCTTGGCGGTGGCCCCGGTGAAGGCGCCCTTCTCGTGTCCGAAAAGCTCGCTTTCGATCAGCTCGTCGGGAATGGCGGCGCAGTTGACGTCCACCATGGGTTCGGCCGCCCGGCTGCTCAACTGGTGGATGGTGCGCGCCACCAGCTCCTTTCCGGCGCCGTTTTCACCGCTGATCAGAATCCAGGCGTCCGAAGGCGCAGCCGTCATGATCTGTTTCTTGAGCTCCTGCACGGCCGGCGAATTGCCGTTGATGGAGTGCCTCTCGAGGGTCTTCTTGCGCAGGTACTTGTTCTCCTCTTCCAGACGCCGGAAGTTCAGGGCGTTGTTGATGGCCACGATGACCTTGTCGATGGACAGGGGCTTTTCGATGAAGTCGAAGGCCCCCAGTTTGGTGGCCTGCACGGCGGTCTCGATGGTGCCGTGTCCCGTGATGATGATCACCTGGATGTAGGGGCTCTCCTTCTTGATCTCCTTGAGGGTCTCAATGCCGTCCATACCGGGCATCCAGATGTCCAGCAGCACCAGGTCCGGGGATTCGGCGTCGATGACCTTCAGGGCCTCGTAACCGTTTGAAGCCGTCAGGATCTCGAACCCCTCGTCGGAGAGCAGCCCGCTCAGCGACTGCCGAATGGATGCCTCGTCATCTACCACCAGAATCGTCGAATACATGCATTATCCTGTTTTTTTGAAATCCATTTCAGGGACATCCGCCTGCCGAAAAAGCCGGCTTCCCCGTGTCCCCCCTGCGCCGGTTGGTCATGCCAGGGCCGCGCGCTGGGCCGCACGGGTCAGGTCCACCGGCAGCTCAATGATGAACTTGGCGCCGCAGGGCTCGTTATCCTGTACCCGAATCATGCCGTTGTGATCAAGGACAATCGAATTGACGATGGTCAATCCCAGTCCCATACCGCTTTTCTTGGTGGAAAAATTGGGCTCGAACAGCCGCGTCTTGTCTTCGTCGGAAATGCCCGGCCCGTTGTCGGCCACTTCGATACGCACCAGCTTCAGGATAGGATCCAGAGACACGCTGATGGACACCCGCCCCTCTTCTCGGTTGGCCGCCACGGCATTGTCCACCAGGTTGATGAGCGCCTGCTTGATCTGCTGGCGGTCCAGGTTCAGCAGCGGGATCTCGTCCTTGATGTCGATCTCGAACGTCACCCCCTGGTGCCCCTCACGGTAAAGCGACACGGTCTCCTCGATGATGGGCGGCAGGGCCTGCGGCCGGGGATTGGCCGTCGGAAAACGCGCGAAAGCCGAGAACTCGTTCACCAGGTTGCGGATCAGCTCCACGTGGTCGATGATCATGCGCGTGCACTCGTCGAAAACCGGTTCGTTGAGCTGCTGCGAGTATTTGCGCTTGAGGCGCTGGGCCGACAGGCTGATGGGTGTCAGGGGGTTTTTGACCTCGTGGGCGATGCGCCGCGCCACTTCCCGCCAGGCCGCCATGCGCTGGGCCTTTTCCAGCTCGGTCAGGTCATCGAAAACCATCACGATGCCCATGTGCTGCCCGGTGTCGTCCTTGAGGGCGTTGATGGTCAGCAGAAAGGTCCGCGGGCTGCCCTCCACGGTGAGCCGCAACGTCAGCTCCACGGTGCTGTCCGAGGTGGTGTTGAGGCTGTCGAGGACTTCCTCGGCCAGGTTGCGGTGCTGGCCCCGCAGCAGGTTGCGGTAGCTCTGCCCGAGCACCTCCTCGGCCTTGAGGTAGAGCATCTTCTCGGCCGAGGTGTTGATGGTGGTGACATTGCCCTCTGCGTCCAGGGTGATGACCCCGGCGGAGACGTTTTTGAGGACGATCTCCATGTACCGCCGCCGCTCCTCGATCTCGATGTTCTGCTGCTGCAGGATACGTGAAGAACGCTCCAGCTGCTCCCGCCCGGTCCGCAGGTCGGCGGTCATCTTGTTGAAAGACTGCACCAGGGAGCCGATCTCGTCGTCGGAGGTCATGCCGATTTCGAAGCCCAGGTCTCCCTCGGCCACGCGCCGGGTGCCCTCGGCCAGCAGCTGAATGGGCACGCTGATGGACTTGGCCAGGTAGAACCCGAACCAGATGGCGCAAAAGACCACCAGCAGGGCAACGATGGACAGGGTGATGTAATAGGTGCTTTGAATCGGCTTCTTAAGCAGCTTGATCTGCTGGTATTCCTCGAACCCGCGCGAGATGGAGGCCATGTTGTTGACCATGTCGGCCGACAGCAGGACGCCCACTACCACGAAACCGCTCGCCCGGGCCGGATCCGTGCCGAAGGGAACCGTGGCCACGGAACGCACCAGTTCCCCGTTGGGCAGCGACTTGGTCATGGACTTGTAGGGGGTGTCGGCCGCCTTCTGCTTGAGATCGCTGACGCCCACCACGCCCACCGGCGTGTTGGACAGACGCGACGAAAAGGCTACCGCCAGGCGCCGTCCGTCCCTGCGGTAGACCTCCACCAGATCGAGATTGAAGGCGCTCTGCACCACACGCACATAATTCTTGAGCGCCTTGCGTTTTTTGCGGTTGAGCAACCCCTTGCTCTTGATCTGGTAAGAGATGCGCTCCAGGAAAAAACCGTTGTTCTGCTCAATGTGGGTGTAGAGCTGGCGGCCCACGGTGAGGGAGTTTTCCAGGGCCTGCTCGATGGGCACGTTGAACCAGAATTCAATGCTGGTGGTGATAAAGTTGATGGAGAAAAAAAAGAGCACGATGGTGGGCAGCAGCGACAGCGCAATAAAGGCCACCACCAGCTTGGTGCGCAGCTTGGCCCCCAACACGTTGCGCCGCCGCTCGAAAAAGAGCTTCACCAGGTTGCGGAAAACCAGGAAGATGAGCAGCAGGAGCAGCAGCAGGTTGATGTTTATGAGAATAAACATCAAGATGGTGTTGGAGACTGGGAAATCTGCCCCGAAGTGGATGACCCGGTTTTCGGCGTAGGTCAGCAGCACCACCACGGCCAGGATGACGAATATCAGAATGATTTCCCGGCGGCGGCGGCGGAGCCCCTTTTCCGAAACCAGGGGGGACGATGTTCTGTAGACGTTCTTTCTCATCGTACTGGGCGGAACCGGGCAGGTTTGTCATCCGGACGCGTGCCCGCGCTGGCAGCGTTCAAACCGGCGCAGTCCCGGCACGCATTTCCGTCTAAACGGCCCGATTCAACATTACGTGTTCGATCCAGCGGCATTCATCTGCCGACACATCCGCTCCGGCTGCATTGCAAAAACCACGATATCTTTCCGAATTGACAAAGTTTTCACAGTCTTCCGGATGGGTGTCTTGACGCCTTCGGCGCGTCACCCTGTTTCCGAGACGAACCATTGCGCCGGGATTTTCCGGTTTCATCACACCGCAGGCGGAAGGTCGAATGCCGCCGGGCATCGTGAACGACGGCCCGGGCGCCATTTCCCCTGTGCCTGCGGCAAACGTAAAATCGCTCAACCCAGGTCTCAATAAATAAAATCGATGGTGTACCAGTCCGTCTCAAAATCCCACAACGAGAGGAAAAACAGCACATAATGCAGGTAAAAGGGAAGCGTGTGCTTGCTCAGCTCGGCTTTGGCCCGCAGTTGGTACTGGAACCCCTTCTTCAACTGGCTGAGCGGTACAATGCGCAGGCTGTCGATGTCGGTCATCAGCTTCTTGGCTTCCTGGAAGGATTTGACGATGCGCGGGTTGTCGGTCTTCCAGGAGCGCGTGACCCGGAACTCCTTCTTCAGGTTGTCGTACTTGATCGTGTGGGTCAGCTTCAGGTCGGCGATCTCCTCATCCGGCCACAGGTCGCGCACACGGTAGAGGGTGATGAGAAATGAAAAGGAGGTGGGTACACCCGACATGATGGCCTTTTCGATTTTCTCGGTAAAGGCGCCTTGCACCTTGAGGTACACCAGGAGGTCGTCCCGGGTGTTGGTGATAATGATGTCCTTCAGGACCGCCTCCTGGGCGAAAGCCCCCGGCGGCCAAACGAACAGGGCCGCCAGCAGTACGAGGAAAAGCTTTTTTCCCGGGAAACGGTTTGTTTTCATATGTTTTTGATCAAACGGACGGTCTTTTGAAAACCGCCGTATTTTCCGGTCGATTTCTCCTGCGGGCGATCCTGCCGGGCCGGGTACGGGCGGCGGGCGAAATCTCCGCACGGATCGGCGGACGCCTGCCGCGCCCATGGGACGGGGCACCGGCGATCTTCTCCGATCGGAACGTGAAGAACGGCCGTCCCCTCAGGAAAACATAGCCAATGGCCGATTAAATGGCAAGCGCTTTTGGCTGCAACGAAGTGGAACAGGCGGGGAGGGAAGCGGCTTCATCCATGAAGCGCGTTTCCCAGCAGTGGCGGTTACTGAAAAAAGTCTTGAGAAACTCGTGGTTGAAGGCATGACCGGATTTGCGCACGACGATATGCCCCAGGATGGGCATACCCAGCAGGGAGAAATCCCCCAGGCAGTCGAGGATCTTGTGGCGAACGAATTCATCGGGGTAGCGCAATCCGTCGGGGTTGAGGATACCCTCTTCGTCCAGCACCACGGCGTTGTCCAGGGAGCCGCCCTTTGCGAAACCGTATCGCTTCAGGTATTCGATTTCATGCAAGAAACCGAAAGTGCGCGCGTGACTGATGTCTCTTTCGAAACTCTGGTCGGACAGCCGCAGGCAGAAGTGCTGCTTGCGGATGAGCGGGTGCGGAAAATCGATGGTGTAGGTCACCTTGAATTCCGGGGAGGGATAGACGCAGACGCTTTTGTCGCCCTTTTCGTATCGAATGGGCTCGTTGACGATGAAGACGCAGCGCGATTCGGCCTGCTTGCGAATGCCGGCAGACATGATCAGGCGGGTGAACGGGCCGGCGCTGCCGTCCATGATGGGCATCTCGTAGGCGTCCAGTTCCACCAGCGCATTGTCGATGGAAAGCCCCGCGAAAGCGGCCATGAGATGCTCAATGGTCGAAACAATGAAACCGTTGTATCCGATCACCGTAGCCAGGCTGGTGTCGACCACCATGTTAAGGTGCGCCGCGATGCCGGGGCTGTCCGGGAGATCGGTCCTGACAAATTTGATGCCGTGATTGACGGGGGCCGGTTTGATGTTCAGGTTGACTTTTTTACCGGAATGAACCCCGATGCCGGAACAGGAAACCGCTTTTGCAAGCGTACGCTGTTGAAAATACATGAAATCCCTTTTGTCGGGTGTTTTACAAGTCGCCGCTATCCAGTACAGGACCTTCCGACCAGAACACGACCGCCTGGTTTCCGCCGTCGACTTTCAACGAAACACCCGGCCTTTCGAAGCTTCTCAGGCCTGGGCACACTGGAGATACATTTAGCTGTCATAATAATGATTTTTATCCGTTTTGCAAGCGTTTTTCAAGGGTTGGCCCGAAAAACATGCCTCGAAGGCGCTCATTTATCAGGTCGTTAGACAACCGCTCGTCAAGGCCCGCATCAAGTTTCCCGCGTGGCCGCCGAAAATGAAGTAGAGGCTAACAGGATCGCATCAGCCCTTTTCGCATCGCAGGCACGGCCTGCACCTGACAGCCGGCCCCACAGGCCGGGCGGGGGAATCCAAGATTTGCTGGCCAACGTCCTGAGCAGTGCGCTCATCGGCATCGACGCCCACGCGGTGGAGGTTGAAATCGACATCGCCAACGGCCTGCCGGCGTTCACCACCGTGGGTCTGCCGGAAACGGCGGTCCGCGAAAGCCGGGAACGGGTCAAATCGGCCATCGTCAACTCGGGATACCTGTTTCCCGACGACCGCATCACCGTCAATCTGGCGCCGGCGGGCATTAAGAAGGAGGGCACCGGCTTCGACCTGCCCATCGCCCTGGGGATCCTGCTGGCCACGCGCGTGCTGCCTCCCGGGGTACTGGACGACGTGCTGGTGGCCGGCGAGTTGTCCCTGGACGGCCGCGTCAAGCCCGTGCGCGGCACCCTGCCCATGGTGTTGATGGCCGGGCGGCGGGGTATCGGGACCGTTGTGGTCCCCCTCGCCAACGGCCGGGAGGCTACCGTGGTCGACGGCGTGCAGGTACTGGCGGCCGAGACGTTGTCCCAGGTGGTGGCCCATTTCCAGGGCCACGCCCCCATGGCCCCGCAGCAGGGCTCCCCGCCTTCGGAGGATTCCGTTCACCCCGGAACCGGCCTGGACTACGCCGAAGTCTCGGGCCAGCAGCAGGCCAAACGGGCGCTGGAAATCGCCGCCGCCGGCAGCCACAACCTGCTGATGGTCGGCCCGCCCGGTTCCGGCAAAACCATGCTGGCGCGGCGCATGCCGACTATCCTGCCCCCCATCTCTTTCGAAGAGAGCCTGGAGACCACCAAGATCTACAGCGTCGTGGGCTTGCTGGCCCCCGACCAGTCCCTGGTGACCTGTCGGCCTTTCCGGGCGCCGCACCACACCATCTCCGACGCCGGCCTGATCGGCGGCGGCCGCGTGCCACGTCCGGGCGAAGTCAGCCTGGCGCACAACGGGGTCCTGTTCCTGGACGAACTGCCCGAGTTCAAGAAGCATGTGCTGGAAGTGCTGCGTCAGCCCCTGGAGGACCTGAAAGTCACCATTTCCCGGGCGGCCATGGCGGTCACCTATCCCGCCAGCTTCATGCTGCTGGCGGCCATGAACCCCTGTCCATGCGGCTACCGCTCCGACGAGCGCCACGAGTGCCGCTGCACACCCCAGCAGGTCCAGCGCTATCTCGCCAGGATTTCGGGCCCCCTGCTCGACCGCATCGATCTGCACGTGGACGTGCCGGCGGTGGCCTGGCGGGACCTGTCGGCCGGTCAACGCGCCGAACCCTCGTCGGCCATCGCAGCCCGCATCATGGCGGCCCGCAGCATCCAGGCCCGGCGCTTCGCCGGCACCGGCGTCAGCTGCAACGCCCGCATGACCACCCTCCAGATCCGCCGCTTCTGCGCCACCGACCGTGACGGCGGCCGCCTGCTGGAAAACGCGGTGGACAAGCTGGGGTTCTCGGCCCGCGCTTACGGCCGCATCCTCAAGATCTCGCGCACCATCGCCGACCTGGCGGGCAACGCCTCCATCGAGTCCGTCCACATCGCCGAGGCCATTCAGTACCGCAGCCTGGACCGCAGCCGCCTGCCGTAACCAACGGCATCGTTTGACAGGCCGACCGGAACCGGATCTCCAGGTGCGCGGCAGGGGGTCCCGCATCGTTTCCGCCCCGAAATCGTCGATGGTGATGCCCCGCTGTGTCTCCGCGTCTTTACGGCAACGGCTGCGCGCAAGCGCTTGCTGGAGTCGATGGGCATCCTCGGGGCGGGGACGCTGGCGTCGATGCCGATGTCCAGGGCGGCATCGGCCGGCTGAAATCGGAGAGGGTCTGCGGGTGGGGCTCGGAAATGGCTGTCGCGGCCGGCGTGCCGGGACAGCCGAAGGTGTGCGCCGCACCTGTGACGCCCTTGTGCGAACCGGGCGGCCTGCCCTGCAGGATAAAAAGAGAAACACGCCCGCCGCAGCGTTTATCAGCGCTGGGCGATGGGCGCGATACCGTGATCCGGGAGAAGGGTTCCGCCGGGCCGGGCGGCCGCCGGCTCCCCGTGAAAGGGGCCGGCGGTCGCAAAGCAGCGTGCTGGGTGGCTATCGACGACGCCGGAGGCGCTGGATGGACAGCCGGATGCTGTCCTGCATGCGCCGGATGGCTTCGCCGAGGTCGCCGATCTCGTCATTGGACTTGATGTCCAGTTCGACATCCAGGTCGCCGACGCTGATGCGCTCTGCGTGATCGGTCAGTTTCTGGATGCGCGACGTCAGGATGCTGCTGTAGGTCAACACGATGACCCCCACCAGCAGCAGCGTTCCAACCAGGATGCCCAGGGTGGTATTGCGAACCGCGGCGGTGCGCTTGCGTGCGTCGCGCTCCACTTTTTTCAGCGGCCGGATGAATTCGTCTTCGTAGATGGTGGCGGCGATGCCGTATTTGGTGCCCTCCACCGGCGTGACGAACATGTACTTTTCGCGCAACTCGCCGTCGGCATCCGTCCAGGTGTAATACCCGTCCTTTTCGATGTTTTCGCCCTTATCGATGTCGCCGATAATCCGCACCCAGCGATCAAAGGATTTGCCCAGAGGCTTCTTCACCAGGGGCGTCAGGGGGCGCCCGATAATCTTGGCGTTGGGGTGCGCCCAGGTCACCATGGGCCCCACGGCATACAGGGCCGTGTAACCGGTCAGCCCCACCCTCTGGATGGCGATTTTCTTGAAGTTCTCGTCCTTCATGAAATCCCGGGGGCTCAGGTTCGGGTGACTGAGCAGGTACTGACGGCACTGGGAGGCCACGGTGCGGGCCGTGTCGCGGATGACCTGCTGACCCATTTTGGTGACCACTTTTCCGGTCTGGCGCGTCATGGCGGCGGCAAAGCTGTTCATCTGCCAGATGTAAAACCCGCCGGCACCTGCGATGATCAGGATGGGGATCACCAGAAATAGCACCATCATCTTGGCCCGCAGGCCCATTCCCCGTTTCTTCGGGGGGGGCTCTGCAACCGGTGCCCGGCCTTCATCCCCGGGCGCCGTTTTCGGTGCGGCGCCGGCCTCGAACGGCTGTCCGGAGGCGGCATCCTGCGGCGGCGGTGCAGGGATCTCTTCAGGCGGCGGTTTTTTCTCCACCAGCACAATGTGTCCGCATGTCTTGCACTTGAAGCGTGCCCGTTCCCCCTTGATGGCATCCGGGTCGATCTGGTACTTCTTTCCGCATTCTTCGCAAATGACGATCATCTCGCTGACTCCTTTTGTGACGTATGGGTCGACGCAAGGGCCTGTGCGGGCAGGCCACGGCACTGCCGAAAGCGGCCTGCGGTTCACGAAGCCCGCCTATCGGCGCAGCACGATCTTTTTCAGTTCGCTGAGCGCATGCTGATCGGGTTCCACGAATCCCTGCAGATGGGCGGCCTTGAGAACCGGGCTGTCCGGGGGTAGGGACAGGAGGGCCTCGCGAACCCTGGCGGCCACCGACGACGGCACGCTCTTGTGCACCGCGAAGACCCAGTTGGGCAGCCAGGTGGTCCTGGCCAGCACCTTGATCTTGGACGGATCGATAACCTTGTCCACGCGGTGCAGCGCCGATTCACGGATGAAGCCCACGTCCACCTTCCTGGAAAAGACGCCCAGGATCACGTTCTCCTGCTTGTTTCCCGGGCTGCCGCTGGGAATCATGTCCATCTCCACGTCGATCCCCTTTTTCATCAGGAAATCCCGCTGGGAGATATAGCCGCCGGCCGATTGCAGGGAAACGATGGAGACGCTGCGCCCCTTAAGGTCCTCGATGGTATTGATACCGCTGTCGGTGCGCACGATGATGATGCCTCGGAAACGGGTCTTGTCCCTGCCCTTGCTGGCTACCGCCAGGGGTTTGACCTGCCTGGAGACCTTGGCGTAGACGACCGGGTTCTGGTAGCTCAGAAGCACCTTGCCGCGCATCACCATGCTGATATGGTCGGCGAAGTTCTTCGGCATAACGAACTCGACATCGATGTCGGTCTGCTCGGCAAGGTAGTCGGCCAGGGGGCCGAAGCGCTCCAGAATGACCACGGGGAAAAAGCGCGGCAGTACCGCGAAGCTGTACGAATCCAAGGCTTTCGATGCCCCCGCGCATGCCAGCAGCACCAGCACCGCCATCGTCACTACCACCAGTTTTTTCTGCCAGTTGCCCATGAAAGCCCTCCTTTGGTCATAAAGACGTGGGTCTGCCTGCGCACTGTTCAGGCCGGAAAGAGTCGATGGGCGATAAACTTCTTAACAGCCCTATGGCGACTACGATGCTGCAATATGAATGCCAGCCAGATAAGGTTCAAGAAAATACCAAGGCGTGGATTTTAAAGGAAAATCAGAGGAGAGGAGTGTGACCGGGAAAAAGACCGGCGCCTGATGCAGGTCGCCGGACAACCCCCGATCATATTGAGCGGCTCAAATTGAACCATCTCTTGCGGAACTCATTCCGCGTGGGGCCAGACCGTATGCCGCTTTTCTACGAAGTAACAGAAACGGTCCCATGCGAATTCACGGCCGGAAATGGGACAGCGCAGGGTAACCTTGCGCTCCCCGACGGCCGCCACTTCCCAGTCGCCCCGGCGGGGACCGTCCTCGATGGTGATCTTCTGGCCGACGGTGAAGGGAAACATTCTGAAAAAGGCCACATCTTCTTCGGACATGCTGAAAACCTCCGGGATGACGGACCGACGACGTCCGTAGTTTCGGGTTTCGCCAAAGGCGGTACACCCTCTAGGTAGTGCACCCGTCCGTGAACGTCAACCCCGTCGGAACCCTTTTGAATATTTTTTAAAAAAACCACTTGACATGTCACTTTGTGACACTTATAGTGTAGGTCAGCAGTCAGAACTTTTTCATTCATTCTCTCCTTTCAACCCCGGGGTGGCGCTTCCCCCAGGCGCCACCCCGGAACCCAACTGGTGAAACGGAGCCCTGTAAATGTGAACGTGCAACGAAACCGACAAACCGGCGGTAGCTCACCGCACAGATTTATATCATCGATCTTCTGACGCAATGCGGTAACAACGAAAGAACCGACTTGTCTGCTATCAGACCAAAAACCAGCATTTCCTCCTGAACCAGCCCCCCCGGGCCGACGCTGTCGACCCGGGGGGTTCTGTTTGAGAGGACCGGCAGCGGGCCTCAGCGGCCGCGCCTGAAAAAAAATCGCGCCTTGCGGCGCTGTTTGCCGCCGTTTCCCAGCGCCACCGTCAAGGCATCGCAGTTAAGCCGCACCATGGCCGCCGGGGCACCGTGGTCCATGATCACCATCAAGTATCCCCATGGCCCCGGTCGCACATAGAGTCTGGCGTTTTCATAGAAGAGATCGGCCTCCGCGAATTCCGCCAATCCCGCCAGGTCAAGGTCGTTTTGCAGCGGGTCGATATCCGCAGCCGGTGCCCTGCCGGACCGGAAAACCGTTTCGCCCGTCGGTGAAATCAGCAGCGCCCCGCGGACGCCCTTGATTTCCAGAATGTCGTTGAACGCTTTTTCCATGTCTGTCGCCGCCGTGTGCGAATGTCCACCCACGGGCCTCAAGCGGTGATTCGCAACAGTTGCTGGAACAGCTGTTCGCGGGGGCACTTGTTCTCCAGAGAAACCACCGTGTGCGCCTCGTCGGGCAGCAGCACCACCGCCGATGCGGGCCCGCGGCGCGCCCAGGCAAACGCCAACCGTCCGGCACCGAGCGCCCGTCCCAGACCCGCCAAATCGGCCATCAGGGGCTGCCAGCTTTCATCGCTGTAAACGTCTTCCACGCCTTTGAGGTGTCTCAACCGATCGAGAAAAACCTGCCGGGACGGTGCGGCCCGTTGCCCCCCGTCGCCCCCCGGCGCCGGCTGCGCAAGGGCCGGCGTGCCGGCCTCGTCCTTGCGCTGCATGGCTTCCAGCAGGATGGACTGCAGGTCTTTGCGGATGGGGCCTGTCTTCAAAGGGCAGCCCTCCTGGATGGAAACCGCCACCTGTTCCCAGGGAAAAAGCTCGTAGGCCGCCTCTTCGGCCCTCAGCTCTCCGCAGCGGGCGTCAAGCAGTCTCCCCTGGTCGAAAAAGAGCACGCCGCGGCGGCGCTCTTTCGCATCCACCAGGCGCAGCGTGCAGGTCTTCTGCTCCATCTCTACGAGTTGCAGAAACATGCTGGTGGTGACCCCCCGCAGGGTTCCGCCGTCAGACTGCTTTTTCAGCAGCGTCAGGATGACTTTCGAGAGGTACTTGATCTTGAAAGGCTTGTCCAGGTATCCGGCGGCCCCGCGTTTCCTGGCAAGCACCTGGGTCTCCGGGGTGCTGAAGCCGGACATGATGATGACCGGTATTTCCGGAAAGTTTTCCCGAACGTGGGCCAGCAGACCAAACCCGTCCATGCGCGGCATCTTCAGGTCCGTGACCACCAGGTCCACGGGGTGGCGGGACAGTTTGGCGGCGGCCGCCTCCCCGTCCCCGGCGATCAGCACTTTGAAAACGTCGCCGTATTTGGCCATGCCCTCCTTGAGCGAGAGCAGCGCCTCCTGGTTGTCATCAACGATCAATACGGATTTTACCATGGCCTTGGCCTTCCTTGGGTCGTTCCGGGCACCGGTCGCACGCCGGCGCGAAAGCCTGCCTGACACACCGGAAGGTTTTCGCATGCCGGCCGGCGCTCCCCTCAAAGCTGAATCCGAAACCGCCGGATCACATCGCCGTACTTCTCCCGCCAGGGGTAAAGCGTCTTTTGAAACACGGGCCCGATGCCCAGTTCGGCGACCAGTTCGCGGACGGACTCGGTGACGCCGGCCAGCAGTTCACCGTTCCGCACATCCCGATGGCATTCGATACGCTGGTCGCGGTATTCGAATTCGGCCGCGAAAGGATCCAGAAAGGGAAAATGCTCAGCCTTCTCGACGAACTTTTTTTTCAGCAGCACACGGAAATCGCCCCTGATACGATTGTCCGCCACCACCACGTCCTCCAGACGGCGCAGCAACTCCTCGAGCATCTCCATGGTGCGCCGGCGGCCGTTGCCGTCGGCCGGACCGGCGGCCGGCAGCGCGGCGGCGGGGACGGCCTTTTCCAGGGGAAGACGCAGCACGTTGAAGACGGCCCCCGTATCCGAGGCCTTGGACATCAGCGTGTACCAGAGGTTCCCTGCGGTGTTTAGCCGCCAGCCCTCCCATGAGTGGGATGCGCCCAGGCACTTGCCGCTGCAGAAAAAGATCCGGCCGCGACCGCTGTCCGCATTGAGCATGACATCAATGTACCCGGTCAGACGTTCGGCCTGCATCTTGGCAATCAACTTTTCCAGGTTGGTGAAATCGGTGCTCAGATTCTTGTAAACAACCGCCGCGTCAGGAAGGTTGGCCCAGTAATCTATAAAGGCTTCTTCCAGGCCGTAGAGGTTCACGGAGAAATTCTCAATCCTTGCGATCTCGGCGATCTCTTCCATTCCGATCAGCCGACTGCCGCCATTGTCCCTGCGCTCCAGGATGACGCTGACGAGATCGTCCTTGTTGAAAAACACGGCGGCTTCCGCCGCAGCAGACGACATGCCAACACAGCCGGTCCCGACTTCTCCCTGGTAGTGCTCGATGAACCGGGGGATATTCAGGAAATAGCTGTTGAGATTCTCGACGACAGGATTTTCCTTGGGAAAGATAATCATGTCCAGCCTCCACTAGTATCGGAACTGCCGGATCTTGTTGAGCATCCCCTGGCGGAAAGCGACGCGCTGTTCTTCCCGCGGAATGTCCTCGGACAGGATGTCCACCAGCTCGGCAGCGTGGTTGACGGGAAACCGATTGCGCGTGTGCCCCATGTCCTCCAAGGCGTCGTCTATGAGAATGCCGGCCAGCGGCCCCACAGCCAGGGCCAACTGGTTTTGAAGGAACCTGAAAAAATCGGCATCCGCCAGAGAAACCGGCTTGGCGACCGGCTCAATGAGGTTCAGCCGCAGAAGCCGCTGGGTAACGTCATGCAGCTCTGACAGGTCCAGCCCCGTGTTGCCCGAAACCGAGGAAATGCTCTTTTTGCCGTCGAACTCGATAAATACCCTCAGCATCTGCCCATTGAGGGAAAATTCACCCAGGTCCTCCCTGGCCACCTGCTTGAAAACCATCGAGGGAAGTTCGTCCACGGGCACGTCCATCATGATCCCTCCCTATGCTGTCTGTTTGTCCATTTCATCGCCGCCGCAGTTCTTCTCCGAGCAGGCGCAATTCCTCGCGGATGACCCGGCGCAGATCGTCGGCCAGGTAACGGGCGATCTGCCGCAGCTCTTCGGCAGACAGGGCGGAAACGGCGGCCTCCCTGTCCGGTGCACTGCGGGCCTTGCCGGATTCCGCGGCCACGCGGGCCTGCAGTGCGTGAAACTCCCTCATCTTTTCACGCAGAATCTCCATCTTCCGGTCGGGGTCCTCAACGCCGCCCCCGGCGACTTTCTCCAGTCCCGCGAAAACGGACTTGAGCACTTTCATGGAGTGCACATTGGCCTGCCCCTTGCGCACCTTGATGTACTTTCCCAGAGAGATCATCATCTGGATCAGTATCTGGACGACCTTGTCATCGCGGTAGGTTTTGCGCAGAAGATCCAGCTGCTTCAACAGGCCGGCGATGGTCTCGTCGGTGATCTCCCAGTCGATGGAAAGAATATTGGCTTTCACCACCCGCAGCGGGTAGTAGTTGGTGCCGGCGTCCTGGGGGGAATCGGCATCCGGCGCTTTTTCCCCTGAGGCATCAGCGTCCCCGAAAAGGTTGTCCAGCCGTCTGCCCACCTCGACGGATAAATCCCGATCGTTTTTCTCAGTCATGGGCTCACCTCCTGTCTGTTGGCCCTCCCGCCCCGTCGCTCCCGGCCGGCGGGTTCGGCTGCAACCGCATTTTTGCCGCCGACGTCACCTCAGCTGCCCCTGGATTGTGGGCATGGTCAGCATGATGATCTTTTTCATGGTTTTGATCACGTTGTATCCCTTGATCGCGCTGGCCACGAAGGACGGCGCCTTCAGCTGGGCGTTCAGGTCGCGATCCAGCGTCTGGGGCGAAAGCAGCGGAATGCCCTCGTCAGCCAGATCGATCTTGTTGTACTGCATTACCAGGGGTATTTTGAAAATGCTGCGATTGTATCCCGACAGGTTTTCGTACAGATTTTTCAGAGACAGCATGTTTTTCTTGCGGACAATGGCCATGCAGTCCGCCACAAAGACGATACCGTCGACCCCGCGCAGCACCAGCTTGCGGGTCGAGTCGTATTTCACCTGCCCCGGTACGGTGTAGAGCTGCACCCGGATGTCGTATCCCATGATCCTGCCGACGTCGAAAGGCAGGAAATCAAAGAACAGCGTACGGTCGCCGTGGGTTTTGAGGGAAACCATCTCGGTTTTGATGCGCTCATTGAACTTCTTGTAAATGTATTCCAGATTGGTCGTCTTTCCGCCCCTTCCTGGGCCGTAGTAGACGATCTTGATCTGTACTTCCCTGGTCTTTGGATTGATAAAAGCCATTACTGTCCAGACGAGGCAATACCCGCAACCCGAAGGAGTCCGTCGTCTCCAGTCTGCAGGAAAATGATTTCAACAGCCGGCTTTCCCCGGCCGGCCGACGTACCTGTGCCCGCCGGCCCGCTCCGTGCAAACGGCAGGGGAAAGCCCGGCCCGCAGCCTTTCCGGCCCCGTTCAGCCGTCGACGGGACTGGAGAGAATTTCACTGATCCGGGCGACGGCCTCCGATACTTTTAGCCGCAGGAATCCGAGCGAGACCTCGTTGCTGAAAATGGTCACCAGCAAGAACTCGTCCATCACCTTGCTGAAGTGGATATTTTCGGACTTTCCCTTGTGGAAGAGCAGCGAGAACTCGTCCTCCCCGATGATCTTGGCCATAGCGCTGACGGCTCCAAAATTTCCCGCCGCCAGTGCCGCCAGAGAGTATATGTCGTGCTTTCTGGCGCCGTCGTCACGAGTGGCTAGAATATTGCCGGCCATGTCGATGAGCACGACACACTTGACCCCCAGATCGATGATGTCCTTCTGGAGCGTGTTCTCGATTTCGTTCAGTTGATTCTCTCCTACCACGAAAGCCAAAACGGTTCTCCTCTCTGGATGAAATTCAATCGCACCGGGACGAGGCATCATCCGCTGAAAGGGTGGCAAACCGGATAATCACCTCGCTGCCCACTCCCGGCGAACTCGTCATGGTGATGTCGCCCCCCATCTCAGCCGCCAGCTTGCGGGCGACGGCAAGTCCCATTCCGGTCCTTCCCGGACGGGTCGTAAACAGAGGTACGAAGAGCTTCTCGATTTCCTCCGGCCGGCATCCGGCGCCGTTGTCTACGACTCCGATGCGCACCTCCGAGCTGCCCCCGGCGGTGTAGATTTCGATAGTCGGGTTTTCGGCTCCCTCGAGCGCGTCCAGGGCGTTTTCCACCGCCGAGAGCACGATCTTGTTCAGGGCCGCCGGGTTGCCGCACACCCGGCAGGCGATACTTTCATAGCGCGTGATCAGGCGAACCTGGTGTTTTTCGACCCGCCGCGTCACCAGCGGCAGCAACTGGGCCCAGAAATCGGAGAAGGAAACCGGCCTGCAGTCCTCCACCGAAAACATGGAGTACATTTTCAGGGCCTGCACGATCTCCTGCTGGCGTCCGACAAGCTGGGAAACCCGCTCGAGATACTCCCTTTTCTTGGGCCTCTCGAAGGTGTCGTAGTTCTCGCGCAGTACATCCAGCGTGATTTTCAGCGCATTGACCGAATTGCCCAGCTGGTGCCGCAGCACCGACAGGATCAGCTCCAGCTGATGCGGGTCCTTGACCTGATGTGTGTGGCGGTTCAAAATATGCTCTTTCCCCGGCTATTATGGCGCGGATTGACCCCGCAACCCGCACCGGCCTCCCGCCGAAACCGGCCGGAAAAACTTGACTGCCGCACGCCCAGCACGGCGCTCGTTGCGCAGGTATCTCCTGGCCGTAAACAAGCAAGAAAAATGCCATCGACGGGCGGCGGCACACGACCCCGTTGCTCCTACCGGCAAACGCAAACCGCCCCAGCGGCTGCAATGGAATG
>Ga0256835_1000418_pt1 | contig 32102 bp, 28 predicted proteins | sample PIR30metaG_FD_185972 | JGI IMG/M metagenome (GOLD analysis project Ga0256835, IMG submission 185972) | Hydrothermal vent microbial communities from East Pacific Rise, Pacific Ocean - PIR-30 | ecosystem: Environmental > Aquatic > Marine > Hydrothermal vents | place: Pacific Ocean: East Pacific...
GACCGACCTTTCGCGGGCCGTTTCCCTCCTTTCCTGGCGTCTTCCCACCGACGCCTACGGGTTCCTCGAAAGGCATCGCCTGGAAGGCACCCTGATCGCTCCCAACCCCTTCTGGGAGGGGCTCGCGCGGTGGCTGGGGATCAAGGCCAAGGGCTTCAGCCGGTTCGATCCCCTGGCCTACGAGACGCTGGTCCTGAAGAACCATCTTTCCGCCCCCCTCACCCTCCTGGTCAGGGCCGACTTCCTGGACCCGAAGACGAGGGACCCGGTGCCGGGGTTCTATCCGAAGAGGTTTTCCGGCCACGGCGAGATGAAGAAGCCGCTGGCCCTGGTGGATCTACCGCCGCAGGGGCAGGCCAAGGCCGTGCTCCCCATCTTCCTCGACGAGACCGTGGCCCCGGGGGAGTATCTGGCGCGCGTCGAGATCTTCCCCTTCGGTTCGACGAAGCCCATCCTCGTGCGCGAGAAGAGGATCGGGGTGGTCCGCGGAAACGTGGCCCTTTCGGCGGCTCTCCTGCTGGTTCTCGTCCTCGGGCTCGGCTACTCAGCGGGCCTCCTCCTGGGGTTGAAGCGCCTCGTGGCCCGCTTTCGCCTCCGGGATCTCACCCTCATCGCGCTCACCGGGGCGGTGGGGTTTGGCCTTGATTTCCTGGGGGGCGTGGCCTCAAACATCCTCCACGCCTTCCTCGGCCCCTTCAACGTGCTCGTGGGCGGCCTGGTCACGGAAGTGGCCCATTATCTCGTGCTCACCGCGGTGCTCTATCTCCTCTCTCGGCCGGGGGTGGTCACCCTCTCGGGCCTCATCACCTATCTCATGGGTGGGTTCCTCTTCGGCGGCTTCCGCATCACCGACCCTTTCTTCGTGGGGGCGAGGCTCTTCGTGCTCGAGTTCTTCCTCTTCGTCTTCCGGGCCTACGCTCGGGATCGGGCGGGGGCCGCGCGCCTGGTGCTGGCCCTCTCCCTTGCGGACGCGGTGAACACGGCCATCTCCCTCCTCCTCCACATGACCTTTTACCGGCTCTTTTTCCCGGGCTGGTTCATCCTGCTCTCGGTGGGGGTCAAGGGGTTTCTCTACACCCTGATCGGGGCGATCCTCGGGGTGAGGGTGGGGCGGCTCCTCTTGCGGGTGGAGAGATGAGGACCGTGGTCGAGGTCAAAGATCTCACCTACACCTATCCCGGGCGGCGGGAACCCTCGCTTTTCCGGGTGAGCTTTTCCCTTTCTGCCGGGGAATTCGTGCTCGTCTGCGGGGAGACGGGCTGCGGCAAGAGCACCCTTCTTTCCTGTCTGAACGGCCTCATTCCCCACGAGTCCGGAGGGAGGCTTGAAGGGGAGGTCCGCTTGTTTGGCAGACCCGGCCCCCTTCCGCCGCGGGAGGCCTTCCCGCGCGTCTTCACCGTCTTTCAGAACCCGGCCTCCCAGCTCATCTCCGACACGGTGAGGGCAGAGGTCTCCTTTGCCCTGGAGAATTTGGGCCTTCCCGCGGAAGTCATCGAGGAGAGGGTGAACGAGGCGCTCGCCTTCGTGGGCCTGGCGGACAAGGCAGACGCCTCCCTGCGAGCGCTTTCCGGGGGCCAGCGGCAGAGGGTGGCCATCGCCGCGGCGCTTGCGGTAAGACCCGATCTCCTCCTCCTCGACGAGCCCCTCTCCCAGCTCGATCCGCAGGGGGTAAAAGAGGTCCTCTCCGTGCTCCGGAGGCTTTCGGCCACCGGGCTCACCATCGTCCTGGTGGAGCATCGCCTGCGGGAGGCCCTCCCCCTGGTAGAGCGCGTCATCTTCCTGGAAAGGGGCCGGGTGCGCTACGACGGTCCGCCGGAGGGCTTTCCCTTCGAACCCTTCCTTCCCGCCGGACCTCCGCTCCCACCGCCGCAAGACCAAGTGGTCTTGCGGGTGGAAGACCTGAGCTTTTCCTATCCCGGCGGTGCGGAGCTCTTTTCCGGGGTGAATCTCGAGTTTTTTCGCGGAGAGCGCGTGGCCCTGGTGGGAGAGAACGGCACGGGCAAGTCCACCTTTCTGGCCCTTCTGGCGGGCCTCCTCAGGGCCACCGGGGGCCGGATCAGGTGTTTCCTACCGGAGGAGGCCGGGCGCCTGCGAACGACCCTCCTCCTTCAGGACCCGGACCTCATGCTCTTTCGGCCCTCGGTGGAGGAAGAGCTCTCCTTTGCCCCGCGGATGCTCGGCCTGAAAGAGACCGAGGTCGAGGAGCGGGTGGAGGAGGCGGCCCGAAGGCTTGCCCTCGAAGCCCGCCGCCAAGACCCGCCTTTTTCCCTCTCCCGCGGCGAGCGGTTGCGCACGGCGCTGGCCTCGCTCCTGGCGGGAAGGCCCCAGGTGCTCCTCCTCGACGAGCCCACCACGGCCCAGGACCGGGAGCACGTGCGGGCCATTCTCTCCGCCCTTTCCGCCGAGCTCGTGATCTTCTCCACCCACGACCACGAGATGGCCCGCCTCTTCGCCCACCGGCTGGTGAGGTTCCCCCTTGCGGGCAAAAAGTAAGCAGATCTCTTTGTTGAGAAAGATTTTTGGGAAAAATCGAGTGTGAACGAGATGATTCTCCCTTGTTCCAGGGGAAATCGCAAATATCCGTAAAAATCTACACTGTCGAACCATTCATCACTTTTATTTACAAACTTCCCTGGTGAACTGAACTTTTCTCTTGCTTTCTTCGTTTTGATTCCTTAAAACAGGGTTGAGGGTGGAGATCTGTTTTTTTCGAGAAACAAACCGAAGGAGGGGGGCAAATGAAGAGAGTCTTTTTTGTTTGTCTTTTGTTGGGCCTTTTCGTGGGTTCTACGGTCTGGGCCCTGACCATGGAGCCGGTGGGCGTTTACTGGGACCTGCAGGCGACCTATGGTTCAGGAGACGATGTCCTGGACTCGGCCTCAGACACCTATCTCGTCCCGTCTCTTCCTCACGCCTACACGGTGCCTCAAGCGGGTGATGTAGAGGTATACGATAATAATGAGCTCATCTACGCCTACGCCGGTTTTGCCGCGGGCGCGGATACCCTTTACGCCGAGGCCTCGGGTTTTGCCGATCCTTCCTACTCGTCTCTGAGCGATTGGTTTAAGGCCTCCTCGCGGGCGGCGGTGGCCAGTAATCCTTTCTCCGGCGTTTCCTTCCTTTCTCTGGATTTCGATTACGAAGCGAATATAGATTACGGGGCGGGGAGCCAGGGCAAAGTGGGCTACGCCATAGCTATCATAGATTGGTCGGAGACGACGAACCCCGCTGATCCGGTGATCATCCACGATGAGAGGGTCTTTTTGACCGACTCGGCCTCGAGCCACTACTCCAATGTGTGGACCTCTCTTGATCCTTCGCACTACTACATCCTGGGCATCGGTGTCCTGGCTTCGGTGGAGGGCGAGGAAGACGCGTACGGTGGGGAGGTTTCCATTGAACTGACGCGCATCACCACCACGGCCGTGCCGGAGCCCACCACCGTGGCCCTCCTGGTGGGCGGGGGGCTCATTCTTTTTGCCTGGCGCAGGCGCAGATAGGCCAAACGGGAAGGGAAAGGGAAGGGGGCGTAGCGGAAGGCGTCTCCTTCCCTTTTACGTTTCCAGGAAGAGACGCAGGGCCATGGTCTTGTCCTGAGCCCGCATGAGGCTCTCCCCGATGAGGGCCCCTTTGAGCCCGGCCTCTTTGAGCCGCCTGATGTCTTCCGGGGAATGGATGCCGCTTTCGGCGATGACCGGCACCCCGCCGGGCACCCTGGCCGCGAGTTCGAGGCTCCTCTTCAGGTCCACTTCAAACGTGCGCAGGTTCCGGTTGTTGATGCCGATGATCTCCGCCCCGGCGGTGAGGGCGAGTTCCAGCTCTTCCTCTTCGTGCACCTCGACCAGGGCCTCAAGCCCCAGATCCTTGGCCGCGCGGATGAGTTCGACCAGCCTCTGCGGGGGGAGGGCGGCGACGATGAGCAACACCGCGTCGGCGCCGAAGGCCCGCGCCTCTTCGAGCTGGATCTCGTCGATGATGAAGTCCTTGCGCAAGAGGGGCAATTTCACGGCCTCGCGGATGGCCGCGAGATACTCCAGATGGCCCTTGAAGAAGGTCTCGTCCGTGAGGCAGGAGATGGCCGAAGCCCCTCCTTCCTCATACTCGCGGGCGATGCGCACCGGATGGAACCTTTCGGCGATGAGGCCCTTTGAGGGGGAGGCCCTCTTCACCTCGGCGATGATGTGGAACCCCGGAGCCGAGAGCTTCTCCTTCAGCGAAAGGGGTTCCCGATCCCAAAAGGGACGAAAGTAGAGCCCGCGTTCCTTTCTGGCCTGGACCTCCTTTTCCTTCTCTCGGAGGATCTTTTGGAGTATTTCTGGCATTTAAGCCCCCTTTTTCCGGAACACTATGATTTCTTTAACGGATATTTCGTTTCTTTGCCACTCCTGTGACGTAGTCCAGATAGGCCTTGGCCTGATGGAGATCCGCGAGGGCGTTCACGTAGTTCACCCGTGCGCTGGTGAGCATGGCCTCGGCGTCGAGCACGTCGGTGGAGGTGGCCAGCTGTTCCTGATAACGGGCTTCGTTCAGGGCGAAGTTCTCTTCGGCTTGAGCCAGGCTCTTTTCCGTGACCTCGAGGCGTTTTGAGGCCTCCACGAACCGCAGGTAAGCGGTGCGCACCTCAAGGCTCACCTGATCCTTGATCTCCTTCAGGGCCGCTTCCTTGGCCAGCACCTGGGCGCGGGCCCCGGAGATCTCGTTCTGGCGTTTGCCCCATTCGAAGACCCGCCAGTTCACGGTGAGGGCCACCCAGGCGTTCTCTCGATCACCGTAGGGGTTCTGGGAGAGGGCGAAATCGGTGCCTTCCTTGTGATAGACCCCTTCGAGATCCACCCACGGATAGAGGGAACTCTTGGCCAGACGCACGCCCTCTGCGGCCTTTTCCACGGCCAGCTCTCCGGCTCTTATCTCCGGGCGGAACTTCAGGGCCATCTCCAGGTATCTTTCAAAGGCTCCCAGCCGGGGCCTTTGGTCCAAAAAATCTTTTACTTCTATTTCGGCGGTCACGGAACGCCCCAAAAGTATGTTGAGCTTGGCACGCGCCAGGGCCACGGCGTTCTCCGCCACCACGAGCATGTGTTCCCCCTCGGCGAGGGCCACCTCGCTTTCGAGCAGATCGTGGCGCGCGATGAGGCCCTCCTCGTAGAAGCCGCGCGCCTTTTCCAGATGGGCCCTCAGCCTCTCCACGGATTTCTGCGCCTCCTTGAGGCGCCTCTGGGTCTTCAGGAGCTCCAGATAGGCCTCCTTGACGCGGTAGATCAGCTCCTGGCGCGTCCGCTCCTCGTTCACCTCCGAGAGGGCGACGTCGAGCTCCCGGAGCCGGTGTTGCACGCGCAGGGCCAATCCGTGGAAGAGGGGAAGGTTCACCACTAGGTCTCCCTGGATCATCTCGTATGAGGAAAGGGGCACGTCATAGGAAAAAATTACCACTTTGCGCCGATCTCTGAACCGCGTGTAACGATAAGAGGCCCCGACCTTGGGGAAGTACTCCTTGTAGGCGGCGCGCTCGTATTGCCTGGCGGCCTCTATCTGCGCCTTGGCCGCGGCCATGGAGGGATGGTTTTCGAGGGCCAGGGACACGCAGTCTTCCAGGCCCAGGGTCTCGGCCCAGACCATCCCCACCGGAAGGAGTAGGACGACGGAGAGCAAGATCGCCACTCTCATGCGGCTCCCTCCTTTGGAGCGGATTGAGTCCATTTGTACCAAAGGAGTGCGAGGAGGAAGATCCCTCCCAGCAGGGCGTAGTAGAAGGTGTGGCGGAAGGTGTCTTCGAAGGCGGCGGAAAGGGCGAGAAGGGCCTTGTAGCGATAGAGCAGGGCCTTGGCTTTGACCTGGGCGAGCGGTGCGGGAAAGAAGGCGGAGAGCTTGTGGACTCCCTTGGCCAAAAAGAGTTTGACGTAACGCCAGTTTTCAAGGCCGGTCATTTCCTGGAAGTGGAAGGCCATTCGCTTCTTCAGGGTGTTCGTGGCGATGGCCGTTCCGAAAGATCCTCCCACGAAGCGCTGATAGTGCATGAGAGCCACCCCGAGGCCCGCTTTGTCCCCCAACTTTCTGAGGGCCAGGGCCGCCAGCGGGGCGAAGAACATCCCCAGGGAGATGCCGTAGGGCACCGTGAGGAGGGCCGCTTCCTTGGCCGGCCGATAGTAGGTCAGCTTGGGGAGCAGAAAGAGGCTTGAGAAGCAGAAGATGAGAAAACTTGCCAGGAGGATCTTCTCGGCCCCGAAGCGGTCGGAAAGCACGCCGGAGATGATGGAAAAGACCCCGATGAAGCCGGCGAAGGCGAGCATGTGGAGCCCGGTGTCGAAGGTGGGAAGGCCCTTTAAGTGCTCGTAGTAGAGCGGCAGGAGGTAGAAGATCTGGTACATGGCAAAACCCAGGATGAAGAAGTGGAAGCCCATGGTCAGCCCGAACTCCGGGATGCGGTAGATGTGCAGGTCAATGAGGGGCTTTCTGCTGGTCAGTTCGCTCGCCAGATAGAGGAGGAAGCTCATCGCCGAGAGATAGGCCAGGGAACCGATGAGCTTTGACTGGAACCAGCCGTACTGCTCGCCCTTGGAGAGCATGATGAGGAGGGAGACCGTGGCCACGCTGATGAGGAGGTAGCTCCGAAAGTTGAACTCCAGGCGCCGCGTGTAGGGGATGAGCTCCGGCAGGAAGAAGAGGGCGGCAACGAGGTTCACCAGGCCCACGGGGACGTTCAGATAGAAGACGAAGCGCCAGGAGAAGTGCTCGGTGAGGAAGCCTCCCACCGTGGGCCCGAGCGCCGGGGCAAAGCTCACCCCCAGGGCGAAGACCCCCATGGCGAATCCCTGCTTCTCTTGCGGATAGGCCGCGTGGAGGATGGTCTGGGCCGAGCCCATGATGAAGGCTTCGCCAAGCCCCTGGAGGGACCGGTAGGCGATCATCTCCTCGAGGGAGCGGGCCAGGCCGCAGAGGGCGCTGGCCACGGTGAAGAGCACGAGCCCCACGATGAAGATCCGCGAAAATCCGTAGGCGCGGGCCAGGGAGGCGATGAGGAGGAGCCCCACGGCCGCGGCGATCATGTAGGACGTGATCACCCACTGGATGCCGTAGAGATCCGTGGACAGAGGGGCCATCATCTTGGGGACCACCACGTCCACGATGGTGGTGTCGAGGATGGCCATGAAGGCCCCCACCATGACGATCACCGTGACCAGGGCTCGCATGTAAGGGCTCAAGCGCTCGTGAGGGTTCATTTCCTCTTGATCTCCACCTCCCCTCCCAGACCCACGCGCAGGAGTTCCACGGGCCCCTTGGTGAGGGCGATCTTCACCGGGACCCGCTGGGCCACCTTGGTGAACTCCCCGGCGGAGACGTCCCGCGGCACCAGGGCGAACTTGGCGGCGGTGGCGGGAAGGATCTCCTTGACCTCTCCCTCGAACTTCTCTCGGGGATAGGCGTCTATCTTGATCTTGGCCGGGCACCCCACCTCTACGCCGTGGAGCTTGGTTTCCTCAAGGAGCACGAGGACGTAGATCTTCTTCGGGTCCACCAGGGCGAGGACGGGCTCTCCGGGATGGACCACGTCTCCCACGGTGTGGAAGCGCTTGGCCACGGAGCCGTCAATGGGGCTTTTGAGGAAGCAGTTGGCGAGATCCTCGCGCGCGGCGGAAAGGGCCTCTTTAAGGGCGAGGAGCTGTTTCTCAAGGGCCGCCAGGTGCTTTTCCTGCTGGAGGATCTCGCGGCGGCGGTTGCGCGCGCGCGCAAGCTTCTGCCTGGCGGCTTCCCGGGCCGCCTGCAGGGCTTTGACGCGATGCCCGAGGGCCTGGTTTTCCCGGCGGGTGACGACGAGCCGGGTCTCGGTCTCTTCCAGCTGGTGTTTGGGGACGAGGTCCTTGGCGTAGAGCCTCCTCAAGCGTTCCGCATCCCGGCGGAGCTGGCTGATCTGCGCCTCAAGGGCCCGGCTCCGGGCCTCAAGGGCGCTCTTTTCCTCCTCAAGACGCTTCGTCTCCTCCAGGGCTTCCCGTTCGAGGAGCTCCACCTCCCTGCGGAGCTTTTCGAGAAAGATCTCCTGGGCCTCGATCTCCCGCTGCAGGGCCTCTTTTTGGGCCTCAAGCCTTCTTACCTCCGCGAGATAGGGGGCGTTGTCGAGATAGGCCAGGACCTCCCCCTTGCGGACTTCCTCCCCTTCGTTCCGGGTGAGCTTGAGGATCCTTCCGTTCACCCGCTGAAAGGCGAGAAAGACCAGGTCGTCCGTCTCCACGAAGACGGCGTTGCTCACCGCGTAGCGCAGACGATGGTGGACAAAGCGGATGAGGCCGATCACGAGGACGATAAGGATGACGAAGATGATGACGAGCCCTAAGAGGCGCTTCCTCTTCATCTCTTCTCCCAGACGAGGGGTTGCAGCAGGATCTCCATGATCTCTTCGGTCTGGGGCAGAGGGCTTTCGTTTTCGATGGCCTCCACGATGAGTGTAGAAAGGATGCCGTCTATGATGGAGGCCAGCTTGCGGTTGGAAATGTCCCTTCTCCCGAATCCCTCAAGCACCCCGGCCAGGGCCTCCAGATACTCCTCGTAGTAGTCGCGAATCTCTTTGACGAAGCCCCCGCGAAACCGCGCTTCCCACAGTTCGGCGAGATACATGCGGATGAAGGAGAAGTGCTCCCGCACCAGTTGCAGGCGGTGGGAGATCACCGCTTTCAGGGCTTCGAGGGGGTCGTCCGGGGGATGCCGGAAGACGAGCATCATCTGCTGATGGAAGCGGGATATCTCCTCGAGGACCAGGGCTTCGTAGAGGGCCTTCTTGCTCGGGAAGAAGCGGTAGATGGTGCCCACGGCGAAGTCGGCCTCGGCGGCGATCTCCTGCATGCTTGCCCGATGGTAGCCCTTGCGGGAAAAGACCTTGAGCGCGGCCTCAAGTATCTCCCGGCGGTGCGTCTCGCGGATCTTCTGCCCGCGCTTCCGCGGGCGCGAGATCTTTGAATCTTTATTCATTAAATGAATTTCAGTTCATAAGAATCGCGGTGTCAACGATAAAAGTTTTGCGATTTAAGGTGTCACGATGCCTTTTTTGCTTCCGCTTTTAGTGATAAAGATTTTTAAAAATTCGCCTAAGATTGATTTTTCCGATAAAATCATATAATAACTGGCCAATCAGGTCTCTCGGAGACCGGTGAGAAATATATGGCCTCTTCCAAGAGTCGTATCCTCATAGCCGAAGATGACCATTGGCTGCGTTCCTCCCTCGAAGAAGCCCTCAAGAAGGCGGGGTATGAATTGATCGGGGTGGCTCAAACGGGCAAGGAAGCCGTGGCCCTGGCCCTGGAGCGCAACCCCGACGTGGTGCTCATGGACATTCGCATGCCGGAGATGGACGGCCTCGAGGCGGCCAAGAGGATCAACGAGCACCGTTTCGTCCCCATCGTGCTCCTTACGGCCTACGCGGACCCGGAGTTCCTGCGCCGGGCCAAGGAGGCCAAGGTCCTGGGCTATCTGATGAAACCCGTGAGCGTAGAGGAGCTGGTCTCCGCCCTGGAGATCGCCCTTTCCGTGGGGCAGGAGATCTCCTTCCTGGAGGGGCAGATAAACGATCTCCGGAAGCGGCTCGAGGAGCGCAAGATCATCGAGCGGGCCAAGGGCTTCCTCATGGACGCCTACGGCATGAAGGAAGGGGAGGCCATGAGGTTCCTCCAGCAGGAGGCGCGCAAGCGCCGGCTCAAGCTGGTGGAAGTGGCCCGCGCCATCCTCAGACAGGCCGAAAACCTCGTCAACTCCCTCAAGGGTTGATCATCCTCCGAAGAGCTTCTTCAGGAGCTCGGTCGTGCGCGCCTTCGGATCCGTGCGAATGCGCTCTTCCTCCTCGGCGAGCAGGGTGAAGAGCCCTTCCAGGGCCTTGTTCGTGACGTAGCGGTCAAGCTCCACGTCTTCCGTCTTTCCCATGTAGGACAGATAGGGTTTTACCCGCGGCGAGGAGACGAGTTTCTGGTATTTCTGGGTGACGCCCACCTTTTCGAGGTTTTCCTGCACCACGGGGAGGAAGCGTTCGTAGAGCCTCGACCAGGTCTTTTCGCGGAAGTAGTCGGTTATCGCGTGGTTTCCGCCGCGGAGCAGCTTCTGGGCATCCTGCCAGGTCATCTGTTTGGCGGTCTCGAGGAAAACGGGCCAGGCCTCCCGCGCGGCCTGTTCCGCGGCCCGGTTCATGCTCTCCTCAAAGGCCTCGACCTGGGAGGAGAGCCCCACCCGGCGCAGGACGCGCGTCACCTTGGCCACCTTGGGCGGAGGGGGGATGCGGATTTCCGGGTTGTTCAGGAAGCCGCCTTCCTGGCTCGCCCGGTCCACCGCCCGCTTGAGGGCCACGATGAGCGTTTCCTTGAGCCCCTTCTCCACTTCCTGGTCGCTCAGGTCGTCCTGGCGGGAAGGGGAGCTGGTCCTTTCTTGAACCGTCTTCTGGATCTTTTCCCAAAACCCGGCTTGGGAGAATGTGGCGCACAGAAGCACCAGAGCCAAGGTTAGAGCGATCTTTCTCATCTTTCCTCCAGTGAGTTCCTGTAGACTCTTGTTTCCTCGTGCGGGATGGGTTCCTGCCCTTTAGGGAACCCCTTTTCTTGCGTTTCATCAAGGTCTTCGAGATAGCGCCTTATTTTGTAGGCCTCCCGGAGGACCTGCTGATAATCGAGCTTTCCCTCCTCGATGAGGTCCATGGCCTCTTCCAGGCGCCTGGTGAGTTCTTCGTCCACCTCTTCGGGGAAGTGCTCCTTGAGATACTGATACACGCGGCGGCCGAGGTCCGTGGGGTAGAGCCTCCCCCCGGGGAGCACCTTCACGTAGCGGCGCTGGATGAGGGTGGTGACGATCTCCGCGTAGGTGGAGGGGCGGCCAAGGCCGCGTCTTTTCATCTCCTGGACGAGGGTGCCCTCGGTGTAGAGTTCGACCTTGGGCACCAGTCGGAATTCGATCTCCTCGGGGACGGCGCCCTCGGAGATCTCCACCACTTCGAAGGTGGGAAACATCTTCTCGAAGCCCTCCCGCAGGATGCGGCTCACGACCTCTTCTTCCCACTGGTGGGAGGGCGTTTGGAAGCGCAGACGGGAGACGAGGACTTGCGTTGCGCGCATCTGGCTGGCCATGAAGCGCCGGAAGATCAGGTCGTAGAGGGCCAGGGCGCGTTCGGGATCGGAAAGCGAAAGGAGCCCCGCGCCGATCATGTAGCGGATCTCCCCCACGTCCCGCGGACGGGTGGGGCGGATACCCTCGTGGGCCCCGCCTTCCCCCCAGGCCCGCGGATAGAAGAACTCTTCCCCGAAGTGGGCGGAGATGTAGGGTTTGGCCACCTGGTAGCGGCCCACCTCGGAGATGCGCGTGGAGTCCGTGCGATGGTAGGTGATGAGCCCGCTCTCGAAGAGCTCCTGGAGGAGGTTCATGGTGTCCCGCGTGGAGTATCCCAGCTTCTGGCTGGCGTCCTGGAGCACCGTGTCCGTGGTGTAGGGCGGAAGAGGGTTCTTCTCGTCCTCCCGCTCCTCGACCACGCTCCAGGAAAAGCTCTGCTTCATCTCTTCCGCCACCCTGGCGGCAAGCTTCGTGTCCTCGATATCGTGGACGAAGCGATGGCCAAAGAGCACGAAGGAGATGCGGCCCTTTTTCTTCTTGGCCTCTTCCGCACGCTCGATGACCCAGCCGAGGACCGGGCTCTGGACGCGCCCGGCAGAAAGCCTCCTCCAGCCGAAGGCCCGCCAGAGCCGGCGCGAAAGCACGAAGCCCACCCAGCGGTCCACGACCCGGCGGGTAAGCTGGGCCTTGACGCGGTTCAGGTTGAACTCCACCGGTTGATTGAGGGCCTCGCGGAAGGCCCGCGGCGTGACCTCGTGGAACTCGAGCCGCCGGATGTTTCGGTTGTAGGGGGCGAGCTCCACGCAGAGATCGTAGGCGATCTTTTCGCCCTCGGCGTCGGGGTCGCTTCCGATGAAGACCTCCTGGATCTCGTAGGCCAGGCGGCGAAAGCTCTCGAGGATCTCCTTCTTGTCGTAGACCGGCCCTTCCGGGCAGCGGGTCTTCACCTCTTCGGGATCGACCAGTTGCTCTCCGGTGGGGCGGCAGATCTTGATGGTGTCGAAGATGGGGATGAAGCGCCCGTTTTCCTCGAAGACGCCGAAAAAGCCCCGGTTGCGGGAGAGGTTGAAGACGTGCCCCAGGGAGGCGGTGATGGCCAGGAGGCGATTCTCCGTGGGGATCTCGTAGACGAAGGCCTCTCCCACCTTGCGCACCGAGGGCTTGCCGAAGAAGGAGGCGATGGTGCGGGCCTTGTGCGGGGACTCGACGATGACGAGGGCCGTCTTCATGAACTCTTCGAAGGATTCGCGGCGTTTGGCGCCCCGCCGCACCTCGGTGAGCTCCCGGGAGAGGGCCTCGAGATCGAGCTCCCGCAGGGGGACGAAGGAGAAGTCGTCTCCCAGATGGAAGCGCAGGCGCCGTTCGAGGCTCCGCATGGCGCGGCGGTCCTCGGAGAGCACGATGGAAAGGCCCTTGAGGAGCCCGAAGACCGTGAGCCTGGAGACCCGCCCCGAGGCCTGGATGTAGGTGGCCGCGTCTCCCACCACGAGATAGAGTTCCCCCTCCTGCCGGATCAGGAAGACATCTTCTGAGCTCTCGAGCTTCCTTATGAATTCCTCGTCGGAAAACTTCTTCTCCACGAAGTCCTTGATCTTTTCGAGCCGCTCCTTGATGCGCGGATAGCGCTCAAGCGCCTCTTCGGTGAGGGTGAGATAGCGCTTCAGATACTGAAGATCGGCAAAGGCCTGGAGCCGCTCCTCCTCGTCGAGGAGGGAGATGATGTTGGCGAGCACGCTGTGGAGGCTCTTCGGCAGGAGGCTTACCTTCGTGGGGATGAGGTGCTTGGGCACCCCGACGAAGATGGCGTAGCGCAGGATGAACGGGAGGTCTATCCCGCGCACGAGCGGGTTGGCCAGATGCGCGAGGCCCACGGCCACGTCGAATTCGCCCTTTTCCATCTCGGCCATGAGGACTTCGGGTTTGAGCTCGAGATAGCTCAGGGTGCGCAGGCCCTTCTCGCGGAAGAAGGAAACCGCTTCCTCTACGCGCTCCTTGCCGTAGACGGAGGAGATGAAGACGAGCCCTCCCGGGCCGATCCGCTGCGCCAGCGAGGCCGCTTCCTCGAGGAGCTTCTGGAAGTCCTCGGGCATCTCTTCGACGGCGTCAACGATGTTTCGCAGGTTCGACACCGCCCGCTGGATGTCGAAGCCCAGGAGGAAGCGGAAGAGCATGACGCGGTTGGTGCGGGGCTTGAGGGTGGCCGAGGAGACGAGGAGGATCTTCTCCCCGGCGTGCCTCTTGCGGATGGCTTCGAGTTTCTCGTAGTCCTCTTCGGTTTTGTTGGTTTTGAGGGCGAGAGCGATCTCCTTTTCCGAGAACCCCAGCAGGCGGAAGAGGCGGTCAATGTGCGCGGAGCGCTTGAGGAAGGAGTCCACGTCGTCAATGAAGATGAACTCGAAGTCCATCTCCATGAGCTCGTCGAGATGGCGATAGAAGAAGGCCGTGGTCACCACCAGGATGTCGAAGTCGCGCGCTTCGAAGGCCTCTTTGTCCTTCTTGCGCCCGAGATAGGCGAGAATCCGCCGCGAAAGGCCCGTGCGCTGACTCAGCTCTTCGAGGCGTTCGCTGATCTGTTGCACCAGGAGCCGGGTGGGCACCAGGATGAGCACGCGCCCCTCGAACTTGAGGGTGGCCAGGAGGCCGAAGGTGGTTTTCCCCGTGCCGGTGGGGGCGATGATGGCGAACGATTCGCGGAAGAGGATGCGCTTGATCCAGGTCTCCTGGAGGGTCGAGGGCGGGAAACCCAGGGCGCGGCGAAAGAGCTCTCGGAAGTCCTCAAGCTTCCTTTCCGCCTCGCAAAAGGGGCGAAAGAGCTTGAGGGTGCCTTCCTGTTCGAGGAGCTCGCAGGTGTTTCCTTCCTTCGGCTGGGGCAGGCACTTGGAGCAGGGAAGCCCCCGGGCCAGCCTTTCGTCGCTGATGGTGCCTCCGCAGTTGGGACAAGCCCGCGCCACGAGGAAAAGCATGTCTCATTTCTAGCAGAGAAACCCCCCCAACGGAACAGGAAAAGAGGGCTTTGAGCGGCCCTTTTCCGAAGGGCGCGCCGGCCGGGGCGGCTTTGCTTGAGCTTCAACTGGGTGTAGAAAGGAGAGGGCTTCTGCGCTTTGGAAAACTCTTAATTCGTTTGGCTGACGAAATGTTAGAAAAACCCATTGACGAGATAACCAGAGAAGACCTCGAAAGTTTGATAGAAAACGAGGTAGCCGAGCAGAAGACTTTGGAATACAAGCAGGAATTGCCCGGTGATACTGATTCGGAAAAGAAGGAATTTCTGGCCGATGTTTCATCTTTTGCCAACGCAAACGGTGGAGACATCATCTACGGAATAGCCGAACAAAATGGCGTCCCCAAAGAACTGGTTGGTCTGGACGTTGAAAACATGGACCAGACCATACTGAGGCTTGAGCAAATCATAAGGGCGGGGATCGAGCCCCGGATCCACAACATCGAAGTCCGTCCGGTGAAGCTTTCTGGTTCGAAATACGCCTTGATCATTCGCATCCCAAAGAGTTATGTGGGCCCGCATTGGGTAAAGTTTAAGGAGCACTACAAGTTTTATTCGCGCAGCACGAAAGGGAAGTATCGTATGGATCTCACCGAGCTGCGGATAGCGTTCACTCTTTCCGAGAGAATAGTCGAAAAAGCGCGCGATTTTAGGTTGCACCGGGTAAACCAGATACAGAATGGCGAAACCTGCCTGCCGATAAAAGAGGGCGCCAAGGTCGTCTTCCATCTGGTTCCCTACAGTGCCTTCTACCCCGGAAAGAGATACGACCTTTCGAAGTTTTTCCTCTTCAAGAGGGAGAAAGGATCGAACAGCCCGGGCCTTGGTGGTCGGGACAGATACAACTTCGACGGCATCCTCAGCTATTCGGGGCCCTTCGAAGGGACGCCGGATTTTTATCTCCAGGTGTTCAAAAACGGGATCATCGAGATGACGAACGCCCACCTTCTGGCGCCGGAAAACGGAAACCTGCTGATCCCCGGATTGCTATTTGAGAAGACGATGATCGAATCCTTTGCCACCTATTTGAAGCTTTACAAGACGCTGGGAGTGGAACCGCCGGTTTTTGTGTTTTTGACCTTGATCCAGGTGAAAGGCTACCGCATGTCCGTCGAGGATTTTCTGCGCCAAAACGACTTTTATTTGTCTTTTTGTAACGAATCTTGCTCTATTGACCGGGACAACCTGTTGGTCCCGGAAGTCTTCATCGAGACCTATGATATTGACCCCGCCGAGGCCCTGCGCCCCTGCTTTGATTCGATATGGAACGCCTGCGGCTTTCCCAGGTCTCTCAATTACGACGACCACGGAGAGTGGATGGGCCACAAGGGCCGGATGGAAACGTGAAGCGGGGCTCTTTGCCGGCGAGCTTTCTTTTCGCAACCGACGAACGGTGGGTGTGCGTGAAAGGTGGTGCCCCCGGCAGGACTCGAACCTGCGACACCGAGATTAGGAATCTCGTGCTCTATCCGCCTGAGCTACGGGGGCAAAGGCCTGAATCCCTTGGAACATAAGCATCTTACCCCGCCGAGAGTTCGTTATCAAGGGCATTTAGAACGGGGCGAAAAGGTATTTCCTTGTGAAGCAAAATCCAGCTCTCTTTATAGCTGATGCGATTTTATTTGCGGCTATTGTAATTATTCATTTTATGAGAGACAAGATAGGACGAATAAGTATAAAATAAACAAGTAAATAAATGATAAAATAAATGATAGGAGTAAGAAGAGAACAAATAAGAAGAAAAATAAGAGAAACGATAAAAATAAAAATGATAGATCCAATAGAAAAATGCCATACTATCTTCGGAAAATGGAAAGATTTTTGGTCCTGTTCGATATAACTTTTTTTGCCCTTATTATTTCTAAGCTTCCTCACGGAATCTTTTTTAGTGTCATCAATTTTTTTAGTGTCATCAATATTATTAGGAGTAATTAAGTTAATTTCAGATGATGGTATTTCAATAAAAGCGGTTTTGTTGTTGCTGGTTTTACATGTTAGGATAATTGATCCGAAGCCATTGTAAATTTGTGACCGGATACATTGGGTTTTGTTGTCGCTTGTGTTGTTGCATTGACATTCTTTTTGAATTTCTTTTAAAAGAACTTTATCTTTAAAGCATACTTTAAACTCTCCATAAAGATTTATTTTTTTGAGTGGATACCAAAGTGCACCTGGGCTTTTTTGATCATAAACTAAACCAAATATAACAAAAAGGAACGTACTTAGGATTAACAAATTTTTAAGAAATTTTTGTGTATTTTCTGTTTTTTTATAAAGTTTGATACTCAAATAATTGATGATTGCTATCAAAATAGTAAAAATTATTTTAGAATAAAATGAGAAATTAATCGCAATAGTAGAAATAGCCAAAAGAAGGAAAAATAGCCAGAGTAGGAAATAAACAATAGCTGTATAATATAAAGATACAAAATTCAAGAATCTTTCAATAAAATCTAGCAATCTATCAATAAAAGATTGAATGTCCTCTTTTTCTTTGTCTTTTGAATCCTTGCTAGACTGAAAAGAATTAAGAATGATAAAAATCAAAGTGGGGCCAAATAATATATAACTAAAAACTAGAAATAATATACAAATGAAGAATCCTAGAAAAAAGACATTAAGCCATGAATATCCTGACTTCAAAAAGGGAATATAATGCATTTTCCAAAAATAAAACGCAGAAATATATATAAAAAGAAAGGGGCCTATAATAGAACAGAGTTCTATGGCGAGTTTAACCTGTTCTAGCCATGATTTTGGTTTTTCTTGGCTTATTTTGTTTTCTATACGATTTAGCTTTTTCAGTATAGGACTTGTTCTTGCCGGCATAGCTCTTGGTTTCTTGTTAATACGACTTTTTAAACACAACTTTCATTTTTGCTAATACAAAGTCTCAAGATGGACTATTTTCTTCCTATCCGGACCTTACAAATCACAAAAATTGTTTCGCTTCGAGCACGTGAGTGAATAGGTTGTTGTCCACCCTCTCAAAGAGAAAAATTTATATCATAAAGACATCTGCTCATACAACATTATCAGCTAAAACTTGTATCCGGGAAATTGCAGGAGGGGATAAAGCGTACCGCAGGAGATCAGGTTCTTTCCTTGAGGTCTGAGGCGATTTCGAAGAGGCGTTCGGCCTTCAGGGCTTCGGGCGTGAAGTAGCGCGCGCCGAGGAGCTCGGCGAGCTTCTTCGCCATCTCGAGGCGCACGGCCCCGGCCTCGGTGTCGATCACCACGAACTCCACCGTAGGGAACTCAAGCCGCAGGAGGCTTGCGAGCATTTCCACCTCCTCGCGCGGGTGCTGGCCGAAGACGCTCACGTTGCCGCGGCCGTCGGTGACGAGAAGCACGGTGACCCTGTGGGACGGGTCCCGCCGCAGGAAGTTGGCGAGAAAGTTCTTCAGCTGGAAAAGCGCGGCCGGAAGCGGGGTCGAGCCGCCTACCGGGAGGTCTTCCAGGTACTTGGCGGCAAGCTCGACGGAATCCGTGGGCGGAAGGGGCATCTCCACCCCCTGGCCGCGGAAGACCATGAGGGCCACCCGATCACGGCGCTGATAGGCCGAGAGCAAAAGGCTCAGGATGGCGCCCTTGGTCTCACGCATCCTGGCCTCCGCCGCCATGGAGCCCGAACCATCCACACAGAAGAGGAAGAGGTGTCCCGTCCTGGTGAGCCTCAGCTTGGCCCGAAGGTCTTCGGGGCGAAAGACAAAGCGCCCCGGGCCGCCGCCGCGGGCGGGCTGATGCGGGGCCGCGGAAAAAATCGTGGCCCGCAGGGCGATCTCCCCCTCTCCGCGGTAGGGCACGGCCCTCAGGAAATGGCCGCGGGAAAACCCCACCGCCTGGCTCCGGCGGCCGGGCTGTCTGGCCTCCTTGAGGGCGCCTCGGCGGCTCACCTCCCTGGCCTCGAAGGTCTCGCCCACCTCAAAGACTCGGTCCTTCCCTTCCTGCGGTGCGGTTTCTTCGGGTTCGCGGGCCGAGGTCTTCCCTGCTTCCCGGCTTTCGTCCGTTTCTTGCGGCCTTTCGCCGGCGGTCTCTCCTCCTTCAGAAGGGCTCGTCTCCGGGCTCTCTTGCGGGCTTTCTGGGGGCCTTTCCGCGGCCACGGTGGGGGTCTCTTTCTCTTCGCGCTTCTCGCGGGACCTTCGCCGATGGCGCAGGACCATCTCCGCCACGGCCTCGAGGTCCTCGAAGGTTGCTTCGCACCGGCCCTGCCAGGCCGCGTGGGCGCGGGCCGCCTCCTGGAGGACGAGATCCGCCCGATGCCCGGCCACCCGCGCGGAGAGGACGAGTTCTCCGATGTAGCGGCGCAGGGCCTCGGGGACGCGCACCAGCGGAAGCTTCTCCCGGGCCCGGGAGATCCTCCGTCGCAGGTCCTCTTCCGCCGCGGCGAACGCCTCCCGGAACTTCACGGGATCCTTCTCGAATAGGAGCCTCCTTCTCACGATCTCGGCCCGCAGGCCGGGGTCTTTCTCGCCCTTCACCGCGACCATGAGGCCGAAGCGGTCGAGGAGCTGGGGGCCCAGGTGGCCTTCCTCCGGGTTCATGGAGCCGATGAGAAGGAACCGTGCCTCGTAGGAGGCCGAAAGCCCCTCGCGCTCCACGCGGCAGAGGCCGCTTTCCGCGACGTCCAGGATGGCGGCCACCAGATGCGAGGGGAGGAGGTTTATCTCGTCCACGTAAAGGATTCCCCCGTGGGCCCGCTTGAGGAGCCCGGGGACGAAGACCTTTCTCCCGGTGCGCAGGGCCTCCTCCAGCGAGAAGTGTCCGAGGAGGGTCTCCTCGGTGGCGGAAAGGGGCAGGTTGACCAAGGGGCCTTCGAGGAGCCCGGCGAGCGCCCTGGCGGCGGTGGATTTGCCCGTGCCCTTCTCTCCGGAAAGGAGGACGCCCCCCACCCGCGGGTTCACCAGCGCAAGGAGGAGGGCAAGCTTCATCTCCTCCTGGCCCACCAGGGCGGAGAAGGGAAAAGTCTTCATGGGGGCATTTTACTTTACGGCCTGCGGGGGTTTAAAGGGTTTGATGTCGAGCACGGGGGTTCCGTCGAACATGTCTATCCTCTCCACCTCGAGGACGTTTCCCCTCACCCGGATGACCTTGAGGACCGAAAGCCCGATGGGGTTCGGCCGCCGCGGAGAGCAGGTGCTGAAGACCCCGAGCTTCACCCCGGGCAGATGGGGCGGTTCCTGCACGAGATCCTTCTCCTCGAAGGGCGGGCTCAGATGGAAGTGGAAGATGACGTAGATCTCGTCCCCGGGCTTGATGTCCTTGAGCCCCTTTTCGTACTTGGGCAGGATGTGGATCTCGCCGCGCACGTTCGATACGCTGTAGTGCCGGGGGATTTCGCGGGCTTCGGTTCTCACCCAGCCGATGGGCCGAAAACAGATCTCTTCCTGCATGGGAAAGCCTCCTTTTTCTTTGCGTGCCGGACCAACCCCATTATCCTTTACCGAGAAGGAGGTGGCGATGAGCGAGGCTTGCAAGCTCCCCGACTACAGTTGCGTGCCCGAAGAGGCCCGTGAGATCGTGCGCCGCACCAAGACCATCGCCCTCGTAGGGGCCAGCCCCAAGCCGGAAAGGCCGAGTCATCAGGTCATGAAGTATCTGCTCGACAAGGGCTATCGCGTCATCCCGGTAAACCCCGGGCAGAAGGAGATCCTCGGGCAAAAGTGCTATCCGAGCCTTTCGGCCATTCCTCCGGAAACAAAGATAGACACGGTGGTCATCTTTCGCCGGGCCGACCAGGTGAAACCCATCGTCGAGGAGGCCCTGGCGCGCGGGGTCTCGGCCATCTGGATGCAGGAGGGCATCGAAAACGAGGAGGCCGCCCGCCTGGCGCGGGAAAAGGGCGTGCCCGTGGTCATGAACCTCTGCTTCAAGAAAGTCCACCTCTTGGAGGCGCAAAGCGCTTGAGCCAGGAGAGGATCTGTTCGTCTTCGGGAAGGGGTTTTACGCGCCCGCCGGGCGTGCGGTACGGGCGTCAGGCAAGGTGTGCCGCGCCGCGGGCTCCGGGTTCCAGGTCCTCTCCGTTCACCTTGACCGTGGGTGAGCCGAGGAACCCCAGACGCTTGGCTTCCTCGCGATCCCTGACCTCGCGGGTGACGATCTCGGCTTCGAGCGAGAGCTCCTTGAGCGCGCGTTTGAGTTTCTCGATGATCTCCGGCCAGCGGCGACATTTCTTGGTGTAGAGGACTTCGATCTTCATGGCTGAATGCATCGTCAAGCTGCCGGTTTTCGAAGGGCCTCTTGATCTCCTACTCCATCTGGTGCGCAAGAACAAGCTCGACATCTTCGACCTTCCCATGTCCCTCATCACGGAGCAATATCTGGCCTATCTCGAGATGATGAAGGCCCTTGACCTGGACATCGCCGCCGAATACCTGTGGATGGCCGCCACCCTGATCTACATCAAGAGCCAGATGCTCCTTCCCCGGCCGGAGCCCGAACCCGAGGAAGGGAGGTTGATGGAAGACGATCCGCGCCGCGAGATAGTGGAGCCCCTGCTCGAGCTCGCCCGCTTTCAGGAGGCCGCGCGCGCCCTGGCCGAGCGCCCCCTCCTCGAGGAAGACGTCTTCTCTCCGCCCGGGGAGGAAGTCTCGCCGGAGGAGGAGCTTGCGGTTTCCCTCTTCGACCTCCTGGCCGCCTTGCGGGAGGTGCTGGGACGAAAGCCGCCGACTCCGCTTGAGGTCGAGCGGGCAAGGGTTCTCGTCACCGAGAAGATGGAAGAGATCCGCGCGCTCCTGCGCCGTGAGCCGCGCTTGACGTTCAGCGCCCTCCTCGAGAGGACCGGCTCGCGCGAAGAGGCCATCGCCTGCTTCCTGGCCCTGCTCGAACTCGCCCTGCGCGGCGAGGTCCGCCTCCTGCAAAACGAACCCTGGGCCGAGGTGGAGATCATTCGCCGATGAAGCTGCTCTACGCGTTCCTGGCCGTCTTCGGGCCGCTCATCCTGATCAAGCTCTTCTACGCCGTGGGCACGGTCATGGCCCTCCCCAGGACCAAGGGCGCGCTCTTCGTCTCCACCTCGCGGCGCAAGATCCGGGCCATCCTCGAGGCGCTTTCCTTCTCCCCGGAGACGAAGCTGGTGGATCTGGGATGCGGGGACGGCCGCTTCCTCCGGGCGGTCTACCGCCGCTACGGCGTGGTGGGGGAGGGCTTTGAGATCAACCCCTGGGCCTACTTCCTGGCCCGGTTCTACAACTGGCTGGCCCGCTGCCCCGCGCGGGTGAAGCGGCGCGACTTCATGAAGGAGGACCTCTCCCGCTACGAGGTGATCTTCTGCTATCTCTTCCCGGACCTTCTGCTGGATCTGGCACCCAAGCTCAAGGCGGAGACCAAACCGGGGACGATCATCATCAGTTGCAACTTTCCGCTTCCGGGCTGGACGCCGTGGATGGTCCTCGAAGAGGACGATCCCATCTACATCTACCGCCGCTGAGGAGAGGTCTTCTCTCAGGCCGAGGCCCTCTTTTCGAACCCCAGCGTCTGGTAGAGCTCCCGGTAGAGGGGGCACGTCTTCAGCAGCTCCTCGTGCTTGCCCTGGGCCACGATGCGCCCGTGATCCATGACCACCAGGAGGTCCGCCCTGGTGACCGTGGAGAGACGGTGGGCGATGATGATGGTGGTCCTCCCGCTCATGAGGCGCTCGAGGGCCTCCTGGACCTTCTTTTCGGAGACGCTGTCGAGATGGCTCGTGGCCTCGTCGAGGATGAGGATCGGCGGGTTCTTCAAGATGGCACGCGCGATGGCGATCCTCTGGCGCTGGCCCCCGGAGAGGTTGAACCCCCGATGGCCCAGGATGGTGTCGTAGCCCTGGGGCAGTTTCTCGATGAACTCGTGGGCGTGGGCGAGCTTGGCCGCCTGGATGATCTCCTCCCGCGTGGCCCCCGGGCGTCCGAAGGCGATGTTTTCCGCCACCGTGGCGTTGAAGAGGACGATCTCCTGGGAGACGATCCCGATGAGCTTTCGGAGCGAGACGAGGTCGAACTCGCGCAGGTCTATGTCGTCGAGGGTCACGCGGCCCCGCGTGGGGTCGTAGAACCTGGGGATGAGGGAGACGAGGGTGGACTTCCCCGCCCCCGAGGGCCCCAGGATGGCCACCACCTTGCCCGCGGGGATCCGGAGGTTGATGTCCTCGAGCACGTACTCCTGGGTGTACGGATAGCGGAAATACACCTCCTCGAACTTGATGGCCTTCCGCGGGGGGAAGGCCTCAAGGCTTCCGCCGGTCTCCTCCGGATAGCGCAGCACCTCTTCTATCCGCTCAAGGGCCGCCGTCGCGTCGTAGATGCCGGTGTAGGCGCGGGAAAGCCTCCTCAGCGGAGAGAAGATCATGAGGATGGCCGTGAGCACGGAGAAGAAGTCTCCCGGGGTCATGGCCCCCTTGATCACCAGGTGCCCCCCGTAGGTGAAGATCAGGGCGCCGCCGACGCCGGTCATGAGGTCCACGAGGAGCCTTGATCCCTCCCGGTACTTCGTGACCCGGAGGATGTAGCGATAGTAGCCGGTAAGCTTCTCCCGGAAACGTCGGAGGAGATAGCTCTCCTGGAGATAGACCTTGATCTCCCGAAGCCCGGCGAGGCTTTCGGTGAGCTGATGGGTGAGGGCGGCGATCTCCTGCTGGGCCAGATGCCGCATGCGCCGCGCCCGGGCGCCCAGTTTCCTCGAGCCCACGGCCACCACCGGAAAGACGGTGAGCGCGAGAAGGGAGAGGTCCCAGCGCCGGTAGAGGGCCACGCCCACCAGGGTGGCCACGGTGAGCCCCTCGAGCATGAGGGTGCGAAACATGTCTCCCAGCACGGGTTCGATGGCCGTGGTGTCGCTGATGACGCGGGAGACGAGGCGTCCCGAGGTCTCTCGCCGCACCTCCGCCAAGGGAAGGCGGAGGATCTTCTGATACAGCCGATAGCGCAGGTCGTTCACCAGTTTGATGGCCGCCATGCGCATGAGATAGGACTGAAGAAAGGCGCTCACCCCGCGCAGGAAGAAGATGCCGATCACGGCCAGGGGCAGGAGGCGCAGATAGTGATAGTTCTTCTCGAGGAAGATGTTGTTGAGCACCGGCTTCACCAGCCAGGCGATGGAGCCGGAGAAAAGGGAGGCCACGAAACTGAAGAACACGGATCCGAGGAGCAGAGGCCAGTAAGGTCTGGCGAGACGAAGGATTCGTAAAAGGATCGAGTCTTTCAAGGCTCTTTTTCCCCTCTTTTCGTCAGGATTTGGTTGGCCAGGGCCAGATCCTCCGGGTCGTCCACGTCTATGGCGGCTTCGGGATGGGGGATGACCACCGGGGCCACGCGGCAACCGAGGACGCGTGAGACGCGCGCGAAGGCCTCTTCGAGAGAGAGCCTCCCGCTGAGATACTTGGCCAGGGCCCTGGCCCCGAAGGCGCGCACGATGGCCAGGGGGTTCTTGCGCTTCTCCTCCACGCGGCGCCAGAAGTAGACCGCCTGTTTCGCCGCCGGGGTGAGAAAGGCGTAGAGGTTGGTGGAGCAGAAGCGGCCCTCTTTCAGCCGGTAGGTCGTTCTCCTGGCGTCGGGATAGGCGGCGCGGAGGGTTTCGTAGCGCGCCACGCCGACCACCAGGTCGGCGCCCTCGGTGCGGGGGGCGCGGTGGAGGAAGTACTCGACGACCTCCGGGGTGAGGAGGGCGTGGTCGCCCGTGGTCAGGAAGACCGGAGTTTCCCCCAGGAGCTCAAGGGCCTTGAGGGTGCTTCGGCTCGGTGTGGAGGCCGGGGCGATCCACTTCACCGAAGGCGGAAGCAGGGGCCTCAGCTCCTGCCAGTGCTTCTCTTCAGGGCCGCAGAGGAAGACCTCCTCCACCGTGGGGGAGGCGAGGAGCGCTTCCACCACGCGCCTGATCATGGGCACGCCGCCCACCGGCACCAGGGCCTTGCACGGGGCTCCGGTGCTCTTGACGAGGGGATCCTTCCCCGGACGTTCTCCGGCGAGGACCAGGGCTTTGAACTTCATGAAAGCTCCTTTTCGTAGATCCGGTAGACTTTGTAGGGCGGACCGGCCAGGGCCTCGGCCAGCTTGCGCATCCGGCGATTGTCCTCGAGGATCCAGGACAGTTCCAGGCGCTGCGTGCCCCTTGCCAGAAGCACCCGGCGGATGTCGTCTATGAGACGGACCACCAGGAGGGACCCCTGCATGGTCTGCTGATACTCCTTCCTCACGCCCATGAGCACCACGCGCGCGGAGCGGGGCGGTCGGAACCGGAAGCGCCAGAGGAGCTTGAGCCATCCCCAGGGCCAGAGGCGTCCGTTGAGGTCGGCGATGAGTTCGTTGAAGTTCGGCAACACCACGATGAAGGCCACGGCCTTTCCTTCCACTTCGGCAATGCGTATCAACTCTGAACTTACCAGATACTTCAAACTTTGCCCCAAATGCAGATATTCCTCGCGCGTAAAGGGCACGAATCCCCAGTTTTCCGCCCAGGCCTCGTTGAAGATCTCGAAGATGAGGTCGAGCTCGGCGGCGAGCCGCTTCTTGTTGATGGGCCTCGTCTTGACGGTGAAGCTCCCCTTGGGGATCAGGCGCTCCACGCGCTCGAGGACCTCGGGCTGACGGGTCATGAGATAGGCGAGGAGGTCCTTGGCCTTGCGGTAGCCGCACTCCTCAAGGCGCGCGGCGTAGTAAGGTCTCGCGTGTCCCATGAGGAAACTCGGCGGGCTCTCCCACCCCTTCACCAGGAGCCCGCACTCCTGGTTGATGGAAAGATTGAAGGGCCCGAGGACCTTCTTCATGCCCCTTGACCGGAGCCAGTTCTCCGCCGTTTCGAGCAGGGCGGAGAAGACCTCGGGGTCGTCCACGGCCTCGATCATCCCGAAGTGCCCCTGCTCGCCGTAACGCTCGAGCACCAGCCGGTCTATCTGCGCGCTTATGCGGCCCACGGGTTCCCCGTCCCTTTCGGCCAGCCAGAAGCGGGCCTCGGCGTGGCGGAAGTACGGATTCCGCGGGGAGAGGAAATCCCGGCGCTCGATCAGAAGGGGCGGGACCCAGGCGGGATCGTCGGCGTAGATCTTCCACGGGACCTTCAAGAAGGCGTCTCGATCCTTTGCGGAGCGGACCTCTCTGACCTGAACTTTTTTCATTCCTCCCTCGGGCAAACCCTGTTTGGCGTGTTATATAATGGTTTCTAGAGGTGAGGAAACCATGAAAGCGATCATTCTTAGCGCCGGTCAGGGCAAGCGCCTCTTGCCCCTGACCAAAGATAAACCCAAGTGCCTGGTGGGGCTCGAAGGCCGAGCCATCATCGAGTGGCAGATAGACGTGCTGAGATACGCTGGGGTGGACGAGATCGTCGTGGTCGTGGGTTACCAGGCGGAAAAGGTGGAGAGGCTCCTGCGTCAGCGCTATGGTTCCTCAGCCCCTCGGTTCCTCCTCAACCCGGACTACGCCACGACGGACAACCTCTGGAGCTGCTGGCGGGCCAGGGAGGAGATGGACGGCCCCTTCATCCTGCTGAACGGGGACACGCTCTTTGAGCCGGAAGTCCTCGAGAGGCTCTTTTCCGTGTACGGTTATCCCATCACCGTGACGGTCAATCGTAAACCCGCATACGATGCCGACGACATGAAGGTCATCCTGGACGGCGAGAGACTGCTGGCCGTGGGCAAGGACCTGCCCCTGGAAAAGGTGGGGGCGGAGTCCATCGGCCTCCTCAAGTTCGACGAAGAGGGGGCGCGGCTCTTCCGCGAGGCGCTGGAAGAGGCCGTGAAGGAGGAAGACTCCACGCGGCGCTGGTATCTCTCGGTAATAGACCGCTTGGCCCGCCGGGGCGTGGTGGGAACGTGCGACATCACCGGCCTCCTCTGGTGCGAGATCGACTATCACAAGGATCTCGTTCCGGCTAAGACGGTGGTGAAAAGGATCAGCGAAGTCCTGGGAGGCCCTTCTCTGGCGGCCAGCGCGACCTGAATGCATGATTCTGATCAACTACCTCCGGCGCCAGGTCCTGAAACCCTTCATCGCCATCTCTCTGGTCTTGGTGGGGGTCTTCGTCTCCTTCATGGCGGCCCGCTATCTGGCCCAGGCGGCGGAGGGAAAGATCCCGGCCTCGATCATCGGGCGCCTCATCCTCCTGCGGGTCCTCATCGCCCAGGAGGTCTTGCTCCCCACCACTTTCTACTTTTCCGTGCTCCTCGCCTTAGGGCGGCTCTATCGGCAGGCGGAGATGGTGGCCATGTTCGCCGCCGGCCTTTCGCCTCTGCGCGTCTACTGGGCCGTGCTCTCCCTGGCCCTCATGGTGGCCGTGGTCTCCGGCGTCTTTTCCCTGCACCTCCGTCCCTGGGCCTGGGAGGAGTTTTACCGTCTCAAGGCCTCTTCGGAGAGGGAGTTTGACCTTCGCCGCCTCAAGGCGGGCGTCTTCTACGAGTTGCCCGGAGGGCGGGTCTTCTTCGCCGACAAGGTGGATCGGCATCAGGCCCTGGCGGAAGAGGTCTTCCTCTACGGACGCGACGAAGGGGGCCCGAAGATCATCCGCGCGGCCAGGGCCTGGCAGGAGATAAAGTCCCAGCGCCTCTTCCTGATCCTCGATCAGGGGCGCCAGTACGAGTTCAACGAGAAGCATTCGTTGATCCTGGTCTCGGAGTTTGCGGCCCTCAAGATCTTTGTGGCCAACCTGGAGACCCCCCGGAAACAGAAGGTCAAGGCCATGCCCACCCGCGAGCTCTGGCCGCCTGCCGGTCCCGAGGAGGTGGCGGAGCTAGAATGGCGTCTGGCCGCGCCCCTTTCGGCGATCTTGCTGGCGTTTCTGGCCATCAACTTGAGTCCGGTGAAGCCCCGTCAGGGGCATCTCAAGCGGATTCCGCTGGCCGTGGTCTTCTTTGCCGCGTATTTTTACGCCGGAGCAGCGCTCAAGAAGCTCCTGGCCAAGGGGCTCTGGCCGGTGTTTCCCGGCATCGGTGCGGCTCACCTGGGGCTTCTGCTCTTGAGCGTGATTTGTTATTACTGGTTTGCACGTCGATGACCATTCTCGATCTCTATCTCATCCGAGCCTTTTTTCGCCATTTCTTCCTCCTGGTCTTCGTCCTGGCCTTGCTCTTCGGCTTCTTCGACTTCCTGGCCCAGCTCGAAGAAGTGGGCCACGGCAACTACACCCTGCTCAAGGCCCTGACCTACGTCTTCCTCACTTCCGGCGGGCGGATTTACGACCTCCTGCCGATGATAAGCCTTCTCGCCTCTCTGCTCTCCCTGGGCACCCTGGGTGATCGCAACGAGCTCCTGGCCATGCAGGCCGCCGGCATGGATCGCCACCGCATGGGGCTGGCCATGATGGCCGGGCTCCTCGTCCTCCTCGTGATCTTCCTCCTGGGGGAGGAGACGGTCTTTCCGCGGGCCGAGCACCGCGCCTGGCTGCTCAAGGCGCGGGCCCTCTCCACCAGGGGCGTCACCCCTTACGGGCAGGGTTTCTGGGCGCGGGACAGGGACACCTTCATCCACGTAGAAAAGGTCCTGGGCAAGGGCGTGCTCGCGGGGATCGAGATCTTTTCCTTCGACGACGAGGGGCGGCTCAGGCGCTTCCTCACCGCCCAGATGGGAAAGGTCGGCGATGACCACTGGCTCCTCATCGGGGTCTCGGAGCAGGAGTTCCTGCCCCACGGGGTCAGGGAAAAGCGGCACGCCAGGTTGCGGATCAGGGCCTTCCTGAAGACCGGAGAGGTGAAGAACCTGGCGGTCCCGCCGGAGTTCCTCTCGCTCTCCGAGCTCTGGCGCTCCAAGCGCTCCCTCGAAGAGGGCGGCCAGAACGCCTATCGCTACGGATTGCTCTTCTGGCAAAAGGTGTTCGTCCTGCCCACGGCGATCTTCATGCTCTTTCTTGCCCTGAGCTTTGTGCTGCGCCCCTATCAGGAGCGGGGACGCGGCTTTCGCGTTGGCGCCGGGGCGATCTTCGGCCTCTTCGTCTATCTGGGAGAGCAGGTGTTGGCCCATCTGGGGCTCGTGCTCGAGTGGCCCCCTCTGGTCGTGGCCGCCGCCCCGTGTCTCTTCATCTTCCTCCTCGCCTTCTGGCGCTGGCGCGCCCTCTAGCCTTGCCAAAGGGCGGAGGAGGTGTCATCTTCACCGGCAATGGCCACTTACTACGTCTTCCTCGGAAAGAACGAGACCAAGGTCTGGGGCCTCACCGTAGGCGAGCGGTTGTCGAGGCTTCTTTCGGGCAAGGCCGAACCCCTGCCGCCGGACCATACGCCCGGGAAGGGAGACCGCGTGCTCATCTTTCGGCTGGAGTTCCTCCTCGACGACCGCCTCGTGCGCTATCTCCTGACCCAGGAAAACCTCGTCCTCGTAGAGCAGGGCGTTCCCCTGGCGGCGGTGGTCTCCGGCGACCTCTATCAACCCGTGCGGAAGTTCCTTGAGGATCCGCGGGGAGCACTCCCGGACTCCGTCCAGATCAAAGAGCTTCGGGAAATCACCGGGGCCTTCTTCCAGCAGCTCCGCAAGTTCGAACCGCCCTTTGCCCTGAGGGTGACGCCGGAGACGAGGGCCCGGGTCGAAAGGCGCCTCTACGACTGGTCCTACAAAGGGGTTACGGACCTGGTGACCAAGTGGCTCTGGCCCCTGCCTGCCAGATGGGTGGTGCGCCTCTGCGTGAAGCTCGGTCTCAAGCCCAACCACGTGACCTTCATCGGCTTCCTCCTGGTGGTGCTCGCGGGCTATCTCTTCTACCAGGGGCATCTGGGCTGGGGCCTCGTGGCGGCCTGGTTGATGACCTTTCTCGATACCGTTGACGGGAAGCTGGCCCGGGTCACGGTCACCTCGAGCAAGTTCGGTCACTATTTCGACCATATCATAGACCTCGTGCATCCCCCGATCTGGTACGTGCTCTGGGCGCTGGGGGCCCAGCGTGCGGGGCTCTGGGAGGTAAGCTTTCCCTTTGGCCTGCTCGTCGCGGCCCTTGTGGCGGGCTACGTGCTCGGTCGCGTGGTCGAAGGGCTCTTTACACTCCTTTTCGGGTTCGAGATCTTCTGCTGGCGTCCGCTCGATTCCTTCTTCCGGCTGATCACCGCCCGGCGCAACCCGTGTTTGCTCATCCTCACGCTCTCTTTCGTCCTGGGGCGGCCGGATCTGGGATTCCTTGCGGTGGTCTTCTGGACGGTGGCGACGAGCCTCTTTCTGCTCCTGCGCCTCCTTTACGCCCTGTGGCTTAAGCGTCGCGGGGTATCCATCAGCCCGTGGTTGGCGGACGTAGAACGATTCTCCTCGCACAGGTTGGCCATCAAGTGGTTTACCCGAAGACAAGAGACCTGAACCCGGCTCTCCTCATCAATCCCGAAGCCGGCCGGAACAAGAAGCAATGGCCTCTGCTGGCGGCCCTGGTGCAGCAGGCCGGCTGGCCCTTTGTCCTCGCCGTAACGCCGGAGGAGATCGAAAAGGCCTTCTTCGACCTCTGTGCCAAGGGGCGAAGGCTCATCTGGGTGAGCGGGGGCGACGGCACCGCCGCCCAGGTGTTGACCTCCTACTTCCGATGGCCTGAGGCCAACCGCCCCGCGCTTTCCCTCCTTCCTGGGGGCACGACCAATCTCGTCCCCCGCGACCTGGGGCACACGGATCAGATCAAGGCCCTGCGGAGGGCGCTTTCCGGAAGGCCGCCGCGTTTTGAAAGAAGGGCCGTCCTGCGGGTCACCCCTCCGGGGGTGTGCGGCTTCTTCCTGGGCGCCGGGCTCATCGCCGAAGGCGTGGAGCGGTTCCGCAGTCACCGCGCCGCGGGGGGGAACCCCTGGAAGGCGCTTTCCTTCCTCCCCCGGAAGGTCTGGCGGCAGAGCACGGAAAAGGTGCTCGATTTCGTGGAGACCGGAGACCTCCTCCTGCGCGGGCCGTTTTGGTTCTTCCTGGCCACCACGCTCAAGCGTCTTTGGAGGCGCTTCGCTCCCTGGCCGTCGTGTCCGGCACAAGAGATCAAGGCCCTGGCCTTCAAGCAGGGGGCCGGGCTGCGCCATTGCCTGGCGGCCCTCCTGAAGCCGAACCCCTCGCGGGACCTTTCCTTAAAGGGCATCTATTCCCTTTGTGTTCCGCGCGTAATAGTCTATACCCGTGAAGTAGCCCTGGACGGTGAGCCCCTTGTCTCGCCGGACAACCGTTTCGCCCTGGAAATCGCGGGTGAGGTCGAATTTTGGGTATGGTGATCCCGAAACCCCTTCTGGAAGAGATCAAGCGGCGCTCGCGCCCGGCGGATTTTGCGGCTCCGCTTGCGCCGGTGGTGGAGCATCTCTCCTCCCGCTATTCGGGAACGCGCGCCGTCCTCTTCTACGGCTCCTGCCTGGAACGCCGGAACGTTTACGACGGCCTGGTGGACCTCTACGTGCTCGTCGAGGATTACCGCCGCGCCTATCGCAGCCGTCTCCTGGCCGTGGCCAACCGTCTGCTTCCTCCAAACGTCTTCTACCTCGCCGCGGATGCCCCTCGGGGCCCCATTCGGGTAAAGTATGCCGTCATGGAGCTCGACCACTTCCTGCGCGCCACCTCTCCGCGCTGGTTCCACTCCTACTTTTGGGGCCGCTTCTCCCAGCCTTCGGTCATCCTGGCGGCGGACGACGAGGCCCGCCCTCTGGTGGAAAGGGCCCTGGGGCAGGCGGTGTGCACCTTCTTGACCAGGGTGGTGCCCGTGGTTCCGGAGGAGGGGACCGTGAAGACCCTCTGGCAACAGGGCCTGCGCTTGAGCTATCAGGCGGAGCTTCGTCCGGAGTCTTCCGCGCGTCTCGAAAGGCTCTGGCTGAGCGCTGCGGATTACTTCCAGGCGGTGACCCGCGCGGCGGCGGAGGCCTTGCCTTTTCCGTTCGCCCCCACCGGGGATCGTTATCACGCCCGCGTCCCGGAGGCGGTCCGGCGGCGCGAGAGACGCCGCTGGCGTCTGCGCCGGCTCCAGGGCAAGGGGCTTTCGGTCCTGCGGCTCATGAAGGCGGCTTTCACCTTCCAGGGCGGGGTTGACTACGCCCTGTGGAAGATCGAACGCCATCGTGGTCTGCGCCTTGAGGTCTCGCCCTTCTTTCGGCGCCATCCCTTTCTCGCCCTCCTCTTCGTGGGCTGGAAGGCCCTGCGCGCGGGAGGGGTGAGATGAAGCGCCTCGTGGCCGAAGGGCTCAAGAAGTCCTTTCGCGGCAAGATCGTGGTGGCGGGGGTGAGTCTTGAGGTCTTCTCCGGCGAGATAGTGGGGCTGCTTGGGCCCAACGGCGCGGGCAAGACCACCACCTTCTACATGGTGGCCGGGCTCATCAGACCGGATGCCGGAAGGATCTTCCTCAACGACAAGGAGATCAGCCGGCTTTCCCTGGCCCAGCGGGCGCGGGTGGGGCTTACCTATCTGCCGCAGGAAAGGTCCCTCTTTCGCGACCTCACCGTGGAGGAAAACATCCTCGCCGTGCTCGAGGTGGCGGGTTTTCCGCGGAAGGAGAGAAACACCCGCAAGGAGAAGCTCCTTGAGGAGTTCGAGCTGGTTCCGCTGGCGGGAAACATGGCCCGCACCCTCTCCGGCGGTGAGGCCCGGCGGGTGGAGATCGCGCGGGCCGTGGCCATCGAGCCGGACTTCATGTTGCTCGACGAGCCCTTTGCCGGCGTTGACCCGGTCATCGTCAACCAGCTTCAGGGGTTCCTGCGGGACCTGCGAATCAAGGGCATGGGGATCCTCATTTCCGACCACAACGTTAGGGAGACCTTGAAGATCTGCGACCGGGCCTACATCCTGCACCGGGGCGAGATCCTGGCCTCCGGCACACCGCAGGAGATCGCCGCCAACGAGAAGGTGCGGGAGGCCTATCTCGGCCCGGATTTCAGCCTCTGAAGCCGATCCTGTAGCCGCGGGTGCCCTTCGAGGAAGCGGGCTATGGCCTTGGCCCCCCTTTCCGCGGCGGTGCTTCCCGGCTCCTGATAGAAGGTGTAGTTGAAGGCCTCGATCTGGCGGGGCTCGTAGCGGGGCTGCACCTTGAAGGCCCGCGCCAGCGCCGGGGCGAGATCCCTTTCCGGGTCCTCGACCACCTGCCCGAGAGTCCAGTGGAAGTAGAAGGGGTTTCCCTGCCACTTCACGTGATGGGCGTTAAGGAAGATGCA
>Ga0256835_1000419_pt1 | contig 32087 bp, 29 predicted proteins | sample PIR30metaG_FD_185972 | JGI IMG/M metagenome (GOLD analysis project Ga0256835, IMG submission 185972) | Hydrothermal vent microbial communities from East Pacific Rise, Pacific Ocean - PIR-30 | ecosystem: Environmental > Aquatic > Marine > Hydrothermal vents | place: Pacific Ocean: East Pacific...
TATTATTGGGAATCTCAACATAAATCTTATCGTTTGATATTATCAAATCTTTCATAGGGGGGAAGAATTCGGGAAATTTAATAAGATTTTTCAAAATATTCCAATAAGCTTTATTCGATTCTTTCATATGTTTCATAAATTTTAATTTAAAAGCTTTTGATATTTTGATTTTATTATAACTGTTCTTTATTGTTTGAACCGAATTCCCGTTTGTATCAAAAACTTTTATTATAAAACCTTTATCGTTTTCCATTATATATAATCTTTTTTTATAAACCGCTATTTTGACGAGATATTTTGTAGGGTCCATGGATTTCAAAGGGTTGCCAAGCTGAACTTTGTAAACTTCCTTTAATTTTTCCAAATTTGAATTCAGGATTTCAACCACATAAGTCCAATCTTTTGAATTCATCCTTAAAACCGCATAACCTTTACCAAACGGATAAATATAATTGATATTGTTTTTCAGTTTATATTCTTTTAGATATTTACCTTTTTTTGTAAAATAAGTTATTTTAAAATTAGAGTATAAAAAGAATTTATCTTTAAGTGGAATCAATGAAGGGCAACTTCTGAATTCCCCCGGACCTTCCCCTCTTTTACCGAGAGTCATAATATATTTACCATCTTTAAGTGAATAACAGACAATTGAGCGAGTTGATATCTCGGGAATAAAAATATATTGATTATCAATACTGATTTTATGGGAAGGTTTAAATGTTTTCCTTAGTATTAATCCATCGGAATAAAGCAAAAAACTTATAAAAAAAATGATAATCATAATAAAGATTATTTTTTTCATTTTATCCTCTCTTAATAAATAATGATATTAAGCTTAATAGTATCGGGATTATGAGATAAATTGAAAATTTTTTCATATGCATTTTTACGGGTGATAGATCAAATTTTAAAAAGGTAAATATGATTCCGAGAATCGTAAATATATCAAAGAAAAAAAGAGAAAGAATGAAACCACTGAAAAACGGGGAAACATAATGTAATTTTTGCAAAAGCGGCAAATGTCTTTTAAAAAAGAAAGCAAGGGAAAAGATTCCTATATATGTAAAAAAAACGATAAGAGCCATGGTATCTCTTATTTCGAAAAGGCTGAAAGAAAAAGATAGGATAAAGAGTAAAATGATGAGAATCGGAAAATATAATGGTTTGAAAAGTGAGGTTTTTATGAAATAAAATGAAAAATGGTAAAATATCTCATAAACTATAATTAATGAAAATAGAATTAATAGTCTCGGAAAAAATTTGTAAAAGATGAGTTTTAATTTTTTTACCGGAAATGTAAGCATATATTCAAAAGCATTGTTTTTTCTCTCGGATTCAAAAGCTGAAGTTCCCAGCAGGATTGAGGATAATAGAATGATAACCCAAAGGAAAAAGACAATAATATCTATATAATCTTTTACACTTAAAGAAAAATAATCCAAAACAGGGAAAAGACGAAGGATGAAAAATATCAAAGGAATAATAAGAAAAACAATGAAAATATTAAGAACTTTTTTTAATCCGTGTTTAAATTCTTTAATTAACATATTCCCCTCCTATGAAAGCTTTTATAATATCGGTTAAATCAAGCTCCACCAATTCACCTTTTATTTTATCTTTTTCATTATCAAAAGGATAAATAAATGATTCAAAATTATCTCCGAACCTTTGATTGAAAATTACGGGGAGATTCTCAGGAGGTTTTTCACAAATCAGCTTTTTGACTCTGCATTTTAAAACATCTATGGGCTCGTCAACGGCAATTAATCCGTTTTTTAATAGAATAACTCTGTCAACAATATTTTCAATATCATAAAAATTAAGATTAACCATTACAACTGTTACTTCCCTTTTTGAAATAACATTTAAAAGTTCATTAAGAAAAAGATCTCTTAAATAAGCATCTATTGATGGTAAAACCTCGTCTATAAGAATAATATCCGGATTCTGAGAAAGAATGAGATTCAGGTGTAATAAAACCCTTTGACCGATAGAAAGTTTTCCCACTGTTTGAGAATATGAGATTTTAGTATGTTTTATGAGAGAATCATGAAATTCTTCTATTCCAAACATATTCATATGAAAAGAGATAATTTCGGAAACCTTCATATCATTATAAAGACTCATTGAGTCGGAAATAAAGCCGATTCTTTTCTTGATTTTATAAATGGATTCACCCTCGTATGTGATTTCCCCCTCTTTAGGTAAAAGAACACCTGCAATTAGTCTTAAAAGAGTGCTTTTCCCGACTCCGTTTATACCTGTGATAAGAAGAGTTTGGTTCCGGTGAATCTCAAGATTAAAACCTTTGAACAAGGGTTGTTTTCCGTAAGAAAATGAAAGATTACTAATCCTTATCATTTTTTATCCCTCCTTTATTAATCTTTTTTTTAATCTCATTTATGGCTTCCATAGGTGAATAACCCATTGAAACAATCTTTGCTATATAATCATCTGTCTCTTTTTTAAAAAAACCGTATTTTTCTTTTTTTACTTTATCTTCATTTGTCTTTACAATATACGAGCTTCCCGGTTTTGAAAAAATATATCCCTCCGATTCAAGTTGGTAGTAAACTTTAATAATTGTGTTCGGGTTTACTTTGAGTTTTGCGGCAAGCTCTCTTATGGAGAGAATAGAGTCCCCGTTTTTAAGATATCCCGATACAATTAGAAGTTTGATTCCCCTTTTAATCTGTTCGTATATCGGAACAGCCGACTTATTATCAATCTTAATTTCAAAATCCTTTTTTTCTATTTTGTTTGTCATTGCTCTACAATAATAGAACAGTAGAGCAATAATGTCAAGTGTTTTTTTTATTTTTTGTAATTTTTTATAATAATTTGATTTATCCTTCCTTCCGAGGTTTATTATTTGACTTTACACTTATTACCGGGGTTTTATACCATAAATTAACAATCATAATAAATTAGTGTATAATCTTTAATGAAGAAATTGAAAAAAATTTTAATCTTTTTTTTAATATTATTAGTTTTCCTTTTTATAGGGTTTGAATTATTTTTTGTCCTGCCTTACCCTTGGTATGCAGGGGAAAATCTGAAACTATACCCGGTTAAAACAAACAGATATGTAAATTATGATATTATGAAAAATCTTTCAAATGACTATTTTAAAAATAGTTATTACGGCAAAAGGTGGATTAGAAAAGATTATTATAAAAAGGGGTATAATATAAGTCTCGGTAAGTTTTTATGGCTTCTTGAAACAAGAAGGGGGATTCCCTCCGAACGACCCTTTTCTTTTGAATATACACCAACAAAAGATTCTGTTTTAATATTCGCAATCGGTGTTAATAAAAAACAATCTGAATTTAAGATATCGATTAATGATGAAATTGTATTTTATAAAAAACTGCTTCCTGCTCCGGATAAGAATTCCATTATTTTTAATAAATTTTTAAAGGTTTTTTATTTTAAACTTTTTCCTCAAAAAGGGTATTGGAAGGATTATAAGATTGAGTTAAAGCAATGGGCAGGTAAAAAAGTAAAAATCAAGATGACAGGTGATGATGGTTTTTGGGGAAACCCCGTGATAACTGAAAAAAGGGGGAAAGAATTCAAACATCCCAATATTATTCTTATCCAGATTGATGCTTTAAGAGCTGATCTTGTTAAAAACGGTTATCTTAAATTTATTAATGAGTTAAAAAATAACGGGGCTTTTTTTAATAATGCTTATAGTAATGCTAATTGGACAAGAGCATCCAATTATGTCCAATTTTACGCAAAAAGAAATTCCGAGTTGGGACTTTCAACAATAGATTTTTATCTTCATCCCATGGAAAAAAGATTTTTTTACCAAAACAGGTTCAAATCTTTACCTTTGTTTTTTGAAGAGAAAGGTTATAGGACAGCTGCATTTGTTGATAATGTATTTATACACGGATTCACTGATTGGGGAGTTGATATCGGTTTTCAGCAGGTAATGGATTTTGAGAAAATGAAACATGAAGCTGTTTATATAACTGATGAAACAATAAAATGGATTAAGAAAAACAGAGGGCAACCTTTTTTTCTTTTTCTGGATTATAATGTAACACATTTCCCGTATCATCCCCCTGTAAAATATATAAATTTAAATGAATTTATTAAGAATCCAGGGTTTGCTCTTTACAAAGCGTGTGCGAGATATACTGATGATTATGTCAAAAAACTGATTAAAACGATTGAGAAAGGTGGGGACCTTGAAAATACAATTATAATTGTTAATGCTGATCATGGGGAAACTTTTTATAATGCAGGGAGAATAAAAACGGATTGGGATATGGAACCCGTTAAAGTAAAAGCGCATAGTTATTCATTATGGAGTGAGGAGATAAAGGTTCCCATACTTTTTTATTGGAAAAATAGGATAAAAAATATTAATAGTGATGAAAAGATATCAATTATTGATATTCCTAAGACAATAGTAGGTTTATCAGGTTTCGACTCTCCGGAGGATTGGGGAGGTGAAAACATGTCCGAATATCTTCTCGGCAAGGTTGTTGCACATAAGGGGCATTCTATTATTATAGAGGGAAGAAATGAGATAGGGATAATAGAGGGGAATTATAAATATATAACCGGTTTTGATAATAGGAGAATTGAAAATCTTTACGACATAAAAAAAGACCCTTTAAATAAAATTAATATTTTAGATAAATACCCCGCGAAAGCTAAAGAATTAAGAAAAAAGATATATGAGTTATATCCCTCTTATTATCCTGTGCTTGTTATTGATTTTGACTTAGGGGAAAAGGAGGGAATTATTGAATTTGATTCATTAAGTCAATTAAAATTTTTCGGAGGAGAAAACAAAGTAAATATTGATAATAATAGAATAGTTATTTATGGAAAAGGCAGCTTGTATTTTGTTTTTAAAAAATTCCCTTCTTCTATGAAATTCAGGGGGGGAAAAGTAAGAGTAGGGGATGAACAGATTATTTTATCCGGGAAAGATTTAATAACCAATATTTTTATAAACAAACAAAACATCCCGTTATTATTAAATCCGTATAATCAAAAATTAAGACAAATTAAAGGGTTTTGGTTATATATAACCGATGTTCTGAGTTTTGTCAGCTCTGAGCAAACGAATATAAAGAATGGAGCAGGGGAGGAGATGAAACAACTTTTAATTGATTGGGGATATGTGAAACAATGAAAAAAAATTTTATTTTCTCTTTATTAACTTCTTTTACTATTTTTATTATTTCAGTATTATTATATGCAAAATTCAGTTATATGGGTGTTTCTAATTCTGAAATTCAAAATTATATTATGAAACATTACAAAGGCTACATATTGGGATACAACCTTAAAATACTGTTTTATTATCTATTGATAGGTGGTTTTATCGCTGTTTTTTCAATATTTTTAAAGATTAAAAAAGTTAAAATAATAATTTTGTTTAATCTTTTAATATGGGTATTTTTTTGGATTAGGGCAATTAAAATATATCCTCAGATGTTTGCGGAACAGCTTTTTTTAAAAGGCTGGATTTTAAAACATTTTCAGATATTTATAACTGATTTTCTTCCTTTATGGAGTGTTTATATTTTATTTGTTTCTGTTATAGTGTATATGGCGTATAAGAAAAAAACTTATATGGGGGGTGGTTTAATATTATTTGTGCTTTTTTTAATTCTTTATCCTTATAAAGTGAGACCTTCAAAAAACAAAAGTAAAAGAGAAAGACCTAACATTTTGATTCTTGCATCCGATTCTTTGAGACCCGACCATATATCATACAATGGTTATAAGAGAAATACCCCGAATATTGATTATCTGTTTAAAAACGGAGTCAATTTTCTTAATTTGACAGCTTCAATGGGAAGAACCTTTCCGTCTTGGGTTAGTGTTTTAACTTCTCTTTACCCGCCTGATCATGGGATAAGACATATGTTTCCGAATTTTGAGGTTAGGAAAAAAAGATGGATAACTCTCGTTGACATACTAAGAAAACAGGGGTATCTGACCGGAGTCATAAGTGATTTTGCTGGTGATATTTTCTCAAGAATTGATCTTGGTTTTCAATATGTTGATTCCCCGTATTTCTCAATAAACACTATGATAAAGCAAAGAAGTCTTGAAATTCACTACTTTTTTCTTTCATTTTTTCTCACACCTCAAGGAAAAAGGGTTTTTCCTGTTATGTATGAAATGGCTTTTGATCCTGATCCGTATTTACTAACACAAAAAACGAAAATTAGAATAAAACAATCTGATAAAGAAAATAAACCTTTTTTCATATTAACATTTTATTCCTGCAATCATTTTCCCTATTCTCCAATGTATCCTTACTATACTCTTTATACTGATAAAACATACAAGGGGGGGAACAAGTATAAAAAGGAGAATCTTTTATCAGGATACAATAACGGGAAAATAATGAAAAAAGACAAAGAACAGATTGTAGCTTTATATGATGGCGGGATAAGAATGTTTGATGATCAAGTGGGAGAGATTATTGATTACCTTAAAAAAAGTGATCTTTTAAGAAATACAATTATAATTATTATGTCTGATCATGGAGAAAACCTGTATGAATACGGTTATGGAATGGGACACGGTGATCATTTGAGAGGAAATTTTGCAAATAGGATGACATTCGGAATATATTCCCCTTTTGAACGATATAAAGGTAGAAAAATTAAACCTACCGCAAGAGATATAGATATTTCCCCCACAATACTTGATATGTTAAAGATTGAAAAACCAAAACAATTTAAAGGAGAATCATTATTGCCTTATATGAGAGGAAATCCTTATAATGGAATTCCGGTCTATATGGAAACAGGAGTATGGTATACTAAAAATATCCCCGCAATACCAAATAGTTGCAGGTTCAAATATCCGCAGATTACCGAGCTTATGACGGTTGACAAGATAACAGGTGAAATTTATCTTAAAAACAGATATAAAAGGGTAATAATTAATTCAAAGCAAAGAGCCATATTAATGAATAGATACAAGTATATATATATGCCATGCGAAAATGGAGTTATTAATGAGATGTATAATGTAAAATATCCGCAAACTCCGTCATATAGAAATAAAATAAGATTAACCGGAGTTTTAACAAAGGATTTTATAAATAAAATGATGAAGTATTTTCCTGATAAATTTCAATTGATAAATGGTAAATATATAATTGAAAAAAACAGTTTGCCCGATAATCTGAAAACAAAATTATTATTATATGATTTAAGTAAAAGGTATATTAGTGATAATAATTAATCTTTTAAAACTTTCTTTCCGTAAAGTATTCTTTGAACTGCCGTTATATTTGCTCCTATCCCTATAAGAAGAATCCCATAGAAAAGAATCCGCTGATCAAACACGGAGAGTATGGAGAAAGAAACGAAAAGGGTGAGCCTTTCGAGTCTTTGAATTAACCCCACTTTACATTCTTCCCCGAGACTTTCTATTTTAGCCCTTGTATAAGAGGTCAATACAGAGCCTAAAAGGTAAAAAAGAGCTATAAAAGAGAACTCAGGTTTCCCTGTTTTATTAAAATAATAGATTAAGCCGGCAAGTTGAAAAATTTCAACATATCTATCAGCCGTTGAATCAAGAAGAGAGCCGAATTTACTTCCTCTATCATATCTTTTTGCAACCAGACCGTCGAAAACATCAAATAAGCCTGAGATTATAAGTAAAATCCCCCCGAATAAGAAAAATCCTTGAGAGAAGAGGTAAGCGCTACCGAGTGAAATAATTATCCCTATGATAGTAAGAGTATCCGGTTGTGATTTTAATGTTTCAGCAAATAATTTTAGAAACAATTCTCTAAAAAAAACAAGCCCATTATTAATCAGATTATAAAAAAAATTGTTTTTCAAAATATTCAATGTATTATCCCGTTTTATATTTTAAAGAGAGGGGATTCATCCCCCTCTCTTATTAAACTATTTTGAGTATTTTTTTATAAAATCTTCCGTCAATTGTTTTGCCTTGTGGTCATCATATTGAATGGGAGGTGATTTCATTAAAAAGGAGGCGGGTCCTTCTAGAGTTCCCGATATCCCGTTGTTTTTTGCGAGTTTTATTAATCTGACAGCATCTATGATTATTCCAGCGGAATTGGGAGAATCTTCAACTGATAGCCTGCATTCCAAGTTCATAGGGACATCTCCGAAATGTTTACCTTCAATTCTAAGATAGCATACTTTATTATCTTTAAGCCATGGAACATAATCCGACGGACCGACATGAACATTATCAGCATCAAGTTCTATACCTCTGTTTTTTAATTGGGATGTTACAGCATTTGTTTTTGATATTTTTTTTGAATCCAATCTCTCCCTTTCAAGCATATTTAAAAAATCGGTATTGCCTCCGACATTTAATTGATATGTTCTATCTATGAGCATGCCTCTGTCCATAAAAAGGTTAACAAGGGTTCTATGAAGTATTGTCGCACCTACTTGAGATTTTATGTCGTCTCCTATAATGGGTTGTCCGTATTCTTTGAATCTATCCTGCCAATATTTTTCTCTTGCTATGAATACGGGAATTGCGTTTACCATCCCGGCTCCGGCTTCAAGTATCTGTTCAACATACCATTTGGTTGCCATTTCGGAACCGACCGGAAGATAATTGATAACAACATCGGCTCCTGAATCCTTTATAACTTTTGCCACATCCGCGGTTGAACCGGGAGCTTTTTTTATGACTCCTGCAAGGTATTTACCGATTCCATCATGTGTCATTCCTCTATGAACCTTTACATTAAGATTAGGAACCTCGGAAAATTTAGTCGTATTGTTAGGATTAGCAAAAATTGCTTCGGAAAGATCTTTTCCTACTTTTGTTTCATTAATATCAAAAGCTGCAACAAACTCAATATCCGAGATATGATACCCTCCGAGATTCACATGCATTAAACCGGGAACGAACTCATCCTCTTTAGCATTTTTATAATATTCAACACCTTGAACCAAAGATGATGCACAATTACCGACTCCGATAATTGCAACTCTTACTTTATCCTTTACCATAATACCTCCTAAAATAATGATAATTTTACATATTTTTTCGGGTGTTTTTTAACATCCGCAATTAATTTCTTTAATTCTTCTATTGTTTCATTGAGATTCTCAATATATTTTTTATCATTTAAAAATTTTCCTGCGCTACCTTCACCTCTATTTATTTTATCTGAAATACTGTCTAATTTGTCTGTTAAAGAAGTTAGAGAATTTATTAATTTATCCATTTTTTCAAAAGATTCTCTTCCCTTTTTAGTTGTTAATAAGAGTTCTTTTTTGCTCTCTTTTAAAAATTCTGATAAATTATCTCCTGCTGTTCCGATTTTATCAATCTGTTTATTGTATTTTGAAATATTCACTTTATCCAATTTAGTATTGATTTTATTAAGTGATGAATACAAAAGATCAATTGCTTTGGAAAGTTTTCCCATCTTTGATTCAAAACCACCCTTATCTATTTTACCCTTTATCGTATCCATAATCTCTTTTGCTTGAATCATAAGATCTCTGTTAGTCCCTTTGACTCTGTCTCCGGCAGTCAGATATTTATTTGATTTCCCCGGATTTATTGTGATTGCTTTTTCCCCCATAAAATTTAGTGTGTTAATTTCAAAGACCGAATCGGCAGGGATCTTATATCTCTTTTTAATATCAACCCTTACAAGAACTCCGTCTTTTTCAAATTTAACCCCTTTTGTCCATCCCACTCTGTAACCTCTCATAAAAACCTGAGAATGATCTCTCATCCCTATAATATTGTTAAATTTAATAAAAATTTTGTAATCGTTAGTGAAAAATATTCTTTTATCCGCAAGCCAAAGTATTGAAACAAGAATCAGTATAAAACTGACAAAAATAACTATTCCCGAAATAAAACTCATTTTTTTATATTTCATATGTATCTCCTATTGAATATAGATATTCTAATGTTTCATCCGAAATTTCCTTTTTTTTGCCTATGAAAAATATTTTCCCTTCTTTTAAAAGGGCGACTCTATCCGACACCTTTTCCATTAACTCAATATCATGAGTGACTATTATGGATGTTGCGGATATTTTATCTTTTAAGACCTCAATTAATTCACTTACTAATTGTGCATTTTTTTTATCAAGCCCTGTAGTAGGTTCATCATAAAAGATATATTTCGGTTCTTTTATCATTGCCCTTGCAATAGCCACCCTTTTTTTCATCCCTCCGCTAAGTTCTTCAGGGAATTTTTCAAGGATGTCATCCGTTAGTCCAACAAAAGATAGAGCTTGTCTGATTCTATCGTCTATATCATCATTTTTCATTTTTTTATGCATTCTTAGAAAAAGAGCCAAGTTTTCCCTGACATCCAAAAAATCAAAAAGAGCGCTGTTTTGGAAAACATATGCTATATGTTTTCTAAAATTTTCAAGCTCCCGTTTTTTGAGTTTCGTAATATCTTCACTATCAAAGTAGATTTCTCCGGCATCAGGTTTTATAAGTCTTATCATGGATTTTATCAAAACGGTTTTTCCCTGGCCGCTCGGACCTAAGATAACCATTGTTTCATTATCCATAATATCTATATAAACCCCTTTTAAAACCTGTTTATCATCAAATTGCTTTTTTAATCCTTGAACTTTTATCATAGCAATAGTTCTCCCAAATAATAATCAAAAATGACAATCATGATTGCGGAAACAACAACGGCAAGTGTGGATGATTCTCCGACACCTTTGGCTCCACCCTTTGTTCTTAATCCGAAATAACTTCCTATAAGAGCTATGAAGAAACCGTAAACAGAGGGCTTTATAATACAACCGTAAATTATTTCAAAACTTTTGTAATCCATCTTGAGCCCATTTATAAATTCATGAGCGGTAACCCATTGACTTATTGCGGTTGAAACAAAAAAAGAGCTGAAGATGGCAAGAAAATTGGCAAAAATGGTGATAACGGGGAGCATTATAAGTCCTGCTATTACCCTGGGCATAACAAGAAAACCAACAGGGTCCAACGACATTGTTTCAAGTGCTTCAACCTGTTCGGAAATTTTCATGCTCCCAATCTCAGCCGCAAGAGACGCTCCGAGTTTTCCTGCAAGAACAAGTGCTAAAATTACCGGTGAAAGTTCGATAACAGTGCTTTTAAAAATAACATTAACAACAACATACCTCGGTATAAGACTTGAGGATTGATAATTTCCTTGAACTGTTGAGCCGAGTCCGACAAATATTGATATTATTGCCGCAATAGGTAGTGTTTTGGCGGAAAAATTATACAATTGTTCAACAAGCTGTCTTCTGTAAAACCAAATCTTGGGAATAGCTTTTAAAGAATCTATGAAGAGGATGAATATTTCATAAATCATTGTGAAAAAGTTGATTCCTTTATCACCGAGATCTTCAAAAAAGTTTTTCTTAATCATAGGTTATCATCCTTGCTTATTATTATTGTTTTTATCGTATCAATCAAAATTTTACCTTTTTCAACGAGTGAGAAACTGAAATTTTCCATTCTCCAATTGACAATTAAAAGCATTATGGAGCCGGCTATCATTTTTGTAAGATGATCAGGATCCATTTTTTTTATTATCCCTTTTTTCTGAGCTTCTTTTATAAGGGAAATCATAAGATTCTCTCTCTCCTTTAAAATGGGTGATATTTTGTCTTTTATTTTTTTAGAATATGAGAATGCATCAGAAGAAAAAATGAGAGCCGTAATCTCTCTGTTTTTTTCATAATATTTAAGTTGCTCTAAAAGAATATTCTCAATTTTATCAAGTTCATTAAGATTATCATTATATTTATCGGCAATCTGTTTATGTATTGATATTATTTTATTAAAAATCTCATTAATAAGAATTTCTTTACTTTTAAAGTATCTGTAAACAGCGGGTTCGCTTATTCCCGCTATTTTTCCAACTCTTTTCATTGATAGAGCCGAGAACCCTGCATCATCAATTATTTTTATTGCGATATTTAAAATCTCCTCTTTTCTTTCATTTCTCATATTTTTCACCGTTAGTTAGTCCTAACTAATGTAGTATATAATATAAAAAATCTCATGTCAATAGTTTTTTACAGTTTTTGTTAAATTGTTCAAACATTGAATAAGACAAGAGATAAGAAATTATAATAATATATATCATATAATAATATTTACATATTGATATAAGGTAAACAATCAATTAGTTTTTATCTTTTGGTAAAACAGAGCTGTAAAAAGAATTGATGTTGAAAAAAGCACTATTGTGGCTCCGGGAGGAACATTAAGATAAAAAGAGATTATTATCCCTCCTATTGTTGATAGAATTCCTATACTTGCGGATAAGAACAAAAATATAAGATAGTTTTTACTGAATTTTAATGCTGTTATTGGAGGTATGACTATTAAAGCTGAGACAAGTATAATCCCTACTATTTTTATTGAAACCACTATAACAAGGCTTACGAGAGAGATAAATATATAATCGAATAATTTTACGGGAATTCCCATAATTTGTGAAAATTCATAATCAAATGTTATATAAATTAATTCTCTGTAAAAAACTGATACAAAACCTACTATTATTACCAAGGAAATTATTGCAAGGATTAAATCCGTTCTATTTACGAGAAGAATATCTCCGAAAAGATAAGATAATAGATTAGGGGTATATCCTTTGACAAAACTTAAAAGGATTATCCCGAGAGACATCATTGCCGGAAAATATATCCCTACGCTACTGTCTTCTGTTATATTAAAGTTTCTTGAAGTAAAGGCAATGAGAAAGCCTGTTAAAATGCAAAAAACAAGAGCCGCAAAAAAAGGATCAACCCCCATAAGTATTCCGAGAGCTATTCCTCCGAATGAGGAGTGTGAAATACCGGCTCCTATAAAAGATAATCTCCTTAAAATTATAAAGGTTCCTATGATGGCTGTTATAATTCCCACTATTGCTCCGGCAAGAAGAGCATTCTGAAGAAAAGGTTGTTTTATAAGATCAAAAAAACTAATTCCCGCCATTAATATCTCCCTTTTTTACAACTATATGAGGTATATCCCCGTGTCCGAAAAGCATAAAATGTTTTCCGTAAAGACATTTTAAATTTTCTTCGGTAAGAACTGTTTCGGGTTTTCCGTGAACAATAAGATTCCTGTTTAAACAAGCGATATTACTTACAATTTCAGACACTGCCATAACATCATGGGTTACGAGAAGAATTGTTATTTTAAGTTTTTTATGAAGCTTGTCAAGTTGTGAATATAATCCTTCGCTTGTATTCACATCAAGTCCTGAAGTGGGTTCATCAAGAATAAGGAGTTTCGGTTCATTAACAAGAGCCCTTGCTATAAGAACTCTCTGTTTTTGACCTCCCGAAAGCTCTGAAAAAAGTTTGTGTTTGAAATTATCTATGTTTAAAAAACCGATTATATCATCTATTATTTTTTTATCATTTTTTTTGAGATATTTTAACACACCGAGGTGAGGATATCTTCCCATCTTGATAGCATTTAAAACGGTTATCGGTATATTTGTATTTTCCTTAATATACTGGGGAACATAACCGATAAATTTACTTAGATTTCTGCCGATTCGTTCAACCGGTTTACCGAGAATTTTAACAGAGCCTTTTGTAGGTTTTATAATCCCTGTTATTACTTTTAAAAGTGTTGTCTTCCCCGCACCATTAGGTCCGAGTATGGCTGTAAATTCATTTTCTTTTATATCTAAATTAATATCGGACAAAACAATCTCTTTTCCGTATTTTACTTCAAGATTTTTTATCTCGATTATTTTTTTCATTTTATAAGAGGTTTTCATATATTTTTTTAAAATTTAAAATTATCAAATCTTCATAATTTTTTATTGATTTGTCAAATCCGAGAGGATCAAGTATTATTATTTTTGTTCCCGTGGAATCACTGATAGTTTTAACCCATTTAAGAGATGTTCCGGGTTCCGTAATGATTATTTTAACATTATTTTTTTTAATTAATGATATTATGTTAATCAATCTTTTGAGTGTTGGTATTTCCCCTGCTTTTCTTTCTATATTCGCTATTATATGAAAATGATAATCGTTTAAAAAATAGTTCCATACCGGATGAAAAACAACGATATTTTTATTTTTTATCTTTAAGGATGAATCATAAATCTGTTTGTCTATCTTTTTCAATTTTTTCATGAAAATATTGAAATTAGATGTATAAAAATCTTTGTTTTCAGGATTTATTAGGATAATTTTATCTTTGATGAAAGGGAGAACTTTTATAACTCTTTTAACCGATAACCAAAGATGGGGGTTTATATTATTATTTTTTTCTATAAAATCATTGATATGGTTACTGAAAACAAAAAGTTTTCCCCGCTTTTTAAAATCTTTTTTAAGGTTGTCAAGCCAATTTTCCAGATTTGCTCCGATTATAAAAAGAGTATCAGCTTTTTTTAATAATAATCTGTTTCTTATTGTTAATTGAAAAGTGTGGGGAGAAGCTCCGGGGGGAACTATCGTGTAAATCTTGATTTTATCTCTGACAATCTCTTTAATAATCAATTTTAAAGGATTTATACTTACGGCAATAACAGGTTTTTCTTTTGCAAAAAGAGATGGATTAAAGAGTGTAAAAAAAAACAGAGTGAAAAGTAAAAAAATAATTTTGATTTTTTTCATTTTATCTATTATATCAAATTATTGATGGAAAAAGAATAAAATAAAATATACCTGAACATAAATCGTGTTGTATGGAAATTCAGAAGCTTTGGATTGTCATAAACAGGATTATCTTGAATCATATGAGATTTTCGGATATTATTATTAATTCCGGTATATTAGGAGAGAAAAATGAGTAAAAAAACCATACCTATATTTCTTGTTTTTTTGATTATGGGTTTCGGCGATGCTGTAGGTCCGTTTGTGGGGCTTGCTAAAAATGAATTCCATTTGAGTAATACACTTGCTTTTATTATTCCGTTTCTCGGATTTTTGATGTTCGGATTATTATCTGTTCCTATGGGTATTTATCAGGATAGAAAAGGGAAAAAGTTTATCCTTGAATTAGGATTAATCATAGCTCTTCTCGGATTAATAATCCCTATTTTCGGATTGAATTCTTTCCCAAAATTTCTTTTAACGGTTTTATTGCTCGGAATCGGAGCAACCATTCTGCAAGTTGCTGGAAATCCGATAATGAGAGATGTCTCTGAAGAGGGGAAATACTCGAGGAATCTTTCTCTGGGGCAGTTTGTTAAAGCGATAGGTTCTTTATCGGGGCCTATTATCCCTGTTATAGCTGCAAGATATTTTAATGCTGATTGGAGAGTCATGTTTCCCATATACAGCTTTTTTATATTAATAACAATTATAAGTGTGGCCTCTTTAAAAATAGAGGAGAAAAAAGATGATAATCAAAAGCCAGCAACCATTAAATCATGTTTATCACTTCTTAAAAACAGATATGTTTTAATGATGGTCCTCGGTATTTTCCTTTATGTTGGGGCAGAGGTAAGTATAAGTTCCGGTATTCCGGTTCATCTTAAATCAAGGTTCGGTATGGATATTCAAAAACTCGGACTTCTCGGCACAGGTTTATTTTTCACCGCTCTTGTTGCGGGAAGGTTTTTGGGAGGGGTTATTTTAAATTGGATTAAAGCGGAGAAGTTTTTTATTATAACCTCTTTTATCTCGATAATCTCTCTTATGGGGCTCTTTACCGGGATAAAACTTATCGTTATTATAAGTGTGGTATTTATCGGACTTGGATTTGCAAATATATTTCCTTTGATATTTTCCATTACGATTGAGAGGATGCCGGAGAAAACGAATGAACTTTCCGGTTTGATGATTACCGCAATAGTGGGGGGGGCGATACTTCCCCCGGTAATGGGATTTTTATCCGATATATTTTCGACAACGACAGGTTTTCTTGTTCCTGTTCTTGCCATTCTTTATATTTTATGGCTTGCTCTGAGTAATAAAAACAGGGAGGTGAAAGTATAAATGGATTATAGTGAAGATAAAAGAGTTGTTCTTACTCTTGATGCGGGAGGAACCAACTTTGTTTTTTCAGCGATTCAAGGGAATAATGAGATAGTTGAAAAAGTAAGATTTGATTCAAACGGAGACAATCTTGAGAAATCATTAAATTCAATAATAAAGGGATTTGAGACAATAACCGAGCAATTAAGAGAGAAACCCGTAGCTATAAGTTTTGCTTTTCCGGGGCCTGCAGATTATCATCTCGGAATTATAGGAGACCTTGGGAACCTTCCCTCATACAGAGGGGGAGTTGCTTTAAAACAGATGCTTGAAGACAGGTTTAAAATACCTGTGTTTATAAATAATGACGGTAATCTTTTTGTCTTGGGTGAAGCTATAGCGGGTTTTTTACCCTATATAAACGGATTACTCGAAAAAGCGGGTTCTCCCAAAAGATATGAAACTCTTTTCGGAATTACGCTCGGGACTGGTTTTGGCGGCGGGTTTGTCAGTAATGGAAAACTTCTCATAGGTGATAATTCAAATGCTGCGGAAGTATGGCTGTTGAGAAATAAACTTGAAAGAGAGATGAATGCCGAAGAGAGTGTGAGTATAAGGGGGATAAAAAGATTTTATTCACAAGAGAGTGGAATTTCTTTTAAAGAAACACCTGAACCGATTGATATATATGAAATCGCAACAGGTAAGAAAAAAGGGGATAAAGAGGCTGCTATAAAAGCTTTTAAAAGATTCGGGGAAATTATAGGGGATGCACTTTCAAATGCTGTTACTTTATTTGATTCACCCGTGGTTATAGGGGGAGGCCTTTCGGGAGCATATTCTCTGTTTTTACCTGAAATTATGAAGGAGATGAATTCTGTGTTTCATGTTTATGAGGGGCAAAAAATAGATAGGTTGGAAGCAAAAGTTTTTAATATAGAGGATGGTAAAGATAGAGAAAATTTCGTTAAGGGGGAGGTGAGAAAGATAAAAGTTCCTTTTAGCGAAAAAACAATTGAATATGACCCTTTAAAAAGAATATGCGTAGGTCTTTCAAAACTCGGGACGACAAAAGCGGTATCTATCGGAGCTTATGCTTTTGCTTTGGATATGTTGGGATAGAATCATATCAATATTTTAAGAGCTTTCGGTAAAACGGTTAATTTTAACGGAGTTTGTTTTAAAACTTCCCCGTCAGCCATTAGCAATAATTGAGGTTCGGAGTCAATCTCTATTTCAGAAGCTTTTATATGTTTTACCTTTTTGTGATTCATGTGTGAACCTTTGAAAACACCTGCAAATATCTTTATTATGTCTATTCTTGAAACTTCATTGAATATTACGATATCAACTTTACCATCTTGAGTATCCGACAGGGGAGAGATTTTCATCTTGCCACCCGTATATTTTGAATTGGAGATAACCATTGCACTATTTTTTAATTCAATGAATTTTTTATCGTATCTCATGTTTATTTTATTTTTTAATCCTTTGAATATATGTGTAATGACTGAGACACTATAACCTAATTCACCCATAAATTTTAATCTCTCATTCGTTAATTTTAAAATGTCTGCTATAAGTCCCACTCCGAGTATATTTAGATAATATTTCCTTTTTTTTTCTTTCCCTTTACCATACTCTATCTCAACCACATCTACGAGGCGGGTTTTACCTATTTTGATTCTATCTATAATCTTTTTATAATCGATATCAATGAAATCTCTCAAAAAAGAGTTCCCTGTTCCCGCGGGAATAATCCCAAGCTCAATACTACCAAGCTCCTCCCTGCTCTTTATTCCGTTTAGAACTTCATAAGGGGTTCCGTCTCCTCCTATCGTAAGTATTCTTTTAAAACCATTGTTAATTGCATTTCTGCTGATTTTAGATATATGTCCTCTGTATTCGGATATTACTATCTCAATATTCTTAAATTTTTCTTTTAAAAGAGAATGGATAATATCAAAATTTTTCTTGCCTTGTCCTTTTCCCGCTGCAGGATTTAAGATCAACAAGATTTTATCATCTTTTTCCATAATCTTTTTATATCATAAATATATAATTTGTATCAAGGAGGAATTTTTAGAAAATGTATAAGTTAATGTAAAATAGGATTTTTGCATTTTATTAGATTAATCGGATATTTTAAGCAGGAAGAAATAAAAAATAATCAAAAAAAAATACTAAGTATGATAAAATAATTATAATATGATAAAATAATTAATTGAATAAAGAATAGAGTATTTAATAATCATGAATATAAAATATTTGTTGTTATTAAAAGATATTGTTCTTAATGAGAAAACAGGTGAACTTACGGCTGTAAGCAAAAAAAGTGTAAGATCACTGGGTTTTCAAAAAGGGGAAATAACTTATTGTGCGACTACGAGAGAGAAAGAGAGAATTCTCAATATAATGTATGATGAATTAAATTATATGGGGAAAAAAAGATATAAAGGATTATTAAAATATTTAAGCAATCCTGAAAGAGAAAAAATAAAATTAGGGCAAAAACTCGTTTTTGATAAAATTATAACTTCTTCTCAACTTTATACCGCTCTGATAAAACAAGCTGAAATAATAGCCTTGAATATATCAAAGGAAAAGAATAATATCAATTTTACTGAAAAACCAATGGAACAAATAAAAAATTACGGTTTTAAAATACCCGCCATAAAAATATTATCAGAAGTATTTATAAAAGGGAAAATAGATAAAAATAATGAAAAACTTTTGGATGGGAAAATATTGGTAAAAGAGGAAAACAGACTATATGAATTATTGTCGGAAAAAGATAGGGATATTCTTGAAAAACTAAAAAAGAATAAAAAAATTACAAAGCAAATGGGTAAGAAAGTTGAAATAATAAGAATTATTTTCAAACTATATATTTTGGGATATATAAATGTGGTTCCGATAGAGAAAAATGGTTTTCCATTAGATAATAAAAAGATGACATTGAAAAGGAAAATATCGAATAAAATTTTCAATAATTTGGATTCGGCCATAAATAATGAGGAAAAAATCGATATCTCTTCGAATACAACTGACACAGATTCTTTTGTAAAAGATAGTGCGATAAAAGAGAAAAAAATAAAGGGAGATGATAAGGAAGATATTACAGTAATACTAAAAAAAGCGAAGCTATTATATAATAATCGAAAATATAAAGAGGTTGTTAATTTTATAAAAGATATTCCCAATTATGACGAACTGTCCGGCAAAATAATACTTCAGTTAGCAAAAGCCGAATCGAAAATTGAAATTTACAAACCTGATGCTGAAAAACGATTATTATCATTAATAAAAAAGGAACCATGGGTGAAGGAATCTTACTATGAATTATTATCTTTGTATGAACAAGAAAATTTAACTTCCCGAGCGAAACCAATAATAGAAAAAGCTTTAAAATTTTTTCCTGATGAACATGAATTTAATCATTTTAAAGAAGTCTTTCTAAAATCGAAAAAAATCAAACTATTTTCTTAATCAACTATTTTTTCAGATTATTCACTGAATCTGTTTTTATTGATTTTAACCTTTTTTTGTTTTAAAATTATTGCCGTAAATAAAGAGAGGTGAATTATGAAGAAGATATTTCTTGATGGTAATAGTTTGAAAATTAATGATTTGATTGCCATAGGTAGAAAAGATGCTTTCGTGGAATTGACCGAAGAAGCGAGGCAAAGGGTATCCGAGGGGAGAGCTGTCGTAGATAAAATTGTCAGGGAAAACAGAGTTGTTTATGGTGTTACAACAGGATTCGGACAGTTTGCATCCGTTGTTATTGATAAAAAGGATGTTGAGGAGCTTCAATATAATCTCTTAAGATCTCATGCAGCGGGAGTAGGTAATTTTTTCCCTGAAGATATTGCAAGAATGATCATGACTCTTAGAGCTAATGTTCTTGCAAAGGGAAGATCGGGAATTGCTCTTGAAACACTTGAGCTTCTGATTGATATGATAAATAAAAATGTATATCCTTTAATTCCCGAGAAAGGTTCTGTCGGAGCTTCGGGTGATCTTGCTCCCCTTGCTCATCTTGCTTTGGTTTTAATAGGGGAGGGTAAGGCAAGAATAGGGGAATTTGAAGGGACAGGAGAACAAGTGCTTGAAAAAGAGGGACTTAAACCTGTTAAATTGAAAGCAAAAGAGGGACTTGCGCTTATAAACGGAACACAGGTTATGACTGCGATAGGTGCGAAAGTTTTATATAAAGCTATAAACCTTGTTAAAAACAGTGATATTGCGGGGAGTTTAACCTTGGAAGCATTAAAAGGAACTGTTGTGGCATTTGATAAAAGAATTCATAATGAAAGACCCTATAAAGGGCAGATTGGGACAGCTGAGAATTTCAGAAAAATATTGGTTGACAGTGAAATTGCGAAATCTCATAAGGATTGCGGTAAAGTTCAGGATAGTTATACACTGAGATGTATTCCGCAGGTGCACGGACCTGTCAGAGATACAATGAATTATGTAAAAAAGATGCTTGAGATAGAGATGAATTCCGCAACCGACAATCCAATGGTTTTTGCGGAACAAGGGGAACTTGTATCAGGAGGAAATTTCCACGGAGAATCCGTAGCTTTTTTAATGGATTTTCTAAAAATTGCAATTGCCGAACTTGGCAATATTTCGGAGAGAAGAACGGAAAGATTGGTTAATCCCGCTCTATCCGAACTTCCCCCTTTTCTCGTTAAAGACGGTGGTTTAAATTCAGGTTTTATGCTTGCTCATGTAACGGCAGCTGCCCTTGTATCGGAAAATAAAGTTTTATCTCATCCCGCAAGCGTTGATTCAATCCCAACCTCCGCAAATAAAGAGGACCATGTAAGCATGGGAACTATTGCCGCTCGAAAAGCTCTTGAAATTGTTGATAATGCTGAAACAATTGTCGGGATAGAGATTCTATCGGCTGTTCAAGCCCTTGAATTTTTAAAACCTTTAAACCCTGCAAAACCTCTTATCCCTGTCATAGAAAAAATAAGAAAGCAAGTTCCATGTTGGGATAAAGACAGATATATGGCAGATGATATCGGAAAAATAAAAAATATCGTGGAATCCGGTGAATTAATTGATTTAATTGAGAAACTCATCGGTAAACTTAATTAATAAAAATATTAAGTTTTAATAAAAAAATATTTTTTATTTAACATTTCATTATTTTCCTCGTATAATTAAGGTATGAAAATTGTCTCAATTTTATAAAAGGAGGAATAATGAGACCAAAACATTTAAAAACATTTATTATTTTTATTTTATCATTTTTTATTCTATTATCCTTTTCCATCAATCTTAAAGCGAGTAAGAAAATTATGACACCTGAAGAATATTTCGGATTTAAGCCGGGGACTGACAGAATGCTTTTGGATTATGAACAATTGATAGGTTATCTTAAAAAGATAGAAAAACAAACCGATAGATTAAAACTTATTAAAATAGGGGAAACCCCTCTTGGTAAAGAGATGTTTATAGCTTTTATCTCTTCACCTGAAAATATTAAAAATCTGTATGCGTTAAAAAAGATTAACAAGGAGCTTGCATTAAATCCTGATCTTACAATAACCGAAAGAAAAACCTATATAAAAAATGGAAGAGTTTTTGTTTTGGGAACTTTGTCTATGCACTCGGGGGAGGTAGGTCCCTCTCAAGCGGCACCTTTAATAGCTTATGAATTGATTACCTCGGAATCTCCGAGGATTCTTAATCTGCTTGATAAAGTTGTTTACGCTATGGTCCCTTGTCATAATCCGGACGGGATGGATATGGTTGTAAAACACTATAGAAAATATAAGGGGACAAAGTATGAAGGAGCGAGCATGCCGGGTGTTTATCACAAATATGTGGGGCATGATAATAACAGGGATTTTGTATCATTAACTCAGAAAGATACAAAAGCCATAGCAAGAATATCGAATAAAGATTGGTTTCCTCAGGTTATGGTGGAGAAACATCAGATGGGCTCCACTACCGCAAGATATTTTGTTCCCCCATTTCATGATCCCATAGCTGAAAATATTGATGCGGGTATATGGGATTGGATTGGTGTTTTCGGTTCCTCCCTTATGAAAGATATGACAAGAGACGGGTGTGCCGGTGTATCACAGCATTATTTGTTTGATGATTATTGGCCCGGTTCCACTGAGACAACATTATGGAAAAATATTATATCCATGCTTACCGAGTGTGCAAGTGCAAAATATGCCACTTCTGTTTTTGTTGAGCCGACCGAACTTAATGCTCATGGTAAAGGTCTATCAGAGTATAAAAAGAGTGTGAATATGCCTTTGCCTTGGAAGGGGGGATGGTGGAGATTGTCAGATATAGTAAAATATGAGATATCCTCGACATTTTCCATCTTAAATACAGCAGCTCTTCATAAAAACGAGATTTTAAAATTCAGAAATTATATGTGTAAAAGAGAGGTTCGACTTGGGAAAACGACTCCTCCATATTATTATATTCTCCCGAAAAAACAGCATGATGAAGGGGAGTTTGCGGCTCTTGTTAATCTTCTTGATGAACATGGTGTTTCAGTATATAAATTAAACAAAAAAATTCTATATAATAATACTGTATATAATAAAGGGGATATTGTGATTCCTCTTGCTCAACCATTCAGAGCCTTTATAAAAGAGGTTATGGAGAAACAGCATTATCCGGTCAGACATTATACTCCCAATGGTAAAATTATAAAGCCTTATGATATAACATCATGGTCATTGCCTTTACATAGAGGTGTTAAATCTTTTGAGATAGAAAAAAGAATCCCCTCCCTTGAATCTTCAATAGATCTCGTTAAATTTCCGTTTGTCTTAAAAAATAAAATTCCTGATAATTATAATTTTGCTTTATTCAGCGTAAATAATAATGAAAGTTATAAAGCTGCATTTCTTGCAAAAAAACTCGGGTTAAAAGTTTTAAGATTAAACAAAAATCTTAAATATGATAACAGATGTTTTAAGAAAGGGAGTTTTATTATTAAAGGGGATATCTGGAAAATAATTGGCAAATTAACGGTTGCTCCTGTTTTTGTTGAGGGAAAGATTAAATATTCAGCCGATAAGTTTATAATTCCGAGAATTGCGCTTGTAGAAACTTTTTTTCATGATATGGATGCGGGTTGGACAAGATTTATTTTTGATACATATTTTATCCCCTATAAAGTTATTCATCCGAGAGATTTTAGTAAAACGGATTTTGAAAAAAACTTTGATATTGTGATTTTTCCTGATGCAAACAGTCAAGTGATTATGTCGGGCAAGTATGGTAAAGAGGGGCATTATTATATCCCGAGTTATCCGCCCGAATATACAAAAGGGATAGGTAAAAAAGGACTCTCTAAAATCGTAAAATTTATCAATGATGGTGGAACTGTTATATCTTGGGGGCAATCAACAAAACTGTTTCTTTCAACCTTAAGTTTTAAATATGGTAAAGATAAAACCGAGCAGTTTAATCTTCCCGTGTCCGATATATCAAGCGGGTTAAGAAACAGGGGGTTATATTGTCCGGGTTCTTTGGTTAATATTAAACTTCTGGAGAATCATCCGCTAACACTTGGTATGGAAAAAGAGATAGGGGTGTTTTTCAGAGGTCGCCCCGTTTTTGCAACGAGAGTTCCAAGTTTTGATATGGATAGAAGAGTAATAGGTTATTTCCCACAAAGGAATATTTTAAAGAGTGGTTATTGTGAAAACTGCAACCTTCTTGAGAATCATTCTATCCTCGTATGGTTAAAGAAAAACAGGGGACAACTTATAATGCTCGGGTTTAATCCTCAGTTCAGAGCTTCAACCCCTGTTTCATATAAATTGATATTTAATTCAATACTAATGTTTAACAGATAAACCTTATCTCCCTAACACTTCTTTGTCAATCAGGGAGTGGTTCCCGGTATTGCCTGTGTTTGTCCATATTAACGGGATAGAGATAATAGTATAATTTAATTTTATTAATTTTAAGGAGCAAGTTATGATAGGAAAAAAATTGAATAATATCTTTTTAGTTCTCGGAGCAGTATGGGTTATTTTTGGATTATTTATATATAATGATTTTTCAGCATTGCCATTGGGTTTTGTCTTTCTTTTAATCGGTTTTATCGGTAAATTAAGGAAGGAAAGATTCTGTCAAAGAGGATAAAAGATGTTTCTCAGGGTTTTAATATGGGTTGTTTTCATAATTGGTGGAAGCTTAGGTGGAATTTTACTCGATAGGAGATTATTTTATCAGATTCGGCATAATATCATATGGCATATAATAAGTTTTTTAATTGGTATTATATTATTATGGTTTGTTATGAAAATAAGTGGAAATACAGGTAAGACACTTGCAAAATATGGCAGAGAAGGAGATGTCCCAAGAATGGAAACAAATAAAATTGTCACGGAGGGTGTTTACGGATGTATGCGCCATCCGATGCATTTGGGGTTGATGCTGTTTCCTGTTTCTATGGCTTTTATAATCGGAAGCATCTCATTTATTGTTATTATTTCCCCTATTGAAATTTTATTGATAATTATAATGATATATCTTATTGAGGAACCTGAAGCAATAAAAAAATTTAAAAATGAATATCATGAATATAAGAAAAAAGTGCCGTTTTTTAGTTTTAAAAAAGAATGTCTAAAAAAACTATTGAAACCCCCTGATTAAAAAAAATATTCAAATAAATTCTAATTTTTTATCCCTTCCAATTTAATTTTGAAATTTAGGGTTAACCCTGCAAGAGGGTGATTTAAATCAACCGTAATATCATTTTCATTAATTGCGAGAATTGTAGCCGGGAATACCTGACCTTCAGGGGTTGCCAGCTCTATCGGCATCCCAACTTCCATCTCTTCCATATCTTCAAAACTTTCTTTGGGAATGTTTTGAATAAGTTCATCGCTTTTATTTCCGTATCCGTCTTCGGGTTTTATTGTAATCTCTTTCTCTTCTCCTATCTCCATACCTTCAACAGCTTTATCGAAACCCTTAATAATATTTCCTGATCCAATTTCAAATTCAATCGGATGAGTATGGTCCCCATGATAGCTTGAATCAAATATTGTTCCGTCTTCGAGTGTTCCGGTATAGTTTACCACAACAGTATCTCCTTTTTTAGCAACCATAATTGCCTCCTTTTTTATTGATATTCTATTATAACATAGAAATATAATTGTGAAAAATTAAACTGTAAATAATCAATAATTTGATATTATTACAAAAACAAGCATATTCTTTTGGTGCGATTAAGAAAATATGGTAATTTATCTTAAAAAATGTTAAGCTATTTTATGAAGGATTCTAATGAAAAAATAAAACATATCGCAAAGATTGTATTAATAATAGCTTCCGTAATATTTACTCTCCACCTTTTATTATTTAATTATACTATTATTGTTCTTCTTCCTTTAATAAAAGCTTTTTATATTATTATTGAGATGTATTTGATAGGGTATTTAATATTATATAAATTAAGTAGGCAGGAAAAAACAATAATTGAATATATAGGTGTAGGACTTATTTTCACGAGTTTCTTTTTTTATATATTCTCTTTTTTTAAGTTTCTTAATATTATAGCTTTTTTAATCTATTTTATTATACCGGTTATAATTTTTAGTGTTTTAAGAAAAGATGATGAATTAAAGGAAAAACTGATTAAAATAACTGTAAACTTTATGAATAGGAATCCTCTTGAATATCTTGTTCTAATTTTCCCTTTTATTTATGCTTCTCTTCCTCCTACATTTTATGATTCTCTTGTATATCATCTCGGTATTCCAAACCTTTATATTCAAAACGGGGGTTTTTTTCAAACCCCTTTCATGGTTTACTCAAACACTTCTATCTATTATGAGTTGTCATTGATCCCCTCGGTATTTACGAGTAATATTACTCCGAGATTATTTCATTTTATATTAGCAGTTCTGTTCATCTTATGTTTTGTTGATTATTTTGAAAAAAAATATGAACTTAAAAAGAAATCTTATCTTCTGATAACAATTTTCTCTATTCCGACTACAATGTTTTTAATGACAACGGTTAAAAATGATATTATTGCAGCTCTGTTCATATTCATGGGAGTTAAAGCGTATCTTGAAAATGACAGGATACTTTCGGCTGTTTTTTTCGGCTTTTCAATTGGAGTTAAATATTTTAGTGTTTTACCGATTATAATTTTTATTTTTATAGAGATAATAAAAAACGGAAAATTGGAGATTAAAAAACATGTTATGATTTTTTTAATGGTTTTTTTTATGCTTATTCCATTGTTCGTAAAAAATTATATCTATGTGGGAAATCCTGTCTTTCCTTTTTTCAGCAAGTATTTTCATGCTGAAAATTGGGATAACTCAAGGATGCAAATCATGAAAAGAGATGTTGGGCAAATGTTTCATAATATAAAGGATTTTATAAGATCTCCTTATGATATCTCCTTTAAAAATTATGGTTCGGGAGGTAGAATAGGACCTGTTTTTTTAATATTTTTACCTTTTTTAACGATTTGGGGAGTAAAAAAACTGGATATTCTTATATTTGCTCTGTTAACTATTTTTATAGGGGGATGGTTTACGGGAAGTATAAGGTTTATGTATATAGGGATTATAATAGCTGTCCCATTTGTTATTATAGCCCTTGAAAAGCTTGATAACAGATTGATGAAAACCATCTTTTTAATAATAATAGGTATGAATTTCATAAATTCATTTTCTATATTGGAAAGGATCTATGATTCAAATAGTTTGTATTCGGGAGAATTCTCCATATATGAATATAAAGTAAAACATTTCCCGGCATACAGAATCTATTCATTTATTAATAAGATGATAAGACAAGGAAAGACGATACTTATTGTGGGTGAGGCAAGAAGTTTTTATTTGAAAAAAAGATATACCGTAGCATCCGCAATTGATTATTCCATATTAAAACCATATATTGATAATAGTAAAAATAGTGCTGATTTTATAAGTTTACTTAAAAAAGACGGATATGATTTCATGTTTATTAATTTTTATGAATTTGAAAAACTTCAAAAGAAATACAATAGACTAAGTGATATTGAAATAAAAAAAATGTACTCTATTTTGAGGAGGATAAAACCTGTTTTTCATAAAGAAGGGATGTTTTTGTATAAAATAAAATAATGTTTTAGTTATTAATTAGTATCAACCCAAAACCTCGAATAAGAGAATGATAAAAAAACGGAGAGAAAACGGGTAAATTCTCTAAAATTAACATGCTTTAAACAGACTGCTCCATCAAACTTTTATCTTGCTTTGTTTTTTCATAAGATTCAATTCAATAGCTTCTTAATATCTCTATATCATCAGCTTCTTAATATCTCTATATCATCTGTCCGTTTTCCTCCGCTTAAAAATATCCCCGGCATTGAGTTTATTATTCGGACAGCTTTTTCCGTGCGAGCTCTTTTAAATATTCCACCGAGTATTCTCCTTAAAATCTCACCACCTCCCGTTTTCTCAAATTCATTCAGCATTCACTGTTTCAGGTGATCTTGTTACCCTTCCTTTTAAACGATTCTTAACCTTGATGTCTCGACACCTTGATTTTTTTTCTTTTTTTCGTTCATCATTTCACCGGTTTTTGTGGTTTCTTTCCCGCACCAATTTATGAATCAGGAATGAAACAATAAAAAAGGAACTTTCAGGTTTATTAATAAAGGAATACGAAAATTGGTGCGGGATACTATATTTTATAATATTCTTCGCTTTCTTGCCACTGCTTTTATCTTTATTATTCGATTTTTAGGGATAAATAAAGTTAACTTGTTTAAATATATTATTTTAATTATAATAAAATATGAGAGAAATAAAAGGAATCTCTATAGTTATTCCATGTTTTAATGAAGAAGAATCTGTTGAAAGTACAATAAATGCTCTTATTAAATTATTTAGAGATGTAAAAATAAAAACGGAAATCATTGCTGTGGATGATTCCTCTACGGATAACACACAAAAAATATTAAGGAAAATTAAAGAAGATTTTAAAGAATTAAAAATTATATCAAATGAATTAAACTTCGGATATGGTTATTCATTAAAGGTGGGTATAAAAAATTCCAAATATGATTACATTGCTATAATTGATGCTGACGGAACATATCCGGTTGAAGAGTTTAGAGAGTTTTTCCCGTATATTGGTGCTTATGATATGGTAGTCGGAATAAGAACCAAAAAAGGGGTAAAAATCCCATTGTTAAGAAAGCCTGCAAAGTGGTTTTTAAATAAATTTTCATCATTTATAGCTCAGCGAAAAATCAGAGATGTAAATACAGGAATGAGAATATTTAAAAAAGAGTTAGTATTAAGATATTGGAAATTGTTTCCTGACAGGTTTTCATTTACTACAACTTTAACATTATCTTCAATAATCGGTAAAAACAGGATTAAAGAGATAGAGATAAATTATCATAAAAGAAAAGGTAAATCAAAAATAAATCCTTTAAAAGATACTTATAATTTTATTATGCTTATATTAAGAATAACAATGCTTTTTAATCCGTTAAGAATCTTTGTCCCGATATTTATGCTGTTTTCATTTTTTACTACTATATCCATAGCGCGAGATTTATATAATGTAAATCTATCCGATACAACTGTAATATTATTTCTTTTCTCTATTTTAATACTTATGATGGGGTTAATTGCAGATCTGATAATAAAAGCTCTAAATCTGTTTGATTAATGAAAAAGAAAACAACATTAAACGGGATATTATCACCGCTTCTAAAGTATATAAGAATAAAAAAAATTCTAAAATATATAGATAAAGATGCAAGTATATTAGATATAGGTTGTGATGAAGCATATATTCTTAAATATATCAACAATTATAACTGTTATTTGGGTATAGATATAAATTCTGAAATTATTAAATACAATAAAATAAAATATTCAAAGATGAAAAAAATATCTTTTTATAGTATGGATATTGAACAATCAATAGGGAATATTGATAAAAAATTTGATACTGTTATATTAACGGCTGTTATTGAACATTTAAAAGATTTTTACGGATTACTCTCCAAACTGTCTGATATAACCACGGATAAGGCAATATTAATTATTACAACCCCTGCTAAAGTTTCCGATAAAATCCTTAAAATAGGAGCTAAAATCAAAATATTTTCAAGTGAATCTCTTGATGAACATGAACAATATTTTAAAAAGACGGATTTTAAAGAACTGGAAAAATGGGAATTAAAATATTATTCCCTTTTTGAGTTATTTATGAATCAATTAATTATTCTTAAAAAAAGATGATTTCAATTATACATATTATTTTATTTATTTTTATTGTATTATCAACAATAGGGTTCTCTCACCTTTTAAAAATATTGGATATCTTGGAATTGAATAAATCAATTGAAATAGTAGTAAGATTTGCTATTGGTATAGGAATAATATCATATATCTATTTTTTGTTAACCTTTTTCCATTTATTAAATATTTATTCTTTCTATTTAGTATTGATAATAGGGAATATATTGTTGATAATAAATCATCAAAAGTATAGAATAAAATTATTTTCATTTAAAAAAACCGATAGAATCCATATTTTTTTACTTTTATTATTCATGTTAGTAAATCTGTTTTACTCACTTTTTTATCCTGTCTTTTATGATTCTATGTTATATCATCTTGCTGTTCCGAATTTTTATTATCAAAATAATGGATTTAAACTCTGGGAGAATAATTTCCTATCTAATCTTCCGTTAACAATAGAGTTTTATTATCTTTATTTTATAACAGGTAAAGTTTTTATGTTAACGAAACTGATAAATCTTATTTCTTCATTCGGAATTCTTATTGTAGTTCATAATATTTATAGAGAAACAATAAATAAAAGCTCTACTTTATTATTATTGGTTGTATATTCAATTCCTCAATTCGGTTTTCTTTCTTCATCTTCAAAACCTGATATAACATCAATACTATTTGTTTTATTAACTGTTTTCTTTTTTATAAGATATGTTAAAAAAGGGGATAGGGAATTTTTGTTAATGTCTGCAGTTTTTAGCGGATTATCAATTTCATCAAAATATATAAATGTTTTTTATATAGGTGCAATGATTTTGGCATATATATTCATGGAGGGAAAAATCAATAAAAAGATTATAAGTAATGTGATGATAGTTTTGATAATTTCCTTTATAATTATCTCTCCTTGGTTGGTAAAAAATATTATCCTTACGGGAAATCCGGTTTATCCATATCTGAACAAAATCTTTAAAAGTAGATATTGGACTCCGGAGTTAACCAATAATTTTTCACAAACTATAAAAAGGGGGAATTTTACAATAATTAAAATGATATCGTATCCTTTTGAGATATTAACTAAACCTTATAATTATGGAATGACAGCTGTATATGGATATTTATTGATTACATTATTAATCTTTGTGTTTTATTTTAAAAGAAATTATGAGTTGAAATTCATATTATTAATAATTTTGTTTTCATTTATATCCCTTTTATTTTTTTCGAGAGTTCCAAGATATTTTTTGACTACCTTTATTATGCTTTCTATTCTTATAGTATCAGGGGTTGAGGAGTATTTTAAAGAGAGAAAGAGGCAAAAAAAAATATTGAATTTACTTATAATTTTATTAATGTTTGTAAATATTTTTTATCAAATTATTTTGCAAGAAAAATTTTTTAAAGGAATTAAGTATTTAACTCTTAAAAACAAATATAAAAAAAATATAGAATATCTTGAAATTCTCCCTTATTATAAAGCTTTTAAGTTCATAAACAAATATTTGAGAAATAAAGATAAAATTATATTTCTCGGAGAGGATAGAAGTTTTTATATTAAAAAAAGATTTGATGTTTCCTCTTTTAATGATAAAAATCTTCTTGTGGAATTAATTAAAAAAAACGATGATAATGATTTATTATTAAAAAGTTTAAAGAAAAGGGGGATTACTCATATTCTTTATTCTGAAAGAGGATTAAAAAGAATGGAAAAAAAATCGGTTAGTTATCATATGACTAAAATTCAACACGAGCAATTAATCGGTTTTTTAAATAGTTTAAAACTCATTTATGCTGATAATAATTTATATAGAATTTATGAATTAAGATAGATAAAAGCCACAATTATTTGGGGATATAATATAAATCTTTTAAGGATGAAGTGGTTAGATGCTTGAAAAAAACATAAGCTGGAAGTTCATCAATTTGTTCATAATAGTAAACTTTATAATATTCTATATCCTTGAAATTTATGGGAGAGGAAATATGGTCATTTTTTAACCAAACAGAGAAATTCTTGAATTTATTTAAATGAGTTTTAATATTTTTCACCTTATATTTTGAAATAATAAGAATCTTTTCATTACCTTTAACTCTTTTATAAATTTCATATACGGATAATGGAGTATTATTTTTATTAATATAATATGCCGCGTATAAAGGGTCAAAACATACCCATTTTGATAATTCTTTAATAAAAACTTCGGTTACCTCATGGTGGTTAATTGTTATATATCTGGCTTTTATTCCAAAACTTTGAACTGCTTGAACAAATACATAGTTATATTGAGCGCAAAATCCCCCTGTTTGATGAGTTCTTATAAGCCTTAATATTACTTTTGCATTGATGGGAGGGTAGGGGTTTGGAATGCTAGGGTTCCATTGTTTTCTTGTCCAAAACATTAGTTTTAAAACAAGATCGAATCTGTTTTTACTATTTAAGACAATTTTATCAAGATCCTCATCCTTTCTTAAAGAATATAAAATATCAGGTGAGTCATAGCTAAATCTAAACCTGGATCTATGTTTAACAATAGCAGGGTTAACGAATAAAGGGACTTTAATCAGATTTTTATTTATTTTTCCTTTTTTTGTTTTATTCTTTTTTAAAAGTAGAAGGCATCTTGATTTGATGTTTATTTCACCTATTTTATAAGAAATTATGTTTGTAAGTATTATCAACAACCCTATCAAAACTACAAAAAAACATTTTTTGGAGATTTTCTTATTTAATAAATTACTCATTTATAATTATAATATATTTTAGTGTTTTAAAAAATAGATATTATGTTTAATAATTATCCGGCTCTATGTGGATTGATACGAAGGTTTCTTCTCCGAACTCATTTTTCAGACCTTTTTCAACTGTGGTTGCAATTGAATGTGCTTCTGATATATTTAA
>Ga0256835_1000420_pt1 | contig 32049 bp, 25 predicted proteins | sample PIR30metaG_FD_185972 | JGI IMG/M metagenome (GOLD analysis project Ga0256835, IMG submission 185972) | Hydrothermal vent microbial communities from East Pacific Rise, Pacific Ocean - PIR-30 | ecosystem: Environmental > Aquatic > Marine > Hydrothermal vents | place: Pacific Ocean: East Pacific...
GTGGCCCTAAACAGCCAATGGGCGCTTAGCTATATCAACCGCACCGACTTCGAAAATAACAACCAGATCGAAAACACCTTCCAGGTCAGCTACCAGGGCCAATGCTGGGGAATGCGGCTGTTCTACACCTCCACCGACCGGGAACAGGGGGTGTACGTGGCCTTCTCCCTGGCCGGCCTGGGCGAGGTCCTGGGCCTGGGCAACCGGCAGTAGCCCGGCCCGCCGCCTCCCCCGCGACCCCGGCGGCGGCGCCAGGAACCATAAAATTCTGGGGGTTATAGGTCTTGACAGAAGGGGTGCGGTCCCCTATAAATACATCTTTGATGAAAACAAGGCCGCGACGTCAACCAGGGTCGGTCAGAAGTTCGGCCCCGAGGGGCGTTGTTCGCGGTTTTTCGCAGCAGATTAGTCTGAGGATAAAAATGAAAACGCTCACCCCTGGCGCAGACGACTTTAGCCGCGATTGGTATATCGTCGACGCCACCGATTTGGCCCTGGGCCGCCTGGCCAGCCAGGTAGCCTCCCGGTTGCGCGGCAAACACAAGCCGATCTTCACCCCGCACATGGACACCGGCGACTTCGTGGTGGTGATCAACGCCGAGAAGGTAAAACTTACCGGCCGCAAGTGGGAACAGAAGAAATACTACCGCCACAGCGGCTACCCCGGCGGCATCAAGGAGATCACCGCCGACAAGCTGCGCGACAAGGCCCCCGACCGGCTGATCCGTAGCGCAGTGAAGGGCATGCTGCCCAAGAATCGCCTGGGCCGCAAGCTTCTCAAGAAACTCAAGGTCTACGCCGGGCCCGAGCATCCCCACCAGGCCCAGCAGCCCCAGCCCCTCACCTTGGAAGGTTAAGCTAAGATCATGAGCGAAACTCGCTACTACGCCACAGGCAAGAGGAAGAGTGCGGTGGCCCGGTGCTGGCTGATGGCCGGCAATGGCAATATCACCGTCAACCGCCGGCCGGTGGATGAATACTTCACCCGCGAAACCGACACCATGGTGCTGCGTCAGCCCCTGAACCTCACCAACACTGTGGACCAGTTCGACGTGATGATCACGGTGCGCGGCGGCGGCACCACCGGCCAGGCCGGGGCCATCCGCCACGGCATCGCCAAGGCCCTGTTGGAGTTCAACCCCGAGCTGCGCCAGGTGCTCAAGCGAGCCGGCTACCTCACCCGCGACCCGCGCAAAAAAGAGCGCAAGAAGTACGGCCAGAAGGGGGCCCGCGCCCGCTTCCAGTACTCCAAGCGCTAAGCCGCCAAAACGGCGGCCCCGGCCGCCGGTCAGATTCGCTTGTCAAAGGGAAGGCCTGTGCCTTCCCTTTTTTTGGGGCATGGAAGACGCCTTCCCGCAACGCGGGAGCATCCGCGCCGGCGGGCTACAAACCCTTGCCAGGGACCAGCCAGGCGTGCTAGCGGTTTACGGGCGCGCGGCGAGCCGGGACCGCGTACGCGGATATCGATGACAGGAGGTTGGCATGCACAAGGTGGCCGTAATGGGTGGCTCGGGATACGCCGGGGTGGAGTTGCTGCGCCTGCTGGCCGGCCACCCCGCAATGCAACTGGCGGCCGTGAGCAGCCGCCAGTACCAGGGCCGGGCGGTGGCCGAGGTCTTCGGCGCCCTGGAGGGCTGGGTGGATTTGGAATTCTGCGCCCCGGAGACCCGCGCTCTCACCGCCGGGGTGGAGTTGGTCTTTACCGCCGTGCCCCACCAGGCGGCCATGGCCACGGTGCCGGAGCTGCTGGCCGCCGGGGTGAAGGTGGTGGACCTCTCGGCCGACTTTAGGCTGCGCGACGTGGCCACCTACCAAAAGTGGTACGTGGCCCACAGTTGCCCCGAGCTGCTTCAGCGGGCGGTCTACGGCCTGTGCGAATTCTACCGAGACCAGGTCGCCGCCGCCGAGCTGGTGGCCAACCCGGGCTGCTACGTAACCAGCGTGTTGGTGCCCCTGGTGCCGCTGCTCAAGGCCGGCTTGATCGCCAGCCAAGGCATCATCGCCGACAGCGCCTCCGGCGTCTCGGGCGCCGGGCGCAGCGCCAAGCTGAACCTGCTGCACGCCGAGGTGCACGAGGACTTCAAGGCCTACGCCGTGGCCGGCCACCGGCACACCCCGGAGATGGAGCAGGAACTGTCCGTGGCCGCCGGCCGGCCGGTGCGGCTCACCTTCACCCCGCACCTGCTGCCCATGGACCGGGGCATCCTCTCCACCATCTACGTGCAGGCCGCGGGCAACGCCGGCGAGGAAGACCTGCGCGCCTGCTGGCAGGAGGCCTACGGCTCCGAGCCCTTCATCCGGGTGCTGGGGCCGGGGGGCCTGCCGGCCACCAAGCAAGTGCGCGGCACCAACCGGGTGGCCCTGGGCCTGGCCACCGACCCGCGCAGCGGCCTGATCAAAATCTTTTCGGCCCTGGACAACCTCACCAAGGGCGCCGGCGGACAGGCGGTGCAAAACGCCAACCTCATGCTGGGGCTGCCCGAGACCGCCGGGTTGGACCAGCCGGCCCTCACCCCCTAGGCCCGGCCATGCGCACCGCGGGCCCTGATGACCTCTGGTCCCTGGTGAGCGGGGCCTTCCCGCCCCACCAGGTGCCCTTCGTCCACCCGGAGCCGGACGGCCAACACCAGCGCCACCTGGCCCTGGTGTTGGCCTATGACGGCACGGCCTATGGCGGCTGGCAGGTGCAGCCGGAGGGTCCCACCATCCAGGCCACGGTGGAGGCGGCCCTCTCGCGGCTCTGCGACCACCCGGTGCGCCTGGCGGCCAGCGGCCGCACCGACGCCGGGGTGCACGCGGTGGGCCAGGTGGCCGCCTTCAGCACCACCAGCCGCTTGGAGCTAGACCGCATGGCCCGGGGCCTGGCCGCCCTGCTGCCCCCGGACATCCACCCGCGGGCCCTGGGCGCGGTGGCCGCCGACTTCCACCCCCGCTACCACGCCTTAGCCAAGACCTATGACTACTACCTGCGCCCCGCGGCCGCGGCGCCGGTTTTCTTAAACCACTTCGCCTGGCCCCTGCGGGAACCCCTGGACCCGGCGGCGCTGCAAAAGGCCCTGGAGCCGCTGCCCGGCCGGCGCGACCTGGCCGCCCTGGCCAGCCGGGGCAGCGAGGTGAACGGCTCCACCGTGCGGCGTATCCTGGCCGCCGAGCTCACCCGCTTTGACCACGGCCTGTGGCGGGTGCGGGTATGCGCCACCGGCTTCCTGCGCCACGTGATGCGCAACCTGGTGGGCACCCTGGTGCAGATCGGCCGCGGCCGGCTGCGACCCCAGGACCTGATGGATATGCTGGCCGCCGGCCGGCGTATCCACCCCGGACCCAAGGCCCCGCCGGCCGGGCTGTTCCTGGGTCGTGTATACTACGGTGAGCTGCCCGAGTTTTAGCCGAGGGAGAGACGAGCATGAAAGGCGTGGTGTTGGCCGGAGGACTGGGTACCAGACTGAGCCCGCTGACCAGGGTGACCAACAAGCACCTACTGCCGGTCTATGACAAGCCCATGATCTTCTACCCCATCCAGACCCTGGTGAACGCCGGGATCAGCGAGATCATGGTGGTCACCGGCGGCGGCAACGCCGGCGACTTCCTACGCCTGCTGGGCAATGGCAAGGACTTCGGCCTCAAGCACCTCAACTACACCTACCAAGAAGGCGAAGGCGGCATAGCCGACGCCCTGCGCCTCACCGAGTTCTGGGCCGACCAGGGCAGCGTCTGCGTGGTGCTGGGCGACAACATCATCCAGGGCAACATCCGCGGCGCGGTCGAGGCCTTCCAGGCCCAGGGTGGCGGGGCGCGCATCCTGCTCAAAGAAGTGCCCGACCCCCAGCGCTTTGGGGTGCCGGTCTTCGACTCCGCCGGCAACATCACCGCCGTAGTGGAAAAACCTAAAGACCCCGGCAGCAAGTACGCGGTCACCGGCATATACCTGTACGACGCGCGGGTCTACGACATCATCCGCACCTTGAAACCCAGCGAGCGCGGTGAGCTGGAGATAACCGACGTTAACAACGCCTATCTAAATTCCGGGGACCTGCGCTACGACATCCTGGAGGGCTGGTGGACCGACGCCGGCACCTTCGAGAGCCTGCTGCGCGCCAGCCGCCTGGTGGCCGAGACCGGGGCTAACCAGCTTTAGCCTACTGGCCGCCTTCCATGGTCCGCTTCACCGTCTGGTAGATGCGGCCAAAATTCTCCTCAAAGCCGGCCACCGACATGCGGCCGGTCTCGATGAACTTCACCGCTATCTCCTTGGCCGCCTTCAAACAACTCTCTTGGCGGGGGCTTAGCCGGTCCACCGGCACGGCGGTTTCGCGGGCCTGGGATTTGCCCATGGCGCTCTCCAGCTCAGGCAGGGACTGGTTGGATTACCCGCTGGTCCCCGGCCGGAAGGAAGAAGGCACAACTCTGCTTCCCGGCCGGGACCCCGGGGCCGAGGATAAACCTTTGCAGCCCATCCCCGGCGAGGCTAAACATAACACCGGCCCGCCACCCTTGGCAAGACGCCGGCCTGGCACGGACCGCCGGGCGTATGCTATAACCCAACCATGATCACCCAACCAGACCATCGCCCGGTGCGGGTGCTGCCCGATGAACTGGCCAACCAGATCGCGGCCGGCGAGGTAGTGGAACGCCCGGCCAGCGTGCTCAAGGAACTGGTGGAAAACGCCCTGGACGCCGGGGCCCGTCGCATCACCGTGGAGGTGGCCGCCGCCGGCCGCCGGCTCATCCGGGTGGTGGACGATGGCCACGGCATGAGCCCAGACGACCTGTTGCTGTCGCTGGAACGCCACGCCACCTCCAAGGTGGCCAGCTCCACCGACCTGACGACGGTGACCAGCCTGGGCTTCCGCGGCGAGGCTCTGCCGGCCATCGCCGCCGTGTCCAAGATGCTGCTGCGCTCGCGCCCGGCCGCCAGCGAAACCGGCAGCCAGGTAAAAGTAGTCGGCGGCTCGGTGCGCCAGGTGACCGAGGTGGGCTGCCCGCCGGGTACGGTCATCGAGGTGCGCGACCTCTTCTACAACACCCCGGCCCGACGCAAGTTCCTCAAGAGCCGCGCCACCGAGGCCGGACACCTGGGCGCCGCCTTCCTGCGCCTGGCCCTGGCCCGGCCCGACGTGAACCTGCGCTACCGGGTCGATGGCAAGATACTCTACGACCTGCCGGCCACCACCGATCCGGCGGTGCGTATCTCCGCCCTGCTGGGCCGCGAGGCGGCCGGCCAGATGGTGCCCGTCGATGAACAGGCCGGCCCCCTACGGGTGTCGGGGCTCTTGGGACTGCCCTCGCTCAGCCGCGCCGCCCCGGACCAGGTCTTCACCTTTGTCAACCGCCGCTTTGTGCGCGACCGGGTGCTGTTGCACGCGGTGTACCAAGGCTACCGCGGCCTCATGCCCGACAACCGGCGGCCGGTGCTGGCTATCTATATCGACCTGGACCCGGCCGCCGTGGACGTTAACGTGCACCCGGCCAAGGTGGAGGTGCGCTTCCACCGCCAGAAAGATGTCCACGACGCGCTGGTGCAGTGCCTGCGCCGCGGCCTGGCCGCCGCGCGTCCAGCCCCCCCAGGGGCTGGACGCCGGGCGGCCCCACCGGATGTCTTCGAACCCACGGCCCCGCCAAGCGACACCACCGAGCCCACCGCCACCACGCCCGATAGCGGGCCGCCCAGGCCGCCATCGGCGGCGCGGCGGCCGGGGCCGGCGACGCAGGCCGCACCAGCTGCCGCCATCGTAGCTGGCCCGCCCTCTTCTCCGTCCGAGCCCTCCCCCGGGCCGGCGGGACCCCGCCCGCTCTACGGCCCGGCCGGCGACCTGGAGTACATCGGCCAGTTGCACGGCCTCTACCTCTTGTGTTCTTCGCCCGAGGGGTTGGTGGTGGTGGACCAACACGCGGCCCACGAGCGCCTGGCCTACGAGGACCTTTGCGCGGCCACGGTGCGCGGCGACCTGCCCAGCCAGGGCCTGCTCACCCCCCGCGTCTTGGAGCTAACCCCGCGCGAGGCGGCCTGGGCCGAGGTGCAGGCCCCGGTGTGGCAACGCCTGGGACTGAAGCTGGAGCCCTTTGGCGGGACCACTTGGGCGGTGGTGGCGGTGCCGCCCTTTTTGGCCGGTATGGACTGCGGCCCGCCGGTGCGCGACCTGCTCTCGGAGATGGCCGGGGCCGGGGTGGGCATTGACACCCCGGAGTTCCTGGAGCAGGCCATGCGGTCGTTGGCCTGCCGGGGGGCGATCAAGAAGGGCCAGCAGCTAAGGCCCGAGGAGGCCCGCCGGCTGGTGGCCCGGCTGGCGGTGCTGGACCCGCCGGTCACCTGTCCCCACGGCCGACCGGTGTTTCTCACCCTGGAGCGCAGCCAACTGGCCCGGGCCTTTAAGCGGAGCGGTCCTTGATGCCCCGGCCCGCGCCCACGCCCCTGGTGGTGCTGGTGGGTCCCACCGCGGTGGGCAAGACCGAGTTGGCCGCCGGCATCTGCCGCCGCTTTGGCGCCGAGGTGATCAGCGCCGACAGCGTGGCCCTCTACCGCGACCTGGACATCGGCTCGGCCAAGCCCACCGCGGCCGAGCGTCGCGAGACCCCCCATCACCTGGTGGACGTGGCAGACCCCAACCATGATTTCAGCGCGGCTGATTTCGTCCGCTTGGCCGACCAGGCCATAGCCGAGATCACCGCCCGGGGCAAGCGGGTCCTGGTGGCCGGCGGCACCGGGCTCTACGTCAAGGCCCTGCTGCACGGTCTGGCCCCGGCCCCGCCGGTGGACCAGGCCCTGCGGGCCAGCCTGCAGCGGCAATGGGAGGACCAGGGCGGGGAGGCCCTGCACCGCCGTTTAGCCCAGATGGACCCGGCGGCGGCCGGGCGCATCCACCCGGCCGACCGCCAGCGGGTGATCCGCGCCCTGGAGGTATGCTTGCAAACCGGCCGCCCCTTCAGCCAGGGCCAGGCCGCCCACGGTTTCCAGCAAGTGCGCTACCCCCATCTTATGATCGGCCTGTGCCGGGAGCGGGCCGAGCTCTTTGAGCGCATCGAGCTGCGTTGCCGCCGCATGTTCGCGCAGGGCCTGGTGGACGAGGTCCGCTCGCTGCTGGCGGCCGGGGTGGACCCGGCGGCCAAGTCCCTGGGCAGCCTGGGATACGCCCAGGTGGTCAAGATGCTCGCGGGGGAGTATGATCAAGCAGGGGCCCTGGAGGAGACCATCAAACGGACCAAGGCCTTTGCCAAGCGGCAACTCACCTGGTTCAACAAGGTGCCGGGCATGAACTGGCACCATCCCGGGGAGGCCGAGGCCATCGGCGCCCGGGTGGCGGGTTGGTGGGAGAAAGAGTGACCATGCATATTGCCAAGGCGATGATGGTGGCGCTGGTGGTTGCGGTGCTGGGGATAATGCCCGGCACCTCCGCCCTGGCCCAGACCGGCAACACGGTGCGCATCGTGGCCCTGGGGCAAGCCCCCACCGGGGCCAACCAGGCCCAGGCCCGCGACCAGGCGGTGGACCGCGCCCTGAAGCAGGCGGTGGGCCGCCTGGCCGCCGAGTTGGTCGACCCGGCCACCCTGCGCACCCGCCTGGGCATCCTGGTCTCCAAGATACTGGCCACCGCCCCCCAGTTCGTCACCTCCTACGACCTCACCGCCTCGGTACAGCACCAAGACCACACCCTGGTGCTGGTCACCGCCCAGGTAGACAAGCAGGCCCTGCTCAAGGCCCTGGACGCCGCCGGCCTGCGCCTGCCGGCCGGAGGGCTGCCGGTAACCCTGGTGCTGGTGGCCGAGGAGACCGGCCCCGGCCGCCCGGCCTCTTTCTGGTGGTCCGGGGTGAGCAAGTCCCCGGCCATACCGCAGGCCATCGCCACGGTGCTCTCATCCTTGGGGGTCAAGACGGTGGACCCGGCCACCCTGGTGAGCCAGGTGCCCGAATCGGCCCGCCGGCAGGCGCTCAACGAGGAGCAGGCCCTTAAGCTGGCCCGCCTGGCCGGGGCCGGCCTGGTCATCATGGGCCGGGTGCGCACCTATCCCGTGATCACCCCCCAGGGGACCCAGGCCGGACCGGTGGCCCAGCTCATGGCCATCGACGTGGCCAAGGGAGCGGTGATCACCGTGGTGGAGAAAGATGGCCCCACCTTCAACCAAACCCCGGGCCCCGAGGCCGGGGCCCAGGTGGTCTCGGCCGTGGAAGCGGCGGTGCGCCAGCTATTGGAAAAGGTAGTGGCCAGCCGGCGGCCGGACGCCCCCACCGATGATAAAACGGTGATCATGGAGGTCAGCGGCGTAAAACGCCTGGCCGACCTGCACCGTTTCGAGGAGGTGCTGGGCTCTTTGCAGGCCATGGTCCAGAGCGTGCAAAGGGAGTCGGTGGCCCCCGGCGCGGTCACCTTGCGCCTCAGGCTCAAGGTGCCGGCCACCACCCTGGCCGACCAATTGCTCCTGCAGCAATACGGCAGTTTCCTGGTTAACGTCCTGCAAAGCACCGCCGAGCGCATCAAGGTGGTGCTTATCCCCAAACGGTGAACAGTTTTAAGCCCCTATCGGGTGCCGCAACCCTCTTGACAGGCGCCAAAGCGCCTGGTACACAGTGTTTTCTACTGTTCGGTTATGATGGGGCCATCAGGCCCCGTGTTGAATACAGGCACGTAGCTCAGGGGGAGAGCGCTACCCTGACACGGTAGAGGTCCCGGGTTCAAATCCCGGCGTGCCTACCACCGATGAACCCTGCTGATGCGCCCCGGGCGCGGGGGGTGAAGTCCGCCCCGCGTGGGGTGTGTTGTAGTATTGCGTATTGCTCCGGGAGCTTGCATTGAGCGCCGCAACCACCATCGCCGAAGTGCTCCAGCACTCCGACCCCAAGACCGCCAGGAGAGCCGTGGCCGCGCGGGTGGACGGCCGGGTGGTGGACCTGTCTTCCCCCGCCCCGGCCGAGGGCCAGGTGGAGCCGGTGCTGCCCGGCGACCCCGAGGCCTTAGACATCCTGCGCCACTCCACCGCCCACATCATGGCCGAGGCGGTGCGGGCGCTCTTCCCCGGGGTGAAGGTGGCCATCGGTCCGGCCATCGACAACGGGTTCTACTACGACTTCGAGTACCAGCGTGCCTTCACCCCCGAGGACCTGCCGGCCATCGAAGAAAAAATGGCCGAGATCATCAAGGCCAACCTCCCCTTTGAGCGCCGCGAAGTGGACCGCGACCAGGCCCGCCAAAGCTTCGCCGAGGGGGGCGAAGACTACAAGGTCGAACTCATCGACGAGCTGGACCCCGAGGCCCAGGTGAGCACTTACACCCAGGGCGAGTTCACCGACCTGTGCCGCGGACCCCACCTGCCCAGCACCGGCCGGGTGGGGGCCTTCAAGCTCCTGTCGGTGGCCGGGGCCTACTGGCGCGGCGACGAACGCAACACCATGCTCAGCCGTATTTACGGCACCGCCTTCTTCGACCGCAAAGAGCTCAAACGCCACCTCAACTTCCTGGCCGAGGCCAAGAAGCGCGACCATCGCAAGCTGGGCAAACAACTCGACCTCTTCAGCTTCCACGAGGAGCTCGGGGCCGGCATGGTGGTCTGGCACCCCAAGGGCATGATCCTGCGCAACATCATCGAAGACTTCGAGCGCAAGGAGCACGCCCGCCGCGGCTACCAGCAGGTCTCCGGCCCCCAATTGCTGCGCCGCGAACTGTGGGAAAAGAGCGGCCACTTCGATCACTACCGCGAAAACATGTACTTCACCGAGATCGAAGAGAGCGCCTACGGCATCAAGCCCATGAACTGCCTGGCCCACATGCTCATCTACAAGTCCAAGGTGCGCTCCTACCGCGACCTGCCCCTGCGCTACTTCGAACTGGGCCTGGTACACCGCCACGAAAAATCCGGCGTACTCCACGGCCTCACCCGGGTGCGGGCCTTCACCCAGGACGACGCCCACATCCTCTGCACCCCGGACCAGGTGGCCGACGAGATCAAGGCGGTGATGGACTTCATCACCGAGGTGATGGATATCTTCGGCTTCGACTACACCATGGAGCTCTCCACCCGCCCCGCAAAATCCATCGGCAGCGACCAGGACTGGGAGCGGGCCACCGCCGCCCTCACCGCCGCCCTTGAGCTTAGCGGGCGGGACTATGATATAAATGAAGGGGACGGGGCGTTCTACGGACCCAAGATCGACGTGAAGCTCCAAGACGCCCTGATGCGCCATTGGCAGTGCGCCACCATCCAGTGCGACTTTACCCTGCCCGAGCGCTTCGACCTCACCTTCGTGGACTCCGACGGCGAGCGCAAACGGCCGGTAATGCTCCACCGGGTGGTGCTCGGCTCCATCGAGCGCTTCATCGGCGTGCTCATCGAGCAATACGCCGGCGCCTTCCCCCTGTGGCTGGCCCCGGAGCAGGTGCGGGTGCTCACGGTCACCGAGCGCGCCGACCAGTGGGCCGAGCAGGTGAACCAGGCCCTGCGAGACGCCGAGATACGCTCCAGCGCCGATCTGCGCAACGAAAAGCTGGGCGCCAAGGTGCGCGAGGCCCAGCTCATGAAAATCCCCTACATGCTGGTCTTGGGGGACAAGGAAGTGGCTCAGTCCAAGGTTACCCCGCGGCTGCGCAGCGGGAAAAACTTGGACGCCATGACCATCGACGAATTTATCGCCTACCTGGCTCCCCTGCGGCAGCCGGGCGGTGAAAGGAAAAACCAAGCCTAACCACTACGGTTGGCTTGGACGCCGGCTCACTAAGGCCGGTGGCGGCCCGCTGCCAGCGGCCGCGCGACAGGCTCATTTAACAGGAGGGAAGGGCCATAGCCAAGCAAGAGCGCGTAAGGGTCAACGCTAACATCAGGGTGCCGGTGGTGCGACTCATCAGCGAGGACGGAGAACAACTGGGCATAGTGCCCATCGAACAGGCCAGGGCCCACGCCGAAGAGGCCGCCCTGGACCTGGTGGAGGTGGCACCCAACTCCGATCCTCCCGTCTGCCGGGTGATGGACTACGGCAAGTTCAAATACCAGCAGGCCAAAAAGGCCCAAGAGGCCAAGAAGAAGCAGTCGCAGACCCAGATCAAGGAGATCAAGTTCCGGCCCAAGATCGAGGATCACGACTTCGGCTTCAAGATGAAAAAGATTCTCGGCTTCTTGGAAGACCACAACCGGGTCAAGGTAACCGTCCGCTTCCGGGGACGCGAAATCGCCTACACCGAACTGGGCTTCCAATTGCTGGAAAGGGTCATAGAGGCCATCGGCGACGCGGGCCAGGTAGACCGCCGGCCCATGCGCGAAGGCCGTACCCTGAACATGTATATCGCGCCCAAGTAGACCGGGCTGATACTGCCCGGAAAACCACGCGCCGCCCCAAGCCCACGGCCGGCCGGCGGTGCCCTAATGGTAGTACGCCAGAACATCACGCCCCCGCCGGCAGGGGGCTTAAAAGGAGAAACCCATGCCCAAGATAAAAACCAACCGAGCGGCGGCCAAGCGCTTTCGTCGCACCGGCGGTGGCAAGCTCCGGCGCAACAAGGCCTACGCCAGCCACATAATGACCAGCAAGTCCACCAAGCGCAAACGTAACCTGCGCCAGGCCGCCATTGTGGACAGCACGGAAACCAAACGCATCCGGCGACTTCTGCCCAACGGCTGAAGCGCCGCCCCAAGGAGAGTGACCAATGCCTAGAGTCAGACGCGGATTCAAGGCCCGGCGGCGGCGCAAAAAAGTGCTCAAAAACGCCAAGGGCTTCGTCGGCGGACGCCGCAAACTATACCAAATCGCCAAGGAAACCACCGATCGCGGTATGGCCTTCGCCTACCGCGACCGCAAAGTCAAGAAACGCCAGTTTCGCAAATTGTGGATCGTGCGCATCAACGCCGCGGTGCGTGAGCACGGGCTGAGCTATTCCCGTTTCATCGACGGCCTGAACAAGGCCCAGGTGGAACTCGACCGCAAGGTCCTGGCCGACCTGGCCGTCAGCGACCCGGCCGGTTTCGCCGCCGTGGCCAAGCTGGCCAAGGAGGCCATCGCCTAGGTCGGCGAGCCGGGCGAGTCGGGCGGCGCGCATAAGCAAGGGACGGCGGCGCGATAAAGCAAAAGCCAGCGTGGCAGGTCGGGTGGTGCGAGCCGGGCGGAGCGAGCCGGGCGGAGCGAGCCGGGCGGAGCGAATAAGCAAGGGCCGGCGTTAAAGCAAAGGCCGGCGTGGCAGGCCGGGCCAAGCGGCAAAGCAAGGGCTGGCGGAGCGATAAAGCAAAGACCGGCGACGCGGCCCGGCGGTGTCTGGTCCCGGCCGGTGCTGGCCGGCGGTTCAACGAGGGGGGCGCTTGCGGCCCTCTCGATTCATCTGTAAGGAAGGGTCATGTTCGCCAAACTTCAAGAGACCCTGGAGGACGCCCTGGCCCAGGTGGCCGAGGCTGCCGACGCCGAAACCTTGTCCCGGTTGCGTTCGCGCTTCCTGGGGCGCAAGGGCCGCCTCACCAGCCTGCTGCGCCAGACCGGCCAGCTCCCGGCCGACCAGCGCCCCGCCTTTGGCCAGGCCGCCAACCAAGCCAAGCAACAGGTCGAGGCCGCCCTGGCCCAGGCCAAAGAGCGCCTGGCCGCCGGACCGGCCGCCGACCAGGGCCCCGACGTCACCCTGCCGGGCATCCGCCCCCGCCGCGGCCGCCTGCACCCGGTCACCCAGGCCATGCGCCTGGTCCTGGACGTCTTCACCCGCCTCGGCTTCGACGTGGTGCAAACCCCCGAGGTGGAGACCGACTGGTACTGCTTCGAGGCCCTCAACCTGCCGCCGGACCACCCGGCCCGCGACATGCAGGACACCTTTTACATCAACGACAACGTGGTGCTGCGCACCCACACCAGCCCGGCTCAAATCCGGGTAATGGAAGCCAACCAGCCGCCCCTGCGCATCGTCTGCCCGGGCAAAGCCTTCCGCCGCGACTCCGACGTCACCCACACCCCCATGTTCCACCAGGTGGAAGGACTCATGGTCGGGGCGGACATCGCCTTCGCCGACCTCAAGGGAATCCTCACCACCTTCGTGCACCAGGTCTTCGGCGACGACGTGCCCCTGCGCTTCCGCCCCAGCTTCTTCCCCTTCACCGAGCCCAGCGCCGAGGTGGATATCGGCTGCGTGGTCTGCCGGGGCCAGGGCTGCCGGGTCTGCGGCCAAACCGGCTGGCTGGAGATTCTCGGCTCGGGCATGGTCGACCCCAACGTCTTCATCAACGTGGGCTACGACCCCGACGAGGTGACCGGCTTCGCCTTTGGCATGGGGGTGGAGCGCATCGCCATGCTCCTGTGGGGCATCGATGACCTGAGGTTGTTCTTCCAAAACGACCTTCGTTTCCTGCGTCAGTTTTAACCGAGAGGCCTGTCGTGCTGGTACCCCTGAAATGGTTGGGCGAATTTGTTGATCACGGGCTGAGCGCCGACGAGTTGGCCGCGGCCCTTACCATGGGCGGCCTGGAGGTGGAGGGCGTCATCGAGCGCCACCAGGGCCTGGACCAGGTGGTGGTGGCCCGGGTGCTCAAGGTGGAGCCCCATCCCAACGCCGACCGCCTCAGCCTGGTCACCGTGGACGCCGGCGACCAGCCACAGACCGTGGTCTGCGGCGCGCCCAACGCCCGCGTAGACCTGGTCACGGCCCTGGCCCTGCCCGGGGCCGTGCTGGCCGGCGGCCTCGAGGTGGGCCAGGCCAAAATCCGCGGGGTGGTGAGCCGGGGCATGCTGGCCAGCCCGCGCGAGCTGGGCGTCAGCGATGACCACAGCGGCATCGCCGAGCTGCCCGCCAGCCTCACCCCCGGTACCCCCATCGTCGAGGCCCTGGGTCTGGAGACCCAGGTGCTGGAGATCGGGGTAACCCCCAACCGGGGCGACGCCCTCAGCCTGCTGGGCGTGGCCCGCGACGTGGCCGCCCTCACCGGCCGGCCTCTCACCCTGCCACCCGACCAACCGCCCGAGACCGGCGAGCCCATCGATACCCAAGCCGCCGTGGAGATCAAGGCCCCGGAGGCCTGCGGCCGTTACGCCGCCCGCCTGGTGCGCTCGGTCACTATCGGACCCTCGCCCCTGTGGATGTGTGACCGGCTCATGGCCTGCGACCTGCGGCCCATCAACAACGTGGTGGACATCACCAACTACATCCTCATGGAGCTGGGCCAGCCCCTGCACGCCTTTGACTTCAACCGCCTGGCCGGCGGCCGCATCGTGGTGCGCCACGCCACGCCCGGCGAGAAGTTCACCACCTTAGACGGCACCGAGCGCCAGTTGAGTGACCAGGCGCTGCTCATCTGCGACTCCCAAAAGCCGGTGGCCCTGGCCGGAGTGATGGGCGGGCTCAACAGCGAGATCGCAGACGACACCACCGAGGTGCTCATCGAGAGCGCCTTCTTCGATCCCCTTAGCATCCGCCGCACCTCCAAGCGCCTGGGGCTCTCCACCGAGAGCTCCTACCGCTTCGAGCGCACCATCGACCAGGACGGCTGCGCCCGGGCGGCCCACCGCGCCGCCCGGCTCATGGCCGAGCTGGCCGGCGGCCAGGTGGCCCCGGGTGTCATCGACGTCCACCCCCGCCCCTTCAAGCCGGCGAACATCACCTGCTCCACCCGGCGCATCTCGCGCTACCTCGGACTGGAGCTGGACCGCGACCAGACCATGGAGCCCCTGGTCCGCTTGGGGCTGACGGTGAGCCCCGGCCAAGACGACGACAGCTTCACGGTCCGGCCACCGGCCTTCCGGCCCGACCTGGAGCGACCGGTGGACATCAGCGAGGAAGTGGCCCGCATCTACGGCTTCGACCACATCCCGGTGCGCAGCCCGGTGGCCGAGCTGGCCGCGCCGCCCCGCGCCGCCGACCAGCGGCTGCGCGGCCGGGTGCGCGACCTCATGGCCGCCCAGGGCTTTGACGAGGCCATCAACTATTCCTTTGCCCACCCGGCCGACGTGGACCACCTGCGCCTGGCCCCGGACGATCCCCTACGGCGGGTGGTGAGCCTGCTCAACCCGCTGTCAGTGGAGCAATCGGTCCTGCGCACCAGCCTGCTGCCCGGCCTCCTGGCCGCGGTGCGGCGCAACCTGGGCCACCGGGTGCCCGACGTGGCCCTGTTCGAGGTGGGACGCGTTTTCTGGTCCCGCCCGGACGAGCAGCTTCCGCGGGAGCCCATGCGCATGGGCGCGGTGACCGCCGGCCTGGCCCAACCAGCCAGTTGGTGGGCCGGCGAACAGCCGGTCTCCCTGGCCCACGCCCGGGGCGCGGCCGAGTTTTTGCTCGAGGGCCTGGGCCTGGACTCGCTCCAGTTCGCCGCGCCGCAGGACACCCCGCCCTACTTCCAGGCCGGCGCCTGCCTGGCCGTGGAGTCATCGGGCCGAGCCCTGGGCCGGCTGGGCGAAGTGCACCCCCGGGTGCGGGCGGCCTACGACGTGGACCGGCCGGTCTTCTACCTGGAGATGGACCTGGACGCCGTGGGCCAGCTCAGCGGCCGGCCGCCGGTGTTCAAGCCGCTGCCGCGCTTCCCGGGCATCACCCTGGACATGGCCATGGCCGTGGACCAGGCGGTGCCGGCCGGCCAGGTCATCGCCGCCGCCTGGGACGACGCCCCGGACACCCTGCGCGACGTGAGCCTCTTCGACGTCTACCAGGGCAAGCCGCTGGCCAAGGACCAAAAATCCCTGGGCCTGCGCTTTACCTACCGCGACGACCAGCGCACCCTCACCGAGCAGGAGGTGCTGCCGGACTTCGAGGCCCGGGTGGCTACGCTACTCAAGCGTTTCGGGGGCCAACGACGCGCCTAGCCAAAAGGGGAACGGCCGTGAAGCATATCCCCGACGACAAGCCCTACTACCGCATCGGCGAAGTGGCCCGCCTGTTGGGGGTGCCCACCCACGTGCTGCGCTATTGGGAAAGCGAGTTCCCCCAGCTCAAACCGGTACGCGCCCCCAGCGGCCACCGCCTCTACCACCGCCGCCACATCGCCCTGGCCGCCCATATCCAACGCCTGGTGCGCGACGAGGGACTCACCATCGCCGGGGCCAAGAAACGCCTGGCCGCCCAAGAGGAAGCGGGGCAGGGCCCGCGGGCCGCGGCCAAGGAACTGGCCGGCGAGCTGCGCGAGATTCTCAAGTTAATCAGTTGAGGTTTTTGGTCAGGGCGTAGAGGAACACCCGGGTCTCGTCGCCGTCGGAGCGCAGGGTGCGGCTGGTGCGCCGGATGCGGTAGCGTTCCTGGGCCCGGTTGAAGAAGCCGATGAGAAACGGCCGCTGCTCGTGGCTCAGGAAGATGGTGCCGTCGCTGGCTACCAGCCGATCCATGAGGTCCACCAGTTGATCGTACAGCGGCGGGTGGTAAAGAATCTCGGCCCCCAATACCGTGCCGAAGCTACCCAGTTCACTGGCCGGGTCGGTCCAGTCCAGGGAACGTACCTGCACCCGCTGTTCCAGGTGGTTTATCTCCACCGCCGCCCGGGCGAACTCCAGGGCGTCGGGGTCCAGGTCGCTGAGCACCACCTGCCGGCCGGCGGCGGCCGCCGCCAATCCCGGCAGGCCCAGGCCGGCGCCCAGTTCCAACCAGGGGCGATCGTCTCTGGCCGGCAGAGACGCGGCGAACTGGGCCAGCACCAGGGCGGCCGGCCACAGCTTGGTCCAATAGGGCAGGTCGGCCTCGCCGCGGCGGCTGCGCTCCATACGATCGGTGATATAGGCCACCGGGTCGGCCAGCTCGGGCAATAGCAGCTCCACGCCACCCACCTTCACCGGCTGGGTCTCCAACCGGAAACGGCGGCGCAGTCTTTCCAGAGCCCCCGGGCTTCCCGGAGCGCTGTGCAGGTCCTCGGGCAGGGCGTTCTCCCCGTGCTCAAAGAAAAAACGGGGCGACTTGGCCGCCCCTGGTTAATCCACGGTAATTATGGTGAACTTACCGGCCGGCGTCAAGCCATGCTTGTACGAGAGGCCTCGCCGCCGGTCCCGGGTCCTCCAGGTGATGAACGTTTGACCAGCTCCTGCAGGGTGAACTCCTCCAACACCCGGCGACCAGCCAACTCGGCCTGGCTCAGCAGGCGGCAGACCTCCTGGTCGTCCGCCCCGTCCACCACCGAGACTCCCTCGCCGCGCAGCAGGGCCAAGGCGTCGGCCAGGGTGATTGAGCCCGGGGAGCGCGCCGGCTGGATACGACCTTCCTCGCCCACGTCGACCACCAGCCCCACGTCGATCATGTCGCTCACCAGGTAGTGCAGTTCGCGCTCCGGGGCGTTGAGCTCCCGCGCCAGTTGGGTCAGGCTCATGGGCGGCTGGCCGTTTTCAAAACGCAGGGCCAGACGGTAGAGGATACGCATGGCCAAGGCCTCGCGCTGGGCCGGGCTCATGGGCGGCAACAGGTAGCGAGGCAGCGGCCCCCGGAGGCACACGTGGTGGGCGTGGGCCAACTCGGCGCCCAAGAGCACCACGGTCCAACTCACCTGCAGCCAAATGAAGAACAAAGGTAGCGAGGCGAAACCGCCGTAGATGGCGTTGTAACGGGCCACCCCGATCTGGAAATAGATGTAGGAACTCTGCACCCCCCACCACATGGCCCCGGCCAACACCCCGGCCAGGGCGGCCGATTTAAAGGGGATGTTGGTGTTGGGCAGAAACATGTAGAAGAAAGTGAGCGCCGTGGACAGCAGCAGCAGCGGACCCAGGCTCAGGCCCCAACCGGCCAAGCGCCCCACCACCGCCATGTTGAGCAGCTCGCGCACCGCGCTGTGACCGCTCACCGTGGCCCAGGCGCCGGTGGCCATGAGGATGAGTAGCGGCACGATGATCAGCACCGAGAGGTAGTCGGTGAAACGCCGTGTCCAGGAGCGGGTAGCCCGTACGTTCCAGATGCGGTTGAAGGTCGCCTCCACGCTGGAGAGGGTAATCACCAAGGTCCCCACCAGCAGCACCAGGCCCACCGCTCCCAGGGTGCCCACCTGGGTGTTCTCCACGTAGCCGATGATCTTGGTGAAGACCTCGGTTTGGCTGGCCACGAACTCGTTTTCCAGCAGCATTTTTTTCAAGGTGCCGGCGAAGCCCAGCCCCTTGGCCACCGAAAAGCTGATGGCCAGGGCCGGCACCAGCCCCAGTAGGGTCATGAAGGTAAGCGCGCTGGCCTGGAAGGGCACCCGGTCCGACAGGGAATTGCGCGCCGACATGTAGGCCACCCGCAAGGCCATCACCCCCCAACCGGCCGGACCGGTGGTGGGACGCTCTTGGTCCCACAGCCAGTGCAAGACACGTCGGTCCAGGCGATCCAGCCAGTCTTCTTCCTTGCCCGCGGTCACACTCCCCTCCCCGATTTGGTTAGCAAAGCTTAACATCGTGCGCCGCTGGTGGCAAACCGGCTACTCACCCCAGGTTGCAGGCCCGCTGGTATCTCCGCCAGGGGCCGGCCGGCGGTCCGCTCACCCCGGACAGGGCCCGCACCCGCTGGCGCAGCCAGGCTCCCACCGGGGCGAAGCCTCGGCTGGTGAGCAGCCAGTCTGGTACGCCGCCGGGTAGGCGGCTGCCGTGGTCGGCCAGGGGCTGCAGGTCCGTGCCGGCCAGGAGATAGGCCGCGCCGTCCCGGCTGGCCGGCACCAGGGGCCCGGCCTCGCTCCCCCGGCGCAGGGCCTGATCCAGGCTCAGCGGGGGGTGGGCCCCCGGCCGGGGCCGCAGGACCACCAGGTGGGCCTCGGCGGCGACCTCCAGTACCGCGGCGGCGAGGTCGCCGGGATCCTCCTCGCCCCCCAGCGCCCCCAGGGCCACCAGGCGCAGGCCGGGACGGCGGTCCATGGCCGTGGCCAGCAGGCCGGCCATGGCCGCGGCCGGCTGGTGCGGCGTCTCGTCGATCATCAGTAGCAGGGGCGGCGGGTCCAGGCCGACCAGCAGCTCCACCACCCCGGCCAAATAGGCCCAGTCACGGTCCTTTAGGGTAGAGGCCGCGAACTTGTCGGCCCAGGGCAACACCACCGGCCGACCGCGTACCGCCAGGTCCCGGCCGGCCATCGCCAGGCGCTGCATCAGCTCCGTGGCCCGCAGACCCCAGCGCTCCATCTCTGCGGCCAAGGCCAAGGTCTCTTCGGCCCTGGCCCGCGCCGGCTCCCAGGACGGTCCCCCCAGGGCCAGGTCCCCACGGCCGGCCCGCAGGTCCTCGATGACCCGGCGGCCCAACCAGGGCCGCGCCTGTTGGCAGAGCTTGTCCAGCACCCGCCGGCCGCGGTGGGCGGCCCGGCCGGCGGCCAGCAAGTCCCACAGGGCCCGCTTGATCGCCGGCCCGGCCAGGCGCGCGGCCCGCAGCCAGGCCAGCTTACGCACGGTTTTATCCGGCGACGCTTGGTCGCCGGCCGCCGGGCAATCCATCCCGGCCTGCCAGGGTCCATCCACCGCCCACAAGGGCGGGCCGCCCAGGGACGCGTTGCCCATGAGCACCACCACCCGCCGCCGGCGTCGCGACAGCAAACCGGCCAACTCGGCGGCCGCCGCGCCCTCGGCGGCGATGATCCCGGCCATCTCCTCCAGGCGACTCAGGCTGTACCGGCCGGCCGGCCAGGCCAGGGCGCGGCCCGGGGCGGCGCGCCGCCAAACCCCTGCCTGGCGCCGGGCCAGGACCAGCTCGTCGCTCCCCAACCCGGCCAGATCGCTCCAGCGGCGCTGCCGCGCCCAACGGCGCACCCGCGCCGACTCCTTGGCTTGCAAACGCCGGGCGGCCAGCCAGTCATCCGGCGGCCAACCACCGGCCAGGCTCACTCCGGCCGGCAACCGGGCCACCACCGCGCGGGCCCAGGACTCCCGCTCAGCCAGGGCCGCCAGGCGGGCCAGGGCCTTGCCGCCGGCCAGGCCCACCACATCGGCCAGGCCTTCCTCCCAGCCGTGTTCGGGACGGGCCTGGGCCAAATCCAGCAGATCATCCACCGCGGCCACCGCCTGCAGGCGCAGGGCTAATTCGTCATCGCACACCGGGAAAAAGAGCCACTGCCCGGCCGCGCGCAACGACGCCTCGTCGGCCCGGCGCAGGGCCTGGATAAGCGTCGCCAGGGCACGGTCGTCACTCTGCCGCCAGCCGGTTATGCGGGCGGCAGCGGCCAGAGCCAACAGGGGTTCGGACGCGGCCGCCTCTTGCACCAAGCGCGCGGCGGCCGTCTGGCTCAAGCCGGTGCGGGATGGTCCGTCCATGGCGCCGGCTAGTCCAGCCAAAGGTCGGTGAAGCCAAACTCGTCCACGTCCACCAGCCCCTGGTCGGTGAGCTTGAGGTGGGGGATGACCGGCAGGGCCAGGAAGGACATGGCCATAAAGGGCTCGGGGTGGCGGCACAGCGCGGCGGCCGCCTCGCGCAGCGAGCGCAAGTCGACTAGCACTGACTCCAGCCGGCGGTCACTCATCAGGCCGGCCAGGGGCAGGGCCAGGCCGGCCAGCACCTCCTGGTCCCGGGCGGCGCAGATGCCGCCGCCGGTCTCGGCCAAGTGGCGGCAGGCGGTAAGCATCGACTGCGGGTCTGCCCCGGCCACCACCAGGTTGTGGCTGTCGTGGGCCACGCTGGAGGCCAGGGCCCCGCGCTTTAAACCCAGCCCTCGCACCAGCCCCACCCCCACCCGGCCGGTACCGTGGTGACGCTCCACCACCGCCAGCAGGGCCAGGTCGCGCCCCGGGTCCGCGGCCAGGCGGCCGCCGGCCAGCGGAGCCTCCTCCGCCGCCCGGCCGGTGATGATCTGGCCCGGCTGCAACTCGATGACGCGCACCCGGCTCCCGGCGGCGGCCGGCTGGAAGCTCTCGGCCGTCAAGCGCGGCAGGTGCATGGTGCCGCGGGCGGTGCCGGGAAACGGCGTGTCGCAGGGGTGCAGGCAGCGGCCGGCCTCGGCCACCAAGCGTCCGGCTTGGTATACCTGCCGCACCTCAAAGTCGGCCAGGTCTTCCACCACCACCAGGTCGGCCAGGTAGCCCGGGGCCAGGGCGCCGCGCCGCTTGAGCCCGAAGCGGCGGGCCGGATTGAGGGTGACCATGGTCACAGCGTCCACCGGGTCCCAGCCCTGGGCCACCGCGAGCCGCAGCAGGTCGTCCAGGTGCCCCGCTTCGGCCAGCTCGTCGGGATGGCGGTCGTCGCTCACCAGCAGGCAGCGCCGCAGGGTGCGCTGGTTCACCACCGGCAACAGCTCGGCCAGGTTCTGGGCGCTGGTGCCTTGGCGGATCATGATCCACATGCCCTTGGCCAGCTTCTCGGCCGCCTCTTCCAACCGGCTGCACTCGTGGTCGCTCTCCGGCCCGGCCGCCAGGTAGGCGTTGAGATCGCGGCCGGCCAGCAGGGGCGCGTGGCCGTCGATGATCCCGCCGGCAAAGGCCGCCAGCTTGGCCAGCACCGCGGGATCGGCCATGAGCACCCCGGGGTAGTTCATCATCTCGGCCAGGCCCAGCACCTCGGGTTCCTCGGCCAGGGCCAGGAGGTCCTCGGCCGACAGGGACGCGCCGGAGGTCTCCAGGCCGGTGGCCGGCACGCAGGAGGAGGCCAGGTAGCGGTAGGTCACCGGCAGGCCGCGGGAGCCCTCCAACATGGCCCGCACCCCCTCCAGGCCCATGACGTTGGCTATCTCGTGCGGGTCGCCCACGATCATCGAGGTGCCCCGCGGGCACACCGCCCGGGCCAACTCGGCCGGCGAGAGAAAGGATGACTCCACGTGCAGGTGGCCCTCGATGAAACCCGGCAGGACATAGGCCCCGGCCAACTCCACCCGCCGCCGGCCTTGGTATTGGCCCAGGCCGGCCACCACGCCGTCGCAAATAGCCAGGTCCGCTTCCTCGATCCGGCCGTTGAAAATATTCATCACCCGGCCGCCGCCCAGGACCAGGTCGGCCGGCCGCTCACCCCGGGCCGTGGCGATCAGGCGGGCCAGGTCCCCCCGGCCGTCTTGCTGCAACTGAGCGCTCATTGTCTATAACCTCTTTTACGCAACCAACTCATTACCGGCCCCATGGACTCGTCGGCCTCGCGGGCCCCGTCCAGCCGTAGCAGTAGCCCCTGCTCGGCCCAGCGGCCGGTATCTTCCCAGCCCGCCGCCTGGCGATCCATCAGGGCCACCCGGCCGTCACTGGCGTCATCGCCCCGGGCCTCGCGCCGGCGCAGGCGTTTTTGCACCACCGTACGCTCGGCGCCCACCTCCACCAGTAGCACCTCGGCCCCGTGGCGGCGGGCCAGGTCGACGAACTCCTCGCGCCACCGGTCCCGCTGGAAAGAGGCGTCCACGATAACGCTGAGCCCCTGGGCCAGGTGGGCCTCGGCCCGCTGGGCCAGAGCCTGGTAGGTGGCCCTGGTGGACTTATCATTATATATACCTTGGCCGTAATCCTCATAGCGCCGCTGGCTAGGGGCCAGGCCGGACAGCTCCTTGCGCACCTGGTCTGAGCGCAGGTGGTCCCAGCCGGTGGCCCGCGACAGCCAAGCGGCCCGGTAAGACTTGCCGGTGCCCATCAGGCCCATGAAGCAAACCAGGAAGTAGGCCGGCTCGCCCGGGGTGTAGCCGGCGGCCAGGCGCCAGTAGTCCCGGGCCAACTCCAGGTCGTGCCGGCGCTGGCTGGCGGCCACCTCCGGGTCGTCCAGCATGAAGCCGTTCACCTTGGCCCGCACCACCGCCCGGTAGCACTTGTAAAAATCCACCAGTTGCTCGATCCCCGGGTCGTCCAGGCGGCGGCTGATTTGCTGGACCAGGCGTTGGGACAAGTCGGGCCGCTGGTGGAACTCCAGCTCCATGGCCAAAAAGGCCACGTCGCAGGCCGGGTCCTGGTAGCGGAAGCGCCGATTGAACTCGATGCAGTCGAAGATATGCACCCCGCCAGAGGCTGGCAGGTTGATATTGCCCGCGTGCAGGTCGCCATGGCCGTCGATGATGCGGCCTTCTTCCACCCGCCGCCGCAGCAGCTCCTGGTGCTGGTCGAGGAAGGCCAGGCTGAAGTCGCGTACCGCCCGCCAGCGTGGGGGGGCCACGGCCAACCCCTGGTGGGCGCGGGTCTGCTCGAAGTTCTCCTCCACGTTGTGCCGCACCTGGGCCACCCGGCCAAAGGCGGCGATCTCCGGCGTGGTCTTTTCGCCCCGGTAGAAGGCGGCCAGCCTCTCGGCGATGGCGTCGATGTGGCCGGGGGTCACCGCCGCGGCCTGGAGCATGCGGTCCATCATGCGCTCCTGGGACATCTCCTTCATCCGGAGGCAGACCTCCACCAGGGCGCCCCGGCCGGAGTCTAGGGCGTCCAGGGCCAGGGACCCATCGCGCTGAAACACGCCGAGCACCGCCTGGTATATCTCCGGGGCCAGGCGGCGGTTGAGCCGCAGCTCCTCCAGGCAGTAACGCCGCCGGCTGTCTAAGCTGGCGAAGTCTAAAAACCCCATCTCCAGGGGCTTCTTGATTTTGTAGACCACCTCGCCGGTGAGGAACACGTGGCTGATGTGGGTCTGCAGGTGCACCACCCCGGCCACCGGGTGGGGATAGAAATCCGGCCGGCTCATGGCCTCGATGATATAGGATTGGGTGGTGGGCACCGGGGGTGGTCCTCCAAGCTGGGGGTCGCCGGCGCTGCGGCGGTGGTTGGTTCCGGCCGCATCCCGGGCGAAAGCCCAGGCGGCGTCGCACGTCGCTAAAGCAAGGCGCCAAGCCGGCACCCCTTGTTGATAATCACTACCTGGCATAATATTAACCGCTATGCGCGCTCTTGGGACAAAAACCTTGCTCCTGCTGCTGGCCGGGCTGTGGTGTCTGGCCGCGGCGGCCCAGGCCCAGCCGCAGCCCCCGGCCGCGCCAGCCCCCCCGGTGGTGGTGCAGCTCAAGCTGGTGGGCTTCACCGACGTGCCGGCCGACAAGGCCCGCTCGGTGATGGAGACCAAGGGACCCAAGATCATCCACCTGGCCGCCCTGCCCCGCTTCGACCCCCAGGCCCTGAAGCGGGACCTGCGACGGCTGCGCGAGCTGTTCAAGGAATACGGCTTTTTCGGGGCCCGGGTGGAGGCCGACGTCTCCACTAAGAAGCACCCGGGCGGCGACCGGGTGAGCATCACCATCCGGGCGGTGCAGGGCCGTCCGGTGATTGTAAGCGAGGTGCGGCTGCGTTTCCCTAACCAGGCCAGCCGCCGCGCCTGGGAAAAAACCCTACGCCGGGTGATCCCGGTCAAGACCGGCCGGCGCTTCAACCTGGCCGAGTATGAAACCGGCAAGGCCGAGTTGGGGCTGACCCTGTCCAGCCAGGCCCACCCCCAAGCCCGGGTGATGGGCCAGGTGAGGGTATACCCGCATAGCCACCGGGCGGTGGTGATCTACGACATCGACCCCGGCCCCCGCCTGCTCTTCGGCCCCAACCGGGTGGTTAACAACAAACGCATAACCACCCGCCAGATTCTGCGCGAGGCCACCTACGCCCGGGGCCAGCCCTTTGACCTCAAGGCCCTGCGCGCCACCGAGCGGGCCCTGCTCAGCACCGGCTTTTTCACCTCGGTGACCATCAAGCCCGACTTCGACAACATCCACGGCTCCCAGGTGCCGATTGTCATCGAAGTATACGAGAGCAAGCCGCACAGCCTGCGCCTCAGCCTGGGTTACGGCACCTGGGACGAGTACCGTCTGCGCCTGAGCCTGATCAACCGTTCCTTGCTGGGCTGGGGTGAGACCATCACCTTTGAGGGCAAGTACAGCCACATCTACCGCGGCCTCACCGGCCGTTTCGAGCTGCCCCACCTGTTCAACCGCTGGTCCAAGCTGGTCATCTACGGCGGCCAGGAGCAGAAGGACGACGAGGCCTACACCAACCGGCGGCTGTTCATCCGGCCGGTGATCGAGTACCGCCTCATCGGCAGTTGGTCCTGGTACATCGGCTACAACATGGAGAACAACCGGTTGGTGGACCTGCGGGCCGATGTACCCGACCCCGACTTTGAGCGCGCGGTGCACTTCATCTCCTCGGTGCCGGTGGGGGTGAAGTTCGACAACCGCGACAACCCGCTCAATCCCACCCGGGGGACCTATTTCCGCCTGGAGCTGGAGCTGTCCCACCGCTCGCTGGGCTCGGAGGTGAACTTCCTGCGGCCGGTGGCCGAGCTGCGCCAGGTGGTACCCCTGGGCGGTCGGTGGTACCTGGCCGGCCGGGTGCGTGGCGGCTTTGTCCAGACCCTGGGCGGCACCGACCGGGTGCCGTTGATCCGCCGCTTTTTCCTGGGCGGGGCCAACAGTGTACGCGGCTTCCCCTACCAGCGCCTGGGTCCCCTAGACAGCGCCGGGGTGCCCCTGGGAGGGGTGGTGGCCATCGAAGGCAGCGTGGAGCTGCGTTTCCCCCTGGTGGGGGACCTGGGGGGAGTACTCTTCATCGACGCCGGCAACACCTGGAGCGATATCGACATCCGGCTGCCCACCATCTACTACACCGCCGGCTTCGGCCTGCGCTACCAGACCCCGGTGGGACCACTGCGCCTGGACTTTGGCTACCAGGTCAACCCACCGCCGGGGGACCACCTGGCGCGCTACGAATTTTACCTCACGGTGGGGCAGGCGTTCTGATGGCTTCCACCCTCAAGACTTGGCTGCTAGTGGCCCTGGGTATACCGTCGCTCATCCTGGCCCTGCTGGCCGGCGCGGCCTATGTCTTCGCCACCAGCGACTGGGGGCACGACTGGCTGCGCCAGCGCCTGGTGGCCGAGGTCCAACAGGCCACCGGCGCGCGGCTGGAGGTGGAAAGTCTCGATGGCAACCTGTTGTGGCGCATGGAGGCCCAGGGCCTGCGCCTGGTGCGCGGCGGGCAGGAGATGCTCAGCGCCCGCCGGCTGGAGGTTACTTACAACCTCCTGGCCATCATCGGCGGAGCCCTGCGCATCGGCCGGCTCAAGGTGGACGGCCTGCGCCTGGACCTGGCCCGGCTGCCCACCCTGGGCAGCGGCGGCGGCGGCCCACCGGTCACCATCCGGCGGCTGGTCCTGAGCGAGTTGGAGCTAAAGGCCGGCGGCCGGCTGGGACCGCTTGAGCGGCTGGCCGGCGTCAGCCTGCGGGGACGCCTGGACTGGGAGCCGGGCGGCGGCAGCTTCAAGGGCCACCTGCAGGCCAAGCGCATCGAGCTCACCGGCCTGTCCCAACCGGTGGCCCTGGCCGGCGACCTGCGCTGGCAAGGAGACACCCTGCACCTGCCGCGCCTGGACCTTACCCTGGGGACCAACCATGCCGTGGCGCGCGGCACCCTGCGATGGGGCCGCAAGCCGAGCCTGGAGCTACACCTGGCGGCGCAAAAGATTGACGCCGCCGCCCTGCCCCTGGCCTGGCCCGGCCCCCGGCTGCCGGAGCAGCCCTTTGCCGTCAAGGCCCAGGCGGCCGGCAATCTCAAGCGCCTCAAGGCCACCGTGGTGGTGCTCGGCTCAGCCGGCCGGCTGCGCCTCAGCGGCGCCCTGGACTTTAAGGCCATGACCTGGCGCGCCACCGCGGTCCTCAAGCGAGTGGACCTGGCCGCCTGGGGCCTGGCCACCCAACCGGTGCGGCTCTCCGGCGAGGCCCGCCTAAGCGGGGTGGGCCTGCCGCCGGCGGCCGGCTCCCGCGCCCAGGTCGAGCTTTCGTTTCCCCGGGTGACGGCCGCCGGCCAGGATTTCACCCGGGTGCGCGGCAGCGCCCTTTGGCGCGGCGCCCAAATCCAGCTCAAGCGCTTCAGTGCCGAGGGGCTGGGAGGATCGCTGGAGGCCCAGGGCCGCCTGGCGCTGGCGGACGATCCCACCTTGCAGTTGCGCCTGGGCTTTAACGGCCTCAAGCCGCCGCCGGCCTGGAGCGGTCCGCTCTCCGGCGGGGTGTTGACCGGCAGCCTGGAGGCCAGCGGCCCCCTGAGCCGGCTGGCGGCCAAGCTGAACCTGCGCGACTCGGTCATCACCCCGGGCGTGGGCCTGGACTCCCTGGACGCCGAGCTGGTCTTGGCCGGTGGCCGGCCGGTGCTAAAAAGCCTCACCCTCCGTAACGACTTCCTGCAGGCCACCGTCCAGGGCCGGGCCGATCTCCAATCGGCCGACATCAAGGCCACCCTGACCATGGCTGACCTGGCCCGCCTGGGCCAAGCCCTGGCCGCCCTCGGGCTGCCGGTTAACGCGCCGCTGCGGGGAAGCGCCCAGGTGCGCCTGGGCCTGCGCGGGCCTTGGGACGCCCTGGCCTTGCAGCTCAAGGGACGCATCGACAACCTGGCGGCGCCGGAGGTCTTCGCCCGGCGGGTGGAGCTCTCGGCCCGGCTTACGAGACTCGGGCCACGTCCCCAGGGACGGGCCCGCATCCTGGCCCACGGCCTCAAGGCCCTGGCCGAAAACTGGCCCGAAGTGGACCTGGAGGCCGACGCCGGGGCCGAGGCCCTGCGCTGCCGGGTGGCGGCCCAGGGATTGGTGCGCCAACTGTCGCTGGATTTACACCTGGACCAATGGTGGCAATGGCCGCTGCAAGGGACCATCCATAACCTGGTGTACCACCACAGCGACCGCGGCCAGTGGCGGCAAAAGGGCCGGGCGCAGTTTAGCCTGTACCCCGGCGGCGGACGGCTGGCCGGCTTTGCCCTCACCCTGGGCCAACAGGAGGTGGCCGTCGACGCCCAGTATCATTCAGGCGGCAGGGTATCGGGCCTGGCCCGCATGAGCCGGGTGAAGATCGCAGCCTTTCTGCCGGCCGATACCGGCCTGCCGCCGGCCGCGTTGGTCACCGGCCAAGCCCAACTGGGGGGCACCCTGGCCGCGCCGCGCCTCAAGGTCAGCGGCGAGATGAGCGGACTCAAGGTGCGCGGCCTGCCCAACAGCCGGGCGCGCCTCAGCGGGCAATACGCCGCCGGCTGGCTAAGCCTGCAAGGCGACATCCGCACCGGTGAGATCACCACCCTGGCCTTCAACGGCCGGCTGGGCATGAATCTCCGGCTCCTGCCGCCCTGGCTGCCAGGCGGCTTCGGTTCGTTGGATTTCAGCCTGCGCGGCCGCGACATGCCCCTGGCCCTTTTCCAACCGCTGGCCACCGGGGTCACCGGGCTCAAGGGTCGCCTCAACGTGGACCTCACGGTGGCTGGCACCCTGGAGCAACCGCGGGTGACCGGGGACATCAAGCTGAGCCAAGGCTCCTTCACCCTGGCCGCCACCGGCCAGCGCTTCCGGGGAGTAACCGCCCACCTGCGGGCCAACGGCCGCGAGTTGGTGGTCCGGGAGCTGTCCACCGCCAAGGCCGGCCAGCTCTGGCTAAAGGGCAAGGTGATCCTGCCCGGCGACGGGCCCGGCAAGTTGGCCCTGCGCTGCCGCGCCCAAGGGCTGCAGGTCTCCTTCGGGGCCCTGGGCGGGGCCACGGCCGACGCGGACATCGCCCTGACCGGCACCTTCGGCCAACCCCGCCTCACCGGGGTGGTCACCCCGCGCCAGGTCTCCCTGCGCCTGGGGCTGGGCACCCCGGAGGCCATGGACGACGTGGTAGTCCTGGGGCCGGGGCAAAAGCCACCGCCGGTGAAGCGCCAGCCCGCCATCGTGCAACCGCCGGCAATGCTGGCGCCCCTGAAGATGGTGGTGGTGGTATCGGTGGACCGCGTCTTGCGGGTAAAGGTGAGCCAGGGCTGGCTGGATGTCACCGGCCGCATCGTCATACGCAAGGAGCCAGGCGGGCCGCTTACCTATCACCGCGGGCTCAAGATCCTCAAGGGACTCATCCTGTACCAGGCCCGCGACTTCGTGGTCACTGGCGGCAGCGTGGACTTTGCCGGCAAGAAAGAGCTGGACCCGGTGCTCAAGGAAGTGCGGGCCGAGCTGAACATGGGCAAGACCCAGGTGCAACTGGTGGCCCAGGGGCCGGCCAGCGACTTGCATATCCAGTTCACCAGCCAGCCGCCCATGAGCCAGGCCGACATCCTGTCCACCATCGTGTTTGGCCAGCCGGCGGCCACCCTGTCGCAGCAGCAGTACGACAAGCTCTCGGCCCAGGCCCTGGCCCTGTTGGGCATGAAGGGCCGGCAGGAGCTGGAGCGCCTGGTGGGACGTAAGCTGGCCCCCGACGTGGTGACCGTGGGGCGCTCCTATGACGCGGGCAGCTTTATCGAGGCCGGCAAGTACCTCAGCGACAACCTGTACCTGCGCTACCGCAAAAGCACCCAGCAGGACGGCGGCCAGAACGTGGGCCTGGAGTACCGCATCAACCGCTTCTTCTCCATCGAGAGCCAGGTGGGTACCACCCGCGATTCAGGCGTAGACCTTACCATCAACTTTGATTTTTAGCCCGGGAGCTCCCCGCCGCCCACCGGCCGGAGAGCGGCTAGTAGAGCAGGCGGCTGAGGGTGGACGACACCTCCAGGTGGGACTGTACCTTCTGTACCCCCTCTACCTCTTGGGCCGCCCGCAGGGCCGCCTCCAGGTCTTCCTGGCGGGCCAGGTAACCCTCCAGGGTGACCACGCCGGCCTCGGCCTCCACCTCCAAGGCGTGCACCTCCACCGCCTGCACCATGGCCAGGCGCACCCTGGAGGCCAGCACCAGTTCCTCGACCAGACGTTCGGTCTCGTCGCCTACCTGGAAATCCTCGTGGGCCGAGAGGTCCAGCACGGTAGTGGCCGCCTGTTCCAGGGACAAGCGGCCGGTGTTTAGCACCAAGTCGTAACCCAGGGGGGAGGACCAGTCGCCGCCCAGCAGGTGAGAGACATAGGCGCGGCGCTGCTGGTCCACCGCGGTGGCCAACTGGCGGGCGGTGTCCAGGTCCAGGTCCTCGGAGGCGGCCAGGCGCTGGGCCCGCAGCTCCAGCGGGGCCACGGTGCGCACCCGCAGTACGCCGGGCACCAGGCGCAGCATCTGGTTGGCCCCGCGGCCCACCAGCACCACGTTTCCCCGGCGGGCGTACTGCAGCATCACCGACTCCAGCAGGGCGGCGAAGATATGGCGGCGCCGATCGCTCATACCCAGCATGGCCGGCCCCTGCTCGGCCAGTAGTTGATGATCGTCGCGGCTAAGCTCCACCCAGCCGTCGATGGACTCGGCCAGGGTGTGGCGATCCACGCACTCCATGCGCCCGCGCTGGCTGATGGCCAGGGCCAGCTCGTCACGCAGGGCGCCCAGTTGTCCTGATACGGTGATGATACTCATTTGTACCTCCACGCTTCTTGGCCCTGGTGCGCCTGGGAAGGGTCGGTCCCTTTGCCTACCTTCAGGGTAGCACAACCGAGGGTGGCCGTAGGGCGCACCCGGCCGATGGCCCGGGGCGCAGCGAGGCGCCGGCGGCGCCGGCCGGCGACTTTAGTGGGAGGAGTTTTGGGCCATGAGGGCGGCCTGGCGGGTGCGGGCCTGGAGTTGTTGCAGGGCCTCGGTGGGCTCCAGGGTGACCGGGCGGGGATCGACCAATAGGCGGGTGCGCAGCGGCAGGGAGGCCAGGCCGGCCTGGAAACGCTGGCGGGCCGTCTTCCAGTCACCGGGCGGGTCGGTGCGGCGGCCGCCGCGCATCACCGGCCGCAGCAGGGGCGCGCCCTTTTGCTTTTCATCGCGCAGCCCCAGGCGGTCGCGCAGGATGAGCCCGGTGGGGTCCAGCCGGCGCCACACCTGCTTGGGCCCGGCCCAGGTCTCCTTGCCGGCGCTGAGCTTAAGGGTGGGACGGCCGCCGTAGCTCACCATCTTATAGGCGAAGTCCAGGTAGGGGGCGTCGGCCGACGATCCCATCTTGGTACCCACCCCGAACATGTCCACCTTGGCTCCCAGGCGCACCAGCTCGGCGATGCGCATTTCGTCCAGGCTGCCCGAGGCCACCACCGCGGCGTGGGGCAAACCGGCCTGGTCCAGTATCTCCCGGGCCTTCTTGCTCATGGACACCAGGTCGCCGGAGTCCAGGCGCACCCCCACCAGCTTGTGCCCCGCCTGCTCCAGCCGGGCGGCCACCTCCACCGCGTGACGCAGGCCCATGAGGCTGTCGTAGGTGTCCACCAGGAAAACGCTCTGGTCGGGGAAGGTGTCGGCAAAGGCCTCGAAGGCGCGGCGCTCATCGCCAAAGGTCTCCACAAAGGAGTGGGCCATGGTCCCCACCGGCTGCAGGCCGTAGGCCATGGCCGCGGCCACGTTGGAAGTGCCCTGGAAACCCACGATGGCCGAGGAGCGGGCCGCGGCCAGACCGGCCTCGCGCCCCTGGGTGCGGCGCAGGCCGAAGTCCACCAGCAGCCGGTCGCCGGCGGCCATGACGCAACGCGCCGCCTTGGAGGCCAGGGTGGTGTGCAGGTTAAAAATGTTGATCAGCAGGGTCTCCACCAGTTGGGCCTCGATCAGGGGGGCGGTCACCTCGGCGATGGGCTCGCCGGCAAACAGGATGGTACCCTCGGGCACCGCCCAGACCTCGCCGGTGAAACGCAGCTTGGCCAGGCGCTTTAGGAAGTCGGGCGTAAAGCGCTGTAGCGAGGCCAGGTAGTCGATCTCGCGAGGGCTGAAGGAAAAGTTCTCCAGGTAGTCCAGGGCGTGTTCCAGGCCGGCGGCCACCATGAAGCCGCGCACCGGCGGCAGGCCGTGGGTGAACAGGCTGAAGGTGGCCTCGCCCTCCATGGCGTGGGCGTGGTACGAGGCGGCCATGGTCAACTGGTAAAAATCGGTGTGCAAGGCCAGTGCATTGTCCGGCATGTCGCGCGCCCTCCCCTGTTAACGGCTCGGCCAACCCCGTCCGCTGATGGGGCTAAACCTAATAGCTCCGGCGGCTTTAGTCAATATTTCGGCCCCAGGCTCTCCGGCAGGGACGACCCCGGCGGCCGCTTGACGCTCACCGATGGTGCCGGTACAGTTGTCACGATTACTGTCGGCGGCGGAGTACCGTGTCTAACCACGCAAAGATACTATTAATCGACGACGACTCCAGCATGCGGGACGCCTGCGCCGCGGCCCTGGCCCGCCAGGGGCACGAGGTGGAGCTGGCCTCCAGCGGTTCCGAGGGGCTGGGCCTGCTGGCCCGCTGGGTCTACGACCTGATCCTGCTGGATTTGCGTATGCCGGGCATGGACGGCATGACCACCCTGGAACGCATCATGAGCCAGGACCCGGAGTCCACGGTGATCATCCTCACGGGACACGGCTCGGTGGAGACGGCGGTGCAGGCCATGAAGCTGGGGGCCACCGACTTCTTGGCCAAGCCCTTCACCCCGGCCGAGCTGCGCCGCG
>Ga0256835_1000421_pt1 | contig 32024 bp, 25 predicted proteins | sample PIR30metaG_FD_185972 | JGI IMG/M metagenome (GOLD analysis project Ga0256835, IMG submission 185972) | Hydrothermal vent microbial communities from East Pacific Rise, Pacific Ocean - PIR-30 | ecosystem: Environmental > Aquatic > Marine > Hydrothermal vents | place: Pacific Ocean: East Pacific...
GACGCTGCCGGTTTTCTCGATATCTGAGATATATTCGCCGACATCGATCCCCCTGGCGTGGATGTCGGCGATCAGGTCAAAGGCGGCCTCATAGATAAATTTTCCTTCTTCGCGCGCCTGGGAGACCATGGCCTGGTCCACTTCCAGCGGGTCTTCGTCGGCCGGAGGGGCGTCTTCATCACTAGCGGCCTCCTCGGCCGGGGCCACCGCCTCCCCTTCATCGATGGCCTTTAGCGCGGATAGCTGCTCGGAAATGTCAACATCGTTGCTGGTAGTGACATCCTGGATCATGTCCCGCAGCACATCGGAAGCCTCCAGCAGCTTGCTGACAATGGCGCTGTTGGGCACCATCTCCCGGCTTCGAATCTTGCCGAGGATGTTCTCCATGGCGTGGGTCAGGTTCTGGATATTGGTCAGCCCCATGAAGCCGGCGCCCCCCTTGATGGAATGCGCCGCCCGGTAGACTTTGTTGATCAGTTCTTCATCGATGTCGGCTCCGGCCTCTTCGATACGCAAGAAATCGTTTTCGATATCGGCCAGATGGTCCATGGACTCTTCGAGAAAGATCTGCATGGTTTCATCAATTTCGATTGTCATGCTTTCCTCCGGAAAATTCGATACTGTGCTTCCTGTCAGGCTTGACGGTGCAGCAGGTCTCCTGCTTTACATCCGTTTTGCGGCCGTGCCGTCATTGAAAATCAAAGCTCGAAACGCCCCACCATTTCTTCGAGCTTCTTGGAAAGCTGCTGTAGTTCCTCCACACTGGTGTTCAGCGTGGCGGTGGCATTGGTAATCAGGGTGGAATTCTGGTCCACCAGGGAGATATCCTGGGCGACCTCTCCGGCGACAACCGAGCTTTGAGAAACATTTTCGGTGACTTCCTGAATACCTGTAGAGGCCTGAGCCACGTTCTGGGCGATTTCGCCCGTGGTGGCAGACTGGTCGTCGATGTTCTTGGCGATGCTGTTGACGATCTCGTTGACATCATGAACGACTTCGGCGATCTGGCTGATTTCCATGACCGCCTCGTCAGTGGAGTTCTGAATGCGGTTGATGCGGTTTTTAATTTCCAGGGTCGCCTCGGCTGTCTGTTTGGCCAGTTCCTTGATCTCGTTGGCCACCACGGCAAAGCCTTTTCCCGCCTCGCCTGCCCGAGCAGCCTCGATGGTGGCATTGAGCGCCAGCAGGTTGGTCTGTTCCGAAATCTCGGTGATCGTTTCGGTGACCCGGCCAATGTCCTGGGCGGCGTTGCCCAGTCGGTCCACCCGCTCGGAGGCCGTTTTGGACTGGTTGACGGCGCTTTCGGTGACGGTACGGGCCTGATCGGTGCTTTTTTGAATGCTCTTGATGGTCTTGGTCATCTCGGAAGCCGCTGAAGACACCATGGAAACATTGGTGGCGGTTTCCTCTACGGCAGTGGCGACCGAGGCCATGTTAGCGCTCATCTCCTCGGCAGCGGCCGCCACGGTGTTGGATCGCCCGGCAACGTCTTCCGTGCGGCTGAACACGTCGGCGGAGACCTGCGCCAATACATTGGAAGACTGGCCCAGGGTCGCCGCCGTATGGCCGATATCGGTCACCATTCGATGGAGATTATTTGCCATTTCGTCAAATTCGCGGGCCATGTCCGCGATTTCGTCTTTACCGGAGATCTCGGAGCGGGCCGTCAGTTTTCCGCTACCGATCTGGCGCGCGAAGCTTTGCATGGCACCAATGCGCTTGACGAGCCCGTAGAGCATAACCAGGTAGACGGCGAAGAATACCGCCATGGCCACGAAGGTGAGCGCCGCTGTGGTCGCCAGGACTTTCAGCGCACTGTGCATGGCCTTCTGGGAGCTGGCTTCCATTTCGCTTAGATGCGTGCGGATAACCTTGAAGGCATTAAAGGCGGGCGAGTCATCGATTTTCACCACGCGGTCAATTTCAGTCGGTGTTTTGCCGGCGGCCACCAGCTTTGCGGCGGTTTTGATTGCAGCCGCATATTGCCCAGCTACGGATTTAATGTGTTTGAGCGCTTCTTTTTCGTTGTCGCTCAACGCTATGGTGGAAAGCTTTGCAATGGCGAGATTCATGGTGGCCGCATTTTTCTCGAAACGCTTGATGTATTTGTCCTTGCCCCGCAGCACATAATTTTTGAAGTTATGAATGAAGCCGCCATAGCCGAACTGATTCTGAATTTCAGCCAGCAGCCGCTGACGTTGCAGGGCCTGGTTTTGATAGTTTTCCCAGACCGTGAAAACCCGTTTGATTTTTTGGTATTCAATGGTGCCCAGAACTGAAGCGGCCACGATGAATGCGATGGTGATCAGGATTGCCTTGCGTTTGATGCTCATGGAGACTGACCTCTTTGTTTGACGACTGAAAATACCTGTTAGCCTGTGAGATTCGGAAATAGACGCCCCACACGGTGCTATCGGCAGAGCCGGTAAAAAGTTGAGACGAGAATTGGGAGTTTCTTCAATGATGGTATTTAGTCAGGCCGTTTGGCGACCGATAAGGTATCTGAAAACGAAGCAGTGGGTAAGCGGGTTCCAGGGAATGGGAAACCAATCGGACAATCGAAAGGACACTTCACATGACAGATATCAAAACGAGCGACATGATAGAAGAAATCAAGGCCAATTTTCAGACCGGGGATGCGCTGAAAGCCCGCCTGGTTCTCGATCAGATGGAAAAGATAGACACGCAGGGGCAACGACGGCTGCTGTACGAATTATCCAAGGGGGATCCCGGCTTCATCGTTCCGCTGCTTTGCCACCTTCTTGCCAGTTTCTCCGCCCTGGCCGAGAGCCAGCCGGCGATTCGTGAAATGCTGATTTCGAACCTGATCGCCTATCCGGAGGTGCTGGTAGACTGCCTTCAGAATGCGGATATCAAGGACAAAACCGTTCTGATCGAAACTGCCGGTGAGCTACGGCTCGAATCGGCCATACCGGCCCTTTTGGCCTTGCTGGGAGAAACAGAAGACATCCCCACCCTGACCGTCATTCTTGAGACGCTTGGCCTCATCGGAAGCCCGGAAAGCATCAATGTGATGACCGACTTCCTTTATGCCGCCGATCGGGAAGTGATCATGGCCGCTATACACGCCCTGGGGCAGGTGGGCACACAAACCGCGATGCACCGGCTATCGGAACGCATGGGAACCGACAATGAACTTGACCTGATTATCCTGGGCATTTTCGCGGAGGTGCAGGACCAGGTGGCCCTGGAAAAGCTCAATGACACCCTCCGCTCTCATCATGCCCATATGCGTATTTACGCCAAGGAAGCCCTGATTCGCATCGGGGTAAAATGCGTTCCGATTCTTCTGGAAAACTTGAAGGACGAAGACGACGACCTGGTCATCCATACGCTGAATGTACTGGGTAGCATCGGCGATGAAAGCGCCATCATGCCCATCCGAAAGCTGCTGAATACGGAGCCGCCCAACGCCAATGTCCGTTTTTCTGCTTACGAGGCTTTGGCCATGCTGCCCCTTCGCAAAGGCGCCTATGCCCTGGCGGCCGGACTCACCGATCCCGAAGATTTTGTTTGCATGGCCGCGGCCCGGGCCATTGACCGCAACTACAATGAGGTCCTTGCGGCCGGTATCAAAAACCTGGTGCGCGGTGACTCCGAAGAAGCCCGGCAGATTGTGAAGGTCATCGTGGATGCCCAGGTTGACAATATCTTTCTTGGCCTGGCCCCCGAGCCGGACTTCCAGGAGATGGCCTTGAAATACTTTCCACGCACGCATCCCGATATCCGTCGATATTACACTGAGTTACTGAAAAAACACGGGTTTGATTCTTTTGCAACCCAGGCTGCCGGTGAGGGTGCCGTATTGGAAGAGAGAAAGGCCCGGATATGCGCCGTCGACGATTCCCGCATGATACTCAATGTGTATAAAACCACCCTCCATCAGCTGGGTTTCGAACCCGTGCTTTTCGAATTTCCGGCCAGCGCCCTTAAGTGGCTTGAGCAGGAAAAACCGTCCTTGTTGCTCACGGATCTCAATATGCCGGAGATATCCGGTATCGAGCTCAGCAAGAAAATCCGGGAAAAATATTCCGCCGAGGAACTGCCGATCATAATGGTCACCACTCAAAGCGATGTTCAGGATCATGAAGCGGCCAAGGAAGCGGGGGTCAATGCCATCCTGATCAAGCCCTTCAATGCGGAATCTCTCAAGGAGGCCATGAGCCGCTTTATCCAGGTATAGGGTTCTCTCTCTGGCTACCTGCGGATGGCCCACTAGCCCTGGTGGAGACCCCGGGACAGACGAGCGTTTCTCCGCCGTTCCATGACGGTCAGCAGCGGGGGCGTGTTGCCCTTGCTCCCGGAGGTGATTCGCCGCCGGACCGATATGGCGTGGGCATCTCCCCAATGGTCACCCTCTGAGGCTCTTGGCTTTTTGCGCGGGACAATTTCCACGTATCGTAGGGAACACATGGAATATCAGGATATTGAAATTTTCGTTAAATACTGGATTGCACACCAGGCGGCGACGTACCGAGATTGTGACATAGACAAGGGGACCCACGAGAACCGGGTAACCACCATCCGAAAAATTGACATCATGGCCCTGCGAGGCGGGTCCAGATGACATGGAGCCTTTGTCTGTATGTTGGGGCGGTGTGCGGAAATCAGACAATCCGTGGTTGACAATTCTACCACATTGTAACATAATTACCGGGAAAGGAGAGCATTACCTGTAAGATTGCCTGCTAAAACTGGGGGTTATATGGGCACCAAGAAAGGCCTGTCAGTGTCCCTCCTGCGGCCGTTATTCATCGCTGCAGTCGCATTGCTGCTGGTGGTGATTATTCTAATCGTAAGCCACCGCTCGTTCAAAGCCACCGAAACCACCACCATCGCCGAATTCAACAGGCGGCAGCTGACCATGGCGCACGAGGCCGCCGGCGGGATTGAATTCTATTTCGAAACCTTGGCGACCGCCATGAAGGCCATCGGCAAGACGCTGGAAGTCATTCAGTTCCAGGAGGAGGCGATTCGGCGGATCCTGTCTTTTACATACGAAGAACTGGCATGGCTAGGCATCAATGACATTGCTGTCATGGACTCCCGGGGCCGGGTGGCGTGCGCCAGCGCATCCCACCGGGTGGAGGGAATACACGCCTCCTGGCGGGGTTATCTCCACAGGACCGGACAACGATCCGGGGATCGCAGCTATTTTCTCGACTTCATCACGTTCAGTGGCAACGGAAAAGAAAAAGAGAAGGGTCTTCTCGTCGGGGTTTCAGTGAACGGCCGGCCTTCACAGGGGGAACAACAGGCCGCCCGATCCGGCAGGATCGTGTTTTGTGTCCTGAAGCTGGACACCCTGATTGACAAATTCCTGGTTCCCGTTCAGTCTTCCGGAGAAGGATACGTCTTTCTGATCGAGAAGGGCTTTCAGGTGCTATGGTCCCCCGACCCAACCTACTTCGGAAAAAACCTGCTCGAAGAAGCCGCCGGCTTTCCCGCCATGCAACAGGTACTGCAGCGCATGAACAGCGGTGTCTCTGGGACCGGGGAGTTCGTTTTCCGGATGTATGACGAGGCCGACAGGAGGTTTACGGAACAGCGGGATACCATGCTGATCGCTTATGTGCCGGTGCACCTGGGAAGGGAGCAGTGGTCCCTGGGGGTGTGGGCACCCATGGAGCGGGCCAACAAACTCATCCGATCATCCTATCTGCAACAGCTTTTTCTGGTGGGCCTCATCGTGCTGGCCATTCTGATCGGATCGCTTTTCACCATTGCGCTGGCCAACCGTTACAGCCGGAGCCTGGAAAGGGAAGTTCAGGCAAAGGTCCGCGAATTCCGAGAGTCGCACCAGCGGTTGTTGACCGTTTTCGACAGCCTGGACGCGTGGGTCTACGTGGCCGACCTGCAGACCTTCGAAATCCTGTACATCAACAAGCACATGCGTGATCTTTTTGGAGAGGTGACCGGAAAGAAGTGCTGGCAGGTGCTCCACAAGGGGTTGAGCGGTCCCTGTGAGTTTTGCAGGAGCATCAAACCGGAGCGCGTTGATGATATTTCCGCGGAAGGCCATGTGCGCAAGCTGCAGAACGCGATAAACGGCCGGTGGTATGAAGCCCGGGATCGTGTCATCCGTTGGGTGGACGGTCGTATCGTGAAACTGGAGATCGCCTACGATATCACCGAACGCAAGCAGGTAGAGGACGAACTGCTGCGGGCCCACCATGAAATGGGGACCTTCTGCCGCATCATCAGGGAGATCGGCGCCCAGCAGACCCTGGACGGTGTCGGCTCCTTTTTAATCAAGGAGCTGGGCAACATTCTGGAAACACACGACATGCAGCTTATCGTGCTGAGCGGGGAACAGGATGTACTGTTTACCCTCAACGGGGGCCACACCCGGGTCATCCATGACTTTCAACTGGTTTCCAGAACCGTCGACCTGCTCATGGGTTTGCAGGGCATGACCACGGGTGGCGCCAAGACCGTTTCCCCGCCACTGATTCCGGACAGTTATGCCAACAAAGGGCGCCAGACGATCATCCCCTTTCAGGTGCAGGGCCAGACGGCGGGAGCTCTGGTTGTCATTTGTGAGCGCGACTGCCGCTGTGAAGAAAAAGAGCTGGATCTGGTGGGCCTGATTCTGGAACAGGCCTCCGGGGCCATCAAAAGGGCCGCACGCCACGAGGAGGAAATCAGGGCCCTGAGGGGGCAGATAAACCGTAAAACGGAGTTCAGCGGCATCATCGGCAAAGACCCCAAGATGCAGATGATCTACAAACTGATCGAAGACATCGCCCCCACCGACGCAACGGTTCTGATTCAGGGTGAGAGCGGCACCGGTAAGGAATTGGTGGCGCGCGCCATTCACGTCAACAGCCCCCGCAGCGACAAACCTTTCGTCGTGATCAATTGCTCTGCATACCCGACCTCTCTGCTGGAAAGTGAACTTTTTGGACACGAGAAGGGCGCCTTCACCGGGGCGACACGCCGCAAAGCCGGGCGTTTCGAGCAGGCCGACGGTGGTACCGTTTTCCTGGACGAGATCGGGGAGATCCCCCTGTCGGCCCAGATCAAGCTGCTGCGGGTACTGCAGTCCCACAAGTTCGAACGCGTCGGCGGCGAAGTAACCCTGAGTGTGGATGTGCGTATACTGGCTGCCACCAACAAGAACCTGCTGGAAGAGGTCAAAGCGGGACGATTTCGCGAGGACCTCTTCTACCGGCTGAACGTCATTCCGGTTAACCTCCCGCCGCTTCGCGAAAGGCGCAACGACATTCCGCTGATCGCGCGGCACTTCCAGAGGAAATTCGCCAGGGAGCAGGGGTGGAAGAATCAGGATTTCAGTTCGGAGGCCATGCGCAGCCTCCTGGACTATGCGTGGCCCGGAAATGTCCGCGAACTGGAAAACAGCATCGAGCACGCCGTTGTTCTGAGCAAGGGAAAACGAATCGATGTGTCGCACCTTCCGACGGCGGTTTGCGAAGCGCAATCCAGCCTAGCCCGCAGATCCCGGAAGACCATTCTGGAAAACGAAAAGAAGCTCATGATCGAGGTTCTCACGGAGTGCAACTGGAACAAGACCCAGGCGGCCCAGCGACTGGGCATAAGCCGCAGCACTCTTTACGACAAGATCAAGAAATACAAGATCGTTCAGCACGCCAATTGACGCTACCCCCGGCTTTCCCCGCAACACCGCCCTTTTCCCTGCTTTGTCCTCTTTCGGCGCGACGCGCATGTACTGGAAAGCGGAATTTGTTCAGATTTCGGACAAAGCTAATATCCTGTCATTAAAAAGAAAATTTGGTAACAGGATGGTTTCTGTCCATTAATCAGACGCTGCTTTGCCCCCTTGATGGGTTGCCGTTCCGGATTGCGCCCGCCGTTTTCCAGGGCGCCGATTCCCCATCCCCCGCCCTCGTTTTAAATCCACCTGTAATTGCAGTGCATTGCACCGGTGATGCGTGACTGTGGATATTTTCGGGCCCCTTTGATCGGTCCGGCACACCATTTGCTACACTGTGGTACGATGCGCTTCGGAATCAGTCGTTAACTGCAACCCACAAGCAGGGGGCCTGCCGGCCATGAATAGGGCTGTTGTCGTGCTAGATGCCGACACACGCCAGTGTCGTGAAACCTGCACCACCATCGAAGAGTGGGGATTTGTGACGACCGCGCTGCACAGCCTCAGGGAGCTGAACGCGTTCATCGGGAACCAATCGGGTATCGTGATTGTGATGGACATCGACACGATTCGGATCGACAACCGCACCATCAAGAAAATGGTTCTGGAGAACCCTGGCACCTATTTCCTGTGCCTTTCCCGCAACCGTTTCCATCCCGAGCTGAAAGACGCCATCTGCTATCATATATACGCTTGCATCAACAAACCAGTTGATCCGGACGAGCTTTTTTACTGCCTCAACAACATTTTCGAAGACCAGGACTGAGGAGACAGGAGGCCGACGTTACCATCACAGTTGCAACCTGCTTGGCAGACATTCGGAGGTATCGCGGCAGAAGTGCACTTTCATGAAACGAGCCATACGGTTTCTGGCTGCCCTGGCAGTTGTCGCCGCCTTTTTTGGGGCCGGCGAAAGGCCCTTGACGGCGGAAGTGAAGCCGAATCCGCCGGCAGGGCAGGCACAGGGCGTCAAGGACACCACCAACATTCACTACACCGGCCGGTATTGCGGGTTGTGCCACGAGGGCACACCTGCCCCGGGTGGCCCCAAGAAACTGAAATATGGAGGCGACCTGAATCGGCTGTGCCGCTGCCACACCCGATCGGGGCGTGACGCCATTCATCCGGTGGGCGTGCGGCCGTCTGGGCGAAAGAGCGCCCGGATTCCTGGGGATTTCCCGCTGGCACAGGGCAAATTGTCGTGTCTTACGTGCCACGACATATACGCCCAGTGCCGGTCAAGTGCGGTCAGGAAGGTTTCCCTGAGGGGGGGACCTTATCCCCGCAGAACCGATTTCTGTTTCAAGTGCCACGACAAGCGCAACTACCGGAAGCTTGACGTGCATAACCAGCTGAATGCCAGAAGGAAGATCGTTGCCGAAAAATGCCTCTACTGCCACGTGAAAAAGCCGGATGTGAAAACAGCCACCTTCACCGATCTGAAATACATAACCGATATCGAGACGCTCTGCCGCCGCTGTCACCTGGTGCGTGGCAACCACTCCGGCAATTTCAATCACATGATAAAGCCCTCGGCCAAAAGTCTGGCCCGGATGAAGCAGATGGAAAAGAAATTCGGCATCATACTTCCGCTGGACAGCAACGGCAAAATGACCTGCATCACTTGCCACAACCCCCACGACAAGGGGGTCATTCCAGCCAGCAGGCCTTCTGCCAGAGGAGCCGGTTCGAAGTTCAGGCATCGCCTGCCGGGCAGGCTGTGCATCGAGTGCCATCAAATGTAACCGGGCCAACAACCGTTCCGGTGTGAGGATTCAAACAGGGGAGCAACCGTGTTGAGACTGAATGCGAAAACCATTTTCCGTTGGAGCTTTTCTCTGCTGGCAATGGTGCTTTTGGCCCCGCCGAGCGTACCCGCCGCCGACATCGGGAACTGTCTTCTGTGTCACAAGTATCCGGGGCTCAGCCGTATCGACGAGGACGGCCGCCTGCGGCTGCTGTTCATCAACGAGGCGACCATGAACAGCAGCGTGCATGCCCGGGTGAAATGCGAGGACTGCCACACGGACATCAAAAAAATCCCCCACGACCCGGCGAAGAAGGTCGACTGCCTGACGCAGTGCCACATCGTCGAACCCACCAGCGAACAGAAATTTTCTCACAAAGAAGTCGCCCGCTTTTTGTCCAAAAGCGTCCACGGACTGAAAGACAGGGACCAGAAGCCGAAAAAACATCCTGAAGACCTGCCGTCCTGCAAAGACTGCCACGACAATCCGCTCTACCGGCCGCTTTCGATTTTCAAACAGAAGGTCCATCCCGGAATCTCCAAGGCGGCCCTGGGAAGGTGCCGGGTCTGTCACAAGAAGGACGAGTTCATATACCGGTTTTACAACCACGTGACGACACGGCTGCACAAAATCCGCAGCCCGAAAAATATCGCCGAGATCTGCGCCCGCTGCCACGACGACGCTCAACTGGCGGCCCGACACGGGCTCTCGACCAAAGCGGTCTATTCCTACGGCGAGACTTTTCACGGCAAGGCCGCCCTTTTCCTGGATGAGCGCGTACCCGACTGCCTGGACTGCCATGTCAATCCGGGCCGTTCGGTGCATCAGATGCTCAGCTACAAAGACTCCAACGCCATCACCAACGAGAACAACAAAGGCCTGATATGCGCGAACATGGACTGCCACCCCGGGGCGTCGCCCAAGCTGGCCGAATACCGGGTCCACCCCGAGTTCGACCTGGAGCGCAACCCCTACCAGTTTTACGCCCAGGTGTTTTTTCTGGGCATGACCGGCAGTGTGCTTCTGCCCATCATGGGCCTCCTGTTCCTCGACTTGTTGAGAAGAATGTTCCCCAATGCCTCGCTGAGACGGAGGAAATAGGTTCATGGCAACGCAGCCCCTCATCAAAATCAAGGACGGCAAAAAATACTTTTACCGTTTTTCCGCCATTCAGCGGGCGCAGCACATCACCATTGCATCCAGTGTCATCGTGCTGGCCCTGACCGGCATGCCGCTGAAGTTTCCGGATGCCCCCTGGGCCCCTTCCCTGTATGCCCTTTTCGGCGGCATCAAGATGGCGCCCATCATCCACAAGACGGCGGGCACGATTCTGTTCCTGCTGTTCGTCTTTCACCTCTTTTATATCGCGCGCAGCATTTACACCGACCTGGTGGTCCCCCTGCGACGGAAAAATCAGCTGAGCGCGGTGGCCGTCCTGAAGGGTATCCTGACGCACCCCATCATGCCCAGCTTCAGGGATGTCAGGGATTTTGCCGCCTATTTGAAATACCTTCTTTTTCTGTCCGACAAGCCGCCCGAAGGCGCCAAGTTCACCTGGAAGGAGAAATTCGACTACTGGGCCCCCTTCTGGGGCATCGTAGTCATGGTGGGTTCCGGCTTCATCATGTGGCACAAGGAACTCGTCACCCGCTATGTCTCCGGCGAAATCATCAATTTCGCCCTGATCGCCCACAGCGACGAAGCCCTGCTGGCCACCCTGTTTCTGTTCATCTGGCATTTTTACAATGTGCACTTTTCGACCTCCGTGTTTCCCATGGGAACGGTCTTCATCACGGGCTACCTGCCGGAGCACCTGATGGTCGAGGAGCACTACGACTATTACCGGCAGGTCATGAAGGAAGCCGGCCTGGAAGACGAGATACTGCCGCCTCCCGGCAGCCGCAGGGAACCGGTTGCAGCGGAAATGCCAGCGGCCGCCCCTTCCGCTGCCTCCCGGGAGAGTCTTGTGGGAGGGGAAGAAGCATAAAGGGGCCGCCCGTTTTCGACTACCGTTCGGTTTATGCGGATTAGGATCTGATTCATGAAAAAACTACTTTCCAAGCTGTATCTGCTCCTGCTGATGGCGTTTACCGTTTTCATGATGGTGGTCATCTGGGATGTCACCCTGGGAAAACTGGTGGCCGAATTCCGACACCGCAAGCTGAGCCAGCAGGCCACTGAGATGAAGGCCGGGCAAAAAGAGGCGTCTGAGACGACCACCTTCAAGCAGGCAATTCTGGAGGGAGAAAAAAGGGTCAAACACTACCTGGGATACCGCGTGCTGGAGCAGCGCTGGCTGAAGGGCCATTTTCATCACATCGATTTCGATTTCAAGCCGGACAAGCACAATTACTGCATTAACTGCCACGGCGACATGCCCCATGACAAGGTCAAGGAGCTCAGAGCCTTCGGCAACATGCACGCGTCCTTTATCGGCTGCCAAACCTGTCATGTACGTCTGGAGGGATCGGCCCGTACAGGCGTTTTCAAGTGGTACGACCGTACCACCGGAGAGATCGTGGACAGCCCGGTGGAGAAAGGAACCCAGGCGGGCGCATACAACGCCAAGATCATCCCGTTCGAACGAATCGACGGCCGACTGCAGCGCGTCGACACACCCGAGAGGGTCGCCTTTGCGCGCGACTACCGCAAAAACGAAAAGACCCTGACGGACATACAAAAATCCAAGGCCAAGAAAATCATCCACAAGATTGTCAGCAAGAAACCATACCTCTGTGGGGACTGCCACCGGAAGGAAGGTTCCCTGCTGCCGTTCAAAGAGCTGGGGTATCCTCAGGAAAGGATAAATGTCATCGTCAGCACGGAGGTCGTCGGCATGATCCACAAGTACACCGAATTTTACATGCCGAGGATTCTTCATCCGGGTGAGAGCGAAGAGAAATAGCGAGCCGGTTGCGAGTGATGGCGAGCCGGCAGGAGGAGAAGGCAGCGTGCACTTGATCACAAGAAACTGGATACAGGTTCTGTTGTCGGCCGGCATCTTGCTGTTTTGCGGGGCGGGCACGGCATCCACCGGGAATGGAATCATGCCCGATACGGAAAACTGCCTGTTGTGCCACCGTTATCCCGCCATGGGCCGTTTCGACAAGACCGGCCGCAAGCGGATTTTCTACATCGCCGACGAACTGTTCGCCCGTTCGGTGCATGGAAAACTGCGGTGCAAGAACTGCCACATCGGTCTGGACCAGATTCCGCATACCAACGTCCGCAAGGTGGACTGTTCCACCAAGTGCCACATCAAAGAGCCTTCCACGGGGCGGGAATTCTCGCACATCAACATGGTCAGGAAATATGAAGCCAGCGTGCATGGGCGGGGTGCGGCGGGCGGCTCCAAACCGTTTCCCGAGGACCTGCCGACCTGCAAGTACTGCCACAGCAATCGCATGTACAATTCGCTGGATGGCCTGTGGGGCAAAAGCGAGGCGTTGTCCAACGAGACATTGGCGAGGTGCGTCGGCTGCCACACCAGGAAGGAGTGGGCCCGGAATTTTTATTCCCACTTCACCCACCGCATGCGGCGGCGCAGAACGCAGGATGAAGTGGTCAAACTGTGCACCAGCTGCCATGAGGATCAGAAGAAAATGGCCCGCCACGGCCTGGAGAGCATTTCCACCTACAAGGACACTTTCCACTGGGTGCAGGTAAAATACGGGGTACGCAATGCCCCTGACTGTTTGAGCTGCCATGTGCCGGTGGGCTATTCCACCCACGACATTCGTCCCCGCACGGATCCGGTTTCGCCCATTCACCTTTCGAACCGTGTCCGCACCTGCAGCAACCAGGGCGGCGTCCAGGTGTGCCACCCCGGCGCCACGGCGCAGTTTGCCTCAGGAAGGGTGCATGCATATGGGGTAAAGGCGCAGATACTGGCCGGCGAAAAAGTGCCGGATGAACAGGAGCCGGAAATGTCGGCCGTCATAAAGCGCGCCGGTATGGACATTTCGGAAAAGGAAGTTTTCCACTACCGGGTGCTGAAGCTGCTTAAACTCTTCTACAAACTGCTCATCGGCGGGGTGATCTCTTTCATGCTGCTGCACCAGAGTATGCATTTTCTGCGCAGCAGGCGAAAGCCGCACGGTACGGGCCAGGCATTCAGCGGCAAGCAGGGAGGCAACGACCAGGGGCGTTGCGGATAACGTCACCACCCTGAGGAGGAACGGATATGGACAATTCGATTACCGCGGTCTCCGGCCGCGATGTGGCGCGGGAAGCGGAGGCGGCCGTGGAGAAACGTTTTTTTGTACGTCTCAACACCGCCGAGAGGGTTCAGCACATGACGCTGGTGGTTTGTTTCGTGCTACTGGTCGTCACGGGCTTCATGCTCAAGATTCCGGAAAACCTGGTCAAACCCTTTGGACAGGCCGCCGAAAGCGTGTTTTATTACCGGAGCCTCCTGCACCGCACGGCCGGGGTCGTGCTGATACTGCTCAGTTTCTGCCACGTCGGTTATCTGCTCCTGACCAGTGCCGGGCGGCGGTGGCTGCGGGACATGATTCCCGGAAAAAAAGACCTTTTGGACATGCGGGATAACTTCCTCTACTTCACCGGTGCCCGAAGGGAACCGCCTGAGTTCGACCGCTTCACCTATCAGCAGAAAATGGAATACGGTGCCCTGCTGATGGGCAACACCCTCATGTCCATCACCGGAGTGCTGCTGTGGACCGAGTACCTGTGGAGCAAATTCCTGGTGGACGTCGCCACTGTCATTCACGGGATGGAGGCTATTCTGGCCTGCCTGGCGATCATCATCTGGCACATGTACGAAATCCATTTCCGGCCCGGCAGGAGCCCATTGAATCAAATGTGGCTGACCGGCCTGATGGATGAAGAGGAATTCAGGGAAGATCACGCATTGCACTACAAAAAGATCATGTCCGACCCGGAACTGAAGAAAATCTACCTGCGAAAAGAGGCGCCATGAAAAACCGTTTTTTGCTTCTGGTGGTGAAAGGTCTGCTGGTTTTTCCGCTCCTGCTCTTCGGGCTGTGGCTTTTGAAGCTGGTCTATTTCCCCGGCTTCGAAGCCAAGAAGGCCGTGGCCATCATCGAGGCCGCCGAGGAGAATATCTTCGACACCATCCTGAAAGACAGGCAACCCGTGCCCCGCGGCCATTTTCACCTGGTCGATGAGTTCGTTTCACAACCCGAAGTCAATCCGCCTCTCTGCCTGACGTGTCACGGGACGTTTCCCCACAGCAAGGAGAAGAAGGTCCGCTCGCTGCTGAACTTTCACACCGGATTCATCTCCTGTTCCGTCTGCCACGCCCGTCAGAAGCCCGGCCAAACCGGGGTGACTTTTATGTGGGTCGACCGCCGAACCGGGCAGGTCGTCTCTAAAGTCAAAGGGCAATACGGCAAGTACACCGCCAAGATATTTCCCATCCGCATTTCCGACTCCGGCGAGCCCCAACGCATATTCCGGCCCATCAGCGACAAGGCCGCCCGGCAGTTCCTGAAACTCAAAGACCAGTTTACCCATGACCAGGTCGCCCGGGCCAAGATCAAACTGCACGCCAACATATCGGAAAAACCGGTGTTCTGTTCGGACTGCCACCGCAAAGACGGCTACCTCGACTTTGCGGCCCTCGGCTTCCCGAAGATGCGCGTGGCGCACCTGGTCTCCACCGAAGTGGTGGGGCTGGTTAACAAATACAGAACGTTCTACATGCCCTCGAAGATCGACTTCGGTGCCGAGGGCAGCGTCGAGTAGCCACTGCCTGCAGCCATGAAAATAACAGCGCTTGCCATTCTGCTGACAGTCACAAGTTTCCTGCCGGGACTGGTCATCCCGGCGGTTCTGGCTGTGGATGAGGACGGTTGCCTCACCTGCCACCAGTATCCGGGACTGGTTCGCCATGAGCCACAGGACGGCTTCAAGGTGCTGCACATCGACGAGGCCGCGTACATGCGCTCCGCCCACGGCAGGGTCCGCTGCCGCAAATGCCATGTGGCGGTCGTCAAGGTGCCCCACACGGGCGCCACCGGCGTCAACTGCAACAGCGGCTGCCACGCCAAGACGGAAAACCCGCAAAAGGTGAAGAACTTCCCCCTGAAGGGTTTCCACAGGAAGGAGCAGTCGTTTATCACCCGTCTGGACGATGACACCTCCTGCCGCGTCTGTCACCCGCTTTATCCCCACAGCAAGAACAATCGGGTCCGTGCACTGGTCAACATGCACACCGGTTTCATGCTGTGTGAAGTATGCCATCTCAAGCGGGAAAAATTGCCGCATGTCTCCTACGACTGGATTGACTCCGAAAACGTGCAGTTCAGTGGAACGCCTTTTGGATCCTATTTCAACCCGCATACGGGGACCGCCCATAAAACCCGGAACTACATCTCCCGCATCGGCCTCTTCATAGAGGCCGGCGGCACCCGGCAGCTGGTGACGGAGTCGGCCGACACCCGCAAGGCCAGGGAATTTCAGCAGCGGGAAAAGGATTTGAATGACCACCAGCGGAGAGAACAGTTGAAATATTTCCACCGGCACATCGAGAAGAAGGAAATCAGCGTGGCCTGCAATGAATGCCACACCGCCAACGGGATGCTCGATTTTCGGCAGCTCGGTTTCGACGACAAGAAGGCCAATCAGCTGATCAATCTGAACGTAAAAGGCCTGGTGACGAAGTACAAGGTGTTTTACTTTCCCAACCTGTTCGGCAACTGAGTGCCGCCGGAACCCGTTATGAACCTGTCTCTGTCCATCTGCCGCCGTTTTTGTGCCCTGTCGCTGCTCCTGCTCCTGCTGCTGTTCGGCATGGCCCCACCCGCCACCGCCATTCGGCTGGTAACGGTGAAGCACCTGTTTGACCTGGCGGACCAGCTCCGGCAGCCCAGCGACGTGGCCGTGTCCGCCGACGGGCGCATTTACGTGGTCGACGGCGTAAACAACCGCATCCGCATGTTCGACGCCCAGGGCCGCCCGGCGGGCTCCTTCGGCAAGACCGGTTCCGGACGGGGCGCTTTCGCGTTTCCCCTGGGGATCGCCCTGGACGGCGCGGGCAGGGTCTACGTGGCCGATTCCGGAAACCACCGCATCCAGATTTTCACCCCCCGCGGCGGCTTCGTAGCGGCCATCGATGCACCCCCTTCCGAAAAAGGCAAACCCGCAGACCCCACTGACGTGGCGGTCGACGACCGCCGCCGGCGCTGTTACGTGGTGGACAACGACAATCACCGCATTCTGGTCTACGACCTGAACACGCGCAGGCTGAAAACCACCTATGGAAAGCCGGGTACGGGCAAGCGCAATTTCCGCTATCCTTTTCTCATGGCCCTGGACCGGGAGCAGTACCTCTACATCGTGGACGTCATCAATACCCGGGTGCAGGTCCTGAATCCGAAAGGGCTCTTCGTCTCCTTTATCGGTGGATGGGGGGTCGAGAAAGGGGAATTCTTCCGGCCCAAGGGGGTGGCCATCGACAGAGACAACCGCGTCTACGTGAGCGACAGCTACATGGGCGTCATACAGGTTTTCGATTCTGCTACTTCCGAGTTCTACGCCGCTGTTGGTGACGCGGAAAAAACCGCGGTGAAAAAATTCAAGACCCCGGTGGGACTGTTCATCGACCACCGCAACCGTCTCTATGTGGTCGAGATGTTCGCCGACAGGGTGGGTGTCTACCAGATAGAGGATACGCCCGGGCGGAATTGAGCGTGTTGATTCCCGCTGGCGACATCATCACGGCGCAGACCGGCCCATTGCTGCGGCCGATGACTCCAGGTCTTCACGACGGGCGGGCCTCCCGGGGAAAAGCGCTGGCATTCGTTTTTCTGCTGGTGCTGCTGTCGTTGCTGCTCCCGTCCGGCGCCCCGGCCACGGTGCCTCCCCCCCGGAACCCCAATTCCGCCAAGTCCTGCGCTATCTGCCACTACCGCTGGATCGACACCTTTTTTACCGAGGGTCGCGGGACCGAGCTGGTGGCCTACCATGCCGAGAAAGTCGCGGCTACGCCAGAGATGTGCATGTCCTGTCACGACGGCAGCGTCGTGGATTCCCGCAAACGAATGGGCAGCGGCGCAGGGCACAAGACCAACGTGTCCCCGCCGGCCGGCATGAAGATACCGGATATTTTTCCGCTGGACGAAAACGGCCGGGTGCAATGCGCCACCTGCCACACGGCCCACGGGGTGCCCAGCGGGCCGGATTCCCACGAGACCATCTTCATGCGGACCTCCAACCGGGATTCGAACATGTGCCGCATGTGCCATGCGGACAAGACCGGCGGCCCGTCGGCCGGCAACCACTCCATGGGTAGCGTCGAAAAGGGCTTTCCCCGGCAGCTTGCCGCCGGTTACGGCAAGCCCGGTGTACAGAAAAACCAGGTGATCTGCGAGAGCTGCCACACGGCCCACGGGTCTTCTCAAAAAAGCTTTCTGGTGAACCCCACGGGTCGCTCCCAGCTGTGTCTGGCCTGTCACCGCGACAAGCGCAGCTTTACGGCCGACGGACGCAAAACCCCTGCGCATATAGTGAACGTGGTCCCCGTCAAGGCCAGGATCCCGGCGGCGGTGATTGAACGCGGGGCCCGGCTGGGGGACGCGGGTGCGCTGATCTGCCAGACCTGCCACAAGGTCCACGACAACGATATTGAAAAGCCGTTGCTGGTGATCGCCAGGGACCGCAAGTCCGGTTTCTGCCTCACCTGTCACCCCGACAAGCAGTCCATTGCCGACACCCGGCACAACCTGGCGCACTCGGCACCGGACGAAAAAAACCTGGCGGGCCAGACCGTGGCCCAGGCCGGTGTGTGCTCGGCATGTCATCTGCCCCACAAAGCCGCCCGCAAGCTGGCCGGGAAAAAAAAGGACTACACCAGTCGGCTGTGCCTCAGTTGCCACGCCAAGGGACGGGTGGCCGGAAAGGTCAACCTGAGCGGCGAAACCCACCCCCTGGACGTTGATCCTTTTAAAAAAGGAGGGACGCCCGGCAGGCCCACGGCGGTGGACACCACCCGCAATGAGCTGAAGCTTCCGCTTTTCGACCGCTCGGGAGTGCAGGACAAGAATGGCAAAATGACCTGCGCCACCTGCCACGACACCCACCGCCCGGCAACCGCCCCGGCCGAGAAAACCGGCCCCGGGGGGGCCATGCGGTCGACGTTTTTTCTCAGGAAACCCCAACCCGGGATCTGCCGGCAGTGCCACCGGAGCAAATTCAACATCGCAGGCTCGCGGCACGATCTGGCCAAAAGCGCCCCAAACGCCCGCAACATCCTCAACCAGCAACCGGCCCAGGCGGGGCTATGCGGCAGCTGCCACCTGGTGCACGGATCCCGCAGGGGGTTTCTGTGGGCACGGCGTACGGGGGGCGGGGGCGGTGTCGTGCAGAGCCTGTGTTTTTCCTGCCACAACGAAAAGGGCATTGCCCGCAAAAAGGTTCACCACGGCTATTCCCACCCCATGAACATCCGGCCGGCCGGCACGGGGATTAAGGTTCGCGGCCTGCCCCTGTTCGACAAGAAGGGCAAATTCCGGCCCAACGGGCGCATCACCTGTCCCACCTGCCATGACCCCCACCAGTGGCGGCCGCCCGCCGAACGTACCCAAAGCGGTCGGCGGGCCGGCAAGAGCCACGTGGCCTTTACCTCCTTCCTGCGCCGACAGTCGCCGGATATCTGTCGGGCCTGCCATGCCGACAAGTTCTTCATCAAAGGGTCCAAACACGACCTGGGCTGCGTGGCCCCCGGCTCCCGCAACATCGCCGGACAGACACCGGCGGAGTCGGGGGTGTGCGCCGCCTGCCACCTGGTGCACAACGCCCAGAGAGATTTTCTATGGGCCCGCAGGATCGAACCCGGTCGCGCCACGGCCGGGGAAGCGCTGTGCGTTGGCTGCCATCGGCCGCAGGGCCTGGCCTCCGACAAGGTTATCGGCGGCCGATCCCACCCCCTGAATGTTTCTCCCGCCGGCAGGGGATTGGACACCACACTGCCCCTTTACGGTGAACACGGCGGTCCGATTCAAAACGGGGTCGTGTCCTGTCCCACCTGCCACGACCCCCATCGCTGGACCCCCCGCCGGCGGGCGGGAAAAAACCTCCTGAAAACCGAAGGCGATGCGCGCAACAGTTTCCTGCGGCTGGAAAACGCCCCGGTCCCACTGCTGTGCACCAATTGCCACCGGCGGCAGGCCGTGGTGCAAAAGACCGACCACGACCTGCTGGCCGCGGGCGCAACGGCCACCAACGATGCCGGCCAGACACCGGTGCAGTCCGGCACCTGTGGGGTGTGCCATCTGGTCCACAACGGCCGACAGCCGGTCCGTCTCTGGGCCCGGGAGCTGACCGGGCAAGGGCCCGTAATGGACCGTCTGTGCAACTCCTGCCACACGAAGGGCGGTCCGGCCGGGAAAAAGATCCCCGCCATCGCCTCCCACCCGTCAACCGCCATCGTCGACGTGGGCAAAGGCTTGCGCGCCCAGGCCGGGCACCTGCCGCTCTTCGACGGGGCTTCCGGAAAACCGGTGCGCGTCGGGAACCTTTCGTGCCCCTCCTGCCACAATGCGCACCGGTGGAAACAGGGGGCACCCGCGGCCGCTGCGGGACAAGAGGTCGAGGGCGACGCCACCAACAGTTTTCTCAGAAGCCGGGCCCGCGACACCCTTTGCAAGGACTGCCACGGCCCGGACGCCCTCTTTCGCTACAAGTTTTTTCACAAACCCGGTGCGCGCCTGGCCCGGCAGAACCGCCCGAGGGAGCCTTCTTTCAGGACATTCCGGCCCGCCCGCAAACCGTAGGAGACCGTCTGTTTTTGCCGGCTGTCGTTTCAGTCAGTATCGACGTCCATTTTTTTTACGAACTTAACTTGTTGTAAAATAAGGGTATTATGCGGTTCTGCCATTCGGGTGTCCGGATTCCAGACAATCGAACGCGTTTTTGGGGCCGGCGGTTATCGGGAAGCCCTTGGCTTTGGACAGAAAATCGGCGCTAAAAAGACTTTTCAGAAACAATTAAATAAAGTTATTCCACCGTATTAGGATCAGAGCCAGGCCTGGGAGCCGCTTCCCGCCGTCCGGCGCTGGATTGAGCCACTATGTGGCATAAGTGTTGCATTTTCAATAACCGCTATCGAGGCGATATCCAGCGCCAAAGCCAAACCCCGGGCGACCGGGGGACGGAAAGCCACGGGTCTTCCGACGTGACTGCGTTCACAGAAGACAGCCGGGTTGCCGCGAAAACAGGAGGGCGACCCGGCTTTTTTCGTTCTCCTTGCATAACCGATTCCGAAGAGACAAAGCGCCGACTACGAAATTTCAGGGAAAGGGGGGGAGATCAGCAGCGGAAATCATCTGGTTTCGAGCGGTTAAAAATTCTTGTCAAACCCGGTATGAAAAGGAGAAAGACACATGAAAAAGGTATCCATTGTACTGATGATCCTGGCCCTGACGGCCCTGTTGTCCGGCGTCTCCATGGCGGAGATCACCGGCAGCGACCACGATTTCAGCGGCAGTGGCTGGTCCGGCGGAGAAATCTGCAAGCCCTGCCATACGCCGCACCATGCGGACACCACGGTGGCCGGCGCCCCTCTGTGGAACCACGAGGTGACCACATCCACGTTTACCCTCTACAGCAGTTTGACCCTGGATGCCACTGACCTGGGACAGCCCGACGGCGTGTCCAAGCTGTGTCTTTCCTGCCACGACGGTACGGTGGCTATTGATTCCTTCGGCGGTGCCACGGGTTCCACGATGATCTCCGGCGACGCGCTTATCGGCACGGACCTGTCGGACGACCACCCGATCTCGTTCACCTACGACGATGCACTGGCAACCACCGACGGCGGACTGCACCCGCCCTCAACGGCGACGACTTCCCTGGGCGGCACCATCCAGGATGACCTCCTTTTCGGCAACAAGGTGGAGTGCTCGTCCTGCCACGACGTGCACAATTCGCACAACAACGAAAAGCTTTTGAATATCGCCAATGCTTCTTCGGCGCTGTGCCTGACCTGTCACAACAAGTAAAACGCACAATCCAGTCGTTCACCAGAAGGGGGCCCAGCCCCCTTTTTCGTGGACAGTCGCCGCAGTAAGGAGGACGATATGGCTGCGATAAAAACAGACGCTTCCAGCCGGCGCATGCGGGTCGGCGGCCTGCCGTCGATCGTGCCCGGGTGGGCGCTGATCCTGATGATCGCCTGCTGGTTGATCGTAACGGCACCCCCTGTCCAGGCGCAGATTGCAGGCAGCCCCCACGATTTTTCCAGCCAGGGCTGGTCCGGCGGAGAAATCTGCAAGCCCTGCCATACCCCGCACCATGCCGACACCGCGGTGGCCGCAGCGCCCCTGTGGAACCACGAGGTGACCACGGCCACCTACACCCTTTACAGCAGTCCCACCATGGACGTGAACGTGGAGCAGCCCGGAGAAATCTCCAAGCTGTGCCTGTCCTGTCACGACGGCACGGTGGCCATGGACTCTTTCGGCGGCAGCACCGGCAGCATGTTCATGACGGGCCCAGCCGTGGTCGGCGAGGGGCTGGATCTGTCCGACGATCACCCCGTGGGCATTTACTGGAACCACCAGACCGTGTCCGGGTGCGGAACCTGCCACTACACGCACGGCGATCCCTACTCGTACAGGGTGCGCTTCTACGAGCGCCGGGTGGAGTGTGCATCCTGCCACGATCCCCACAACAACGGTGCCGAGGAGAGCGGGATGCTGCGGGTCAGTATGGCCGGCTCTGAGCTCTGCCTGGAGTGCCATACCGATAAATAGGGGATGGCGTGTTGCGGAACGACAATCGGAAAGGGCCTCTATGAAAAAATGCGCTATTCTGCTCCTGTGTCTGCTGCTCCTGTCCGGCTGTGCCAGCGCCCCTTCTGAGAAGAGAAAAACCGTCCTGTTTTACCCGCCCCTGCCCCAATCGCCGCGGCTGCAGTTTCTCACCACCATTACCGGCGAGGCGGATCTGGGCCGCGAACAGAGCGCTTTGGAGACGTTTCTTCTGGGGCCCCCCGAATCCCTGAAAACCATCGGCAAGGCCTATGACATCGCTGCGGTCAAGGGCCGCATCTACGTACTGGACCGAACCGCCCGCAAACTGCTCATTCTGAACCTGGCGGAGCGTCGTTTCGACTACCTCAGGGACGAGCGCCTGGGGACCCTCAGCGACCCTTCGGGCATCTGGGTGTCGGACGATGACGTCAAGTACATCGCCGACATGCAGCGCAAACAGGTGGTGGTCTTCGGCCGCGACAACCGTTTCGTGCGGGCATACGGGGGCAAAGATCTCTTCGACAAGCCGGTGGACGTGGCGGTCTTCGGGGACACCGTCTACGTGTGCGACATGAACAAGCACCAGGTGCTGGCCCTGGACCGCGGGAGCGGGCGGCTCAAGCGGACCATCGGTGAACTGGGCAGCGGCAAGGGCCAGTTTTACCGGCCCTCCCATGTGACCGTGGACCGCGACGGCAACCTTTTCGTCAACGATGCCTTTAATTTTCGCATCCAGAAGTTCGACCCGCAGGGCACGCTGGTGCGCACTTTCGGCCGGATAGGGGACAACCTGGGGGCCTTCGCCCGACCCAAGGGCATTGCCGTGGATCGCCAGGGTTACCTTTACGTGGTGGACGCCGCCTTTGAAAACGTCCAGATTTTCGACAGCCGCTCCGGGCAGTTGATGCTCTTTTTCGGAGGTGCCGGAACTACCCCCGGGAGCATGTACCTGCCCGCCGGCATCCACATCGATTACGACAACGTGGATTTTTTCCGGCGCTTTGCCGACAAGGACTTCCGGCTGGAATACGTCCTCTACGTGGGGAATTATTTCGGACCCAACAGGCTGAACGTTTACGGGTTCGGAAAATGGGTGGGTCAGCCGCTGCCCGCCACCCCAAACGCCGCAGGTGAGCCGCAACGTGAAGCCCCCAAGGCGGAATAGGATTCTGCCCGTGCTGGCGGCCGTGTCGGTCGTACTCATCTGCGGGTGCGATCGCCAAGCCCGGCACCGGTGGCTGACGTTTTTTTTCACCGGCGTGCCGCCCCTGGAAGCGTCCAGGGCCAGCGGGACGGACGGGAAAAAAGAGGACTCCAACCGGCCGGGAACACAGCCCGCGGGAGGGGCGGTCCCTGCAGTGGTGTTATACGCCCATCCCCTGTACGCGGCCCGGAGGTGCGAGGCCTGTCACGCCACATCGGCCGCTCTCGGCCCCCAGGCCTCCAGCGGCAGGGGCTCTTCCCGCATCTTGGGCGGCACTTCGGCCGCCTCGCCGGCCAGGCTGCGAATGCCCGTCCGAAAATTGTGCGCCGGTTGCCATGAGGACAAATCCGAGGCCGCGGCCTCCGCCAGGGGATTGTGGCTGCACACCCCGGCGGCCAAGGGCAAGTGCCTGGCCTGCCACGCTCCCCATCAGAGCCGATATCCCCATGTCCTGACCAAACCGCCGGAGCGGCAGTGTGCCGTGTGCCACATGAAAGACGTTGTGGCCAACCCCGCTTCCCATAAGGCGGTCAAGCGAATGTCGAACAATTGCCTGCAGTGCCACAACCCCCATGCGGGACGCGACAGGAAAATGCTGACGGCCGATTACCGGGAGGCGCTTCGGCCCGTGGGGACTACACCGGCTGCCGTTCGGCAGGGGCTTCGCCGGCAGAGCGGCAGCCAGGGCAAGGATGTCTGTTATCCGCTGGAATCCCCAGGCGATCCGTCTGACAAAGGGTGGGGGAACATGGTTGAAGATTGATGGCTTGCAAGAGGAAATGCGTGAAAGATCCCGGCCTCCTGTTGATGTGCGCCCTGATTTTCGCCCTCATGACACCGGAGCATGCCTGGGCGGCCCGGTTTTTCATGGAGCGGCCCAAGCTGGGGCTGGGCATTTCCTACGAATTCTGGTCCGAAACGATCACGGGGCCGGATATCCGAACCGACAACACCTCCCAGGAGCTGCGCCCGGTGCTCGATATCCGCACCAGGGGGTGGGTCTATCACCCGGCTTTCATGCAGTACAAGCTCGGCTTCCAGCCCGCCTTGAGCTGGCACGACGAAAGCTATAACCAGACCACCGGTTCCGACCTGAATCCCTTTCTGCCGGCTTATTTTGCGGATTTCACCTTTCTGCCCGTAAAGCCTTACACCCTGCACCTCTACGGCAAGCGATACGACGACATCGTCACCAGCGCCTTTGCCGCCCAGACTGAAACCACCACCGAGAGCTACGGCGGCGACCTGTACCTGAAATACCGGGTGCTGCCCACCACCTTCAGCTACAGCCGCACGCGCATCGACCAGACGGGTTTTTTCGATTCCGTCGAGGATCGCGACGATTTCCGCATCACCACGCGCCACCATAAGGGCCGCAGTGACACGCAGGCCTATACGATTTACAGCGACTCCGACCGCGTCAGCAACAGCATTCCCACGCGGGTGAAAACGTCCAACTCCGAGATTCGCAACTTCTTCGATTTCACCGGCAAAAGGCAGGTCATGCTCAACTCTTTTCTGACCTACCGCTGGTCGCAGCAGAACGGCCTGGACACGTCCGGCTTGAGGTGGCTGGAGCAGCTCAACTGGCGGCACAGGAAGAATTTCTGGTCCAACTACCGGTTGGGCTACAACCAGCAGAGCTCCGGCGACTTCGACCGCCGCACGCTTTTTGCCAATGCCGGCCTGGAGCATCTGCTTTATGAGAATCTGACCACCCGGCTCAACGGGGGGGCCGAGCTGAGCGATTTTACCGGGGGCGGTGAGGATGTTTACGACGCCAACCTCGATTTCCGGTACCGGCGCCCGATTCCCTGGGGCTGGTTCAACCTGCACGCGGGCTGGACCAACACCGCCACCTTCCGCAGCGGCGGCGGCCAGGTTCCCGTCCAGGTCGTGGACGAGCCGCACGTGCTGTCCACCGGCGTTGTCACCTTCCTGGACCACAACAACGTGGCGACCGACTCCATCGTGGTCACCAACGTGGCCGGGTCGGTGGTGTATGTCGAGAATGTCGACTACACCATCACCCGCGTGGATTATTCCGTGCAGATCAGCCGCACCATCGTCGGCGACATCACCGACGGCCAGACGGTGCTGGTCAGCTACCGCTACCTCAGTGATTCCGACTTCAATGACAATATTTTCGGCCAGACTTACGGCATCGATTTTATGCTGTGGTCCTCCCTGCGCCTTTATTACAGCTACAGCCGGGCCAGCCAGCAGATTCTGTCGGGCACGGTTCTCACGGCCAACCGGGTGAACGACTCGCGCCACCGGGCCGAAGTGCGCTACGATCTGGGGTGGACCGACACCCAGCTGACATTCGACGACACCAGTCGCGAATCCGGAGCTTCCACCCGCGCCTGGCGGGCCAAGCAGACTTTTGTGGTCCGGCCGTTTCGGCGCATGTACTGCAGGCTGTCGGGATATTACGGTCAGACGGCTTTCGACGACCGTGACGATACCCAGCAGCTTTACGGTATGCGGACCGACCTGACCCTGGCGCTGACGCGCTGGAGCCGCCTGCGCATGGAGGCCTACCGGGACACCATCACGGGCGCCGGCCAGGACACCGTCAACACGGTATTTACCGCTTCAGTGGACCTTTCCTACCGCATCTGGCGGGGTACCATCTTTTATCAGTACACGGATGTGGACAACCAGTTCGTCGAGCAGCGGCGCACGACCCACAACCTGTTTGTGGAGATCATACGGTTGCGCTGGTGAGTTACCGTCATGAAAAAAAGAGGTATGGCATCCAATGAGAGCCGCAAAATGCATTAACCTGGCCTTGTTGGCGGTGATGCTGCTGACGGCCGGCTGCATCGGGGGCGGGGATGCGGTGCGGCCCCCGCTGCCGGAAATCGCCTGGCCGCCGCCGCCGGAGACGGCCCGCATTCGCTTTGTCAACGCCGTGACCCGGCCCCGGGATCTCGATATCGCTGAGGGGGCCCTGCGGAAATTCGTCCGTTACTTTCTCGGGGAATCCGAAAAACGTCTTGTGGCGCCTTACGGTGTGGCCGCCGATGCGGCGGGAAGGCTTTACGTGGTGGACACTTATCTGAAAACGGTGCACGTGTTCGACAGCCAGGCCGGCGAACATTACACCTTTGTCCCCCCCAAACGGGCTTTCCAATCACCGGTGGGCATCGCCGTCGACGGCCGGCGCGGTTTCATCTATGTGACCGACTCCCAGCAGGGCGTGGTCAAGATTTTCACCCGCAGGGGCAGGGCGTATGTCGGGGAGATCGGTGAAGGGTTTCTGGAAAGGCCCACGGGCATTGCGGTCAGCCAGGCCGCCTCTGAACTTCTGGTGGTGGACACACTGAGCGCCAACGTCGTGCGGTACGCCCTGGGCGACCACCGTCTCAAAGGGGGCTTCGGCGGCACGGGTTCCGGGAAGGGCCGCTTCCGCTATCCCACCAATATCTGGGTAACCCCCGAAGGCCGTATAATCGTCAGCGACTCGCTCAATTTCCGGGTACAGATTTTTTCCCCCAGTGGAAGCTATCTCAACAGCTTCGGAAGCCTGGGCAACGCGCCGGGCTACTTTTCGCGGCCCAAGGGGGTCGCCGCGGACAGCGACGGCAATATTTACGTGGTCGATGCCCTGTTCGACAACATTCAGGTTTTCGACCGAAATGGCCGATTGCTCATGGCATGGGGCGGCCCCGGGCACGGCTATGGGCGTTTTTGGCTGCCCAGCGGGATATTCATCGACAGCCGCGACCGCATCTATGTGGCGGACACCTACAACAGGCGGGTGCAAGTATTTCAGTATCTCAAGGGAGAATCGAGATGAAGAACGCATTCAAGCCGCTGTTGCCGCTGTTGCTGGTGGTGTGCCTGGGCGCACCACCGGTGTACGGGGGCAGTATTTTCACCACCCGGCACAACCTTTCGACCAGCGGCCCGGGTGAAATAAAAGCCTCCGGAGAGGACCGGGTCTGTATTTTCTGCCACACGCCCCACAGGGCGGTCAAGCGGATCCCCTACCTGTGGAATCGCAGCGATTCAACCGCGCGCTACACGCCTTATCAGAGTTCGACGCTTTTTGCCGCGGTGGGGCAGCCCACGGGCGCATCCAAGATGTGCCTGAGCTGCCACGACGGAACCATCGCCCTCGGGGCGGTGGTCTCCGAACCGCGGGAAATTGCCTTCATCGGCGGAATCCGGTTCCTGCCGGCCGACCGTCCCAGTTACCTGGGCACCGACCTTACCAACGACCACCCCGTATCGTTCGTGTACGACACCAGCCTGGCACAGCGCAGGGGAGAGCTGGCAGACCCGGGGCAGCTGCCCTCGCAAATAAGGCTGGACGCCGGCCAGCAACTCCAATGCACGGCCTGCCACGACCCACACGATGACACGTACGGCAAATTTCTGGTCATGTCCAACAAGTACTCGGACCTTTGTACTTCCTGCCACGAGCGCATCGGCTGGGCCGCCAGCAGCCACGCCACCTCCAGTGCCGGATGGAACGGCCAGGGGCCGGACCCCTGGCCGAACACCGACTACGCCACAGTGGCCGAGAACGGCTGCCAGAACTGCCACAGGTCCCACGGGGGAGACAGTCCCCAGTGGCTTTTGAAACACCGGTTCGAGGAGGACAACTGCCTGGTATGCCACAACGGAAACGTCTCTTCGCGCAATATCGAGGCGGAACTTCTCAAGGCCTATGTCCATCCGGTGCAGGAAAGTGTCGGGGTGCACGACCCGACCGAAGACTATCAGCTGGGAAGCGTGCCCAAACACGTGGAGTGCACCGACTGCCACAACGCACACCGTATCGGGGACGATGCTTCCACCGGTGCACCGGCGGTGTCCGGGGCCAACCGGGGTGTCTCCGGCATCGATATCGCCGGGCAGCAGGTGGCGCAGTCACAGAATCTGTACCAGATCTGCTTCAAGTGCCATGCCGACAACAACGTGGTTACTTCCTTTGACATCACCCGGCAGATCGACCAGCTCAACACCCGCCTGGAGTTCGACCCGGGCAATCCCTCCTTTCACCCGGTGGCCGCCCCCGGCGTGAATCCGGATGTGCCCAGCCTGATATCCCCGCTGACCACCAACAGCATGATCTACTGCACCGACTGCCACAACAGCGACGACCCGGCAGGGCCGCAGGGACCGCACGGATCGAATTTCAAACCCCTGCTCTCGGACAACTACGACACCACCGATTACGCCAATGAAAGCGCGTTCAACTACGCCCTGTGCTACAAGTGCCACAGCCGCGACAGCATCTTGGGCGACGAGAGCTTTTCGGAACACCGTCGGCACATCGTCAAGGAGAGGGCGCCCTGCTCCGCCTGCCATGATGCCCACGGCATCAGCCAGACCCAGGGCAATGCCACCAACAACAGCCACCTCATCAACTTCGATCTGACCATCGTTTCCAGGGGGCCGATGGGCCGACTGGAATTTGTCGACACCGGCAGGTTCAGCGGGCAGTGTTTCCTGTCCTGCCACCGCAAAGGCCACGGCGGCAACAGTACTTACCCGCGCGGCGGGGGAGGCATGTAAGGGCGGCATTCAGCAGGATGCGGGAGGCCGGACAAATCACGAGAACACTTCGGGGGGAAACATGAAAAAGCGCAGGAAACACTCGTTTGCCCCAGGCGCAGCCCACGCTGTTTTCGGGCGAAGCGGTGCCAGGGGCAGGTGCACACCATGTTGAAGGGGGGGATGGCCACCGCCGGATTCAGGCGACTGCTGCCGGTTCTGCTGGCGATGTACGTTTTTTTCAGCCTGGGCACTGCGGCGGTTCTCTACTTCCGGCTTCGGGTTCCACTGAGTCCCCACTACGGGGCGGCCGTAACCATCATCACCCGCGTCAGAGATGCGCTGGCCCGGGATGTCATACTCATAGATCTGGTCTTTTTCGTGGCGGCGGCGGCAGGGGTGCTGGTGTTGGGGGTTCTGTACTCCCATCGCGTGGCCGGCCCCCTTTTCAAGGTCAAACGGCATGCCGCGGAGATGGCCGAGGGCCGCTTCGACGCGCGCATCCGGTTCCGCAGGAAAGACGCCGTACACGACCTGGCCGACGCCTTGAACCGGGTGGCCGCCTCCTGCGCGGAAAGAAGCGGCCGCCTGGATGCCGGCCTGCGGGCCCTGGAGGAAAACCTCCAGATGCTGGAGCAGGTGCCGGAACACTCGCCGGACAGATCCCGGATCATGAAGCAGATCGGATTGCTGGATGCCGAAATTCGTGCGACATGTCCACGGGTGAAACGATGAAGCACGCCTGGATGGTTCTGCTGCTGGTATCGCTGGCGTTCGCCTTGGCGGCCTCCGATCCCATAAAAGCCGTGCACGATTTTTCCGCCGATCAGTGCCGCCGCTGCCACCGGGATGCCAAAAACAGGCCCGGAGATCTCAAACCCGTGCCGAGTTCCCTGTGCACCGACTGCCACGCCGAGGCCGGGCGGGACCTGTCGCACCCCGTCGATGTGGTTCCGGAAAAAAAGATTCCGGGGGACATGCCGCTGGTGGGGGGACGGGTGGTCTGCATCACCTGTCACGTCGTGCACCCCGTCACGATCCGGAACCGGTACCTGAACGATTTTCTCCTGCGTCGGCCCGGCAGGGGTGCGGCATTTTGCGCATCCTGCCACGGGATCGATGAAAAAGGGCATATCGTATTTGAACGCATTCACAGCGGATCGTACAAGGTCACCGATCGTGGTACATCACTGGATTCCTATACCCTGCAGTGCATCGAATGTCATGACAGCCGCATCAACGACCCGGCCGACACACTGGGGGCCGGCAGGTGGCGGCATGGCGGCGCATCCCACCTGAATCACCCGGTGGGGATCTCGCTGGACAGGGTCGCCGGGCAAAACCCCCGGCAGTACAGAAGAGCCGCAACTCTGCCGCCGGAAATCCGGCTGTTTGACGGAAAAATCGGCTGCGGCACCTGTCACAACGCCTATTCCAGGGAGAAGAACCTGCTGGTGATGCGCAACACCAGGAGCCGGCTGTGCCTGGCGTGCCACATCAAATAACGGAGGTGAGGAGAGTGAAATCCAGAAGGCGTCGCTATGTCGTCGATATCGGTTTCCAGGGCCGCTTCGTGCTGGGCTTCGTGCTGGCCACGCTGGTCGGCAGCATAGCGGCCGCCGCCCTCTTCTATTTCCCGGCGCAGAGCAGGCTCGAGCAGCTGCAGTGGAGCGTGTTTCTCAGGGGCCGTACCATCGTCGAGGCGGTACAGCCGCTTTTCCTCCGGGTCAGCCTGGCCTCCGTCATTTTCGTCGGGCTCCTGCTGCTGCTGACCTGGGTGCGCATGATGAACCGCATAAACGGGCCCCTTGCCGGTATGATCCGACCGCTCGAACGAATGGCGGCCGGGGACTTTCGTGTCGGCATCACCCTCCGGCGCAGGGATGAATTCGGCGAGACGGCACGGGTGCTCAACGAGATGATGAGCAGGATCGCGGGCCGTTGCCGGGAATTCGAAGACAGCTACGAGGAAATTCCCCGTGCGCTTGGAGATCTGGAGGCCTATGCTGAGGGGCCGATTTGTGACCGGGCGGCCCGGGCCCGGCGGCTGGTGCGGCGGTTGCGCGATACACTCGAGCCAGCTGTGGCGGTATCCGCTGAACAGCGTTAGACCGATTTGGCATTTTTTCAAGGCGGTGAGCCTTCCGGGAAACGCAACGCGTCGGCACCCGAAAGGCAAAGGGTCGGCTAGTACACGACGATTTGGGCCGTCTTTTTCAGCCGTGCCACCAGTGCGGCACGCAGCTGCTTTTCTTTTTTCCGGGACAGCTCTTTCCTGAGCCTGTCGGAAACCTCGCGCAGGCTCAGTTGGGTCGGCGGCTCGACGGCCTCCACGCGTATGATGTGGTAACCATAAATCGTCTCGATGATGTCGCTGAGCTTGCCGGGTTCCAGTGCGAACACCGTTTTCTCCAGCTCGGGGTCCAGGCGGCCCCGGTGCACCAGGCCCATATCACCACCCTTGACACGGTAGGGGCCATCCGAATAATCCCAGGCCACGGCAGAGATGTCTTCTCCGGAGCGGATCTTTTCAATGGCCTCCTGGGCCCTCTGTTTCCTTTTCCGGCGCTCCTGGGAACCGGCCTCGGGCTTGACGGAAATCAGGATGTGGGTGATGCGGCGGGCCTCTGGCCGCATGAACTTGCTTCTGTTGGCCTCGTAGTAGGCGCGGATTTCTTCATCGGTGGGGACCGCCCTTTGCGTGATGTCCTCGGCGATCAGACGCTTTACCAGAAATTTTTTTCTCAGCTTTTCCCGGTACTGTCGGTCGCTGAGACCGGCCCGTTTCAGGGCGGCCCTGAATTTACTATCCCCGCCCAGCCGCCGGATGGTGCGTTGGCGCTGCGCGGCGATCATTTCTTCATCGACGGTCAGCCCTTTTTTGACGGCCTCCTGGTAAAAGAGCTCTTTTTCGATCATCTTTTCAAGGGCCTGAGGCCGGTACTTGTTCCTTTTTGCAGAAGAAAAACCGCCGTGGAAAACGCCGGCCGGCATGATTTCGTTGAGGGCCGCCTGCAGGTCCGCTTCCGTCAAAACGGTTCCGTTCACCTTGGCCACTGGCCGCGTGGGTGTTTGCGCCGCAGACGGTAAGGCGATCCCCATGGCGAGCATCAGCGCCAAGAAGGGGCACCACAGGCGTCTTTTTTGTATTTTGGCTTTGGTTGAAATAG
>Ga0256835_1000422_pt1 | contig 32024 bp, 42 predicted proteins | sample PIR30metaG_FD_185972 | JGI IMG/M metagenome (GOLD analysis project Ga0256835, IMG submission 185972) | Hydrothermal vent microbial communities from East Pacific Rise, Pacific Ocean - PIR-30 | ecosystem: Environmental > Aquatic > Marine > Hydrothermal vents | place: Pacific Ocean: East Pacific...
CTCTGGGGCTATACTAGGATAACAGAGTATTCCTCCAAGACTGCTAGCCGTGTAAGCGAGGACTATGCCCGGTACCAGAGCTTGTATCAGAGCCTAGCACCAGAGATAAGGAAGTATAGTCTTGCTCTGAGAAAGCTGGGAGACCTCATAGGCTTGATAGACGGGTTCACGGATAAGCCGGGTCCACGTAGGATACTAAGTGTTTCTGACGTTACAGAGGACTTGGCTGGATACTATGTTATAGTCTACGGTACTGTTAAGTCAACTAGTAGTACTGGTATAGTGCTCGCAGACCAAGCATATACTGTTATAGTTATAACGGATGGTTCAAGTGACCTAGAGGTATGGGTTACACCGAGCTATGAGACGGCTAGTAGCCGGTTCTATAGTGGTAGGAAAGTATTCGTGGGTGGACGCGTTGACACTGACCCGTACCTACACTTGCTCGTAGAGAACGTTGACTACATAGTATTATTCGACTAAACTAATAATATTTTCACCCGGTACGTCATGTTTATTGGTGTTGTCTCACCGGTGTCTGGGTTAACCGCTTCTACTACGTCTATGACTAGTTCTGCTTCCCCGGAGTAGTCTGAGTCGACTACTATTTTTGCTGGAGTAGTGTATTCGCCCAAGTATTCTGAGTGGTCTGTTACGAGTGTTACTCTTATATGGTACTGGAAGTCCCCGCTCCACGGTATAATTGTTATCCAGACTTCTTGTGGTGGTTTAACAATGTCTGGGTAAACGTATACTAGCCATGGTAGAGGGTTGGGTGGAGGCTGTACACTGAATACTATAGTACCGGTTGTCACCCCGGTGTCACCGCTGAATACTTCCTCTATGCTCGGGGTCTGGGATACTAGCGCTTTAGCTAGCTTGGTTATAGACTCAGATAGAGTTACGAATATTACGCGTATGTTAATGGTAGCCCTATTGGCTAGGCTAACCGACTCTGAGAGAATATATCTGAGGAGCGATGCTAGTAGGTCGACACGGCTATGCATAGTAGTTGACTCTGACTCTACTATGAATGCTATATATGCTATTATATCTGATTGGCTGTGCTGTGAAACTGATTCGGACTCAACTATATAGTATATTAGGCTTAGTATGTCTGAGATACTGTGCTTTGACACTGATTCAGAGTATACTACGATAGCTATCTTTGACCATATATCACTTGTACTATGTCTTGATACTGACTCAGATATGATTGACTTGTATATGCTTACAAGTATATCTGCTAAGCTATGCTTTGAGATAGACTCGGAGGGTATTACAACCACTATCTTGGAGTATATGTTGGCTAGGCTGTGCTTTGACACCGATTCGGAGGTGCTTATAACTGGTATCCATGTCTTAATCGTTGAGTAGCTATGTTGTGTAATAGACTCTGAGTTCAAAGCAATATATATGTATGATGTAAGTGTACTTGAACTGTGACTTGATATTGATTCAGATACTACTACTACTATTATCTTGGCGTGTATACGTGACGTGCTGTGACTTGATATTGACTCTGATTGAACTGACCTATATATGCTGGCGAGTATATCTGATAGGCTATGTCTTGATATTGACTCTGATAATATGATGTATACGCTTAGAACGTGTACTGTTGCAGTACTGTGCTTAGAAATTGATTCAGATGTCCTCAAAATAAACGCTGATGTCTTGGCTGAACTGCTTGATTCCTCGTAGTAGCGTGGCACACTTCTTTAACCTCTGGTTAGCTGAACCATATCGACCTTATGTACGTGTATATCTTTACTTCTACTACACCGCTCTTCTGGGCTACACCGTATATCTTGTATTTAGCGTATGCTGTATTGCTTGGTATAGCTAGTTGTCCGGCTAGACATGGAGGACTAGTACATGAGCTTAAGTTTAGGTTCTCAGTATCTAGTAATGCCCTATTACTATCGTAGAACTCAACTGTTAGTAGTAGTCCTTCAGTTGAATTGTGTTTAAAGTATGTTTCGTCTCCTTGAATCCACTCGAACTTTATAATCATGTAATTGTACTGTGAAGCTATATTAGGGCTGTTCACGTCTAGTTGTTGTATATAGTCTTCTAGTGTATCACCGGGTTCCAGTGTATAGCTCCTAGACACCTCGTAGTCTGGTCCATCTATTATGTTCTCGTATAGTTTTGCGTCTACAGCTATCCCCAGATACTGGTCATTGGTATTTGGGTCGTACAACCATATCTCCAGTATATCATCAATTTCCTTAACACTTGAATCAGATACTGATAGTGTACCAGTTACACGTATCGATTCAAGAATGAAGTATTCTCCATCAGCTATTTCGTAGGTTGATTCACCCGGGAACGATGGAACAATTATCGAGTCATATTTTGATACTGATAAGTTTCCGTTCTGGTCTAGAGAAGCTATTGCATAGAATACCGTTATACTGATAGATGAGAAGTCACCGTTGAAAGTACTCCATCCGGTTCCATCTCCTACTTTTACTTTCAGTGACTTACCAGTATTGTTTTTCCAGACCACTAGTGCATAGTCCGCACAGTTATCTGGTGTTTTCCCATTACAGTATTTATTGACTACACAGTAGTTTTGTTTCTCATAACATACGGTTAGTTCTGTTGAAACCTCGACATTTGATTGTTGTTTGTAGGCGTATGCTGTTCTTTGTAGGTTGTATATCATGTGGGCTATTCCGCTTTTTATCTTGTAGTCTAGTCTGTTTAGGTACTTGTATCCGGATAAGACCATTTAGTTCAGCCTCACGGGGTGAGTTTGAAGTATGTGGTTATCTTTAATTGGACTGATGTAGCGTATTTTGGTTTGAATGACATCTTGTATCTGATATACTTTGTATTCTCCGGCATATTAAAGTAGTCTACGCTTCCTTCATCACTTGTTATCTCTATTTCTTGGGTTCCGAGTACGTTCTCGTTTTCGTCTAGGAATGTTATTGTTAGTAGTACTCCGTCGTACCAGTTACTGTTTTTCTGGTACTGGAACTCTGTTACGCTTGAACCAGATATTTTCGACCATTCTACCTTCATTGGTAGGTATTCTGCTAGCATAACTGTTAGGCGTGCGTACTCTATTTCTGAGTATTCTCCGGTCTTGCCTATCAATGTAGCTGTTTTCTCGTAGTCTCCTATCACATAGTTGTGTATTGCTACACCGTCTAACCGTATATTGAATTCTTCACCGCTCTCTGAAGAGCAGAGTAGTTCTAGTAGGTCGGTTATACTCCTCTTAGTGGTGTAGTTTATGTTCCCGGTTCCGGTTATCTCTATTGTCTGGACTGAAACGTAGTCTGAGTCCTTTGTCGGTGTCCAAGAATACGATGTCTGCGTTGTTGTCTCGTTTAGTTCCTTGACTACTGTCTGGTTACGTGATACTAGGTATAATGTTATCTTTATCCTCCACCCGTCTAGTCCTAGCTGACTTATACCGCTTCCAACCTTTATTGTGAGTGTGTTTTGTTCGCCTACTTTCACCATCATTGGTATGTTTGGGTTTGTCACGGTTCTACGTGATACTCCGTACTCGTGTACCCCGGCTCCTATCACCCATATCTGGTTCCAGTTTGTCGACAACTCTGGTTACCCTTTGAGTATTGTGAATTCACCGGAGGCTGTTGCTACTAGTTCTCCCCAGCTCCATATCCTTGCACGCATTATGTAGGTTCCGGGCTTGTCTCCTAGTGGTATGAATGGTCTAATCCACGCTGTATAATTGTATGGTGGGTTCATTGGTGTTAACTGGTCTATGAATCCTATGTACCCGGGGTTCCCGAGCATTGTTACCATTAACGTGATTATATCTGTGCCTAGTGGTAGGTCTACTATGCTTGCGAGTACTGGTTCGCCGGGTCTATACGATTTCTTGCTGAAGAGTACTTGTGGTTTGAAGCCGGGTGGGTGCTTAGATGTTATCTCGAATGCTTTCTGGTCTACTATGTTACCATCCTTATCTAATAGTACTATTACTCCATAGTCTCCTATTATCCGCTTCAAGCAAGTGGTCTTTAGGAATAAGAGTAATGATAGGTATCTCTCACCGGGCATCCTTAAGCTAAGCCTTACCGGTCTATGTGCATCTGGTAACTGTGCTACGAGTGTTACCTCTGATTCAGTTTTCGCTGGATTATGTAGTAGAACCCTTACCTCGTATGGTCCCATGTCTTCTCTTAGTGCTCCATGTCTAACCCAGATTATGTTGGGGGTCTGGGGTTGCACGTATTCTCCCCGGGTTAGAGTATATGTAAAAAAGAGATATAGATTTATTTATGGTGGACTATATGGTTGGATTAAGTGGGCTCTTAATTTTAGTCTTAGTTCTCCGGCTACTTGTGGTATACCGGATACACGGTATGTTAGAGTCTTTGTCCCAGCTGGTAGAGTTATCTTATCAGATGAGCCAGTGTTGGTTGTTATTTCTTGTTCTAGTATGACTGTCTGGTTCTCGTCTAGTAGCTGGAGTAGTAGTCCGGACTCGCTTGTCCCGGGTATCTTGAACTGTGATATGTCTCCGCTCTCCACGCTCCACTCCACGTAGAACTCCATTTCATGGTTTGGTAGGTATACTGTCTGCTGGAAAACGTCTTCTTGGAACTCCTCGCCTATACTCGGGGTCAGCGTTACCGTTTTCTCTACGTCTCCTTGTAGTAGGTTCTTTGAGAGCCTTGCATCTATTCTCACAGTGTATACTACTCCAGAGCTAGTAGACACCGTTAAACGCAATACGTCTTCTGCTAGGTCTTCTGAGGAGGGCACGGTCTGCTCTACGTCTGTTGATGTAACGGTTGCCTTCACGTTAATGTATAGTATCGTTATCTGCGGAGTAGATGGAGTGAAAGTTGCTTGTACGCTATTGTTGTCGTTGTTTATGGTTAGTTCTCTTTGTATCGGGTATCCTCTCGGGTCAGTGTACTCGAAGACAAGTGTTATCTCGTACTGGTCTAAGCCTAGGTTCGAGAAGTTTGAACCAGTCTCGAATGTTATAGTGTTTTCCTCGTTTGCTACGGCTGTTATAGCTCTATTTATGTCTATCTTTGACTCGGCTTGATATGTGTTCGAGAATACTCCTAGTCCTAGCTTCCATACCTCGCTTGGTTGTTCTGACATAGTGTCCTCCTATACTACATGTTGCCGAACGGTACTTGTGGCATGGGACTAGCTACGTGTCCCCACGTCTCTATGTCTTCCTCATGCTCTTCTTCTACTGGTTCAGTGCGGTGGAGTACGCCTATGTAGGCATCCTCTATGAGCTGTCTTAGTAGTTTTGCTAGTTTTTCCGCTAGGTCGCGTCTATTATTCTCTACTAGTACCTTGAATACTTCTTTAACATAGTCTGGTAGCTCGTCGTAGTTTAAGCGGTTTCTAGCACATATCTCTTTCACGGTTTTCTCTACGTTCATTTAGGTCACCCCGTGGCTAGAGTTCTGCTTTCTTCATCTCTAGTGGTGCTTCTATCTTCTCTATTTTCCTAGGCTTAATTATCTTGTTTTTGAGGTCGTTGAGTATTCCCTCGAACCATGCCCCTAGTACTTGGTTCAATAGTTTTCTTCCACCCATTACTAGGACTATTGCCTTCTTCTTGGATGATTGGTCTTCTACTAGGTAGACTGCTACTCCTCCCCGTACACGGGTTATGTAGTCTACTAGTATCTCCATGTATGTCTGGTTGCTTAGGTCTGTCCTAACGTTTCTAATCATATCGCTTGGTCCTATGACATAGTAGAGTACGTCGTAGAACTCGAAGTCTGTTCCCGGCTTACCGGTTATGTAGGCGGAGGTGCTCCAGTACCCGGTTGCCCGTAGCTGCTCGTATATCTTTAATACGTCTTCTAGTGTTATGTTATCTTTCCCCTTGCTAGCTTTTTGGTGCTCCACGGGTTTCACCCAGAATCTTCTCTATCTCTACCGCTACTTGTCTAGCAGTCTTGTATTCCTCGTCCGTTACCTCTTCAGCTGGTTTCTCTATGACCAGTAAGCCGTTCATATACATTGTTAGCTTTAGTTCTTCTCCGCTGTCTAGTTTCTTTGAGAACTCCATTGAGAATATTACTCGTTTACGTGTAGAGTACATGTATTCGGTCTTGATTAGGTTTAGTTTTCCACGGAAGAATGCATCGTACTGGTTTCTGGGTAGACCTATTGGGGGGATTAGGACTTCTCCTTGTCCTCTCAGTGAAGCTTTCCAGAGTATTACTACTAGTGGTGTCCACCCGTTTTCTACCATGTGCTCGTATATCTTTACCATTTCATCTGGTGTAAGCCAGCTACGTGGGTTCTTAGCGTCTAGTCCATGTACTTCTAGTAGGAACGCTCTCTTTGGTATCTCTTTACTCTTCCTCTTTACCTCCATCTGCATTTCTCTCTGTAGACGTGACTTGTAGGTTGATACACGCTCTATCTTCAACGGTGGTTTGGAGGACATTTCTTTTTCTCCCGCTAACATTATATGCGGTGCTAGTTAAAATTAGTGATGGGACACCGGTATGAATACCGAGGCTAGGGAGAAGCTTAAAGAGATTATATCTAGTTCACTATATGAGCGTAAACCAGTTCTACCGCTTACTCCGCGGGAGCTAGCAGTACTATATGTTATGTTGGCTAACGGTAACCCCGGTATGAGTCCTAAGGAGATAGAGGATGAAATCTCACGCATATTCCGTATACCACGGCATAAAGTGTTCCCGGTGAGATACCAGCTATACAATTTATTGAAGAAAGGCTTTGTTAGACGTGAGAGACACAAGAACATATACGTATACTATGTTCTACCAGAAGCTATGGAGCTAATAGATATACTACACATGCTTCTAGAACTAGCAGAATTCAAGAACGTGCGTGATAGGATTAGAGAAGAGCTTAGAAAAAAAGATTAATTGTTTTAGACCCGGGTTCTCTGCAGAGGCTTACCAGCCTCGTTAGTAGAGAGTTATGGTTGTTCCAGCGCTTAGTGTCTTTCCTAGAGCAGTGTCTATGATACTTCTTATCTGGTTTAGTGTGTCTGTCTTGTCGCTACCAATGACTACGAACTTGTCGTCATATACGAATACGAAGACTACGTCGCCGGCGACTGCACCGAAGTAGCCGACTTCTCTTAGGTAGAATCCGTTTGCTACCATCTCTGCGTGTATTGTACCTTGATAGTCGTCTACAGCTGCTATCTTTCTTCCTTTGGCTGCGATACCTCCGGTTGCTACTGCTGTTTCTGGACGTCTAGCCCATGCGAAGTTTTGTGTTATAAGGTCTACTGGCATGTCTTACACACCTTTCGTGTTTTTTGTTCATGTTATTGATGTATCCTTAGTGTATATAAACTAAGCGTTAGAGTAGCCCACACCTCACCTCCATTATTTATGGTGCGTGTACTGCTGCCTTATAGAGTAGGTTTATTATTAGTCCCCAGAGTGGTCCCAGCACGGTTGCGCCTATTATGAACCATTGTAGTTTTTGTTTCTCTAGGCTCTCTATTTTTGCGTTAACTTCTTTTCTAACATTGTTTATTTTCTCGTATATCTTCTGTTCTAGTGACTTGATGTCTTCTCTGAGACCGCTTGTCTTTGACTCCAGTTCTTTGCGTGTTGGTCGGTAGACTAGGTTGTTCTTGATGCTCTCTACTTCTTTGCGTAGCTCCTCTATGTCTTGTTTTATGTCTTCTTTTAGATACCGGTCTATTTTGTCTACACGTTCTTCTAGTCTAGCCATTGTGGTTGAGAGTTCTTCGAGTTTCGCTGCAATTGATTGCATGTCGACTGTCATATTTGTTTCCCGTGTTGTAGGTTGTTGCGAGTAGCTTATATCATAGGTGTTAGAACTAGTTACACGTGGAGGGAGAAGAGAGATGTCTGCTCCACGTACTATAATAACTACTACTAAGTATGGTTTAGCGTATATGCCTCGTACCGGTATCGCTGTCACCGGCTACCTTACAATGTATAGGACTATACCGGTTGACCAAGGAGCCAAGGGGGTTGTCATGACCGAGCTTCTCAGAAGACATTCTGGTGAGGTTAGAACTGTCTGGTACCGTACAACTTTTACTGTTGAGATATACCAGAACGGTAACTTGCAAGAACGTGTTAGTGACTTGGCTAGGGTTGGCTTGTATGGTACTAAGGTTCAAGTTATCGGCACTGATTCCGCAGAGGTACTAGTAGCTATTAAGAAGATACTTGAGAAGGTTGCTAAGGATGGCACCTATATTCCGGCTCAAGATAGACCCTATACTACACCTTACTAGGGTGGTAGTGTGCCGGAGGAGATACCGGTAGAAGGATATGGTTGGGCTGTTATACCTAGTACTGGTATCGCTGTAGCTCTCGGTAAGTGGGGCAACCGTAGCTTAGAGGGTAGGCGTGTCCCCGTTGACGAGGCTTTCTACTGGGATAGTAATAAGAATAAGTGGGTTGTTATCAGCGGTTTCTACCACTTCGCGTTCAAGGACAGCTATGACTATAACAAGCGTCTACTAGCTGCTAAGAATCTTACCGACCAGAATGCTCCGAATAATGCTAAGGAGTACTTTGAGTTCCAAGTAGAAGACTACGTGTACCATGTACGCACTAAGGGTACTCTTGACACTATTGAGCTTAACCTAGAGGTTATGGTTCAGCTTCTAACTAGGTACAACTGGATGGAGATTAGGAAGAGTGATAGCGAGGTTAGCCGTGGCTTCTACTGGAGTCAGAGTGTAGAAGACTATATTGAGACACTAGCGTTCCGTATAACCCTCTTAGACGCCGTATATGATACTAGTAATAACGTGTATAAGGCTACATTCAAGTTTGAGAAAGGTAGCTTTGATGAAAAGACTTTGACTGCAACTTATACTGAGACCCTTGTCGATAGCTTGGACTTGTACCCAGCTGTAGGTCACTATGACCGTGATACAACTGACCCTAACACCATTGATTTGACAGAGGATGTCTCATTAGAGGACATCTATGATAGCTGCTATGTTAGGGGGGCGGATGGTAGTGTTGTCCAGAGCCCAAGTAATCCCAAGTGCTTCGTACAGATTCTTAACGAGAACAAGGATGCTTGGTATACTATTCTCTTGTTTTTGAGGAAGTGGACTGTTGAGGGTACACCCAGCTATGCTGTCAAGGTTAAGAACGGCTACGCAGTATATGATAGTGATAAGGGCATCTATATTGGTTACCCGGAGGTTCTGAGCGACCTAGCTAGAGTAGTATTGTATTCAGCTATGTTCAAGGTACTGGGCACTAATGTGCCAGAGGTCTTGGATAGATTATTCGTTGACATAAAGGAGATTATAGTTGAACTAGACCCGGCTGTAAGCTATAGTGGCGTTAAGGTGTACTAGCCGTGAGTAGGCGTAGACCAGTCTACAAGGCTTATGGTGTAAGGATAGGTAACCGGGTACTAGCGTTTCAGATAGCTTCTAGGGTTCTACCTAGAAGCCATGTACAGTACACGGTTGTCTCCGGTAGAGATGGTAGCGAGTTATTGGAGGGACTGGTAACTGGTAGCCGTGTACAAGGCTATATTCTGAGGTACGGTAGCATACTTGTTAGAGTATGGTATGATAACCGGAGGAAGATGCTGTTAGTAGCTTCTGCTTCCCCGGGAGCAGAAGAGTTATGCAAGAGTATAGCTGAGAGGATAGAAGAGGAGCTGGGTAAGGTGGTACACGTTGCGGGTGGAAGGGGACAAGTTGGTCGTTGAGAGCTTTGAGGAGTACCGGAGAGTTAGGAGAGTCCTTGATAACCCTACTGCTAGGCAGATAATCAAGTTGTTGATGGAGACTCCTCACCGCTTACACGTTCTACAGATTGCTAGGATTATAGGTAAGCATAAGAGTACTGTTAGTATAGCTTTAAAGAAACTCTACGAGCTAGGCATAGTAGACTATAATACTGAGATAGTCCACGAGGGCTACAACATCCTTGAGAAATACAAGTTCGTTGAGCTAAGGGTTAAAAAAATAGTGTATAAGGGGAGAGAATTACCTCTCCTCTAACGTCTTTTTTGCTTCTTCCCCTATTTTTGAGTGCTCGTAAATAGTAAAATTTATGTGGATTTGCTCAGCTAGGGCTGATATCTCTTTCTCCTTAACTGTATTGGATATCGTGTATAGTGCTCGTGCACCCTTATTCGGTACTCTTACTATGAGCCCCATTTTCTCTAGTTTTCGTATATGTTTCCAGACAGCAGAGTAGCTGTATCTTAGTGCTTGAGCTATAGCGCTTATTGATAGTGGTCCTCTAGTGGATTTGAGTAGGTCTAGTATGTCTATGTCTACACGGCTTAGTTTCTCGTCCATTTATTTCACCTAGAATATCTATCATTTTTCCGGGTCTCTTATTCCTTCCTCTGTGATAACGAATACTGTTTCGCCTTCCGGTAGGTGTGGTGCGTCTACTACTTTTGCTATCCTCTTGTTTCCGCGGCTCTTGCGTAGGAATACTCTTACTCCGGGTGCGTGTGCTAGTACGTGTCCGCCTATCGCTTCTACTATTTCACCGTAGTATCCGTATACGTCTGGTCGTGCCATGACTTGGTTTGTTACTACTACTGCTATGTCATAGGCTTCTGCTAGCTTCATTAGCTGTCTTAGATGTCTCCCCAGCTTCTGTTGTCTCACGGCTAGGTTTTCTCTACCCGGGTACTCTGCTCTGAAGTGACCGGTTACCGAGTCTACTATGACTAGTCCTACGTCCCACTCCGGTATTTTCTCGAATAACTCGTCCGCCATAGCCATTTGGTGGTCTGAGCTAGCTATTCTGACATAGTGTATGTTTTCCATAACTTTTTCTGGGTCTAGTCCTAGTGCTCTAGCCATCTGGTCTATTCGCTCCCACCGGAAGGTTCCCTCGGTGTCTAGGTAGACTGCTCCCTTTCCTAGTCCTCCCCTATCCTCTGGTAACTGTACGTTTACTGCTAGCTGGTGACAGAGCTGTGTCTTACCGGTACCGTATTCTCCATAGAACTCTGTTATAGTCTTAGTCTCTACTCCACCGCCTAGTAGTCTGTCTAGGTTCTTGCTACCGGTTGTAATCTTCTTTATGAACCTCTTTGTCTCCTTAACGTATTTTGCCGTAGTCCATGTGAACCCGGCTCTCTCCCAAGCAAAGCGTACTATGGCGTTGGCTACGTCTAGGGGGATACCGGTGCTGGAAGCTATTTCTTGAGCAGTAGCGAAGGCTATAGCTACTAGGTTCGTGTATCCAGCACTCCTAAGCCTCTCGATAGTATCCTCTCTAACCTTTGGTAGCTCTAACAGTGCTTCAAGCCTAGTCTCTATCCTAGGCACCGTGCTAGGAGTGGTTGGTGCTGTCTGAGCTTGTTCAGCTGTGTCTTGGGTTTTTGGCTCTTCTTTTTGTCTACGTCTGCGTGGCACCCCGTTGCACCGGGAAAAAGAGTGATTTTCTGGTATAAAAATAGTTGTTGTAGTAATACTATTAGCGATAACCGTACTTGTAGCAGAACCTCTCTGCTAGGTCTTCTATACAAGGTATAGCGTCTCTAGCAGCGTCTAGTAGCTTACGTGCGAGCAGTCTTATCTCTTCTTGTGCTTCTGGTTTGCTTCTAAGACAGTGTATGTGTAGTAGTTCTGGTCTCCTAGTCCTTGCTTGGACTGGAGTATTAACTGAGACAAGTTTTACACGCATAACTGTTTCCCCGTGGATGGGTTGGTGTTAAAAAATTATTTCTTGGTATATGACTTGTAGTATAGTGTGTATTCTCTGTGGTGTAGCTTCCAGTGTATACTGTAGAAGCCAGATACCATTAAGGTGGCTATTCCCCTCTCGCCTAGTCGGTGGCAGAAATCGGTGTCTTCTCCGACTTCTTTTTCCTCGTTGAACCATATGTCTTCTGGTATCATGTTTATGTCTAGTAGTGTTGCACCCATGTGTGTTGAGTCTACTTGTACGCATACCGGTTTTATAGTGTATGGTTGTATTGGTGGCTTCTCTTTACCGTAGTGTATGTATAGTGCTGAGGCGACTACTCCGGCTCTACCATTATCCCTCATACATTTTACTGCTTGTTCCACTAGGTCTGGGTTTACTAGTACGTCGTCGTCTACGAATAAGAGGTAGTCGTATCCTCCGCTCCGGGCTATTCTTAGGGCGTGGTTTCTTGCTCTGGGGATGTTGGAGTCTGGTAGGTGTATTACTTGTATGCTGGAGTACTGGTCTAAGTATATGTCTTCTTTTGAGATAACTACTATGTCTGGTTTCTTGAAGCCGTTGTAGCTTGATACCTTGTCTGCTAGTGCCTTGATGTATCTTAGTGCTTCTAGTAGCCGGTGGTATCTATTGTAGCCTTGTGTTACTACTGCTATTAGCAGAGTGTACATTACGTGTACACTCTCCTCTTATAGTATTTCTGTGTCAAGTAGTAGCCTACGCGGTTGTATACGGCTACTGAGAACTCGTAGTCTACTATGCATGGTAGTTCTCCTTTGCGCTGCATACTAGCTAATATGAAGTAGGCGTGTATCTCGTCTCTTAGCCCCTTTCCTTTCTCTTTCATCATATTCCACACATAGTCTGCTAGCTTCTCTGCTGCTTGCTCTACGCATTTCTTCTGGTGCTCTGTGAGAGCCATCTGGTTCACCTTAGTTTTTCTTTACTTCTACTAGGCTTCTACCAACGTCGTGTGGTGCTGGTCTTATCGTTAGCTTGTAGTCCCAGAGCTTAACTGTTCTATCATAGCTGGTGTCTTCCCGGCTTATCTTCCAGTGAACTGATTTTATGTAGTTTAGCCGGGCTATCTTTAGTCCTCTCTGGACTACTCTTTGCATGAAGTCTATGTCTTCTAGGACTACCTTGGTGTTGTCGAACCATATATCGCTTGGTATGCGGTCTAGTGCTAGTATCGTTGAGCCCATCCAAGATGATACTATATACTGTATCTCTGGTAGCACCCCCTTCTTGACTACTAGTTGCTCTGGTAGTATTGGTTCTAAGCCGTAGTGAGTATAGGTGGTCGATAGTATTATCGCTAGCTCCGGGTCTTCCCTAAAGTATTCCTCAGCTACTCTGGGGAGAACTGGGTTAACTAATACGTCGTCGTCCACGAATAAGAGGCGTTTGGCTCCGAGCTTGCGGGAGCGGAACAGTATCTTGTTGCGAGCCTCCGGTATCTTGCATCTCTCAAAGTATATTTCTCCTAGTAGCTCCGGGTGTGATAGGGTGAAGTCTACTATGATTTCCCTTGTCTTGTCCTCAGACTTGTTGTCTACTATTATGGTTTTAGCCGTATAGCCTAGTTTCCGTATCTCCCTAGCAGTCTTGTACACGTATTCTAGTACTAGTGGTAGCTGTTTCTCACGGTTCCATGTAAGAATACCTATCACATATAACTCCACGTTTCTCCCCGGTTACTTCCACGCTATCCAGTCAATACCACTCTTCATAACATAGTTGTCTGGAACATTTTGTAGTAACATCATTGCTGATATAGTTACTGGTTGGTCTAGGTCTGGGCATTGTGATGCATCTATATCTCCAATTATATTTAGATTACTATCATATAGTGTTGCCTTCTTGTTTTCCAAGTCTATGTCCAATATTATTGCTGTATTACTATTTATTGATGGTGACTTAGATGTGACAACACATGATTGACATGTAACATTTTCTTTTGCTACTGGTTGTGAACCAGTTGTTAATTGAATAGGTTTTAGTGGTAGTGGTACTTCTCCTCCTCCACTACTACTACCGCTGCTGCTACTTTCTCCTCCACTACTTTCTGATGGTTTATCCCATTCTAGTGTAGCATTCCATGCTTGTAGGTAATTAATTATGTTTATACTAACTTCTTTACATTGACCATCTTTTGCTCCTAGATATATTAGTGGCATATATTTTGTTTCCGATACGTCTATCCATACGGTCATGGTTACTCTTTTAACCACTGTTACTTCCTCTAGGTATATCATTGCTTTATTGTTTTCAGACTTTGCTCTAAGAATACTCGATACTATAATTGGTGGTGGATTAGTTATAGCGGTTTTATCGAATACTGCTAGTTCTGCTGGGCTACAGAAGCTTATGATTACTGGGTATATGTCTAGTTTGTATGGGTCTACTCCGGTTCCTATGCATGGTTTTCCTAGGCATTTTTGTAGTGCTAGCTGGTATCTGCCTACCATTATCTCCCATGGTCTGCCGGCTCTTGGTACCGGTACTTGTGGTATATATCGCTCTACGTCTGGGCACTTCTTTTTAATCTGCTCTATGATTAACCCTATTTGTGAGCGGTTGAAGGTGTTGGGCATGTCTTCTCCCAGTGGTAATATTTACTAGTCTCTGAACTAAATCTTTCTCCCGGGGAGATATTTGATTGAAAGAGTAGCCGAGCTTATAGTTTCTATAGTAGTGCTTATTCTGACAACTATTGCTCTAGTATACGGTAAGATTGATGAGAAGACTTGGCTAATGGTTACCGGTGCTATATTGTTCTACTGGTTCGGGGTAAACATTGGGTCTAGGATAAGGGAAGCTAGGGTTAGGGCTAAAAAATAGTTTGTTTTAGGTATTTATGTTTTAAGTGGCTTTACCTCTGTTTTTCCTAGTATCTCTGCTACCAGTTTCTCCACAGATGCTTCTGCTTTGACTAGTTCTACACTGTGTGGATAGTATTCGTAGAATGCTATGCCTTCTACTACTGGTGTGTCATTGTATGTTAGCATCATATCTTGTAGGTCCAATGATATGTGTGCTACTACGTGTCCCCCGCTTACTTGTACTGGTGGTTCACTGTAATCGTAGTCTTCTAGAGGGTCTGTGTTAACTAGCTTTATGTATGCCTCGTAGTTCTTTCCGGGTTCCACTACCTTATACCCGCTCTTAGCTAGCCTTACTAGTGGTAGTACACTGTACTGTGATGCCCTAGACAAGTACACTTTTGGTGACAGTATTATCATGTATGGCGATGGCTTTGGTACTTGTGGTATCCAGTCAACTGGGTATATTTCTGGGTGGAAGTCTACTGTCCAGTTATTCTTCTCCTCGGTCATGGCTAGTACTTTGACCGGTGTCTTGCTACGGTAGTCTAGTGTTAGCCCCGGCAAGAATATCAGTGGTATGTCTATCTCGAAGTATGTGAACTTTCCATCGGTGCTAGCCTTTACCGGTATCCTCATTACCTCGTCTGTGAACCCGGACATATCTCTGTTGTTGGTACCAGCCCATTTGAGTACTATCCAGTTGTTGGCGTCCCAGCCAGTGTCTAGTACTAGCATTATGTCTGCTCCGTGCTCCCATTCCACCATCCAGTCGGCTCCCTTGAACCCGGTGTTGGGGTCGTCGTCTACGTCTATGAATAGTCTGTAGATTACGTTGCTGTTTGGTTTACCGGTGTCGTCGTTTACTACTAGTGTTACTTTTAGTATGTTGTCTTCTATGACTGCTCTTAGGTCTACTATGTCTTGGTACTGTGCTATAGGTGTGAATGAGTCATATATTGTTCTAGCTAGTATTCTGTCAACGTATTCTCCCTCCGGTATCTCCACCATTATGAATAGCTGTGAGCCGTCTCCGGGGTTCTTTGCGAATATGTAGGCGTTTAGGTGGTATACTCCGTTCTCGCTGTATGGTGGTGCTATTCTAACTGGAACCCAGTTGGGGTCATCGTAGCTTGGCACGTCTTTTGCCCACTGGAACTTAACGGTTATCTTGCTAGTAGATGCTCTTATGAACAGTATGTCTAGTTGGCTTGGCTTACCGAAAGGTACTATTACGTGGGCGTTTGGTCCAGTTGCTACTAGCCGGTCTCCTTGCTTCTCAACGTTCCAGTAGCTCATCCAGTCAAATGGTATATTGTATGGGTAGCCGTCTATTGAGAAGTTAGCTGGGTCTAAGTTGTAGTTGGCGAATCCTTGCTCGGTGTAGTCTGGCTGGTTTAACCCTATACTACTAGGAGTTATTGTTGTTGAACCCTTGGTTACATCTAATTCTACTTCAGCGAACTTTGTTATGAATGATATTATCTTTGAGTCTGGGTCTAGTTTAGCTGGTATTACCGGTAATCCTATTTTTGTCATAGTAGCGTATATCTTGGCTAGTTGTGTGAAACTTATCTTCTGGTGGTCTGCTGGTGCTAGGTCTACTGATAGTAGTCCTAGTGCTATCCCCATTAATGCCATGTACTCTGCTTTTGCTAGGTCGCTTGGCTCAGCATATCCGTGACCTATTGTCTTGTATAGTTCCCCGTTCTTTACTAGGTATTCCCTCTTTGCTAGGTCGTTTACCCATGAGTATGGGTCATCATCTCCCTTCATCTCTGCGAATACGTCTACTACAGTATATGTTGGGTTTGATGGGTCACCGGTGAATGATAGTGCGAAGCTCTCCCACATGTACATGTCTCCGTATTTGGCGAATGCTCTAGTACCATTGATTATTACTTCCAGTCCCCTACGTTTAGCATAGTCAGCTATTTCCTTTACGAATGACTCGAACGTGTTTATGTCATCTGGTGTTGGGTCGCTTTTCCAGTAGTACACGTCTACTTCATCTAGGAATACTCCGCTTGCTTGCACCGTGTCTTTTATGAAGTCTATTTCTCCTTTGACCGTGTTTAGGAAGTCTTGTGTCGGCTCGAACCTTGAACCTATAGGTAGGTATGAGTATACCTTTGTCTGCTTGGTTACAACGTTCTGCATGTATTCTAGTCTCTTCTCGTCACATTTGTAGAGGGGGCTACAGTCTGAGAGTACTATATGTGTTAGTTTGCTCCAGTCTAAGCCCTTGTATACTGTTACCCATCCATAGTATACCGTGTAGCGTCTAGCGGCTGAGCCGTCTATCATCTGTAGTCTAGATGGTACTACTAGCTTGTTTTCCGGGTCGTATACTCCTCCTAGAATAGCTAGTGGGTAATCATTTGTTATAACAGCGAATACGTTTGATGGTTCTTCCGGAGTTGCCAGTGCCTCGTTGTCTACTATGACTTTCACTAGCTTCTTGCTAGCAGCCGGTATATTGGTTACACGTACAGCTAGTATGTAGCGGTGCTTCTCCGGGTCCTTGTATATGAACGTGTATGGTACTGGGTTATTTGCTTCGTCTCTGACAGTCCAGTACTTGAACTGGTATTTGCTTAGGTCTAGGTTATAGTTCTGCTCTAACTCGGTCTTATCCACTACTAGGAAGGCTACTGTAGCCGGTATTGTTTCTTTACCGGGGTTACTTATACCATATGTTAGTATTAGTCCTTGCTTCTGAATCAATAGTTTAACCGCTTTAATATATCGTTCTATGACTGTGCCAAATGGGTCTGGTCCATGTGTTACCCCGACGTATGGTAGTACTCGTTCTACCTCTGGGTGCTTCTCCTTTATCATAGCTATTACATATCCTAGCTTTGACCGGTTATAAGTATCTGGCATAGAGTGTATTCACCCCGTGTAGGGTTTACTTTCTGTTTACTGTTTCGTTCTCCTAAGTGTTAAATATTAGGTGTTAGAGGTTCTAACATGTGTGTAGAATGCCTAGTCTACACTCTTACCTATATGAGTGGTTTGAGTATAATAGGTACACTAGTGATTTCTGGGAACAAGACTTGTTCTTGAAGCCTAGTCAAGTAGAGCTTGTATGGGATACTCTTAAGAGCAATAATAGTGGTGTAACACTAGCTTTATGGGTCGAGCTATTTGAGCCGGCTGGAGACGTGCACGTTAAGATACATAGTGCTGGTAAGTGGAGGGGAGTGGATGGTCCCGGAATACTCGTAATGGTTCCTAAGAAGCATACCCCGGTCTCGGTTCTAAGCGAGATTAGCCGGGACTTCGGGTTACCGGGCTTTGATACAATAGATAACTATCCTCCTAGTAGTGGTGACGTTGACTCCGGGTTAACTGGTTTCTCTTGGGCTCGCTACCCGGCTTCTACCACTGTAGTAGTGGACTTGGTACAATACTATGCTGAGACCGGAGTAGAGGTGAGAGTAGAGCCGGGTCATATAGATGAGTACTGGAGTAGTGTTAAGCAGAAATACGGGTACGAGGTCTGGGGTGTGGTGGTTAAATGGGTCTATGACACATATAATCTGATAAGCCTTATATGGTGTGCCTACGGTGATTGGAAGAACTATCATAGCTCTGAGGTTTCTCTGAGCGAGGATGTAAAAAAGAGTATTAATGACTATATAGCTGGGATAGTGTCATAGCTGTTACATGAACTTTATGTTTAGTTGTTTTAGGACTTCTTGTATCGGGTTTACAACTGTTGCCTTGTCTGAGCCGGCAAAGAGCAATCCAACGGCATAGTTGTCTAGGTCTAGGACTAGGCTACCGCTGTCTCCTCCGGCAGAGAACTTGCCGTGGGTGTGTAGGACTATTATCTGGTGCACGAATTTTGCTATTCCTTGGTCGTACCATACTTGTACTTCTGCATCTGTGTCTATGACTGTTCCCTTCGTAAGCGCTGTCGTTCTTCCAGACTTCTGCACAATCATCTTTACTTTTGCTTTGCCTACGCCCTCGACTTTCCCTATGTCTAGTATCTCTGGGGTTATATCGTTAACTGAGTCCGGCTTAGCTACAGCTGCGTCGACAATGTTTTCTGCATCATAGACTGGTTTTAGCCTACATTTCAAGCCCATTAGTCTAGCTATGTTGTTCGCTATGTTTGCTAGCCACTCACATCCTCGTCCCTCGGTCGGGAACTTTACTTCTACGAATGCTTTTAGCTCACCTATCTTGTCTTCCGGTAGTCTTCCACCGTCTATTGGACCGGGCTGTAGTATTGGGTCTCCGGGGTGTCCCCGGTTCTCGTTTGCTAGGACGTGGTTGTTGCTTAGTATTAGTGGTTCACCGGTCTTGTTGTCGTATACTACTGCTCCGAACGTACCGGCTGTTATGGCGTAGTGCCCTATGCTTACTCCGGGTGGTGCTGGTCTCCACCTCTTCACTCTCTCTGAGGGTGGTGTTATCTCTGGTTTAACGTATCCTAGTGCTACTATCTTGCCGACTTCTACTACGTCAGTTTTTACACCGTCTAGTTCCTCTGGTACTAGTTCTTCTTTTCTGAGAGCTTGCCTTGGTATCTTGCGTGTAACGTAGACCATTACTGCTGGCTCATCTGTTATCTTGCCGCCTCTTATCTTGTAGCCTACTCCTACTCCTACCACGTTTGGCTTGCTTAGAATCTCTTTCTTATAGAGTTCTTTTACGCGCCTAGCCCGCTCCACTGGTTTACACCACTTAGTGTCTCCGAAGCGGAAAAGATAACTCTTATGCGCGTACACCTAACACTATCATTAGGTGGTAGCGTGGGCTACAAGGTAGAGCACTACCTTGAATGGCTTCAGAAAAGATTCCTAAAGTTTAAGGTGGAGTCGGAGGGAAAATATGGGCTAGCATATAAGTTAACGGCTTTCTTGAAAAAGGTTTCTAAGAAGTTACCGGACGACGACCCCGGTGCACTGTATTTTATAGCTGGTATGTTCGTGTCATTAGTGGCTAGTATTGGTGATGAGAGAGAAGCTATGCGTATAGTTGAAAAAATATTTGGTCTAGGGAAATGACTTCTAGGTACGCCATAATACTACTTTTTTATGGTCTGTGAAATAGCTTGCAGCTACTATTCTCAGTGTTGGCGTGTCTACTTCTACTACGCCGTAGAGTAGAGACCACTTCATTGGCTGTGATAGCTGGTCTAGTATCCAGTCAGCTGTCTCGTCGTCTAGCTCCTTCATTAGCTTGAACCATTTATCGGCTACTTGTATTGAGTCTTTACACGTATATGAGTGTGGGAACCATGTAGCTATTCTGAGTGACGTGTATCTTGCTAGCTGGTTTAGGTATGGGTGACCGGTTACTCTTACAGTATACTTTGTTATGCCTTCTACATCGTTTATGTCTACCTCGGATGTCTCCGTGTTGACTGCTATCTCGTAGACCGGGTCTAGTATCCGGTTGCCCCAGACTGTTACGAAGAACTTTATATCGCATTCCGGATAGCCTAGTAGTCTACCAATCGTTACATGGTCTGTGTTTCTCTCCCTATGAGCTTCTTTGAACTTCTTTGCGTCTTCTAGGCTACGGCATACTACTCCGTATACGAACGTGTTTGGTCCCAGCTTGTTTACTGGGAAGTGTCTGTGTGAGAAGCCACTATATGACCTAGACCTAAGTATTGGTAGCCATACTAGTCCATCCATTACCACGCGCTGTATTTGCTCGTCGAATCTCTCTGGGTAGACGTGGTATACGTCGCATTTTCTTAAGCCTCGCTTAACTGTCTCGTATTCTACTAGGTTTGTCAGCTTGTTGGCTCTTGAGAGCATTTCTCTTATCTTTCTCTCAGAGTGAGGATACTTTACGTATACTCTTGTGAACGGGTCTAGTTCTATGGGCATAGGTTTTCACCCGTCTGCGTGGTTACCCCAATCCCCATGTCCGGCGTCTCCATGGTTACCCCAGTCTCCGTGTGGTGCGTCTCCATGTGACCAGTCTCTTCTAGACTGTACTTGTTGTGGTTGCCTTGGCAGTATTCTCTCTCTGATATGTTTTTGCCTCATATATGTCCTCCTCCAAGTACTTCTAAGTTCTAGTATGTATGAGAATGGGTTGAAGTTCTGCCGGTGCTTCTCATACCAGTCTGGTACATCTATGCTCAGTATTATGTTTGGTAGTAGTGCTCTTAGGTCTCGCTCTATTGCCTCGTAGAGCATTTTATAGGCTTTACAGAACCTCGTCTTCCTCCTCCAGTCAGCGTATGGAGCCTCCATCGGGCATCCTCCGTGGCATACGTTCCAGTACTTGCATCCCTTACACTCGGTTTCCCGTAGTATCTTTTCTCGAATGTATAGTGGTGGGTCTATTCTACGTGTTATGAATAACCCGTAGGTTCTATCACATGTTCCTAGTGAGCCGTCTGGTAGTACTGCGATTGCTGAGGTAGACGAGTATATGTCGCAGTAGCCGAATTGGCAGAGAGAGACGCTTAGACCCAGCATTTGGTCTACTACGTCTCTGTATGGGCTCCAGTGTAGGTCTGGCTGTGTCTTGAAGAAGTTCCAGAAGTCTACGAATGCTTCTCCAAGCTCCTCTGGTGTAAGCTCATATTTCTTTGTCACCGGGTTCTCGAATGGGTCGAACATTGGATTCGTTCTACCGTGGCGTATATTGTATTTGTCTGCTAGTTCCCGGAACCATTTCTTCATCTTTTCTCTTGCTTCCGGGGAGCCAGCATTAACTTTATGTAACACAGCTATTATTGAGACGTTTATTCCAGCTGATACTAGTTTCTCTAGGTTACCGTATACTCTCTTTATATAATTCTTCTGTTTCTCTGGGTCACCGGGGAATCCTCTCAGAATATTGAGTTCTGGTGGACCATCTATTGAGAGCCCTACGCTTGTCTTGTATTTTTTGAATAGTTTTATGTGCTCGTCTGTTATGGCGTACCCGTTTGTCTGTATAGAGGTTCTCCCGGATACCTCGTATATTATCTCTAGTAGTTTCTCGAACACGTCTAGTGGTAGAGCGGTTGGTTCGCCACCGTGTAGTGTAACGCTGTCTCCGGGTCTCTGCTTGACTAGTTTTCTTAGAGTCTCTCTTATTGCTTCATAGTTTATCTGTAGTTTTTGTTTCTCCGGGTGGTGTGTTAGGTTTCTTGAGAAACAGTATGCGCATCTAAGGTTGCATCCAAACCATGGTATTACTAGTATTGTCATCTAGTCTTCCCCGAGCTGGGAGATGTCTAATTTTACAACGTTGTAGCTGTCTAATAAGAATTCTCCAGCACAACGTGTCTTTTCCGGTAGGTCTTCAATCGATATGCATTGCCCGGGGTATCTACAGTGTATTGTGTTAATGTTTCTTAATAGTACTATCTTGTATACTCTTAGCGGGAATAATAGTTTTGATAATCCGACTACTCGTGCTATGAATGAGTAGTCTTCACCATCTACATATTTTTCTGGATAGTCTACTCTTACCGGGGTGAAGTCTGCTAGTTGTAGAGCGTATATGTGTGTTAGGAGTCCTCCGCCTCCTATGAACGGTATCTTTAAGTGCACGTTGGGATATGGTATTATAACCATTATTGGTCTTAACTGTTCTACAACGTGGTCTAGTATTATGCTTAGGTTCTTTGGTACAAGTATGTCTGTGTCTAGCCATAGAGTGTAGAGTTGTTTTTCCTCCAGTATTCTTTGTCTCAGAATATTCCTAGCTATAGCTATACGCTCCTCTCTTATCTTAGACTCTGTTTTGAATCTTATTATCTCTATGTCTAGTTCCCTATTGTATTTTTTGATTACTTCTGGTTCCACAGCGTAGTCTTCTAGGGCGAAGAGAATTTTTCGTGGCTTATAGTCTTGTAGTGTGAGTCTCCTAAGATACTCGTCTAGTACATGTATCTTCCCTAGAGGTGCTGCCACATAGTAGTCTAGCACATATACTCCCCGTATAATTAGTGTTTTCACGGGCAGCATATCATGCTTGTGTACTTGGCTGTGGGAAAGAGTTTCTTCGACTACGGGTATGCTAGGGCTATATCATGTCTTGTTAGAGGTCTTAGGAGACTAGGATTCGAGTTTACTAATACTAGTGGTTTCGACATTGTATGGGTTCACGATTTTATAGGTTATTTGGAGAACCGTAAGGTTGTCTCTGAGACACGTAGACCAGTTGTAGTCCACATGCATATGTCATATTATTTTAATGAGCGTAAGAGGAGAATTGAGGAGGAGCTTCTAGGTAAAGCAGACTTAGTTATAACTGTCTCGAAAAGGATGAGAGAACTATTGCTTGACAAGTATGGTGTTGACTCTGAAGTGGTATATAACGGTGTTTTTACTGATATCTTTAAGCCACTAGGTGGAACTAAAATAAAATTACCATGCGAGATACTATATGTTGGTAGATTGGAGAGGAGGAAGGGAGTACACTTTCTCCTAAAGTATTCTGAGAGGTATCGAATATGCGTTGCAGGTGATAACGAGAAATGTGGTATATATGGTGATAGATTTGTCTGTATCGGTAAAGTTAGTCTTAGAAGACTAGTGGATATATATAATTCTGGTATACCATTAGTTATCCCGAGTACTTATGACCCATTTAACCTTGTAGCATTGGAGGCTATGAGTTGTATGGCTAGAGTTGCTGTCTCAAAGTATGCTGGTGTAAGCGAGATTATCAGAGGGAGAGAGGCTGTTGTCTTTAATCCTTATACTGATAGCCTAGACAACGTCTTGGATATGTTGGGGACGGTGGACGTAGTTAAGGCTAGGAGGCTTGCCGAAGAGTATAGTTGTGAGAATGTCTCTGTTAGACTAGCTAAACTACTATCTAGTCTTTAGACATAGTCTAGGTGGTTGTCCCAGTTCTGCCAATCATAGTGAGCTGTATCGTCATGGTCTCCCCAATCGTCATGTGGTGTATCGTTGTGGTCTTGCCAGTCTGAGTGTGGTACGTCCCCGTGCTTGTACCAGTCTGAGTGGGCTACATCGTCATAGTTGCTCCAATCCGTGTGGGCTACATCGTTGTGGTCGCTCCAATCTGTATGGGGTACATCGTTGTGATTATACCAGTCTGAGTGGGCTACATTGCTGTGGTTGTAGAAGTCTGTGTGTGATACGTTGTTGTGGTCTGTGAAGTTGAGGAAGCTTCTATCTAAATGGTCGTTCCAGTTACTGTGAGCCACATTGTTATGGTCATTCCAGTCAGTGTGGGCTACGTTGTTATGGTTACTCCAGTCTGAATGAGCTGTATCGTTATGGTCATTCCAGTTAGTGAATGCTCTGTCTAGGTGGTCGTTCCAGTTACTGTGGGCTATATCTGAGTGGTTGCTCCAGTCATCGTGTGGTGTGTCATAGTAGTTTGTCCAGTCATCGTGTACGTACTCTATTATTATCTTCTCGTCTCTCTTACTATACTTGTCCTTCTGCATAATTTTTCACCATTAGATGAAGTTTGTCCAATCCCTATGGAGTGTGGTATCGTTGTGCGGGTTGTCGGTGTGGTCGCTCCAGTCATCGTGTAACGTATCTCCGTGGTCTCCCCAGTTTAGGTGGGTTACATTACTGTGGTCTCCCCAGTCGTTATGTGATATGTCGTTGTAGTTGTTCCAATCACTGTGGGCTACGTTGTTATGGTTACTCCAGTCTGAATGAGCTGTATCTCCGTGGTCTCCCCAGTTTAGGTGTGATACATCACTATGGTTGCCCCAGTCACTATGAGCTACATTGCTGTGGTTATTCCAGTCGCTATGAGCTACATCATTATGGTCGAACCATTCTTCAGCCGGCTTGTCATCATAGTTACCCCAGTCTTCGTGGGCTATATCTGAGTGGTTGCTCCAGTCATCGTGTGGTACATCGCTGTGGTTGCTCCAGTCATTATGTGCTATGTCGTTGTGGTCTTGCCAGTCTTCGTGGGCTATGTCATCATGGTCTTGCCAATCTTTGAAAGTCTGGTCACTGTGACTGGGGCTAGGAGTCTTGTAATGAGTTACATCTATTGTATATACTCCCCGGGTATCCGGCGTGAACGTGAACTGTGCTTCTCCATTAGAGTCTGTTTCAACTGTACCACTTGTTAGCAGTGAGCCGTCTTCCCTCCTAACCTCGTAGTATAGCCACTCGTTTGGTGCCGGGTACCAGTTGTTGTCTCTTGGGTCTTGTGCTTGTAGTCTAACTGTTACTGTTACTGTTTCCCCTACCTCTGCTACTGCTGGTGCGAATATGTCTATGATTGTGTCCCAATAGTAGAGTATCTTTACCTTGTCTTCCACTGTTGGATAGTCTGTCTTGGTGCCGGTCGCCTTGATGTAGTAGTCTTTGTTCTCTAGGGCTGGGAGAGTATAGGTTACCGAGCAGCAGCCGTCTGAGCCGGTCTTACATGTACCTATGCTTGCTACTTGTGAGCCGGACTCCACGTCTACTAGTGTTAGAGTTATATCATAGTCTGGTTCCCCGGAGTAGCTTCCATCTGGTTGCCGACAGTAGACACATACAGTTATAGTTATAGTAGTGCCTTTCTTCACCGGTGTATTATATGAGGGGCTAGTTATCTCACAGTAGCAGAACGTTGTACTCAACTATTGTTCCCCGAATAACTTGGTGTAGAGTGTTGAGACTGTTACTTGTGCTTTACAGTATCTACACTTAGTGATTAGTATTATTCCCCTACTAGTATCAACGTTATTTGGTATGTCTACCTCGTTTAGGATACCGCAGTACGGGCATATGAAGCGTATTTTGCCTTGGCTTATCCAGCCCGGCGCTGTATCCCCCATGCCTTTGAATGTGACACTCAATGCGTGCACCTAACCCTACTTAATGTTATCTTCTCGTAGCGTAATATGTTTAGGTCTTCTAGCCAGTTCCTCCTAAGGTAGCGGTGGTCTAGTAGCCAGAACCTTGCCTTGTCTTCTCGGCTACGTATTGCTCTTCCTAGTGCTTGTTTCACGGTTATGACTGCTGGTATATGCATTGTTATGTCGAATTCTGTTAGCGTGGTAGAGGTTATCCTAGCCATTATTCTCTGTCCACGCATTTTATGGTAGTCGTCGGGCATAGGGTAAGGTATTCCTACTAGTACTATGTCGCTTAGAAGTGATTTGCCGGTGGCTGGGTCTGTGAACTCTATTCCCTCTGAGAGCTTGCCTTGTGCTACGGCTAGTATTAGGTGTCTCCCCCCTCCACGTATTTTTTCTTGTACTTGGTCTAGCCTTGTCTTACGCTCCTCTACTATTAGTGGTAGGTGTCTTAGACGCTTAGCTAGCTCTGATACAATCTTATATGATGGTGCTACTGCTAGCACGTTTGCCTCTGCTGAACGATATATCGCTTCTAGATAACATGCATACTTGTCCCATAGCTCCCCGTTACGGTTATTGTAGCGGGTGTTAACGTCTTCGGCTACTATGAACTTCTTGTTTTCTTCTGGGAAGACTGGTCCGTATTCCTTGTCTACGTCAACGTATTCTATTGGCTTAGTTATACCCCACACCTTCTCCATGTACTCTTTTGGAGGGAGTGTACCGGACTGTAGTATAACGTAGTCTAGTTTCCCCAGTATTCTTAGGAATGGCTCCGGGTCAACCAGCTTTAATACTACTTCCTCGGTGGTGTAGAATGCTTCTAGGTGTTCATCGTCTATTGACTCGAAGAATTTTGCTATGCTTCCAACCCAGTTTACCCCGAACTGCCGTATATTGCTCATAATATTCCTTATCATCTTGGCTGCGTCGAATATTGTTGCTATTTCTTGTGGAGCAGCTAGTTCCCATAGCTTGTCTTTGGGGAGGTAGCGTTGTCTCTCCGGGTCACCGGTTGAGAGTATGTCTACTAGCCGTGACTTAATCTTCTCTAGTACTGCTACTAGTGGTCTTAGAATATATGTTCCTTGTAGTAGTCGTTTGGCTTGCCTTATAGCGTAGTCTATTTTCTGTGGGCTAAGCCTTCTCTCGAAGAGTTCTCCTACATTGTCTAGGTTATGTGCTTCGTCTACTATTACTACTGCTCCGGGGAGTATCCCCTCCACTGCTTTACGAGTTATCGGTGAGAAGAGGTATGGGTACGTTAGTATTACTAGGTCTACTCTCTCCATTAGCTTGCGTAGAGAGTAGTATGGGCATACTTCTCTCATGTCGCGCATCATGTCTATTGCCTTGAATATTCCGTGGCTCATTATCTGTGCTCGTGCTAGGTCTGGGTTAGCCCTACGTGAGCATAGTTCACAGTTTATGTCTTCTGTGTCAGCTCCCTTCTGAGCATATGGGCACGCGTCTGCTTTCGATATTAGTGCTACATAGGTTCTACCGGGGAAGAATTTACGCATATCACGCTCATATGACAGCATTTGGTTGCGGGTACGTGTGACAGCTATTACACGTTTAGCACGGGCTAGGAGCTTCATTCTGAAAGCTATTGAGAGACTCATAAATGTCTTTCCGGAACCGGTTGGAGAGTTTATAGCGTATACTCTTCCATCAAGAAGTGCTTTTATACCCCGCTCTATCACTGGCTTCTGCCATGGACGGTACTTCAACTAGCATATCCCTAATATTATAAGAGTGTAATTGTTGCAGAAAAAAGTGTTGTGGATTGAGAAACCGGTTTTTATGGTTACACTATTCTTATCTTATGTATCTTCCCTACAAGTGGTTCATTGTCTGATAATAGTCTTTCTAGTGCTAGTCTTATGACCTCGCTTCTACTCCTACCTATTCTCGTTGCATAACGGTCGAGTTTCTCTAGAACATCTTCTTCTAGTTTGAATGTTACCACACGCATAGTCATGTTTGTCGCCCCGCCCGGTAATACTGTGATGGTGTCCGGGTAATACGTTTTTATCAGAGCATTAATCTATCTATTGGTTGAATAGAAGAGTAGTTGGTGAGCAGTGGATAAAAAGAGATTGTTTTGGAGCGTATTCGTGGTAGTGTCTTTGTGCTTGATTGCTGGGTTGTTAGCTATAACTCTCTCCTATTCTGTTATAGACTACATGTATAATAGTATATCAGAGTATACTAACCACTCAGTTGATGACCGCTTAAGGGCTCTTGTAGAGGAGTTTAAGTCGGCTATAGCCGAGATAGTGTTCTTGATTATGCTTGCACTGGCAGTACTAATAATTACAACGATATATGTTGTTGAGAAATTATGGTTCGTGTTCTAGTGGTTTACAGCAAAAGAGTTCTCCTTCACCGTCTACTAGGAGTGGTTCGTCTTTGTATATCTTGCTCCAAGCGTTATACCAACTGCACGGTATCGGTGATACTTCTCCTCCAAGTTCTCTGCATTTATCTTCGAAACTGTTCATTTACTTCACCGTTTTATATCACTATTATTGACGGTTCGAGTTTATCGACTAGTTCCCAGCATACTTCTATGTCGTCTGGGCTAGAGGTATCGTCTAGCTGTAGCTTTATGCATTCAAGTGGTTTCTTAGCGTATTCTAGGCATGCTTTGCATGCTTTTTCTAGTTGTTTTGCGACTTCTATGCACTCGCTTATACTTATATCGTATTTGTTCTTCATTAAGATTTTCTTGACTTTATCATAGTCTATTTTTTCAAGGTTAACTATGTCTCTTGTTATACCGGTTCCCGTGAGGACACTTACACATTTGCGTGAAATCGGGTGTACGAGTATCTTAGAAATACACTTAGTATACCTTGTTAATACCATGTCCTCGTACTTTCTAGCTAGGCTCTCAAGTATCCTCTTAGAGAATATCTCGTTGAATACCTCCCCCTTACCCAAGCAATCCTTGTATGCGTAACGGCATTCGGCTTCGAATAAGCTTCTTGTAGATTCGTCTGGTATCTTTCTTGCTTCCTCTAGACATTTAGAGAATTCATCCATACATATATTGGGCATATACTTCCCCGTTACTTGATAAAAGTATTTGTAGAAGGTATGTGTGGCACCGCGTTTGGGGAGGAATGTGATGTCGCTCGTGTCTTTCAATTCTTTTAGAGTTTTATGTCGGGTATATGTTTTCCCCCGCGGTGCCCGTATGTTTTCTGTTGTGGTGTGTTTTATAAGTTTACTGGTTCATCTTCCACTCTAGGTATTCCCGGCATTTTTCTTTGAGTGGGCAGTCGAGTTTCTCGCAGTGTTCTCCGGGTATTCTTGGTGCTATGCCTTTTCGGAGGTACTGTGTTAGGTATGATACCTTGTCTGCTATGTATAGCTCTATGTCTAGGTTTAGGCGTGGTAGGTGGTGTAGCTTTACTACTCGTGTCGGTGGTAGTAGCCACGTGTTATCTGAGACTAGGGCTTCTACTAGTAGTCTTAGCTCCTTCTCTATCTTCTGTGAAGTTAGCTCTGAGACCGGTTCACGTATGAATAGGAAGTATGCTCCCCAAGGCTTACCGGTTTCGCGTTCAAGCATGTACTTGTAGATTGCTAGCTGGAGCTTATACTTCTCTACCGGGTGCTTCAGCCTAGTGTTCTTTACCTCGAATACTATTCTTTTCTCAGTGTTTACTGCGTCTGGGTGACCTAGTATCACTATGTCTCTCGCATAATTGTATCTTATCTCGTACTCTGGTATGAACCCGTATTCTGCTAGTATTCTCTGCACGAACCGGTGTGTCTCGGAGCCATAGTATACTTGGTTTGTGATAGGTGTTTCAGCCAAGTAGAATGCTGGACAAGATATCAGTAAGCCTACCCGTAGTATAAGTGTCCCATCATCTCTTAGTAGCCCTAGTTCTCTGAGCCTACGAGTAGCCCACTTCTCCTCCACCATCATGTTTCCCCGGTTCTACTTTTCTTCTACCTCTTTCTCACTTAGTACTCGTTTAACGTAATCTATGTGTTTTAGGAGTAGCTGGTATCCTAGCCGGAACCGTGTTATATGCTCCATTTCTCTGATTTCCTCCAGCATTGAGAGTATCTTCTCTAGTACTGGTCTAGGAGTACTCCTATAGAATTTGAGCGAGTGGTACGGGCATACTAGGCATGCGCTTAGGTTCGGGTACTCGGTGTATGCTTGTTTTATCTTCTCCAGTGTTCTCGGGTATCTCTCTAGGTAGCGCCATACGTCTTGGTCGCTCCAGTCTAGTAGTGGTGCATAGATATAGTAGTGTCCCGGGTCTAATGCTACACGCTTATACGATGTCTTAAGCTCCCGTGCTTGTATAAGTGGTTTTACCAGCATCTTGTTTCTGCGGGGGGAGTCGCTTCTCTTGACTCCTATGGCTATGACTATGTCTTCTTCCCTTAGCCCGGCTTGCTGTATGAGTGCTCTAAGCCATCTCCGGAACGGTACTAGTTTCAGCCAATAACCACACCAGAGTGTCTTCGGGTTAGGGAATGGTTTATGTTTCTCCCTCATTAGTTTGAGCATTGGCTCTGACTCTATTATTACTAGGTTTAGCTTCTCCCCGGTCTCCTCCTCTATTATCCTTACAAGTTCTTCTACGTGTCTACGTGACTCCGGGAGCATGTTGTCCGGTATATGCTGGTATACCACGTAGTCTACGTGGTGGTGTTCGAGCATGTAGAGAAGTGTCGCTGTCGAGTCTTTTCCCCCGGAGAGCTTGACTATGATTGTCTTCTCGGATAAATCCATGTCTGGGTACCGTGAGAGATTTTTTCCGGGTTCATAAAAATCTCTACCGGTGGGATATGTGTTGCGCTTGATTGCTGGTTATCCTAGGAGTGGTACTACTATGCTTTACCAGTGGGCTTGTGAGTGTAATAGGGATAAGATTGTATTGTATGAGCCGGACCACGAGTTGCTTCCGGTTCATCTTAGGAGGGCTGACCGCATTGTTGATATAACTCAGCCTAGACCGCATATGCCTTGGAAGAATTATTTGTTGTTGCCGGAGAGTGTTAGGGAGGAGATTGTTAGGAGTCACGTGGTTAATTCTTCCCCGATGAGTCTTGATGAGATAAGAGGCTATGTCGATGTCCTCGCCAATATAGCTAGAGAGTATAATGTGTTGTACAAGGTTGTTAGGTGGAACATGGTTCTCGGGGAACTAGCTAGAGAGTATAATGCCCGGGTACTCTTCATTATAAGAGATGTATACGATGTAGTTATGTCACATATGACTAGGCTTAGGGGGAACGAGGACGCGTTCAATAACTTGAAGATATTTGAGAGGATTAAGAGGGAGTATGGTGTAGAGGCTAGGGATATTGTTGAGAGGGTTACGGTTAACTGGTTCTTCCACAACACTAGGGCTCTGGAAGACTCTGTAAAGTATCCTAAGAATATCGCTGTTGTCCACTATTCGAGGATTGTATCTAACCCGGCTATACTTAGACACTATGAGCCGTTTATCGGCTTCAAGCTTACATGTAACCCGGTAGTGTATCCTAAGAAGTATAGGGTTCCACTAGAGGTTAAGGTAAAAATAGATAGTGTTTTAAAGAGTCTCTGCCGTGATTATAGTTCACCTCTTTGTTGATTCTCTTCTATTAACTGAAAAATTAGAGGAGTTCGTAGACTTTGTCGTTGAGTTTCTTCCAGTAGCCTAAGCGTGTACCTAGTTCGAGGTATTTCTTGATTGTCCTTGGGTCGCTGTAGCCTAGTGCTTCTACTACTGCTTGCTTGAAGGCTGTGTCGGTGAACTGGTATGAGAACCCGTGTGATATGAGCCATTGTTTTATTCTGATTATCTTCTCGTGTCTGCTGGGGTGGTCTATTGGGTTTGCCTTGTTCTCTGTGTGCGTGTGTGCGTGTCTGTGTATCCAGTCCCAGAGAGCACTCTCTACTTCTGCTGACAATACTCCTCTGTGAACGGTCTTGTACTTAGAGTATATTAGCTCTATCAATGCTTTCTTGAGTTCTTTTGAGACAACTACTTCTAATCTAGCCTTGTTATCGGGTATCTTTGGCATATGGTTCACCGGAGTTTTCCGGAATTTTCCGGAGAACCCATATAGTTTTCCGGAGTTTTCCGGAAAAATTCTTTGCTGTTACCGGACTTTTCCGGAAACGCGTGCATATATAATCGTATATTATTGTTTCCGGCATCTTTTTCCGGAGAAATATGATTAGAAAAAGAATTGATTTGTTTTCTTCGGGTTCTGGGGAGTAGCTGGGGGTCTGGGGTAGCGCACACACGCACACACAGTTATCTCTGACCGGGTGATATGATTAGTTCTGCTGTATCAGCGTATCTTATTCTTAGTGGCTTGTCTTGTCCGCCGGTTATCTCGCATGTATCTGATAGCTTGGATAGCTTCTTTACAACGGTGTGTATTTTCTCGTAGATTACTACGTCTATGTGTTCTTCGTTCATTGTCTCCGGCTCTATGTGTACTATTGGCTTGGAGCTTCCCTCGTTTGATTCTCCCTCTACTATTAGTATTGTTTCTCCTCTGTAGATTCTAGTATAGTCTGAGAGAGACGCTACATAGGCTAGTGCTTTGGCTAGTATGTCTGAATTAACTATTGCTTGGAACGGTAGTTCTTCTTGTATCTCCGGCTTATAGATTTCCGTACCGTATACCTCTGGTACGAATAACTTGAACTTACTGGCACCGTTTAGTACTGCTAGCAGTGTCTGAGACTCCAGCAACGCTAACTCTAATACCATGTCTTTTGCTAGGTTTCTAAGCAGTCTTAGA
>Ga0256835_1000423_pt1 | contig 31994 bp, 29 predicted proteins | sample PIR30metaG_FD_185972 | JGI IMG/M metagenome (GOLD analysis project Ga0256835, IMG submission 185972) | Hydrothermal vent microbial communities from East Pacific Rise, Pacific Ocean - PIR-30 | ecosystem: Environmental > Aquatic > Marine > Hydrothermal vents | place: Pacific Ocean: East Pacific...
CGATGCCGCTGCGCACGGTCGCCAGCCCCTGCAGGGCCGTTTCGACGGCCTCGGCCGCCTCACCGGCCGCGTGCCGCTGGAAACGGTAAATGGATCGCTCCAGGTAGCCCGCTGCCCGCACGGCCTCGGCCGAGTCGGCCTCGGTGCGGAAGGCCCCGCGCACGGCGGCCTCGAAGTGGTTGGCCTCGTCGATGATGCAGTAGGGAAAGAGGCCGTTTAACATGCTGTCCTGGTCCATCAGCGCCAGCTTGTGGTGGTTGGTGATCACCAGGCGGGCGTTCTGGGCCCGGGCCGTGGCCACCTGGGCCGGGCAGCGCCTGTGCTTGACGGTGCAGCCCGTGCGGGCCGACACCAGCGCCAGCGTCTGGGACAGGTGGCCGTCTTTGTCCAGCACCTCCCGGATGCGGGTCCCGACGGCGTCCAGGTCGGTCTCGGGAAAATGCAGTACGGTGTTGAGCAGGTAAAGCCACCCCAGCAGCTGCCGGCCGTCACCGCTCTCCTCGTAGCTGTAGTCCAGCTTTTCGGCGCACACGTAACTGGATTTGCCCTTGAGAAGGGCGTAGGGAATGTCGGCGTAGATGCGGAACTTCTCGCGACTGAAGGTGATCTCGCGCTGGAAGATCTGCTCCTGTAGGCTCTTGGTGTAGGTGGAGATGACCACGCGCGCATCGGGGTTGCGGCGCAGAAACTCCAGCGAGGGGATCAGGTAGCCCTGGGTCTTGCCGGTCCCCGTGCCGGCCTCCAGGCACAGGATCTGGCCCTCGTTGAGGGCCGTGGCCACGGCGGCCGCGAACGCGGCCTGGGAGGGCCGAAACTGGAAGCCGGCCTCGGCATCGGCCAGGGACCGGAAGCGCTCTTCGACCGTCTCGACGGGCACCGCGCGGCATGCGGCGGGCGGCGCTGGCTTGGACCGCGAAGCGAATTCGGCCACCGGCAGGAACGCCTGCCAGTTGCCGGTGTCAGGCAGGGTGCAGGGATCGAACAGGCCGCCGAAATACTCCCGGTAGCGCCGGGCGGCGTGCACGAACACCTCCCCGAAAAGGGTGCGGCTCTTATCCAGGAAGTATCGCAGCACCGGCGCGCTGCGGCACTGCCGGTCCGAAAGGCACTGCCCGGCGATGTGCCGGACCAGGGCGGTGCCTAGTTCCACCATTTCGGCGGCGGAGAAGCTGACCCGGCGGCGGGGTTTGCCCACGGCATGTTCCCAAAGGCGTTTGGGGGTGTGGGCGTCGAGTTGCGGTAGAAAAAATTCGGCGGCGAAACCCAGGTCTACGCAGCGTTCCGCGCGGCAGAAGGCCAGCAGTTCGGGATGGTGCCGACGGGGCGCGAGCGTCAGCAGAAAGGGATGGCCGCTTAAAAACTCGGACACGGCCGCGCTGGCTTCGGCGGAATCGGGGGCCTGCGCCAGCTCCTGGCGCGAAAGCCCCGAGCGGTGGCGCTCGCGGGCGCCGAAGGCACCGTAGCGCACGTGGGTGGCAAACTTCCGCGGGGAATTTCCCGGTTCGAGAACGGCGGCCGCGATGCTGTAAATGCGGGTGCCTTCTTGGCGCTTCTTTCCCAGGTGGGCAAAAACCACCGCCAGGGAGGAAATCGGACCGTCGCAAGGCGACAGCATGTCATCGGACCGGGGCTTCACTCCCAACCGGATGCAAGGATTTCTTCGATTTTCTGCAGGATGACCGGGATGTCCCCGCCGGTGACTTCCGAAAACCAGATCTGCTGCGGGTAGAGCACCACGTTGGGCCCCTGGGCGCACAGGCCCAGGCAGCCGGACTGGGACAGGCGCACCCGGGGTTTCCAGCCGCGCTCGGCGATCTCCTTTTTCAGGGCCGACCGAATGGCGGGACTGCCGCCGTCAGCGCAGGACTTGCGCGCGCCACGGCGGTCGTTGGTGCATACGAAAACGTGGCAGGTGTACGGCGTGCGCCGCAGTTCCGTCATGTTGCACTCCTTTGCAGCCGCACTTCACCCCTCTCCGCAGTGGGTCACTTTCCAACACCCGCCGTAGTAGTGCAGGCTGGAGAGAAACAGCGCGCCGCCAATGGTTTCGTAGATCAGGGCCAACACGTAGCGGGGCATGCTGGAGTGGCGCAGAAAGACTCCCAGCGCGATCATCACCACGATGATCAGATAGCTTTTCCAGGCCTGGAAGGCGAAAAGGCAGCGCTTTTCCGAAAAGGCGCACACGCGGGCGATGTTGCGGCGCGCGATCTTTACGAACCCGAAGCGGTACACTGTCACGGCGGCCGCCGCCCCCAGCAGGCCCAGCCACAGGGCGTGTCGTCCCCCGATGCCCGCCAGCCAATGCAGCGCCAGACGACATAGCATCACTCCCACGGCGCTCCACATCAGTCCGCCGACCACCAGGTGCCAGTGTTTGGAAACCGCCGGCTTGAGACTTCCCATCTGCATGCCCTGTTCTCCATGAATACGCGGGGCCCGGCAACCGGCGCTTTGGGGAAAGGCGCCGTCGCCGTTCGCTTTCGGCAAAACCGTCTTATTGCAGGATGCAGGTTCCTTGCTACGGGCGGTATTTTAGCAGAATTCACGACATTTGTGGAGTGAATTGGAATTCTTTTTCTTTTTTTGAGAAAATTTTCTCCCAATCCCATCCTGTGGCGGCCATCCGGATAATTTATATCTAGTTGTTATTTTAGCTTTTACGAACTCACACTATTTGATGGCACACATTCTGCATCAGTTTGCGGTGGTTCGGGCCGGCCGTCGGGCCCTACAGGTTCCTGCATGCCGACGGCCGATGAACCGAACGTCATCCATTGAAAAATCTGCAAACGGATTTCAACGGGAGATTTCCTTTATGCCACTGCCTCTGGGACATACCGCCATCGGACTGGCCACCCTGGAAGTCAGCGATTCGCACGCGGCTGGCTGGCGTCGATTCAAGACCCTGGCCTTTGTGACTGTATTTTCCAACCTGCCCGATATCGACGTGCTTTTCGGCCTGATGTTGACCGGAAACGGGGATACCTTCCATCGCGGCCCCACCCACAGCCTGGTTTTCGCAGCGCTGGCCGCGCTGCTGGCTTCCGGGGCCTCGAAGCTTTGGTCGCACATCCCCCGCATCTCCTTTGTCAGCGCATTCAGTATCGTGTTTTCCCACGTGGTGGCCGATTTCCTGTTTACCGCGGCCCCGGTTTCTTTCCTCTGGCCCCTTGAGACCCACTGGAGCAACGGCGTGGTGGGCTGGTCGGATGTGATCAGTTCGGTGATATTCCAAGGATTTCAAGACGCGGGCCTGGTTGCGGTGTGTGCCGCGTTCATCCTTCTGTTGCGCCTGGTGAGAGCCAGAATGGCGGGAATCGGGGAGCACCCCTGAGAATTTCAGGCCACGGCACCTTTTTCGGTTTCCACGGGTTCTTCACACGCCTCCTTGGCCAGGACACGCTCCACGGTCTTGATGATTTCGCCGGCATCGGCGCTTTTGACCACCACCTCGTCGGCGCCGGCTGCCAGTGCGCTCTTGCGGGTTCCGGGGTGATTGCTGCCCGTAAAGAGCACCAGCCGGGTTCCGCGGCAGCGGTCCTGCGCCCGCACCTGCCGGCACAGTTCGATGCCGGAGAGCACCGGCAGTTCGAAATCGACCACCGCCACGCAGGGGGCGTGTTCGACGATGCGTTCGACCCCCTCCTGCCCGTCGGTTGCCGTCAGCGGCAGGAATCCCGCTTTCTGAAACAGGCGTGTGTAGAGCCTAAGGATGACGGGGTTGTCGTCTACGATCACCACCTTGCGGACCGCCGATTGCGGTTCGGCGCGGTCGTCGTGCAAGGACTCTTCGCCACCGAGCAGCAGCAGGCGGTCTCCGGTGCGCAACCGGGTTTCCATGTCCGGATAGATCACGTCGCTACCATCGCGCCGCAGACCGATGACCTTGCCACCCAGTCGGTCTGCGGCCGCCTCGATGGTGCATCCGATGAGATCCGATGGCTCATCGACGGCCGTCCAAACGGGCTCTGCATCCATGGTAATCTGACAAGTGTCCTCTACCGGCACCTGTCCGGTGGCCTGCAGCAAGTCCTCCGCGATCTGCCGGCCGGTCACGGCGAAGGGGGACACCACCGTGTCGGCCCCGGCTCGAATGATCTTTTTCTCGGATGTGCATTCGTCGGCACGCGCCACAATGTGCAGCGTCGGGTTCATCTCACGCGCCGTCAGGGCCAGAAAGAGGTTCTCGGGATCCGAGTCCAGCAGCGCCAGCAGTCCCCGCGCCACCTTGATGCCGGCCTCCATCAGAACGCTCTCCCGGGTGGCGTCGTTCTGGATGTACAGGAATCCCTTCTCCTGCAGCAGGTCGATTTTATCGGGGCTGCTTTCGATGACCATGAAACTGGTGCCGGCCGATGCCAACCGCTCCGCGGCAGCGGCACCCACCCGGCCGTAGCCGCAGATGATGTGATGTCCCCTGAGATGTGCGATTTTGCGCTTCATTTTGCGGACCTCCGATTTCCCGCTCCACACCCGCGTGAGCAGCGACTCCACCAGGGCGTGGGAAGCCAGCGCCAGGCTGACAAACCCCACGACAATCAAACCGGCCGTGAAAAGACGGCCGGTGCCCGACAGCGGCCGTACCTCGCTGAATCCCACGGTCGAGAGGGTGATGACGGTCATGTACAGCGCTTCGGCCAGCGAATAATGCTCCACGGCCATGAAGCCCGCTGTGCCGATGGCGGCCACAAGCAGGCACAGGCTCATCAATACGGCGATGCGGTTGCGGTTGTTCATGTCTGCGAGGGTCCTGTGCTCTTGATCGGCGTGCCGCGATCCTTTAAATAACGCCTGTCACGACGGCAGCCGGTTCTTCCCTAGTTTCGGTCGATCCCCGGCGACACTTGAGTCATCACCCATTTCGAATGCGGAGATCCGTTCTTTTGCACCCCCTTCGCAGCCGCGATGAGATCGGTCTGCAGCCGCTGCAGGAATACTCCTGCCGTCTGTGCATCGTTTTCCCGCCGGTTCTCCAACTGCGCGCAGCCGATACCTGCCCCCCTTGAACCAATGGGCACCCAACCCATGAACGGCTTCGGCATCCGCCATGCGAAGTGTTACGGAAAACTGCCCCGCTACACCTCCTTCCCTGCTTGACGCGCCGCCTTGCTTTTGGCATAGTCGGGGATCGGGGGTCCTCACAGCCCCTGCGACGCACTGCACGCGACCATCCTTTTCCTGCAACAGGAGGAACCCATGCGCTGGAAACAGTTCCTGACACCCGTGAAGTCTATGAACGCTCAGCAGATCCGTGAGTTCATGCAGCAGCACGCCGCAGACGAGTTCACCATCCTCGACGTGCGCCAACCCGAGGAATACCAGCAGGAGCACCTGCCCGGCGCAAAACTGCTGCCGCTTCCCGAGCTTTCCGAACGGCTGGACGAGATCGACCCCGCCAAGCCCACCATCGTATACTGACGGATAGGAGGACGCAGCCGGGTCGCTGCGCAGATGCTGGCCGGCAAGGGATTCGAGCATGTCATCAACATGTCCGGCGGGATCAAGAAGTGGGATCAGCCTGTAGCCGTCGGCGACGTGGAACAGGGCCTCGCGCTTTTCACCGGTGACGAGAGCCCCCTGGATACCCTGGTGACGGCTTTTTCCCTCGAGGAAGGCCTGCGCGAATTCTACCTTTCCATGATCGAGCGGGTGCGCCGCCCATCCGTCAAGGGCCTTTTTGCAAAACTTTCGGATATCGAGGTTCTCCACCAGCAGCGCATTCTCAAGGAATACAACGCGCTTTCCGGCGAGGACTGGACCGTAGAGACCTTCGGGCCGCGCAGGGCCGCACCGGCCATGGAGGGCGGATTAACCACCGAAGAGTACATCCGCATGTTCGATCCGGACCTGGAGTCCCCGGCCGACGTGGTGTCGCTGGCCATGTCGATCGAAGCCCAGGCCTTCGATCTCTACGAGCGCGCCTCGAACCGCAGCCGGGACGACGACAGCCGCAAGGTGCTGCGGCGCATCGCCGAGGAGGAGCGCGCTCATATGACCCAGTTGGGCAAACTCATGGCGCAGCTCTAAAAAATTGGACGCCACAATGGACAAACACCTGGTTCTCATCGGCGGCGGGCACGCCCACATGGTGACCCTGGCCAACCTGCGGCATTTCGTGGAGAAGGGCTTTCGCGTGACGGTCGTGGGCCCCTCGGAACACCACTACTACTCGGGCATGGGGCCGGGCATGCTAGGCGGCACCTACGCTCCCGAACAGATCCGCTTCGCCACGCGCCGCGTGGTGGAAAAGCAGGGCGGCACCTTCATTCTGGACAAGGGTGTGCGGGTGGATGCCGAGAAGCGCGTCATGCACCTGGCTTCCGGCAAAACCCTGCCCTACGACGTTATCTCCTTCAACGCCGGCAGTTTCGTGCCGCGCGACGTGCTGGCGCCCGACTGCGGCGAGGTGTTCGCTGTCAAACCCATTGAAAAACTGCTGGACGCCCAGCGGCGTATCCTGGAACTGTCCGCTGCAGGACCGTTTCGGGTAGCGGTCGTGGGGGGCGGCGCGTCGGCGGTGGAAATCGCCGGCAACGTCTGGCGGCTGGTACGGGAACGCGGCGACCACCCCGTCGAAATCACCCTCTTCGCCGGCCACGGAGTCATGTCGCGATTTCCCGCCGGAATCGGCCGCATGGTGCGCCGCTCCTTCGGGCGCCGGGGCATCCGACTCCTGGAAAAAGGTTACGTGCGGCAGGTCAAATCGGATGTTGTGGTGCTCGAATCCGGTGAAACCTGGCCCTGCGACCTGGTCTTTCTGGCCGCCGGCGTGCGGCCCTCGCGCATCTTCAGCGAATCGGCCCTGCCTACCGGTCCCGACGGCGGGCTGCTGGTCAATCGTTTCCTTCAGTCGACCAAGCACCCCGAGATTTTCGGCGGCGGCGACTGTATCTACTTCCAGCCGCGGCCCCTTGACAAGGTGGGCGTCTACGCCGTTCGCGAAAACCCCGTCCTGTACCACAACCTGATGGCGTCCCTCGAGGGCAAACTCCTGCAGCCATTCGACCCCGGCGGCGACTACCTGCTGATTTTCAACCTGGGCGACGGCAAAGGCATCTTTCGAAAAAAAAGGCTCCTCTTTGGCGGGCGCCCGGCTTTCTGGATCAAGGACTACATCGACCGCCGTTTCATCCGCACTTTCCAGGCCATCGAACAGGAATAAAACCCATGAAGAATCTCATCAAGGTCATGAAAGCACTGGCGGACCCCAACCGGGTCAAGATCCTCAAGCTGCTGCAGCACAAAACCATGTGCGTATGCGAACTGCAGGGAGCGCTGAACATCTCACAGCCCAGCGTGTCCAAACACCTGAAGATACTGGAAGAAGCTGGGTTAGTGGATTTTGTCAAGGACGGGTTGTGGGTCAACTACTTCCTGACCGACGGGCACCAGAGCCCCTACGCCGCGCTCATGCTGGAAAACCTGAAGCAGTGGCTGGACGACGATGAGGACATTGCGGAACTGGTGCGCAAGATCCCCTTCCTGGACCGTGAAGTCCTCTGCGGTCGGAATCGGAAAAATGCCTGAGCCGATGGACGCGATACCCCTCTCTCCGCGGGCCGTCCGCGTGTCGCCATCGTCCACCGCGGCCTTTAGTGACCTGGCGGCCCGCCTGCGCCGCCAGGGGCGCGACGTGATCAGCCTGGCCGCCGGAGAACCCGACTTCGACACCCCCGCGGCGGTGGTGGAGGCCGCGCACAGGGCCCTGGATGCGGGACGCACGCGCTACGCGCCGGTGCGCGGCATCCCCGAACTACGCCGCGCCGTACGCCGCAAGCTGGCCCGTGACAACGCGCTGGCCTACGAAGACGAGGCCGTCCTGGTCACGTCCGGCGCCAAGCAGGCCGTGGCACTGGCGGTGGAGGTGCTGGCGGGCCCGGGCGACGAGGTGATCGTGCCGGCACCCTACTGGGTGAGCTACCCTGAAATGGTGCGGCTGGCCGGGGCCCGTCCGGTCATCGCAGCCGTCGGCGCCAACGGGTACAAACTGGATGCCGACGCTCTCGCGCGCGCCCTCTCGCCCCACACGCGGGCACTGATCCTCAACTCCCCCTGCAACCCCACCGGCGCGCTATACAGCGCCGAAGAGCTGCGTGCCATCGCCGATGTCTGCGCCGACAGCGGCATCACCGTCATTTCCGACGAAATCTACGAGAAGATCGTCTTCGACGGGTGCCACCACAGCATCGCCGCGTCAACCCCCCGCCTGTACGCACGCACCGTGGTGATCAACGGCTGCTCCAAGGCCTACGCCATGACCGGCTGGCGCATCGGATACGCCGCTGGACCGCCGCACGTCATTTCCGCCATGGCCACACTGGCCAGCCAGCGCACCACCAGCGCCTGCACCTTCTCTCAGGCCGCCGCGGCCTTCGCCCTGGAAAACGAACCGCCGGATGTCGCCCGCATGCGTGCGGCATACCGCCGCCGCCGCGATCTCATGGCCGGTGCCCTTTCGGACATGGGCATCACCTGTTCCCTGCCGCCGGCCACCTTCTACCTGCTGGCGGACATCCGCCACCTGCTGCCGGCGGCCCGGGGCGACACCGACATCCCCGACGCCCACCGCTTCGCGCTCGAACTGCTCGAACACGCCGGCGTGGCCGTGGTGCCCGGCGAACCCTTCGGCGCACCGGGGCAACTGCGCCTGAGTTTCGCGACCTCGCGCGACCAGATCAAAATCGCCATGCAGCGCCTGGCCGCCTTTGTCCGCGAACTCCGCTGAGACCGCCGCAGCGCGCCAGACTCCCTGCCCCGCTGCAAGCACTTAAAGCCGGGGCCGCTATGCCCGACGCCTCAGGAGGAGGCGGTCCCGTGGACCGTCTCCACTACGCGGTCCAACTGTTCGAAGGAATTATAGATGTGCGGCGAAAGGCGCACACGCCCCAGGCGTTCGGCCGCTACGATGCCCGCCTCCTGGAAGCGCTGCAGCGTCCGTTCGGCCGTTTCGGAGGGGCTTTCGAAGACGCAGATGGCCGATCGATCCCCGGCGAAAGCGTCGGACAGCAGCCGGCAGCCGGCCTCTCGCAGCCCGTTGCAGAGGTGCTCGCCGAGTTCCCCCAGCCGCTGCCGGACCTTTTCGAACCCGATTTCTTCCAGCATTTCCAGGGCGGCCTGAAAGTAGACCCAGTCGTTGAAATTCGCGGTGGAAATGGTAAAGCGGTCGGTGGAGGGCTTGAGCTCGTCGCGGTAGGGAAGATAACGCTCGTCGTCCACCACCGACTCGGTGCCCACGAAGATGGGCTGCAGCCCTTCCAGCCGGTCCCGGCGAATAAACAGAACCCCCATTCCCAGGGGCCCCATCAGCCATTTCCAGGTGGGAAAGGCCATGTACGCGATGTTGCAGGCCTGCACATCGATGGGCCGCATGCCGACCCCCTGGGCGCCGTCCACCACCAGGTCGATGCCGTGCCGGCGGCAGGCGTCGCCGATCTCCTCCAGCGGCAGGGGCATACCGGTGCACCAGTGCACGGCCGAAAGGGCCGCCACGCGCGTGGCGGGTGTGATCGCGCTGCGAAAATTTTCCGCAAAGCCCGCCGGCGTCTCCGCCATGGGCACGGTTTTGAGGACGACCCCCTTGCGGGCCCAGTGCCGCCAGGGGTAGACGTTGCTGGGATACTCGTTTTCCAGCAGCAGGATCTCGTCGCCCTCGCGCAGGCCCAGGCCGTGGGAGATGAAATTCATGCCCTCGGCGGTATGGTGGATCAACCCCAGCTCGTCGGCTCGGCAGTTGAGCAGCGGCGCCAGGATGGCCTTGATGCGCCGCTGCACGTCGCCGTAGCGGGCGGTGCGGGTCAGGGTGCCGCGCCGTGCGTAGCCCTGCAGAAAACGGGTCATGGCGTCCACGATGTGGGTGCCCGCCGGGGTGGTGCCGCAGTTGTTCAGCCAGATGAGGTGCCCGTTGACCGGGTAACGGTCATAGACCGCCTGCCAGTTCATGACTTGACGCGCTCCACGTACTGCCCGGTGCGTGTGTCGATGCGGATGACCTCGCCCTCTTCCACGAAAGGCGGCACCTGCAGCACGTGGCCCGTTTCCAGCGTGGCCGGCTTGGTGTCGCCGGAGGCCGTGTCCCCCTTGACCCAGGGGTCGGCCTGGACGATCTTGAGCTCTACGAAATACGGCAGGGTGATGCCGATGGGCTTTCCCTTGAACATCAGCACGGTGCAGACAGTGTTGTCCTTGAGAAAATGCTTGGCTTCACCCACCTGCTCCTCGGAGAGAAATTCCTGCTCGTAGGTCTCGGTGTTCATGAAACAGTAGCTGCCGCCGTCGTTGTACAGGTACTCCATCTCCTGCTCCATGAGGTCGGCTTCATTGAACTTTTCGCCCGAACGGTAGGTGCGGTCGACCTGCACGCCGGTGAGCATGTTCTTCATGCGGCACTTGTAGAGCGCCTGGCCCTTGCCGGGTTTGACGAATTCGAACTGCACGATTACCCAGGGTTCGCCGTCGATCTCGATTTTCAGACCTTTTCTCAGGTCGCCGCTTTCGTACATGTTTTCGCTTTCCTCCTCTCGGGGTTACAGCCAGTCAGCCGGGCCGTTGCACCGCCCGGAAATTTTTCGTTCAGCGCCCGGCGCCGCCGTTCGGTTCCCGCTCCTGTGCCGCCCGCCGGGATTCGGCCACAAAGCGCGCGACCCTGCGAAGGTCCTTGCGGAAGCGCACCGGACGCCCCTGCTCGTCCACGCGGTTGGTGCCCGTGCAGCTGTCCACGCCCCAGGGGCGGACCGCGGAAATGGCCTCGGCCACGTTTTCCGGGCCAAGCCCTCCGGCCAGTATTACCGGAATACGGCTCCGGGCCACGAGTTCCCGCGCCATGGGCCAGTCGCAGGTGCGCCCCGTAATTCCGATGAAACCGTTCACGGGCTGCTCGGCGCCGCCCGCTGCGGTGATGCGCGTGTCGGTCAGAAACAGGTCGCTCTCGGGTTCGAAGATGTGCGCCAGGGCCAGCGTGGGGCACCTGGCCGCCTGCCCCGGCAGGCCAATCGGGAGGCTGCGCATAATGCGGATACCAGGAAAAGCCCGTCGCACGGCACGCTGCAGGGCGATCATCTTCGCCAGTGCCTCCCGATCGTCGTCGGGATGCGGCAGGTCGTCGCAGAAATGCACGATGTCCGGCCGATGGTAGTCCAGCGCCTGCAGCACCCGCTCGCGATCGCCGAAGAGCGGAATCAGGCTGCTTACCGCGCCGGCCTTCCGAACCGTTCGGAAAGTGGCCCGGATGTCCGGCCGCCGCCACTGGTCGGCTGCTAGCAGCACGCCGCCCACGTGATCGACCCCCAGGCGAATGAGTTCGCCGGCCTCGTCAGGTTCCTGGACCTCGTATATCTGGATGATCATGGCGCCTTTCACCTGCAGGGCCACCTGCCGCGGCCGCTGCGCAAACTTAAGCATTGACATTTGGGGCCGTGTTTACCATATTCAGTCATCTTTCGCAAATCGTTTCACCGGGTTGCACTCAGTTCGGCAACCACTGTCAAGGAGTGGGCATGATCCTGATCATCGACTTCGGTTCCCAGTACAACCAGCTCATCGCCCGCCGCGTGCGGGAGTGCCACGTTTACTGTCAGATCGAACCTCCCGGCATCCATGCCGATCAGGTGCGCGCCCTGGCCCCTGAAGGCATCATCCTGTCGGGGGGGCCGGCCAGCATTTACGAAAAAACCAGTCCGCGGATGGACCCCGCCATCCTGGATCTGGGCATCCCGGTGCTGGGCATCTGCTACGGCATGCAGTTCATGATCCACGCCCTGGGCGGCAGCGTGAAGCGTGCCGACAAGCGGGAATACGGGTTTGCCTCCCTGACCGTCCGGCGCCGCAGCGGACTATTTGCAAACGTGGACAAGCACACCGACGTCTGGATGAGCCACGGCGATGCCATCACCGCCCTGCCCAAGGGCTTCACGATCACGGCCTCCACCGCCAACACCCCGATGGCCGCCGTGGCCAACACCCGCAAAAAGCTCTTCGGCCTCCAGTTTCACCCCGAAGTACACCACACGCCCCAGGGCAAGCGCATGATTCGCAGTTTTCTGTTTGACATCTGCGGATGCAAGCCTTCGTGGACCATGAAATCCTTCGCCCGCACCGCCGTTCAGCAAATCCGCGACGAGGTGGGTGACCGCAAGGTGATCCTGGGTCTCAGCGGCGGCGTGGACTCCTCGGTGACGGCCGTGCTGCTGCACCGCGCCATCGGCCGCCAGTTGACCTGCATCTTTGTCGACAACGGGTTGCTGCGCTTAAACGAGGCCCGTCAGCTGCGCGAACGGCTCAGCCGGCACCTGGACATCCGCATCCGTTTCGTGCGCGCCCAGGGGCGCTTTCTCAAAGCCCTCAAGGGCGTCGTCAACCCGGAAAAGAAACGCAAGATCATCGGCCGCGTCTTCATGGAGGTCTTTGAGGCCGAAGCAGCCAAAATCAAGGGCGCCGAGTTCCTGGCCCAGGGGACGCTCTACCCGGACGTCATCGAGTCGGTTTCGGCCTTCGGCGGACCGACGTCGGTCATCAAGTCGCATCACAACGTCGGCGGCCTCCCCAGGAAGATGAAGCTCAAGCTGATCGAACCCCTCAAGTACCTCTTCAAGGACGAAGTGCGCCAGTTGGGCAAGACCCTGGGCCTTGCCGATGAACTGGTCTGGCGCCAGCCTTTCCCCGGTCCCGGACTGGCCATCCGCATCATCGGCGAAATCACACCCAAGCGCCTGGCCGTGCTGCGCAAGGTCGACGATCTTCTGCTTGAAGAAATCCGGTCCGCGGGTTATTATAAGCGATTGTGGCAGTCCTTTGCGGTGCTGCTGCCCCTGAAAAGCGTGGGTGTCATGGGCGACCGCCGCACTTATGAAAACATCGTGGCCATCCGGGCGGTTACCAGCAAAGACGCCATGACCGCCGACTGGGCGCGGTTGCCCCACAAGTTTCTGGCGGCCCTTTCCAACCGCATCATCAACGAAATCAGCGGTGTCAACCGGGTTGTGTACGACATCAGCTCCAAGCCGCCCAGCACCATTGAGTGGGAATAGACCTCATGAGCGATGACAAGACATACGGGTTCAAACTGGGGGACGACGATCTGCCGGAACCCGAAGAGCCGCCCGTGGAAGACCTGCTGCTGTCCAGTGAGCTGCCGCCCCCGCCTTACGAGCGTCTGCGCCGGCGCATCACCGTGCTGGGTGTCCTGATGCCCCTGCTGCTGGCCGGCCTGATCGTAGCCGGCTACCTGGACATCAAGCGCCGCGTGAGCCAGACCGAAAACACCGGCAGCATGGAGGTGCTTAACCTCTCGCGTGACTTGGAATCCAGTTTCTCCTCGCTCTCGGTCCGCCAGGCCAAACTGGAAGAGGCCATGAGCAAGATGATCGCCGAGGTAGAAAAGAAAAATGCCGCCCTGAAAACCACCCTGCAGGCCGAACTTCAAAAGGCCGTGGCCGAAGTCAAGTCCCTTAAGAAAAGCCTGGCCGAAATCAACCAGCGGCTGGCCGGCGCCGAAAAGAAACAGCACGCTGCAGTGGAGCGACTCAAGGGGGAACTCAAAAGCCTCCGAACGGAGTTGAAGCGTATCGGCGAAAAATCCGAGTCGGCCGACCGCAAGGCGGCGGTCCGCGTGTCAAACCTCGAAAAGACGCTGGAGGAGATGCAGGGCTACCTGGGGGAACTCAAGACCATGCAGGGCCAGCTGGCCGACCTGGCCGAAGCCATGCGACTGTCCGCCGTGACCACGATGGAAGCCAAGAGCCGCGCCGTCGAGGCCGAGCAAAACCTCCGGAAGCTTCGGCAGGAGCTCGAGCAGCAGTTGGCCACCAAACTGGACCGCAGAGCGTTGGCCAACGAATTGAAAGCCGAGGCGCAACGCAACCAGAAGCGCATGGCGCTGCTGACCGCCCGGCTCAGCGACCGCATCGTGACCCTCGAGAAGAAGGTGGCCCTGCTGACCACCCAGGTGAAGCGGCTTCGAAAAAGCCTGCGTGTTCCCTCCCGCACGTCCCGCAAGGTGCAAGAGCAGGACATCAAGGAATAACCGCCTTTGGTTTCCAGCCACTGCGCATCAGCGCGGATTCCTGTTCGGCGGTCAGCGGCGGGCCCGCCATCATACGGTCCAGCACGCTTTCCATGGGGTCTTCGCCTGCCGCCGGAACATACGAGTCTGCGTTTTGCGACGCGGGCTGTTCGGGCACCCAAGGGATATAGACCCGGGTGTGCCAGCGCCCCTGCCGGTCGCGGCAGGCCACCCCCTGCGCCCACTGCCGCTCGCCGCCGTGCAGGTTTTCCACCTCGTACTGTCGGCAATAGCGGCGGGCGTTGTCCCGGAAAGAGAGCACGGGGGTCACCTTGAGATTCCCCCCGGCCATATAAAAAGAATTGCCGCTGGGGGTCTTTTCCAGCCCCCGACTGAACGGCACGCCGGCCGGCAGGACCGGGAAGGGACCCGACCCCGAGGGGCCGAACAGCAGGTAACCGGTCAGGATACCGGCGCAGAGCACAATGGCCATGGCAAAAGCCAGCGCCGGCGACAGGGACGGGAATCGCAAAAAAGCGGCCCAGAAACCGCTCTTGCGTACGGCTCGCCGCGGCGCCGGATGCTCCCGGATGGTGCGGATCAGTTTTTCGGGGACCTGCTCGTGAAGGGGGTCATCGAAAGCCGCCTTTAGAACCGCCGTGCTGCGGCGGAAAATCTCGGCCTTCTGCTGCGCCTCGCGGTCCCCCTCGAGGGCCTGTTCGATTTCCAGGGCCTCGTCCTCCGGGAGTTCCCCGTCGACCCAGGCCATGATCTGTTCGTCACTTGGCGTTTTCATTTTTCCCGCAACCTCATTTGCCCGTGTTATCCGTTCACCATGGCGTACAGCCGCTTCCGCGCCCGGGACAGCCGGCTCATGACGGTGCCCAGCGGTACGTTAAGAGTATTGGCCGCATCTTTGTAGGACAGCCCGTCGACACACACCAGCGACAGGACCAGGCGGTCTTTGGGCGACAGCTTTTCCATGGCCTGCACCACCTTGGAGAGCATCAGCCTGGCCTCGATGCGCTGCTCCTTGCCGTTTTTGGACGTCGGCAGGCGGACCTCTTCCAGCGGAAGGTGAACCTTGCGGTTTCTCATTGCCCGTGCCTCGTCAATCCAGAGTGTGTAGATGATGCGGAACATCCAGCTGTCCAGCCGGGTTCCGGGCCGCCACTGGTGCTCCCTGCTCAGGGCCCGCTCGCAGGCCGCCTGAACCAAATCGTCGGCTTTCGCCCTGTCGGTTGTCAGCGAGTACGCGAAGCGGCGCAGCCGGGGAAGCATGGCCGCCATCTGATCCCGGAAATCGCCGCTTCCTTCCGTGTCCATCGTTCGCGACACCCCTTTTTGAAACGAATAAGTGGGCGTAAAGGCCGCTATCACTCCCCGGCGCAGCTGCGCGGGCAGTGAATCAAGCCCCATCCGAACAGGTTGTCCCGGCCGCGTGGGCCGAGGTCGACGGTATTTTCCTGCAGCATCCGGAACAGGTGGCCCGCACGCTGCGAAGGATCCATGCGGCGCAGCAACTGTGCCCCCACGGCCGTGCAGTAGGCCGCGGCATAGGAGGTTCCCTGCCGGTACCGCCCTATCCCCGACTTTCCGGGCACCCATATCCCAACGCCCGGGGCGGCAAAATCAATGTACGGCCCTTGGTTGGCCCTGCGGTACAGTCGCCGGAAACGGTCCACCGCGGTCACGGCGATCACCTTCTCGTAAGCGGCCGGGAAAGCGGGCGGGGCCAGGGCGCCGTTGTTTCCGGCTGCAGCCACCAGGGGGGTTCCGCTCTCGAGTGTTCGGCGAACCGCGGCACGCAGCAGGCTGTTGTCCGGACCGGAAAAACTCAGGTTAACCACCAACGCCTTTTCGGCTACCAGCCAGTCCAGCGCCCGGGCGATGGCCAGCGCACCGGCGTGTGGCTTGCCCTGACCACCGACCGAAAAGGCCTCGGCGGCCAGCAGACGTGCACCGGGAAGCAATCCGGGAAAAGAGCTGCCGGCGGCCCCCACGAGCACCGCGGCGATGCCGGTGCCGTGTATGCTGACGGGCACCTCCGGCTGCGGCACGAAAGAGCGCCGGACGATATGCTGCCCCGCCAACGGTGCGATGTCGGTGTTCACGTCGCTGTCCACCATGCCGATGCACAGCCCCTTTCCGAGTGAGCGGCTTTTCAGGGGCCATCCGATCATCCTGCACGCGGAGGCATTGAAATCGTTTCGCGCCTCGCTCCCGGATCGTCCGGCAATGGTGTAGTAGTGGTTCAGATCGAAGGACACCGCCGTTTCCATTTGGCGCAGCCGCACAAGCGCATTGCATGCGTTGATTCCGTGAGGCACCCTGAAGCGCGTTACCGACAGGTCGAGATTCTCCAGCACCATGTGCCGCTCGACAAGCAGTCCTATTTCCCGGGCCTTGCGCCAGGTGGCGGCAGTGGGATTGATCGCCAGAATAACACCGGGTTCGAAGGCACCGGCCACGGGCGGTGCGGAGGAAATCCGTTGACTGCGGGCAATTCTCGGTTCGGAGGGCTCTTCTTCGGCCTCCAGGCTGTAGCCTCCTCCGGGCCCTCCAGCATCGCCGACGCCAACGCCTCCGGCGGAACCGCTTCCAGAGGAAGCGCCTGCGCCTGCGGCGCCACCCCCTGAAGCGCCGCCTGTTCCCGAATCACCGCTGCCTGCACCGGCCCCGGAGGCGCCCGTATCACCGCTGCTGTCGTGTCCGCCATCCATCCCGCCGGAGGAATCTCCCGACATATCCCCGGACATGCCGCCGGAAGTACCGTCCGACATTCCCCCAGCGCCGCCGGATGAACTTCCGGACATGCCGCCGGAAGAACTGTCTGATGTGCCACCGGACATGCCGCCGGAATCTCCGCCCGTGCCCCCACCGACAGCACCATCACCGCCCCGGGCGTGCGCCGCGGCGATCCATCCGCATGCCGTATGGCCCCATCCCGGCAGATCCGCAGCCGGCCCCCATGTGACCGCCAGCATCACGGCAAGCCAGAATACGCACGCTGCGAAAAAATGTTCTTTTCCCGGCATCGACATGACAAAAACATCCTGCGCCAGCGAAACGCCGCGCCTGAACAGCCCCGCCCCCGCTGCCTGCCATGGTCATCCTAGATACCCTTCATCCAAGTCAGGTGTCAACAGCATCCCGCCTTGATATGGCTTTGGAAGCCTCCTCCGGGCCGGGCATTCAGCAACCTCCATTTCGTCCGGGCGGAACGCCTGGCGGCGGTCCACCAGGACCCTATTGGCGTTTCGGAAAAATGTGAAACTTGCGCGCCATGTGATGCGGGCCAAGCGCCTGTTTGGCTTTTCGCAACCCTTCGATTCCAAGGTCTTCCATGCGATTGACGTATTCACAGTCCGCCCAGGCCAGCCGGCAGAAACGCTGGGTCAGCACCTGGTTGATGCCCAGGTAGTCGTGATCGCATTTTTCGATGTGGATCAGCGCCATGTGGTCGTTGAGCTTCTCCCCCACCGTAAAGGCCCGGATGTTTCCGTCGATTCGGATGGCCAGACCGCGCAGGCCGAGCGCGTCGAAATGCACCAGGATCTTGCGGGCGGTCTCTACTTCGGCTTTGAGGAAAATGACCTCCTCCATCGAATCGTCGGGCCTCCTTCCGTATTTTTTCGCCAGCCGGTCGAGTTTCTTTCGGAGCCAGTCCTGGTTGAATCGAATACACTCCCCGACGTTGCGCCCGCTGATGAATTCGGTTTCGTGGTGCGGAAAATTTTGCTCAAAGCGCTTGATGTAATTGCGCTGCCCGTGGTAGCGGCGGCCGCGCAGCCGGATCATGTCCTCGGTGCGGTAGATGTAGTCGGAGATATCCGCGTCCTCCTGCACCTCGTATTCCTTTGTTCCGGCCATGTGGCGCAGAACGAAATGCTCCGAAGCCCTCCGAATAACCGGTGCAAAGCGGCGCGAACGTAGATAGTCGAAACAGGCCTTAACGCAACCACCGATATCTTCGTCGCCCAGCGGCGGAAAAAAAAAGGGCTTCTCCGGTGTCGATTCACTGGCGCACAGGACACAAATGTTGCCGCTGTACCGGCTGATGCGAATGTCGTAAAAATCGCGCCACAGGAACAGATTGGTGAAACAGCGGTCCGAAATCTCGGTCTGCCGCGCGCTTAGCCGCGGCTGCAGGGCAAAGCGGTCCGCCAGCGACAGCGGCCTGAACTGCGGAAACGGCGGAAGGGAGCTCAAGTCGGATTCGCCGGGCTGCCAGCAGTTTACCCGACCGGCTTCGAATCGCTTCAGGGCTTTTTCATCGACGATCGAGGAACACTTCTGGCGCTGCATCACAGCACCTCCTGAAGGGAGTAATTCGCCTGCTCCATGTAGGCGGTATCATAGTACTTTAATCCCCTTTTGATGAGGTTGGTTTCCGCCTCGCGATACGGATAGTAATTGCGCACGAAATCCAGGATTTCCGGAATCATGGATTCCCCGATGTAGGAACAGGTGTACAGGTCGATGCTCACGAACCCCTGGTCCGTTAAGGTGTGCAGCTGGATGCCGGACTCCACCAGGCCTACCCACCCGGAAAGGCCGCCCTTGCCCTCCCACTGCGGCGGGGTCACGTAGATGTGCGGCAGGCTCTGCTTGTGCATTCCGATGTGCCCCGGCAAACGATTGAGAAAATCATAGCCAACGTTCAGGTCTCCACATTTTTGCGGTTCGACAGCGTATAAATCCATTGTCAGCAGATATCCGAAAACATGCTCGTGTTTCATATTCCCCTCCCTTGGTTTACGTACCGGTTGCCTGCCGACCGGAGCCCTTCCGGGCATCACGCAAACCGGTCGATGATGTCTCTGAAGGCGTCAACCACCACCTGCAATTCTTCCTGGCCGGCGGCAAAGGTCGAGACCTTGAACCTGCGCGTCTGTCCCGGCCGGATTCCCCAGATGTGCCGCTTCTTGAGTTCCTTGTAGAGGAAATAGCCTTTTTCACGCCTGGTCTGGGAGATTTCGTAGAGCCGGGGGGATTCGAAGGCGACCAGGTCGTGGCGATGCGCACTTTCTCCCAACGCTGTGAACCCGAGCGTTTGCATCTCGCCGCAGAACCACTGCACCTTGGCCACCTGGCGGTCCCAGGCCTGCACACGCTCCTGAAGACGCGTCATGGAAGCCATCAGCGTGACGACACCGGCGCCCCTGGCGGTACACCCCAGAAACTCGATTTCCTTTCCACCGTATCTTTCCGATTTCCTCAGCAGCCGCTCTTCCCATTTCCTGTGCATGCCCAGGAGTCCGAGAGGTCCAGAGGCGGCCATGCTCTTGTGGGCCGATGCGACGATGAAATCAGCGCCGATTTCCGCCAGTGATACCGGCAGCCGACCGACGGCGTATGCGCCGTTGATGAGAAGGGGGACATCGTACTTCCTGGCGATGGTCCCCAGCAGCCTGGCATCGGGCAGGTTGCCGTAGTTCCCGTCGGGATATGTCAGCAGCAGCAGCGCAGGTCTGTGCCGCTCGATGAGCGGGATGTAGTCCCGCACATCGATGCGGTACTCCGGATAGCCGGAGTTGGGCACTTCAACGACCTTCAGCCCGTTCCTTTCGGCTGCCACGTACGTGCTGTAATGCCGGTTAGCGTCAACGACGATGGTGTCACCCGGTCGCGTCATTGCGTGGAAAACGGCAAACTTTCCCTCTCTGGCCCCGGTGGTCAGCCGCACACTGTGGCAACCCAGAAACGCTGGCAGAATTTCCCGGGTCAGGTCGGCCACGGGCGGGTTGGGTATCGTATCCAGGCATCCGTTGCAGTAGTCACATATGGCATAGCCGTCGGCGTACTCCATCAGTGCCGTCATGGCAGCTTCGTCGAGCACGCCGCCCGTCTGCAGCGGCTGGATATTAATCCAGTCCCGGGTTTTGCGGATCGCACGGTAGCCATTTTTTCCGGAACGCCCCTGCATGGGCATTGTCAGCAGCATCACGCCTCCCGTCTCGCTTTTCCGGCTTCAACCGTCAGGAAGACCGGTCCGGAAACCGTAATTTGCTTTTTGCTTCCCTCGATATGCTCACGAACGGCGGCCGGCAGCCGGAGATTGACATCCGAGAGGTTTTTCACTATTTTCACCTGGAATAGAACACTGTCCGCTGCCGGCGGCGCCGTTTCGATCATTGCGGCGGCCCTCAGGGAAAGCGCCTGCATGACGTCGAGTCCCGCTTTTACCCCGCCGGGGTTGGCTGCCGCCACGATGCGTCCGTTTTTCACCCCGATACGGTTGAAACCGGCAGGCCCCACCAGCCGCTTGCCGTCTTCCGTTTCAACCAGCCGGACATCCCAGGCGCCGTCGTGCCAGGCGCTCACCGAACAGGGCCCGATCTCGTTTCGGTATCGGTAGGCCGCACTTTCAATGGCTTTCGCGATCTGCATCCCCCCTGCCGTGGACGGCCTGTCGATCGGAAACAAAGCGGCGGCGATTTCTTCGTCCGTGAACCCGCGCCTGTGGAACTGCGGGAACACGAGTTCCCGTATATCCGCGTGCCCGTTGAGCACCATGAGGAGCCGCTCCATGCCGAACCCCACGTTGAACACCGGGAAGCGGATGCCGAAGTTGGCCAGCGAATCGGGGGAGTAGATGCCTAGATCGGCAATCTCGTACCACTTTCCCCCGTACTCGGCGAACACCTCCTGCTCCTGTCCCGGTGCGTAATAGTTGGCCGTGGCCTTCTTGATCTCGAATCTCACATCCGCAAACCCGAAGCGCTTCAGTATTTCGACTGCAACCTGCTTCCCCCTTTCCAGCGTCATGTCGCGGTCCATGACTACCACCGAGGCCGAGTGGTGGACGCACAGATGGGTGGCGTCCTCCTTCTGTTCGTTGCGGTAGCGCGGCCCTACCGCAAACAGGGCCAGCGGAAGCGCCCGCTGTTCCTGAAGCGCCGCCAGGGTGTGATACCAGGTGCCGGTCATGTGCGACCGCAAGGTTAAATCGGTCGCCACGGGGTTCAGTTTCCGGAACTCCGGAAAAATTTTTTCCAGCATTTCCACCGCAACCGCCTCCCCGATGGAAAGCCGATCCACCAGCACCTCCACGAAGTCGTCCGACTCGATTTTGCCGCGTTTGTAAGACCTGAGAATGGACTGCAGCCTTTTGATATCAACGTTGCCGATGAGTCGCTGAATGCGTTCGATCTTCTCCCTGCTCAGTCCAATGTCCGGCCGCGGCAGCCTGGCCAGGTAAAAAGCCCGATCCAGAATAACCGGCGCCTCGGGCCCATACTGCCGGAAAACGTCCTTTTCCGGCAGTATGGTGCGGTTTTCGATTTCGTCGAATCCCAGCGCCAGCAGTATTTCCCTGGAACGCTGAATAATGTCCCGCAGCGGATGCGAGGCGCCCTGCGCCCCGAACCCGGCAATGGACGCTCTTTTCGCCGTGTCGACCGCTTCCGGATATTGCGGGCAAACATCTATAGGCGTTTCGGGTGTTCCCATGCTAAACATTGCGTCCCCTGCCTCTTTTTGCGTTGGTCAAACGCTTTGTGGGTACAATCGGTAGGGCGGGGCCCCTGCGGGGCATGGCTGTGGAGACGGCGCCAGGATTCGAACCTGGAACGGAAACCCTGCCGGTTTCCTGCCTTGGCCGCTTAGGCTACGCCGCCTTTGGTCTGCTGCCCGTCCTCTCTGGTGGCGATAACGAACGGCCGCAACGTTTATTCCGTGCGATCGAAAATTTTTTCATTCTTGCGCTACTGGGAATAAAGGTCGTCGAGAATCGTTTTATGGCAGGAGGTTCATGACAATGATCGATTCGACCACAAGAGGCATCCTTTCCATTCTGACAGCCGCGGCCATTTATGCGACAACCGGCTTTTTCGTCCGAATTCTCACGGCGCTGGGGCTCGATGTATATACCATTAATTTCACGGAGTTGCTCATCGGTTTGCCGCTCATCGTTTCGGTGGCGCGCCTGTCCGCAGAAGGCATCCATCGGCCGGATCCGGTGGAGCTGCCGTGGCTGGCACTGATCGGCCTGTGCCACTTCGGGGTCACCATGACCCTTTTCTACGCGTACAACAGTACTTCCATCGCCAACGTGGAATTTCTGCACTATACCTTCCCTATTCTGACCATGGCGGGTGCCGTGTGGCTGTTCGGGGAACGCCTCGACGGGAGGAAAGTGTCTTCACTGGTACTGGCGGGATGCGGCTTGCTGCTCCTGTTCAATCCGTCATTATCGGTCTCACGGGAAATGAGAATCGGCAACCTGCTTGCGCTGGCTTCGGCCTTGCCCATCGCAGTGATGACCCTGGCCGGACGACGCCTGAAGAACCGTTCCGCCTGGTTCACGACCTTCTGGAGTACACTGGCGGCGGCGGCAATCTATCTTCCCTTCTTTCTGATGCACAACACGCTGGCGATCACCGCCCTGTGGTCGGGCGCTCCGGCGCCGGAGGGAGCATTGCTGCTGGGGTTCGAACAGCTGGCGGGCATCGCTCTGGCCGCCCTGGTTTTCATGGCGCTGGCCGCCCCTTTTTACTACTATGGCCTGCGGCATGTAGAGGCGTCCAGGGCGGGCATTCTGCTGCTGATGGAGATCGTGATCGCCACTGTGGCAGCGGCCCTGTTTTACGGGGAAATACCGGGATTGACCACCGTGCTGGGGGGCTCGCTGATTCTGGCCAGTGCTGTAATGGTAATGCGATGCGGTCCTTCGGAGCATAGCGTCGCGGCGCGGCTGCCGGATACCGCCTGAAAGCCCGACATCGCCTGTGGTTTTGCTTTCGCATGACCGGGCGGCCCGTTTCGTTTCAGCCGATTTCGCGCGTTTCGCAGGACTCCGAAATTTCCAGCAGGTAAGCGGACGTCAGGTATTGCAGCTGACGTTTGAGGCGGGGGATCTCGCGGTGCAGCGTGCCCAGCGAGATGAAGCGGCACACACTCACGGGCGGGGTTTTCATGGTGGCGAACACCGGCCGGTTGATCTCTCGAATGATGTCGTCCCGGCGCGAATCGGGCGCCACCAGATAGAAAGCCGTACGTCCCTCGGGCTTCAGGGCCAGGAAATCGGCGATGCGCAGCAGTTCCATCAGAAAAAGCCCGTCGCGCTCGATGGCAAATGCACAGCGCAGGTCCCCCTCGCCGATCCAGAGTACGTCCATCTGGGCCAGAGTCCTGCGGGCCGCTTCTTCCAGCGGCAGATTAATGCGCGAACGAACCCCCGGCCAATGCCCCAGGGCGTGGCCGCCGATTTCGCGCAGCCGGTCGCGTTCGGGAATCCAGGTGACAAAGCCCAGTTTGTGGCCCAGCTTGAGGAAAAAGGCCTGAACGAGGGCATGATTGCCGGCCGGAACAGGTGTGCCGGCCAGCCTTCGGTCATGGCCGCCCTCGTCACGGTGGTACACCGGAACGGTCACCAGTCCGGATTCCACGGACAGGCCGCCGGGGCGATCTGCGATCCTGGCCGACGCCAGCGGCCTCCGGACAGCGTGCTGCCGCAGCTTCAAAAGCGCCGAGACCACGTGCTCCCCGTCGGCCGCCACCCAGCGCGCCAGGTTGGTGGTGAAGCGGGTCATCCATGCGTGGGGGTGCCGCGAGGCGTGAAAGCAACTCAGGCGGTCCCTTAGTTCGTAGGCCGGCAGCGCCGTCTCCGGGGTCAGCAGGATGAGCGGTTTGACCAGCAGCCAGCAGGTTCCGCCCCCCTTCGGGACCGGGGCTTCGGAAGTCACACGCAACACCCCGATGAAGCGTGAAACGCCCATCAAACAGCATAGCAGGTAATCACCGCAACGCACCTGCGCAGCCCTCTCGGCGGCACTGCCGCCCAACTCCAGCCGGCGTGCGCCGGCGGCATTGAAGGCCTCCCAGTCGGGCCCACTGAAAAGCGTGAGCCAGAAATTTCGGTCCGCCATGGAATCCCTATTTCGTTGCAGAGCGCCCCGCAGGGCTCATTTGTCCACGATGACCCACGCCGAAGCCGGGTGCCCGTTTCTCGTTTCGGCGCTGTAGCCGTTTTGTTCGACGATGCGGCCAATACTTTCCGCCGACAGGAAATGGCTGCGCATCAGGGCCAGCTTTTCCATGATGGCGATGATCTTCACGGGCAGCCGGTGGATGTCCGGCTCCTCGATGACCATTCGCCCGCCTCTGGCCAGCACCCGCAGCAGATCGGCGATGGCGGCCTCCTGCTCGCAGAAATGGTGCAGCGCATCGACGACCACGATACGCGCGAAAGTGTTGTCGGCAAAGGGCAGCTTTTCGGCGTGGGCCTGGAGCACCTGCACACCGCCCTTGCGCCGCGCCCGGCCGAGCATGGCCGGCGAAAGGTCTGAAATGACCACCATGCCGACCCTTGTGCGGATGGGCCACGACACCCTTCCGGTCCCTCCGCCGGCATCCAGCAGCGCCCCCTCGACAGGCAACGCCAGCAGGTCGTACAGCGTGGTCATGTCCAGACGTCCCAGGATGCGGTCGTAGATGGGCGCCGCCAGATCGAAATGCGAAATCATGGCCACCTGTCTACCACAGTTTCCCGCCGCCTTACAACCCTTGCCGGCTTTTCACTTCCACCCCCCCAGCAGGTGCAGGTGCAGGTGAAAGATCACCTGTCCTCCGCCGCGCTCCACGTTGAACAGCAGCTTGTAGCCGGATTGGTTGATGCCCTCGCGGCGGGCCATTCGGCGGGCTGTCATGAACATTTCAGCCAGCAGATCGCGATCGCCGTCCTGCAGGTCGTTGACGCTGCGGATGTGCCTTTTGGGTACGATCAGCAAGTGAATGGGGGCGTGGGGGTGAATGTCGCGAAAAACCACCAGCTGGTCGTCTTCGTGCAGAAATCGGGTGTCACTCCTGCCGGCGGCGATGCGGCAGAACAGGCAGTCATCGGTCACGGTTGTCTTCCTCCTCTTGCGGTTCGTCGAAGCGCCACCGGCCACGCCGGTCGGGGGCCTTGAGTGCCTTTTCCAGCAGTGCCAGGAACCAGCTGCGCGGTATTTCCACCGCCCCCAGGCTCTTAAGATGCGCCGTGCTGACCTGGCAGTCGATGAGTTCAAACCCCTGGCGCTGCAACCACTGCACCAGGGTGGCAAAGGACACCTTGGAGGCGTTGCTGACCCGCGTGAACATGGATTCGCCGAAAAAGCAGTTGCCCAGGCTGACGCCGTAGAGCCCCCCGGCCAGCCGCCCCTCCTGCCAGGCCTCGACCGAGTGGGCATACCCCTCCCGGTGCAGGCGGCTGTATGCCGCGATCATGCGTTCGTCGATCCATGTGGGTTCGTCGTTTTCCAGGCGGGTGCGCGCACAGGCCGTAATAACGGCCTCGAAGGCGGTGTCGATGGTGACGGTGAATTTCCGGGACTGCAGCAGCCGTGCCAAACGGCGGGAAACCTTGAGGTCTTTCGGAAAGAGCACCAGTCGCGGGTCCGGGGACCACCACAGCAGCGGGTCTTCCTCGGAGAACCACGGAAAGATGCCCATGCGGTAGGCCAGCAGCAGGCGCTCGGTGCTCAGGTCGCCGTCCACCGCCAGCAGCCCGTCTTCACGTGCCAGCTGGGGCGGGGGAAAGCGGATATCCTGAGGCAGTCTGAAAACCGGCATATCCGGCCGCAGGCGCCTAGACGCGCTCGTTAAAAACCAGCTGGTCGTCCCTGACGTCCACCAGCACTTCGCCGCCCTTTTCCAGGGAGCCGAAGAGGATGCGGTCCGAGAGCACGTCCTTGATCTCCACCTGGATGAGCCGCGAGAGCGGCCGCGCGCCGTACTTGGGGTCGTGTCCCTTGCGGGCCAGGTAGCTGCGCGCCTCCGCCGTCAGGCGCAGCACCACCTTCTTGGCCTGCAGCTGCTCGTTGAGCTGGCCCATGAACTTGTCCACGATTTTCTCCATGATGGCCACCGACAGGGAGTTGAAGGTGATGATGTCGTCGAGCCGGTTGCGGAACTCGGGGCTGAAGAATTTCTCCACCGCCTTGAGGCTTTTACCCTTGTCGTTGTAGCGGGCGTCCCCGAAGCCGATGCTGTGAGTAGCCATCTCCCGTGAACCGGCGTTGGAGGTCATCATAATGATCACGTTGCGGAAGTCGGCCTGCTTGCCGTTGTTGTCCGTCAGGGTGGCGTGGTCGAAAACCTGCAGCAGGATGTTAAACAGGTCCGGGTGGGCCTTTTCAATCTCGTCGAGCAGCAGCACGCTGTGGGGGTGCTTGCGCACGCCGTCGGTCAGCAAGCCGGCCTGGTCGAATCCGATGTAGCCGGGCGGTGCGCCGATGAGCCGCGCCACAGAGTGCTTCTCCATATACTCGCTCATGTCGAAGCGCATGAAGTGGATGCCCAGGATGTTGGCCACCTGGCGTGCCACCTCTGTCTTGCCCACGCCGGTGGGCCCGGTGAACAGGAAGGAGCCCACCGGCTTGTCCGGGGCGCCCATGCCGGCCCGCGCACGCTTGATGGCGGTGACCAGGGCGCGGATGGCGTTGTCCTGCCCGAAGACCACTTCCCTGAGACGCTCCTCGAGGGTCTCGAGTTTATAGCGGTCGGAGGTGGACACGCTGACCGTCGGAATGCGGGCCATCTTGGCCACGATCTTCTCTATGTCCGCCGGGTTGATGCGCCGGCGCCGCGACGAGCCCGAAATGCGCACGTAGGCGCCGGCCTCGTCGATGACGTCGATGGCCTTGTCCGGCAGGTAGCGGTCGTTGAGGAACTTGTCGGACAGCCGCGCCGCCGTCTTCAGGGCCGCGTCGGTGTAGGCGATGCCGTGGTGCTCCTCGTAGCGGGACTTCAGCCCCTTGAGAATGCGCACGGTTTCGTCCACGGTAGGTTCGGCGATCTCGATTTTTTCGAAACGCCGGGACAGGGCGCGGTCCTTCTCGAAGTGGTTCTTGAACTCCTCGTAGGTGGTGGAGCCGATGCAGCGGATATCGCCGGACGCCAGGGCCGGTTTGAGGATGTTGGAGGCGTCCATGGAGCCGCTGCTGGTGGCCCCGGCGCCCACGATGGTGTGGATTTCGTCGATAAACAAGATGGCGTTGCGCTTCTTCTTCAGCGAGGTGATGACGCCCTTGAGGCGCTGTTCGAAATCGCCGCGGAACTTGGTGCCGGCCAGCAGCGATCCGATGTCCAGCGAGTAGATGTGAAATCCACGCAGCACATCAGGGACCTGCCCCTCGTAGATGTAGCTGGCCAGCCCCTCGGCCATGGCGGTTTTGCCCACGCCGGGGTCACCAACATAGATCGGGTTGTTCTTGCGCCGGCGACAGAGGACCTGGATGGTGCGCTCCAGCTCCAGCCGACGCCCGATGAGGGGATCGAGTTTGCCGCGCGCCGCCAGATCCACCAGGTCGACGGCAAAGGCCTCCAGCGGGTCGGAAGAGCTCTTTTTTTTCTCTTCGCGTGCCGTCCGAATGCCGTCCTCGGGCGGCGGCTCCTCCCGATAGGGTTCCTGCAGCAGGTTGTGGGAAATGTAGTTCAGCACATCCAGCCGCGTGATCCCCTCGGAAGTGAGGAAATACTCGGCGTGGGAATTTTTCTCCTGGAAGATGGATGCCAGGATGTCCCCCACCGCAACCTCGGGTTTTTCGGCGCTGCGGGCGTGGTTGACGGCCCGCTGGATGACGCGCTGAAACCCCAGAGTCTGCTGGATAACGTAATCGCTGTCCTCGGGGATGCTCTCCATGCGCTCGTTGAAAAACTCTTCCAGCCGCCGCTTGAGGTTCTCCACGTTGCCGCCGCAGTTCTCGATGATTTCGACCCCCGTGCGGTCGTGCAGGATGGCAAAGAGCACGTGTTCAATGCTCACGTATTCGTGCCGCCGCTTCTTGGCTTCGCGAACGGCAAACCCCAGTGTTTCACTCAGTTCTTTATTGATCATCGCTCATTCCTGCTCCATGACGCATCGCAGGGGAAATCCCCTTTCGCGGGCCAGGCTGTGTACGGTCTCTACTTTTGTCTCGGCCACCTCGAAGGGATACACACCGCAAATCCCGGACCCCCTGTGATGGACGTTGAGCATGATGCGGGTGGCTTCCTCGACCGACTTGCCAAAAACGGTCATCAGCACCTGCACCACGAATTCCATGGTGGTGTAGTCGTCGTTGAGAAGCAGCACCCGATACAGAGGTGGTTCTCTGGTCTCCTCCCCGACACCCGTTTCAGCGCCTTCCTCCAGTTCTGGTTTCATAGGGGCCATGGACAGCAGTCTCCTCCACGGCGGCCTGCCGGACGTTGCATACGGTTACGGTTCATCTTAATTATAATCATTCACCTCGGTGCTTGTAAAGGGGCTTCGCCACCGGCGCCCGCTCAGCGTCCGCAGCATTTCTTGTATTTCTTGCCGCTGCCGCAGGGGCAGGGATCGTTGCGCCCCACCTTCTTGCTTTTGCGCCGCACCGGTTTGCGGCGGGGCTCCTCGTCGCCGGCTCCCGAAAAAGTCAGGTTCTGCTGACGCGGCCGCCGCAGTTCCCTGATTTCCTCCGGCTCGGCGATCTGGATGCGGAACAGGATTCCCAGGGTCTGCTCTTTGATCCTGGAAATCATGTTCTGAAACATCTCGTACCCCTCTTTCTTGTAAACGATGAGAGGGTCCTGCTGGGCGTAGCCGCGCAGGCCGATACCCTCCTTGAGGTGATCCATGCTCAGCAGGTGGTCTTTCCACAGGCTGTCCACGGTCTGGAGCATGACCATGCGCTCGAGCTGCCGGAAATCGTCCTCTCCCACCAGAGCCTCTTTTTCCTCGTAGCGCTTGAGCGCCTCCTCGTAGATCAGCTCGCTGAGGCCCTCGGCCGTGAGGCCGTCCAGCGTGTCCTCGTCAAAGGACGGCAGGTGGAAGTTGAACTGCTCGTAGACGGCGTCGCCCAGGCCCTTGAGATCCCACTCCTCGGCCGGTACGCGGTCCTGTGCGAAATCGGCGGCGATCTCCTCGGCCCGGTCCCGAATCATCTCCAGCACCGATTCGCGCAGCGAGCCGCCGCCCAGCGCCTCGCGCCGCTGGCGGTATATGACCTCGCGCTGCTGGTTCATGACATCGTCGTATTCGAGCAGCTGCTTGCGGATTTCGAAGTTGTGTCCCTCGACCTTGCGCTGGGCGTTTTCGATGGCCTTGCTGATCAGGCCGTGCTCGATGGGTTCGCCCTCCTGCATGCCCAGCTTCTCCATGACGCCGGTGATGCGTTCGCCGCCGAAAATGCGCAACAGATCGTCTTCCAGGGCCAGGAAGAAGCGCGATGAGCCAGGGTCGCCCTGGCGGCCCGAACGGCCGCGCAGCTGGTTGTCGATGCGCCGGCTCTCGTGTCGCTCGGTGCCCACGATGTGCAGGCCGCCGCGTTCGGCAACGCCCTCGCCAAGCACGATGTCGGTGCCGCGGCCGGCCATGTTGGTGGAGATGGTGACCGCGCCGCGCTGGCCGGCGTTGGCGATGATCTCGGCCTCTCTTTCGTGGTTCTTGGCGTTGAGCACCGAGTGGGGCACACCGCGTTTTTTAAGCTTCTTGCTCAGGGCCTCGGACACGTCGATGGAGATGGTGCCCACCAGCACGGGCTGCCCGCGGCGGTGACAGTCCACGATTTCGTCGAGCACGGCCTCGTACTTTTCGCGCTTGGTCTTGTAAATTACGTCGGGGTGATCGACGCGGATCATGGGCTTGTTGGTGGGGATCACGCAGACGTCCAGGTCGTAGATCTTCTTGAACTCCGCCGCCTCGGTGTCAGCCGTGCCGGTCATGCCGGCCAGCTTGTTGTACATGCGGAAATAGTTCTGGAAGGTGATCGAGGCCAGGGTCTGGTTCTCGTTCTCGATCTTGACGTTTTCCTTGGCTTCCAGTGCCTGGTGCAGCCCTTCGCTGTAGCGCCTTCCGGGCATCAGCCGCCCGGTGAACTCGTCGACGATGATGACTTCGCCGTGCTTGACGATGTAGTCCACGTCACGCTTGAAGAGCACGTGGGCCTTTAGAGCCTGGTTGATGTGGTGCAGCAGGTCGATGTTCTTGGGGTCGTAAAGGTTGTCCACCTTGAGGATCTGTTCGGCGCGCGCCACGCCCTCCTCGGTCAGCACCACCGTGCGGGCCTTCTCGTCCTTGGTGTAGTGCTTTTCGGCTTCCAGCCGCGGGATGATGGCGTTGACCTCGTAGTAGAGGCTGGTGGACTGCTCGGCCGGGCCCGAAATGATCAGCGGCGTGCGGGCCTCGTCGATCAGGATGGAGTCGACCTCGTCCACGATGGCGTAGTTGAGCTCCCGCTGCACCAGCGAGTTAGCGTCGAACTTCATGTTGTCGCGCAGGTAGTCGAAACCGAACTCGTTATTTGTGCCGTATGTGATGTCGGCGCCGTAGGCCTCCTTGCGCTCCTGGTCGTCGAGGCCGTGCACCACGCAGGAGGTGCGCAGCCCCAGGAAGCTGTAAATCTGCCCCATCCACTCGGTGTCGCGCTTGGCCAGGTAGTCATTGACGGTGACGATGTGCACTCCTTTACCGGAGATGGCGTTCAGGTAGGCCGGCAGGGTAGCGGCCAGGGTTTTGCCCTCACCGGTTTTCATCTCGGCGATCTTGCCCTGGTGAAGCACGATGCCGCCAATGAGCTGCACGTCGAAATGGCGCATCTTAAGCACGCGCACCGAAGCCTCGCGCACTGCGGCAAATGCCTCGGGCAGCAGGTCGTCCAGCAATTCGCCGTTTTCGTGGCGCTGCCTGAATTCGGCGGTCAGCGCCCGCAGCTCGTCGTCGCTGCGGGCCTGCATGCCCTCCTCCAGGCTGTTTATTTTCTCTACCAGAGGTTGAAGTTTTTTTAACAACCTCTCGTTCTTACTACCAAATACTTTTGTAAGAAAATCAAAAAACATTCATCTCTCCTCCCCCTTGCAGTAGCCACCTTTACAGTGGATCCGGACCGTCTCCCGTCATATCCGTTTTCAAAAGGGGGATTTCTGTTTTTATCCGCCGTTTGCAGACCCGACTTGAGATCTGGATGCCGCCCGCAACCGCCGAAAAGGCCTTATGGCCGTCGGCCGCCGCTATCCACTTAAGCAGAAATCGGTGCCAATCTCAAGTGCCGTAAATGGGCGCGGGAGTTGTGGCGGGATTGCTACGGTGCGCCGCCCGGATGTCGATCCCGATCCGGCACACCAGTAAAAGATAAGCACGATGCGGAAACCGGCAAGGCACCGCCGCAAATGTCACTCGAGGATGAATTTGGAGGGGTCCAGCGGGATTCCGTTGAGGCGGACTTCGTAGTGCAGGTGGGGACCGGTGCTGCGCCCGCTGTTGCCCATGAGTGCAATGGTTTCGCCCCGCTTCACCCGGCTGCCGAGCTTTTTGAGAATTTTCTGGCAGTGGGCATAGCGTGTCATCAGGCCGCGGCCGTGATCGATTTCGATCACACGGCCGAAATCCCGGCGGCGCCCGACGAAAGAGACGACCCCGTCGGCCGTAGCCACGATGGGCGTACCCCTTCGCCCGGCGATATCCATCCCCTTGTGGATCTCGCGGCGATTGTTGAACGGCGACCGGCGATATCCATAGCCGGCGGTCACCCTTCCGCGGCATGGGCGCAGCGATGGGGTACGGTCGAAAAGCTTTCGGTGCCTGGCCAGGTATTCGACCACGGCCTGCAGCTGTTTCTGCTGCACCGAGGACGTTTCTTCCAGCAGGCGCAGCTGGTAATGGATCTCCTTCAGCGTGTCACCCTTCGGCTCTGCCATCGTCCTCTGCGGATCGATGTCCTCGGGAAGCGGCCCGCCGACGCCCTTTTCGTTTACATGTCCCGATGCGTCGCCGCCAGCCACGCTGCGGATCTTGCTCTCGAGCTCGTTGAGCGTCAGCAGCTTGGCGCGCAGACGTTGGACTTCAGAGACGATTAGGTCCAGCTGCTCCCGCTGTTTCTGCATCTCGGCCAGCCGGGTGCGGGCCCGGATGTCCTGGTCGGCGATTTTCGCTTCCAGCGAACGGGTGTACGGCACCGTTTTGCGCAGGTGCAGGTAATCGTAGGCCGCCAGCGTGACCGCCGTGGCGGAGGCCACGGCCAGCGCCACCAGCAGTGACAACTGGAGACGGCTG